>Ga0190313_1000109_pt1 | contig 52841 bp, 69 predicted proteins | sample 4870071011_MG_FD_169989 | JGI IMG/M metagenome (GOLD analysis project Ga0190313, IMG submission 169989) | Hydrothermal vent sediment bacterial communities from Southern Trench, Guaymas Basin, Mexico - 4870-07-10-11_MG | ecosystem: Environmental > Aquatic > Marine > Hydrothermal vents > Sediment ...
TCCGAAAGCTCAACATAACTATCTTTTCTTCCATCAAGAAGATTTTGTAAATCATCAATTTTACTAGACCAGTCCACCCATGAGCTGCCGTCCCAGTATTCAGCAGAAACAATCGTCTTTCCCTGGAAGACATCGCTCCACTCCTCAAAAATTAGCGGAAGCAATGATGACCCTTCCTCTGTCATCAGAGCCCTATTTCCATAGCTGAAAGCGGATGTATCGCCAAGGCCAAGAGTTAATGTCTCGTCCCCACCGTCATTGTTTTCAGTGAGGGTAAGCCCATCATCTACATCTAGCTTACCATTCAAATAACCTTCTGTGGTATCATTAGAGGAAACACACACGCTTCCGATCTTATCAAAAAGCTCAGCTATATCATCGTTTACCTTAGTTTTTAGCGCATCCCGTACTGTATCAGTGCCTAATATTTGATCTTGCCCAGTTCCCATTAATGACTAAGCCTCCTATACCTCAAAATTAATCCATTAACATGAATCGGATAACCACTAAGTAAAATATTGTCCAATGCAAACATAACAGCCCTGGCATTAAAATTCACCTGCCTAAATAGCTCTGTCTGTGCTATGTCCACGCTGAAATAAGCATCATCCACGTCAACCACAGCCTCATCCACTGTCAATGTGTCATATACAGCAAGGCTAAAATCAACGCTTGCAGTTTCAGTCTGCATTTGGCCGTCCGTAAACAAGCCCACAGAAACTTGCCCCCCAATGATAGAACTAGCAACCAATTGTACCTGAGTAAAGTTAGCGTATACAAATGGCATTTCCATGTAAGCGCTTCGTAATTTCGGGGCGATCTGCAAGATACCCAAATCTTTGTAATCACTTGAATCTATTCTGTATAAATATCCGTCACTGCCGCCTATCAGAAAATCTTCCCCAGTAGAAGCCAAAGCAGTCGGAATAAGAATAGAACGTATCTCAACGCCAGAAGTCCCTGGGTTACCACTAGCATCAGCAATGTAAATAGTATTAAATCCCAAGCCATCATTATCGCCATATCCCCATTGATGATCAGCAAGAGAACCCAATGTTCCTTCAGTCAGCACTACGCCGTCCATAGAAACAGCGTCCGGTTTTGCGGCAATAGAAGGATCACCGCCCCCAGCTAACTCAAGGTAATACTCGTTAGTGCCAGAGCTTGAAAGCGTCCACTGGTAGGCATCCCGTGTAAAGATATCACGGTAATACTCGTGCTCTGTCCATGGATACCGCATCCCCTGATTGTAGGGGTCAGCTACCACTAGTTTGGTATGGCAAACTAACACTCTGTGGTATGGCGGCATAACTAGCCAGTATTGGCCTTCTTTTGGGTAGTACGCCGCAAATGCAGTGTCACTATCCCAGTAACTGTCAAACTTATCTTTCACAGGGTCAGAAGCAGAGAACGTCCTCAGATCCCCGTATTCCTGAACGCCGGTTACAGGGTCTACGCCATCGGCAGATCCTGCCCAAAGATCATTAGTAGCGTTCACTAACGTTTTGTGTGTAGTCCATGCTCGCTGAAAAGTAAGCGGCAATGCATAATCAGACGGGCTAGAACCCTGCAATCTAGAAAGATACGGTTGTTTTTCTGTGCCATACACAAGCAAATCGCCATACAGAACATCTATGCCGCCCACTTCAAACGTGTCTTTATTGCCGTCAATGACGCCTATATAACCGCCACCGCCAGGCGTTGACCAGTCCAAATGCGTCAAATTGCTAAACCATACATACCCTGGATTATCAGGGTCGCCAGCCACGAATAAGCGCAAATCTTTTACAGCGCCAAAACTAGCTTTAGGTGGTTTGCCAGGCCGTAAAGACATCAAAGGCGTTTTAGTAGAATCGTTTGACCATGAAGAAGTATAGTAATAAGCTGCGCCACCAGAAGAAACATCACAGCAATGTACGTCAATGTAATTACTTCCATCCCCACTGGAATATTCCAAGCTCAGGTAGTACTCTGTATTAGGGGACATCTCGGTAGTGATATCACTATCACTGAACGTAACATCATAGAGGGTCGCTATGGTAGTAAGCTCGGACACATCAGAAAGCATCACCTTGCTAGCCAGCACAGAATCATCAGATACTTTTCTTAATCTAACTGTCAACTGGCCTGTAGGCGAACCTGTCTTACTTAGATAAACAGAAACAGTAGTTGGCGGAATAGTATACCCGCTTGTCCAGCTCTGGCTTGTAAACTTGGTAGCCACCCTTACATTTGTGCCGTTCCCTAACGCAATAGTTGAGTCCTGACTTTCTGCTGTGTAGTCAAACTGGTATCCGCTCGTTCCTGTCCCGTCATCATAGGCTATCTTTATAGAGTTTAGATCACTATCAACATACTTGATATAATCGCCATCAAGTAGTATTGCTACGCCGTTATAGCTGACTATCTCACACCGGGCCGAAAGCGTACCGATCAGCACAGGCTTAGGATCACTGTCCAGGTAATAAACGTTATAGTTCTCATCCTGGACGATAATATACATTTCATCGCCAATCTTAGCAAAACCAATAGAGATAATAGGGCCAGAAGCAGCATTAGTTGTGTAACGACTAATAGGATCACGGGTTACAAGTCTACCGCCCTTCCTGATATTCCAGTTGACAAGCTCGGACAATTCCGTCTTCTCAATCTGGAATATCGGAAGATACGTATTAAGCCCATGAGGAAAACCCATGAAGGATAATACCTCATTGGCTTTCTTGTATTTTGGCCGTACCCGTCTGATCAAAAGTCCAACCTCGGTTTCTTATATGTAAACTTCCGCCTCAAGGCGTTCGCAAAAAGCTTATTGGCAAACCAGTTGTAAATCTCTGAGTCTGAAGCTGGCTCGTTTTCATTTCTCTTATCGGCCAGCATGATTATTACTTCTCTGATCATTCCGTTGAACTCGTCATTGTAAGGCATATCATCGCCAAGGCTCAACGGATCATGCCTTTTGTCGTAATAAACTTTAATGGTATAGGTATCGTCAGGAACACACTCAAAAAGGATCTGTGTTCCTTTTAAGGCGCAATAGCGAGGCTGATACGAAGAACTTACGTACTTCCGCCGTTCATAGAGATATTCAGGTGTAACCTTTAGCAATTCATTGGTGTCAATCCATGCCGATCTGAGCAGCATACAGTTGTCAGGGGCGTCAATGTAGTCATTGGAAGTAGAAAGCGTAGTCTCGTACTCGTTGTACACCCAGTCTGAGTGCAAAACAGAAAGCACATTGTCCAATTGCACCAATGCCCTGTTAGCGTATGCCAACAGTTCTGCATCAGTGTAAAGGCTAGAATTGGTATCTCTCAGGTCATAACGAGCCTCAGCTATGATACTGTCTATGGTAGCCATGAGAAAGAACCTCAAAGAGGGGTAAAGGCATCATGTGTGCCCTCACCCCGTCTTAGCGGTTAATAAACATCTTTGCTCTTCAGGCAAAGAGCGCACACTTCAACCTTGGCGCCGTCAATATCGACATCTGCGGTGTCAGTGGTAGCAGTAATATCAATAGTGTCATCACTAGCGAAGTACACCGGCGCAAACAAAGCGCCTACTATGGCATTGGCGCTATCAATCGCTACGCCATCACCCCATTTATCTGCGTCACCACCATAGCCAAGGTCAACAGTTCCATTAGCAGTCTCTGCGGTAATCACCCTTATCCAAGCAGTAAGAACAGTAGTACCAGCAGGAATATTAAGTACTTGTGCTACATCGCCGTTACCTGCATCAAGGGTCTGCTTGGAAAAATCGACAATGTTTCGCATAATAGTCAAACGGTTCTCGATCAGAGTAACCTCAGTGGGAACCATCTGGCCTTTTATGCTTCCGTCGGTAAAATTGTAAGTAGCCATTAGCCTTACCTCCTATCTATCTTCAGGGAACACCGCAATGTAGCGGCATCCCCTGATCTAGCTTAGTTGTGGGTTGCATTGGACCTGCAGGTTATCACCATACAGCCAAAGTTTTTGCTGTTAAAGCGGCAAGCCTTCATGCCAAAGATCATGCCAGCCGCTATGCCTTTCTTGTCTCTGTAGTCTTCCATGTCCTCAACCCAGGACATAGGCAGACCGTCCAGCCTATGGCGGTCAATCCTGTCATAGGCGTTGCCTATGGCAAACACGCCAGCCTGAGCGCCCAGGAACAGGTTGCGTCTTACATTGGTCTGTGGGCTATACACACGGGAATCCTCGTAAATGATCATCCCGTTGTACACACCCTCTGCCCCTGTAAAGATAGGGTTCTTCAGGCCACGCACATTGGCGTATTGCTGTATCTCGTGCCATTTGATAGTGGTGTTCTGAGTAGACACCCTGATGTCAGTCAGGGAATAAGTGTGCAAGACCACCACGTACCATTTGCCACCCTCAATCTGGGTCTGCCTAATCATAGGATCAATGGTCTTGGCCTTTTCCTTGGCATAGTCTAGATCAAGCAGGCTGATCTGGTCATTAGAGCCGATATTGTTCTCATCGGTTTCAATATCCCCAGAAAAAGACACATCCCCTGCTACAATGTAGTGGTCGCTGTCAGGGTTGACACCAGCCTGCCCGTGATTAATAGAAGTGTCCCCACCAAGATACCTGAACATATAAGTATCAAGAGTGTTCCTCCACCAATCGGCCAAGTTTTCCCTGGCATCCTGCCTTAGATCGTGCAGGGTCCTTTGTTGGGATTCCCGGTCAAACATATGAGCTTGCCTCAACTGCTTGATAACCACCGAGTCCTGATGGTAGACAAGCGGGGCTTCATTGTACTTCATCCAGCTATTTCCGCTTACGCCCTCACCTTGAGTCTGCATGAGTAGGTCATACTTGATAGTATCACCTGCGTCTTTTTCCAGATCAAGCAAGCGCATAATAATGTTGTTCTTGGAAGCCCCCATAAACTTATTGAACAGGGTCGGCTTGAGCGCTTCCCTGAAAGTCAGCTTACTGTAAAGCTTTACAGCTTGTGGGTCGTTTACACCAAATTCGGTTAACATCTTCTACACCTCCTGTATATCACTTACCCGCCCGCAAAGCCCTCTCTATCCTGGCAATATCCGCATCGCTCAAGTTCAGAAAATCATCCACGCTTATTTCAGCAACGTCAGCTAAACTTCTGCCACCACTGCCTTTTCGATTGGCCTTGCCGGACAGGTTGCTTGGTTTATTACTGAGAAACTTGAGCTTATCAAGCTTCTCTTTACCCTCAGACGAAACCTGCGAGGCCATTTTGAGCGCCTTGCGGTATTTCCGCTTGCTGATAAGGCCATTGGTATTGCGCGTAAACGCATCTATTACGGCCTCGTAATCAAGCCCAGGGAACTTTTGCTCGAACTCAGCCACAAGATCGCTGTCTTCCAGAATCTCAACGGCATCGTCTATGCTGCCAATAGCGCTAGGATCAATGCCTTTCTGGGCCAGTACCCTGTCAAAGCCCTTGTCGAGAAAAGTCCATGCCTGGTTGAGCCTCTGCGCAGCAACAACATAGTTGGGGTCCTCAGATACCAGAGAGTTGATTATCTCTGCATTCTTGGCCTCTATCTGCTGCGCTAGGGTGTTTTCAGCAAGGTTAGTTACAGCCTCGTTGACCGGCTTGATCTTGGGTTCCAGGATCTTCACCAAGTCTTCAGGGTCGATATAGGGGTTGTCATCGGCATCAAACTTGACCGGTACCCCTTTCAGCGTAGGCTGCTTTTCGCCCTTGCCGTAAGCACCCTCGGCCTTCTGCTGCTTGATCTCAGCAAGCACCGAGTTTATAGCATCAAGCTGGCTTTTGAGTTCTTGGCGGGTCTTCCGCTCATTGATCATCTCACGGTATAACCCGTCCTTTTCCTTCTCAATCTTTTCCAGCTTCGCCATTAGCTCGTCTACCGTAGGCTGCTTGTCAGAGACATCCTCATTCTTAGGCTTGTCCTGATCAAGGGCAATGCCTTCATCATCATTGCCGGCATCATCCTCGACAGGTTCTTTGACGCCTTTGTCTTGAGTTTTGTCGTCCATGTCCTCGTTCAGAATTTCGTCAATCTTGTCACCCATATCTTCTCCTCCTTTACACCTCGTTTTTTTCGCCTCGGGTGAAGGCGTAGCACCGTTGGTTATCACGGCCCAAACCGGTGAAAGCCGTAGCGGGCGTTATTACCCGAACTTCTTAACCTTTGCCTTTCCAAACACTGTCTGCCTAGTAGGCAGCTTTTCCCATTCCTCGTCATTCCTGTGCCAGTTGATCTTGTCGTAATTCTCTTTGTATTTGTCGCTCAGAACCCTCTGATTCACCCCATACGTCAATGACCAGCCGTAAGTCTTTCGGTTAAGCCTTCGTGGCATATTGAGTTTGACCACCTCCTTTCACAGGCCAAATAAAAAGGCCGAGCAGGTCCGTCTGTTAAACGAAACCCACTCGGCCTTAAATAGTGCTCGTAGTGGTTAACTTAGTCTAACTTGTAAGAGATCGTAAGGGTTATTCTCTTTAACCCTGGTTTATGCTCTTTTTCTAAAGTATACCACGCATTTGTATTTTTGCAAATCTTTATGATCTGTGCAATAGCTTTTAGCGTTTTTAGTTTTTCTTTCATAGCTTACGCAGACACCGCTATGTCAGGATATCGCCTTTTAACAGCCGCTCGGACTCGTCTCTTTTCTGCAGAGGTCCCCCACCGTGAAACTCTAGAAAGGGCCGCAATAGCCCTGTCTTTTGTGTCAATTGGATATGCTCTCTTCTCAGGAATCGCAAATGCGCTACGTGGCAACCTCTTCTTGGCCAAATAACTAAGCTTACCCATTTAATCCCCCTTGCACTTCCTGTAACGGCACATTGTTCACTTGTTCCGCCGCTATCCTCTGTGCTATATCGTAAATCTTTTCTCTGGCCTGCTGATCCAGCTTAGCAAGCTCTATGGCAAACTTCATGTCATCTGATTTAGCATCCTGATCAGTCTTGTACTTGTCCAGAGCAAGCTTGCTATGGATCTTCTCTTTCTCAAGCTGTAGCTTGCCTTGCTGTAAAGCCGCCTGAGCTTGTTGAGCAGCCAAAGCAGTTTGTATCCGTAATTGCTGAGCACTCTGGACATACTGTTTCCACTTAGCCTTTTCTGCCGCTGTAAGATCGAGTTTGTCAATGATAACCAGCGGATCAACCGGAAAGCCTTTGCTCATCATTTCAAGGAAGATAGCAAGCTGGCTCATGGTCTTGGTCATGTTGGCCGGTGAGTCAATCACGTCAATATTGTACTTGAGATCCTTCAGGTTTCTCAGAGGCGCAACGGTCTTGTTTTCTAGATTGGCAACCAAGTTACCTCTGAACACGTACTTCTCGCCGCCGCCCAGGATTCGCTTGATCTGGCTCTCAGGCATGTATGCCGCTATAATTGCGTATACCCTCTCTGCTAGCCTTTTGATCAGCCTCTTATGCGCTCTGAACAGATTGTTGAGCAGTGTCAGTCCTTGCCTCTGCCTCAATTGAAGCACAATCCCAGGCTCTTGTCTGCCTCGATCATAGCCTAGCAGGTCAGGGTTTACGCCGGATATTTTCTTGGCAAGGTCTTGAGCGAACTCATTAAGGTGTAAAACACCAGAAGGCAACTGCGGCACGTTTTTCGGCATAAGCCTACCTTCAGCCAATGCGTTGTTCGCCACTATGGTATCGGCCCCTGGCGCCGACCTTGTTTCATCCCAGTGTTCTACATCCTCAATAGCGTCTTTCTCAACAAAGTATCCCCCCTGCGTCTGTGCAAGGATAAGATTCAAGGTCTGAGACCACCTCTTGTTGATTTCCCTTTGTGGGTCGATCATATCTTTGACGATACCAAAATACGTAGTCTTCTTGCCCGACTTGTCCTTGTATGCCACTTCGGACACTATTGAGAAGCCATCAAAAGGTAATGGCGAATCACCGTCATACAGCACCTTGTGCCCGATAAACTGGAACCATTTCACCTTCCGATCCTTTACCACGGTGTACTCAAAGTTCGGTATCCGCTCTTTCAGAGCCTTCAGGTGCTTCGGGTCAAATTCCTCTAACTGGCCTGTAAACGGATTCACGCCATAGTAGCGATCATAAGGCGCCCAGTATTCCTTGTGGACTATCTTGATCATGCCATTTTGCAAATCGTAAAATCCATCGTCCAGCACATTGGAATAGTCCTCATCGCTAGGCGTATCGCCGTAGCCCAGGTCATAGTCCTCATCCTCAATGTCAGGGTCCCAGGCGTCCAGATCCCCGTTGCTCTCACCGTGCAATATCTCATCTAATTCATCCACCATCTCAGGATACTGCACAGCGAAATCCTCAACGCTGATCCATTTTTCCCAGAAGACATAACGCCCATTGGGGTCCTCATACACCTCGTCAACTGGTATAGACGTAATCGGTATGCGTATTTCCCCAGGCCTTTTGGGATCGGGCGCCAGGTCAACAGCAATGTAGCCTTTTCCGGTGATCAGTAGGTTCTCAAAAGCGTCATCCTCGGCATCGTCAACGTTCTCGATGTTGCGAACCTTGCCATAGGTGTCGTTGAGAATATCAGCCAGGAACTGATCATTAGGCTCGGTAGGAATGGCTTTGGCTTCAACCCGGTTAAGATCATTGACACCCTTCACCAATTCTACCGTAGCCTTAATGATATTGGCTACAAGCGCCGGCCTGCCTGCCTCTTCAAGCGCCCGTAGCTCTTCAGTGGTATACTGATGACCAGCGTAAAACTTGTATGCCTTCTTGGCCTGTCTGAGAAAAGACCTGTTGATGTCTACAGCATTCCGGTACTCTTGGCGTGCAGCTGTAAGCTTCTCAGACTTGCTAAGCTGGTCGAAGAATTTGTATCTACTTCTCAACCTCAGTTACCTCTTCAGGTTTGTTCTCGTCCTCTTCAGTGACCTCAACCCCAAATTCCGCCCAGCGCTCTTTAGGTAAGAAGCGCTTTACCACGGCATCAGAGAATTCCTTTGAAATGCGGCCCTCTTTCAGCGCTAGCCTCAAAGCCTGGAATGAATACCCTATCTCACCCGCAAACTCGGTGGGTTTAAGCCCTGAATCGTCTAACAAGGACTTCAACATGCCCACAGGAATCTTTTTCTCGTCCTGCGTAGGCTTCGTAACCTTCTGCGGCTGCATGCCCTGCGGTTGTCGCTCAGGCTCTAGCTGCACTCTCTTCGGATCGCTAGGTGGCGCACCGAAGTCTATAGCAGCTACATTGGCAAAATTAATCGCCAATCCAGAAGGAAGCAACCTAAACGGCAGCGTCCCCCTGGTAACCGCCCGAAACACCCTAGCCTCGTCCTCTTTCTTTAGCTTTAATTCGCTTCCGTCTAAAAACTTTACCTTCGCCATAAATCCCCCTTTTCATAACGTCATCCAGTTTTTCCTGGTGTGCCTAAAACAGCTAGGCAGCTTCCCATAGCTAATACCCTCTTCAGACGTGCCGATCTTCGTGGCTGCTAGCCAGGCATAGTTAGTGGCATGCCTAAAGTGGTCGTCACCCGTCCTCATGTACACGTATTTCACCACCTTGGTCTGCTTGTCGGTCTTCTCAGCTTTCACCAGATTGCACATATGTTCAATGTACTCTTCCAGTCTCTCGTTCAACCGAGGTAGTTCAAACCTACCCACTTCCTTCACAAGATTATGCGTCTCGTCGCATATCTCGGTACGATTCACGTACACTTCGTAATTGTGTTCATCCCAATGGCTAAAGCCGTGCGTGCTTTCTCGATATTCGCATAGCCATGTAGGCCAATCGGCTTCTTGCCCCCATCGCCTGGCTTCCCTAGTCTCAGGGTATTTGTCCACGACGGCAGCTCGTACACCGAATTTTCGCCCTATGTCATGAGCCTCTTCGAACGTCTCAATAGCCCCGCACCATAGCAGCCTGAACTTGCCATCGCCTGGCTTATCAATAATGACCACATGCAGCCTCTTCCCAATGTCGATCCCCATTGCGCTAGGGCCTTTGGCGCTCAATCTCATTGGGTGGTGACTACACAGCCGGTACAGGTCAGACGGTTGAAGACCTTCTTTGGCGCCCAAGTACGGAATCCCTAGCTTGAGCCGGTAAAAGTTGGCAACGTCAAAGTCGCCGGATTCCCAGGTGTCAAGCAGGTCAGTCAAGTTGACCGTGCTCGCAATTAGGTGGCTCACCCAGTACCCACGGTATCTGTCACTCTCTCGTTGCTGCACCCATTCACCTTTGGCAGGATTGAGCGCTTTCCCACATTTCGTGCATGCCAGATATGCCTGGCCGTCCTTCCTGCGCTGTAAGCAATCAGGGAACGTCAGATCAGGCGCTATATACTTCCCGCAGCCCTCGCACCGTATGTGCCATACATGTTGGTCTGAGCGCTGCCATAGTGCGTCTATGCCGTAGTTAGGGATCGTAGGGTTCGCCAGGTACACTTCGTGTTTGTGTTCGCTATGCTGCATACGGCCCAAAGCTAACGGCTGCGCACCAGGATCCATCTCGTCCCATTCATCGAAGATGCACTGGTCTACCGGGATACTCTTCAGCTTCGAGCTTGTCTTTTCGCCTTCAACTTCCTGGCCTAGCCGGCCGCTACGGAAGTACAGGTAGCCGTGATTGACTCGTTTGAGATTCGCCCGGTTGGTATCCTGAACCCATGATCCGATCAGCTCTGGATTGTCCTTGATTAACGGGTTGAAACGGCTCGTACTAAAGTCCGTTACATCGTCCCTGGTCGGAAAGAGATAGAGGATACCGAGTCGGTACATGCCGGTGATCAGTCTGTGCAGAGATCGCAATACGAAGACCTCGGTGATCCCTACCTGCGTCCCTTTCCGGACCACAATCCGAGGTGACTCGTCCCGCATGATACCCGCCTGGTACTCGTGGCCTCGAACTCTGAACGTACCAGCTACTAGCTGTATCCCGTTCAACGTGGCCCAGAGAAACGGGTCCACAGTGCAGACCATGGCTAGGTAATCGGGATCATGTTGTACAGATAGTTGTTGCATCCTAAGACCGTTGACGAATCTTAACTTTTACGTTATAATACTCATATTCCATCTTATCGGAGGTGTTTATCATGAAAAAAAATACTAACATGCAAGATGTTATCTTGCCGTATGACCTTCTTGACAATGAATTTGCTCGCATTTCAGCCGCCGCCCGTGCTCTTTACATCAACATCAAATTCAGACAAGGTAACGATCCTAACCATATCCCATTTTCTTATACTGACTTGGTCTCACCAATGGCTAGATCCACTTATTACCGAGCGCTCAAAGAACTATGCGATATTGGGCTCATCACTATTAAAGACCGAGGCAAATTCCCCAGAAAAAAGCACGTTCTCGCCATCACCAAATACCAAGACCACGAATATCTGCAGGGCAAGTAAACATTATGCCAAACAACCAGTTTGTCAGACTACCGTTTGACCTTTTGTACAACGAGTGGGGCCGCATATCCAATGCCGCTGCTAGGGTTTACGTTAGCATCCGAGCCATGCGGGGCCGCAAAGACTCAAGAGGTCATCCTCTATGTACATCCTGGGACCATATCCCTTTCGGGTACTCTGATATGCTAAGCCCCATATCCAAACCAACATTCGTCAAAGCCATCGAAGAACTGCGTAAAGCGCAACTTATTAAGTTAATAGAACCTGGTAAGTTCCCGAATAAAAAAGCAATTTACGCTCTGTGCAAGTATCGGAAATGACCAGGTGGTCATTTTTGCGCCTTCATAGTGCAAATTTTTTGTACTATTCTGCAGAATAGGTTAAATTTTTTGTACTATTCTGTAGTGCCATAGTATAAATTTTTTGTACTATTCTGCATCTGCTATCTATATATCTATATAGTGCTACTGTTTTCACCCTCACTTTTCGCCCTCTCTCTCAGCCTCGATCACAGACCGTGCGATCTCTTCCGCTGCTTCCCTCAGCCTCGCCCTAGTCTCATCATCCAGCTCATGGTAGTCCACTACGCCCATCCGTGCAGAGACTTCGTGTTTCGTAGCAGGGTAATGGCCCAGTAGCCGGTGAGCATCCTGCCGAGCTTTCTGCCGGATGTCCCATGCAGGTAATTTCTTCGAGTATACGATTTCACCTTTTTTAGGGTCGTAGTGGGTTTTGACTATCTTCGCGTTGAGTTCTTGTTTGAGTTTGCGGGCGAGGTATTCTTCGGTGATTCCGTAGGCTTCCAAGGCCTTTTCCATTGGCCTCAAAGCAGCATCAAGTATGTCGTCATTGGTCACTGGCATTGATATTTGTCTCTACCTCTAGCCATTAAATTCTTTCCCCTTGTGCTGCTTTTTTTGCTGCCCATGCCCTGAGCAGCGAGGGGAAGGCGCAGACTCTCTTCTGTTTTGGGCAGCCAGTTAGGACATAAAAGATTACGCCAGCTTCTTGTAGCTCTTTACGCCGTCGGATCATTGACCGAGGCGAAAGACCGAACACTTTGGCTATGTTGTCCCATCCCTGAATTGCCTGTTCCATACCACAGAGTATTACCGCAACATATTGTATTGTCAAGCATTTTTTTACACAAGATACGGGGTAGGTGGTTAAATCTAGCCAACTGCGTGATAACATACTGATATTATTACAAAAAGTTATTGGTTATATTTAGCCAATGTTGGTTAGATTTAGCCAATGGGTGGGTATGGTGAGGTGTGAGAGGGATATGGTTAGAGAGGGAGGTAGGCACAAGATATTGTGGTGTAGTGGTGAGGGGATCGCAAAATACGGGATTTTGGGGTTTTTGGCATGGGGCGTGCAGTATAAGAGGGTAAACGAAAACAGAAAGGAGGAGAAAATGAAGACAAAAACCAAAACAGGATTAAAGGTTGAGCTCAAGGCTGTCAAAGGTCAAATCCGTGCGACCTTTGATCACCCCAAGGTGGGTCATCTATCTTTACCCGTCACCTGGGGAACATACAAGGGAAATGAGGGGCTAATAGGGATGACAAGGATCAACGGCAAAGAAACTCGTGTTGTTCTGACCATCCCAAAACCAGATTGGGATAGTTTTAAAAGCGGATTGCGAGAGCGAGTGACCAACGCCCCCATCATCGGCGTCACCTATATCATGGGGTGTGACACCAGCGACACATACAGCATCAAATATGGCGGAATAGACGACATCCCACACAAGTACGTATGGGAGCGAGAGGAAAAAGAGGTCAACCTCTTGAAAGAGTTCCTTCGACACCCACCAGAGGAAATATTCCTTCATGCCGAAAAAATACCCACTACGTTTGCCAGTTATGGCGGATGGAAGTGGGAAGGGAACGCTTTAACCGACCTACTGGAAGCTCTCAGAGTTTACCAGGAAAATGAGGCGTGGAAAAAATTGCAAGCTCAGGCGGAAAAAGAAAACCGCCTCAAAGATTTGCTACGAAAAGCCAAAGAAACTGGCGAACCGCAGATTATTAGCCGGCAGATCGCTGACTGCCAAAATCCGGCTGAGACTGGATATGAGTGCAGTTTTGACGAGGTCGTCAAGTTAGCTATGCCTGACGGCACGATTAAAACAATTTCAAACCACTGCTATTAGGGCTAAGGCCCGGGCCGCATGGGGCGGCTGGTCGGGAGCTACACTGGCCCTGGAATCTCAAGCCGAGGCCCTGAAAGGGGCAAGGGAGGGAGAAAATGACAACATTAGCCAAAGAATTTAAGAAGTGGTATAATGATCCAGATTTAGACAAATCTCCTGCTGATTTGTTCCACGAGTTTTGCCAAGTGAAGAAAATCAATCCTCGTGTCATTGAGGATTGCCCCGAAAGTGCAGACAGCTCCTGGAAGATCATATTCCCAGATGGGAGCTGGATGTACTTAGCCAACCCACATGAAGCATACTTTCACTCATTCGCTTTCTTCCATTCTTGTCCGGAGAACACAGACTGGTTAAAAACCAGACGCCGGATTGAGGACCGCTTACGAAAAGACGATCAGTTCCTTGAAGCGGTTGCAGAGATGTTCATCGAGGAGTTTGGCGGTAAGATAGCCACTAAATAATTAACCCGCCACCGCACCGCCCCACGGCCCTCGGCGTGCCAGAGCGGCCAAGGGGCACAGCAAGGGCACATTTCCCAAACGGGAGGTGTGCCCTTTTATTTTGCGAAAGGAGGAATAAGTTATGACACAAGCTAAAAGAGACAGGTTAAGGAGATTGCAAGATAAATTCCTAGTCCATCCAAAGGTAGAAAAGTGGGTTAAAATTTATGGGCCTAATGAGCTTTTTGGCCCTAATACTCCTAGCTATGAAGATCTAAAGAATTATCTTTACCCCGAATATGAAGAGAGAATAAGGGCTTTTTTAGGTAAGGAGGACTAAAATGGAAAAGAAACTAGAATCAATAACCTGGAAAACATTCCGCCCCGACTCATTTCCTTGTATCGTCTGCGGGGAAGACGAGGCGGTGTACATCAGAATTGAAGACGATTTCCATTTGCCTGTCTGCCCCAGATGCGCACAGAGACCGTGGGGCGAAATCATAGAAGCGATAAAACTAAAACCTTAAACCAACACTTCAACTTTAACCTACAAGGGGCCGTAAAGGCCCCTTTTTTACGTTGTGTGACCTACACGGACTAAAATTCTTTCCACCAGCTAGGCACGCTAGTGTCCCCATCCTCTTCCGGAATGCACCTATCTACCAGCGCCTTTGCCACCCCTTTCCACTGTTTAGGGTCAGGAATGTATTCCAGGGCTTTAAAAGTTTGTTCTCTGAGGCATGCCGGATCAATGCCTAATACCCAGCATATCCAGAGGTAAGAACCAAGATCCTGGTCCGCAGAGGTGAACCAGGCGTATGTGCCCTTAGGGATCGTTCCTGTCTTCCTCGTGCGCAGGTCTCTTACCGCCTGCACTAGCACCGCTCGCCATAGCCGCAGGTAAGGGCGTTGGTCTGCTTTGGTTGCCATTATGACACCCTCTCTTTTTTCTGCCGTTTTAAACGTCTGATTTTGGCGTGCTTGCTTTACCTCTTGTTTTTGTATTCATTTGCCTAAAAAATCGATTCTCATTTTTGAGGACCACGTTTTTCTCGGGGTTCAAGATTTTGCCGTACCCATTCACGGTCACGATATGGGCTATACTGATATAAGGGGCACGAATAACCCTTACAATCAATTCGCGATTCTTCCAAGCCATTGCATTGATAGCACATAGCTAACATGGCCTCTTTTCGAGTTAAGCCTTTGCCTTTCTTAAACTTTGCATATTCTAGTTGTCCTTTTATTTGTCCCATCTTTACCTCCTCTTAGGGTAAGCCCTAAACCACATTCTAGGCACTTCAATCGGCTCTCGCTGTTGCCATGTGTCACCGGGTGCATATTCATACACTCTAAACCACCATCGCTTTTTCCTGGAATCCGAGGGGTCTTCTGTCTGGACTAGCTGCAACAGCAGGATCGTATCAGCCCCGCACCAGGGGTATTCCTCGAGTTTACGCCGTCGCCTTCGGGCAGCTTCGGCCCCGCCTGCTGTAACCTGAATCCAAACATAGGTTCCGTCTAGTTTCTTCCCGAGCACATCGCAACCAAAGAGGTCCTGGTACTGCCATTTGGTACGCACAGCCCGAATGGTATGAATACATCCTTCGATCTCATGCGCATACCATTCAGCGGCTCGTTCTGCCTCTGCTCTTTTAGTTCTAGGATTTTGTTTTGGCATGGTAGCCGCGCACCCTCCTTGTGGGTTTCATGTGTTTGTTTGGCTCGCACCTTCCTAGTGGGTGTCACGTGTTTTTTGGCTCGCAACAATATATTGGGTTTCATAGTTTAATTGGCTCACATTTTAGTTATGGGTTGCACCTATAGCGTGGCTCGCATATACATTCTGGGCTTCAATTCGTTATTTGGCTCGCACTCTCTTAATGGATTTCATTAATAAATTGGCTCGCATTTGTGATATGGGTTCCACCACTGTTCTGGCTCGCACATCTATCATGGGTTCCGTTTAACAAATGGCTCTCACTGCCAAACTTCGTAAGGCACGCCTTTACCCTTCTTAAACCAATCTGCCCACAATGCCTCTTGTGGTGCAATATAATCCTGATGCCCGCCATGCTCAATCACCCAGGGCTTGGTTATCGGCAAGCCATCTAATTCCCGCCACCGCACCCACAGGTGGCTAAGGAATATCTTCACCGCATAGCGTCTAGCCATATTATGGATATGACCATCCGTATACATGTACACAGTCTTGCCTTTTTTTGTCTTGAGTGGCACTTTCTCAGGGTATTTTTCTTTGTAATATAGCTTCTTTGAATCGTACAAGGCCCGATAAAAGCACCGCTCAGGCTTTTGTTTAATAAAGCTATCCCCGATCTTAAAACATGTCATCCTTAAAAACGGGTCCCAGTTGATTTTCTTGCCTCGCTCTCTTCGAGGCGCACGGCCATTGACAACGTGCATACCACAGTATTTCCAAAGACTGGATATATAACGAAACCGTCCTATATCCACTATCCCCGCGATAAGTGATCCTGCCAAGCAGGGGCCTATACCCTTGACTTTTTTAAAGAATTCTTCCCAAACAGGAATGCCCTTCAGTAACCCCTCAATCTCTTTCTTAGTTTTCTGCTCTACCTTGGACAACACTTCGTCCATCCAGAAATGCAATGCTTCTGCCTGCTCAGTGGTTAACCTGCCGTCTTTTACGTATGCTTTTATGCGTAATTGGGTTTGGATTCTTTGCTTTTGTAAAGAGTAATAAGTCTCTGTTTTTATTTTTAATTCCTCAATCATGCCTTCTCCTTTCTGCGCTAGAGGGTTACATGAATCGCTTGGCTCGCAAAAACAACGTGGTTTTCATCCTTTTCTTGGCTCGCATTTGGGGGCTGGTTTCCATTTCTCTCATGACTCGCACATATTTTTCTGGTGTCCACAGTGTCCTATGGCTCGCACTTGTGCGATGGTTTCCAGAGATAGTATGGCTCGCAACGTATCAGTGGTTTGCATTTTGCCCGTGGCTCGCAATTCACCATTGGGTTACAGGTATTAATTGGCTTCCTCGTCTCTATCCCGGATGTTCCATCCTTCACGCCTCAGCTCTGCTTCGCTCCAATTACGATGCTCTTTCACCAAATACCGCTCTGGTCCACGCTCACCAGGCCTTTCCCATACTTCGTATGGCACATCCCTTTTTTTAAAGAATTCCGCCCAGTTCTCAATTATCCAGTATTGTGATCGAGGGCAGCCCCTCACATATTCAGCCGTTTTCTTGTCTTTAAGTGATCCATATTTTTCGATCAACCTCATGTCAAAAAACCTCCCTAATTTTTTGTTGTTTGCCATGCTCTGCCTAGCTAAGCCCCGCCTCGCCCTGCCTAGCCAAGCCGAGCCACGCCATTTACTAAAATCTTCTTACCTCCTTTCGGTTAGAGATACTTCATAAGCTTTTTTACCATGCCTTTCTAAATGATGTTTTCTGCACAACCAAGTCACTTTTAATGGCTTATTATAATCTTCATGATGAGCCTCAACAAATGGGCTGCCACAAATTTCACAAACGCCCCTCTTTAATTTCCCATCTCTTATTGCGTTATTCGTGATAATATGTGCTCTATATTTCTCTACATTCTTTTTTCTTCTTCTCCTTTGGTATTCAATAGCTTTCTGCCTTCTTTCTAGCTTCCTAGAGCGTTCCCTTTCATATCCTGCATAATATGCTCGTCTTTTTTGGTAATTTTGTTTTACATCCTGTTTCGTACATTCCTTGCATTTATTGAGATGTCCATCCCCCATCTTTGGATGCTTATAAAATTCTGTAATAGGTTTTTCTTGCCCGCATTTAAAACAAACCTTTATCTTCATTTCTATCTAACCCTCCGATCAAAAAGGTATTTCCGAGTCATCGTCATATTCATCACCTCCTTCAGCAGCGGTCGGCTGCTCTTGCTTTCGCTGATACACTGGCTTGCTCACCTGATACGCTGTGAGTTCCCAACTTTCCCGTCCTTGACCTTCCTTGTCCGTCCACTTACGCGATCGGTACGGCCCCTCAACCTGGATAGCATCGCCTTTTTTGAAATTATCCGCCACCGCTTCTGCCAGATCACCCCATACCACCACTCTGTGCCACTGTGTCTGTCGGTTCTCTTTTTTGCCGTATGCCTCGGCAAGGGAAAACGTACAAACCGCTGTGCCGTTTGGGGTGTAGCGCAAATTAGGGTCTTGACCGAGGTGGCCGGATAGTATGCAGTTATTTTTATTGGGCATTATTTACCTCCCTAAAACGGAATTTCACTTTCATCTATGAGTCCCCATTCCTTTCTCACTTGTCCGGCAATCTTTTCTTTCGCCACAATAGCTTGTAGATCCCTAAATCGCTGTGCTATCTGTTCATCAGTGAGACCCGTATAACATTGTCTACATTGCCATCGGCCGGCTTCGTAGATACATAGCGCTATTTTTCCGCATTTTTGGCATCGAATATTCGGCTCAATCCTAGGTGAGCGTTCTATTTCCATCAGGTCCGGCTTGATTTTCGGTCTCGGGATCGACAAAGGCATCTTGGCTCTACAGTATTTGCATTCCCCGTCAATCAGTAGGCTTACATGAGCACCGCATTTAGGGCAGGTAAACCGGTCTCGTAAATTGGTTACGTCCAGGAATTTTTTGAGATCCGCCGGTTTCGGGAAATACTCCAGCTCGTCTATAGCTTTATAACCTGCTTTGCGCACTTCATCGTCACTATATTTGCGTAATGCTTGATAATACGCCTCTGTCATCACTGCTGAATCAGTGTTCTTTCTAGGCCAGATGCTCAGAAAAAGCTCAATCATGCTTTTAATAATCTTCTTGCTCGCCATCTTCTTCAACCTCCGGAAAAAGGAATATGTTTTTTTTGACATCGTTTTGAGGGATCTCAATCTCGTCTTCCCACCTACCTTGATTTAACCAAGTAGTTGGATGAGGAATAAACCGCCCATTTTCCCGTGTCCACGCCTCTGAACGTTTTTGTTTCTCAATAATTTGGATTAACTCATCTAAGGGAGGCAATTCTTTCTTTACTCTTTTCCAGCTACGAAAAGCTGCTTTTTTAGCCTTTTTAACAGGATAAGCATTCCAAAACTTCTCAAAATCTTGCGGGTAAGTGGAAGATTTTTTGTTACCATTTTGGGTAACAGGCGCACATATATTACTGTCTTTTGTATTATTGTCTTTTGTATTATTGTCTTTTGTGGGTACCTTTTTTGGTAACAACGCTTTACCATTTTTGGTAACACTCGTTACCATTTTTGGTAATGTTACCTTTTTTGGTAATACCTTCCAAGACTCAAAATCCTTATTGATTTCGTATACATGCGGCCCTTTGTTACCATTTTTGGTAATACGTATTACCTTTTTTGATAACAACTCATTGAGCGCTCGAACAACATGTGGTTTAACAATTCCAGTCATTTCAACAAATTGGCTAAGAGAGATTGCATCAGCTTTCTTGTTATAGCCATATGTTTTGCGGATTATAACATCAAGACACTGCCTCTGTTCGCCAGGTAAACGATACCTGATTAGAGCATCAAAAAGCTTATTTGCTATTTTTACATAACCATTTTCAATTTGAGGCGAGGCCATTCTTGTCACGCACTTGTTTAAGAGTTAACTTTTGCATTGGGCAGCATCCTAGAAAGAAAAACCCCAGAGCGGCCTAATCGCCACGGAGTAAGGTGGGATTCTAGTCACGGCTTGTTATAGCCTACTAGATCTCTGGGGTTTAGCTTTTAGGCGGTTTATCAAATTCCGACCTCCGCAACAATTAGGCTGCTTTCACTATATCATTTTTCCTCATTTTTGTCAACCCCAACAATGCCGTCCGCCTCAAGCCCCTCCACTATGTAGGCAAGGGCCTGCATGTCGGGGCTTCTAAAGGATCGCCTAGCTGCCTTTTCTAGCCTTTCTCTGAGCTGTAGCTTTTCGCAAATAGCTTTATCGAATACAAGCTTTACCTTGCCATTCCTGCGCCTACGTGCAGGTTTTTTGATTGCGCCACCACTTTCCCTTTGCTGGTAGCTTTTCGCCACACGCTTGCCCAGGCACTCAGGGCAGCAATTTCTTACCGTTATAGCGCCTCTGACGTACGGCTCGAATTCTTTTCCGCAATCCTGGCATATACTTACTTCTTTTTTCTCATTCATTTCTCTAATTTTCCTTCCTATCTCTTTGTTTTTATTATAATACCATTGGGCATAATGGCGCTTGCACATACCCTTGACCTTGGCTGCTTCATTGCAGCCGTCCACCTTGCAGACGCCTAGCGGCTTGCTAGGCTTAGTTCCCTGCAGGCTTGCTATCTTCGCTTGCCACTCAGTGCAATTTTCGCACTCTCGTGGCATGACAGGGACCGAGACAGATAGGTTTAGCGTTTCGTCAAACCTTGGCCGTTTCCGCAACGCCTCGCATTGTTGTGGTGATACTCGGCCAAGGGCACACTGGAAGGTATTGGCTTCGAGCCATTGGTCAGCCTGTTCTTTCTTCATTTGCACTCCTAAACCAAAAGATCTTTAGGGTCCAGATCAAGGGCCTTGGCAATAAGATTAACCGTCTTCAAGCTCACTCTATCAGCCCGCTTGTAATAAGCGTAGATCGCCGTGCGTGGCTTGTTCATGGCTTTTGCCAAGTCCTCTTTTGTCCAACCCAACCTCTTTAACTCTTTTTCGATTTTTGCCTTATTCAACTTCATGGGGCGCATTATACTTACTTTTCGCTTGTCCGTCAAGCAAATTCGACTATCAGCTAAGTTATTGATATTCTTAGTATGAGCAAAAAAGTGACAAGCCCGTGTCTTTTTTTAGTTGACACCGCTCCGCCCTTATGCTATGCTCCCCCCAAACTCTGGCCCATGCGTGATCGGGTGCCGGTTCAAAAAAGACGGTATGGGAATGACAGGCAGGACACGGTGGGCCGGATGGCAAGTTTTAGGTTCTTAGAAGGGAGGTGATACCCGTTCCAAATCGTTCAGATTGGAAATATGAGTTGTTTTGGGTGGTTGGTTGGGTGATGCGGAGGGATGGAAAAGGTCTTTGAAATTGCTGGCAGCGGACTGGTGGGATGGCACCGACAGTCATAGGGAACAAACCTTCCATGGCCGGAAACTCGGAAATGAGTAGCCGGCTATCATCAAACGGTAGCGGGTTCGATTCCCGCCTGCCAGCACACAGCCTGCGTTGCGGGCTTTGAATCTCAAGAGAAAGGAGGATCCATGGGAGGCAATTTCGTGGTGGCAGGATAACCGGCTATATAGACGGTGTGGCCCCGAGCCCTTCTTGGATAAACTCGGGGCGATAAAAAGATAAGGAGGTAATAATGTTACGTTGCCCAGCTTGCGGTTATTGGGATTTTGATGGGACTCAGTGTTGGGCTTGTGGTTATCGTGTATCAAATCCATGGCCTTGGTTTCTTATATGGTAAAAAATAGACGCCCTAGCCCGTGGCTGCTTTAGGCGAAAACGGGGCATATAAAAAAGGGATATTTACATGGCTAAAGAAAAAGAAAAAAGTAATGTAATAATGGCACAAGACGTAACAAATTTTAAACTAGAGTTATTTCAGAGGCTAGAAAAGTCTTTGACCCCAAAAGACTGGTTTGATGCTGTGGTATACGGTAAAGAACCCACTTTGACCACCATCGTGGTGTCTGTAATAATTCCACAGCAGGTGTTATACATAATTCAGAAATGTAGAGTTGATATACCAGACGATGTTACGGTTTTAGGTGTGGGTACTCTATTTTCGGAGTTTGTAGCTATGGGCTACAATCAAGCTGTCCATAACCCAGATTTTGAGACGTTTTTACGTCAGCAATGGGAACATGCGCAAGGGACTTTTAAATCTTTACATTAAGGTGCTTATTGGGTTAAAGGAGATAGTTATGCGACCCGACAAGATAATCGACAACGCCCCGCCCTATCTCTACCAGATCGAACACCACAAGCCCAAGCCGAAATGGGCATGGCGAGCCTTCTGGTGGGGATTTTGGTGGGGAGTAATTTTTGCGCTTCCCTTTGGTTACATTTGGGCATGGGGAGCAGGGAGAGGCATATGAAACCAGTTGATCAAACTAAATTCGGGTTTGAGGATGGAAATTGTGGGGCTGCTTGTATAGCAAGTATTTTGGAAATCCCACTAGAAAGTATTCCAAACTTTCATGGAGAAGACCCTTCTGATCCTAAATTATATTGGAAAAATGTGAGAAAATGGTGCGCAGATAAACCTTTCATACTTATAAGCATCTCAATATCTGAAGGTTATGACCCAAAAGAATTTCTAAAAGATTGTTGGGTAATTGCATCAGGTCCTTCACCTAGAGGAACAAAAGAATGGCATCGCCACGCTGTGGTCTGGCGAAATGGCGAGATTGTTCATGACCCTCACCCTTCTAGGGAAGGATTGAAAGAAATAGATATGTATGATCTGTTTATCATAAAAGATCCTAGTTTAGTAGGGAGGTTCTAACATGCTACACGATAGCGATTTCAACATGCGTAAGCAGTTTTACGAGGCAAGCAAAAAGAGTGCGCAACTTCGTGACCTCGGCTATGCCAACGGCTGGGCAGACACGCCTGATATAGTCAAGGCGTGCCGAGCAAAAGGGCATGTTCCTGAAAAAATAAACAAGGGAAGATGCTTAAACGAATACAGGTGCTTGGATTGCGGGTATAAATACCTTGTGGATTCGAGCGGGTAGGAAGCGAGGGGATTAAAATGGTAGAAGCTATTCACCAAAGCACTTTGAATATGGCTCTTCGTTGCGGGGAGCAGTTCCGTAGGCGCTACATTGAAGGCGAAATTATCCCGCCTTCCATTGCTGCGGGGCGTGGAACTGCCGTTCACAAAGCAAACGAAGTCAACCTTAAACATAAAGTGGTCAAACAAGAGGATCTGCCCCTTGAAGACCTTCAGGATGCTGCGAGGGACGCTTACGTCCACACCTTTAGTAATGGTGTTTATATCCCAAAAAAAGATTTACCAGCAAAAAATAGGTTGCTCAATGATGGTTTGAATGATGCTATCCGATGCACCAAGGTCTATCGGAGAGAAGTGGCTCCGCATATAAAACCTATTTCAATTGAACAACCTTTTCAAATTGACGTAGGACTTGAATTGCCTTTAGCCGGAAGGATGGATTACCAAGAAGAGCCAGTGGTAGGTGATCTTAAAACAGCAAGTATGAAGTGGCAAAAAGACAGAATCAATAGAGAGATCCAGCCTGCTTTTTATTCTTTTGTGCATGAACAAGAGCGGGGTATTAGGCCGTTATTTCGCTACCATGTATTAATAGCTAGACGGAACAAAGAGGGGCAGCCTACAAGCGAAGAATACCAACCATTGGAATATACGCCTTCGGAAAAAGATTATAAGGCGCTTTTCGCTAAGCTTCAGCTTTTTATCCAGATGCTGAAGTCTGGTGTTTTCCCACCGGCTAACCCTACCGCTTGGTGGTGTAGCGAGCGATTTTGCGGTTACTGGTATACGTGTCCTTATGTTGGAAATAATTTGCCTAAAAAATGGTTTTAAAGGAGGAAACCCATGGAAGAAAAGAAAACATTAGAGCCTGAAATCCTAGACGGAATCAAACCTTTTTCCGGTTTACCTGATGAAATGTCGGCAGGAGAAAAAATGTTGATCGAAGGGAAATCCCTTCAAAAAATCCAAACTACCTATACTACAGCTATTGCAGTCCAAAAGCCCAGATCAATTGCTCGAGTAGCCCATAATGTTCTTGAAGAAGCAAAGCTAGCAGGCGCTAGCTTTTATTACGGATGGACCGCAAAGACCAAAAATGGCCCTGTACGGATAGAAGGGCCGAGCATTGATCTAGCTATGTGTCTTGCTAGACATTATGGAAATTGTGCTATTGACATAGAGGGTACGGAAACACCTACTCATTTTATGTTGAAGGGTATTTTTATTGACTTGGAAAGCGGTTTTACTTGCCCTCGACTGTTCCGCCAGAGAAAAACCCAAAGCCTTGGCGGGAAGATGGAAAAAGACGCTGATAGGCAAGAAGACATTGTATTCCAAATCGGCCAATCAAAAGCAATTAGAAACGCGATTATTAGAGCGATGCCTGCATGGTTGATTGAGCAAGCTATTGAGATGGCTAAACAAGCAGAGCTAGGAAAAATCAAACCTGAAAACATTCATCTGGCACGCACTAGGGTTTTAAATTTCTTCGCCCCTTACGGTATAACACCTGAGAGAATAGAGGCGAAAATGGGCCGTAAAGTAGATGACTGGACAGCACAAGATATTGTGGATTTACGTGGTATGGCGACAGCTTTGAAAGAAGGCCGGGTTTCGGCTGAAGAATTGTTTCCGCCAATACCCATGGAAGAGAATCAAGAGCAGCCTAAAGAAGAACCTGTAAAAGACACAAAGCAGCAAGACGAGGCCAAGCCCCAACCCCAAGAACCGTCAAAAGACGCTGAGATCGACCCCTTCCGCAAGGAATACATCAACCTGCGCTCAAGCGGATTCTCAACATGGGCATACAAAAACCTAGAGCGAATTAAACAAGCAGACCCTGAGCATCAGGAAGAAATCAGGGCAAAGTGGGAAAAGCTGTATAAAGACGTTAAGTTCCCGCTTGATCCCGAGCCAAACGGTGAAACAAACGAAGAGCCTGTTGAGCAGGAAGAAACACCGCAACAAAATGGTAATAATAGTGGCGCTGCTACAGTATTCTGCCCGGTTAAGCAGTCTAGGGTGTTTCTTTCTGTCTGCGAGACCAAGTGTGACAAGAAAGAGAATTGCGTAGCGTATCGAGAGGCCGTGATGTTGCTGGAGGCCGAAGAGGTAGAGAAAGAAGAAAATCAGGGGGTGTAAAAATGAACCTATTAATTGGCATATTGATAGCGATTTGGTTAGTTGCTTTCTACTTAGGGGTGAGAAATGAGGTGGCATTTCGGATAACTGGGCGAGCGCTTGATATGGCTTCTACCTTGGCAAGACATGCTATGACGCAAGACGATCCTGATTGGGATCGCTATTATCGTATGTATGGCAAAAAATCCTATAATCAAATTGTGCTCAGCTTTTGCTGGACGGTAAAAAAGGCGTATCCCGAACTGTACCGAGAATATAAAGCGCTTTTAGAGAATACAAAAGCGGAGGATAAAGGAAATGAAATCCCCAAGAAATAAAAAGCTAACCATTGACGAGGAATGGTATCAATCTCAAATCCCTCATTTTTGCAAGTATCGTACTGTGCAGGAGCATATAAACTATCTAATGGGGTGTTGGTCTTTATTTTTGGGAAGAGTTGGAAGAGCAAACATCGGAGATGTTGAAGGCCCCCATTTTTGCCATAATTGCGACCTTTCAGTACGGACAAAAAGATGGGACAAAAAATGGCATGAGAAATTTTTGAAGAAGGAGGCGTAAGCTATGAGTTTCTTTGTAGGCATTCTTACAGGCTTGGTTATTGCCTTTATCGTGGGGCAATTTGCCTTAAAAAAGGGCTACAAGGATTCCAACGATGAGCTAATCAAGTTCTGGAAGGAGCGAAACGAGCAAGGGCAAGAGATAGTTGATGCGCTTTGGGAAATACGGAAAGCTTTGATTGATTTAAGGAGATAGTAAAAAGGAGGGAATACAAATGCGACAAGCCTTAGGTGGCTGGGAATTAGGGTTGACCCCGGAAAACATCAGTGGCTACTCCCCTGAACAGGTTCAGGGGCTTCTAGGGATTGAACCCAGAGACTGTAGCCCCAGTCTCAAAATATTAATAGCGGCATTAACATCTCTGTTAAGCGAAAGACCACACACAGGACAATGATAGACACGGTCATCCAAGTTAAGTTTGTGCCTATTACCACACCGACTGCATGTTTGAGATGTGTAGGCAGGGTTAATTTCAATACAGTGAGACCCAGCCCATTCTGCCTTGTATCTCACGCAGTTCAGAAATTGACCCCACGCTACGTCTCCTATACTTCTGTTGATACTGCGGAAATTACCTTGTCGCATGTCATTGATAGACAAGTCTTCAACGACAATAGTGTTAAACCGATTAACAAGCTTGCGAGCCTGTTGGTGCGCAAAATCGTGGCGTTTCCAGTTGATTCTTTCATGAATACGGGCCACTACTTTACGGGCCTTTTCTCTAGCTTTAGAACCTTTTTCTTGCAGAGAAAGCTTTCGCTGTGCTTTTGCAAGAGCTTTTTGTTCCTGTTTAAAAAACCTGGGGTTTTGAATCTGTTCGCCGTTAGACAAAGTTGCGAAAGATTCAAGCCCCATATCAATGCCAATGGCTGGTTCAATAGGTTTTTTGGTAGGATTATGGTCAACTTCACAGACAAAAGTCACAAACCATTTGCCAGTTGGGGTACGTTTGATAGCGCAAGTTTTTATTTTGCCTTGGATAGGTCGATGAAGTTTGATTTTAACGTCACCAATCTTGGAAAGTTTGACAGTTTTCTCAAAAAGCTTAAAACCACTTTGAGGATAAGTGAAGCTATTGTAATGGGATTTACTTTTAAATCTCGGATAGCCAGGTTTTTCACCAGCTTTCAAGCGCCTAAAAAACGCCCTAAATGCAAGATCAAGGCGAACGGCAACTTCTTGGAGGCATTGACTGTAAGCATCATTGAGAAACTCGTATTCTTTTTTAAGCTTAGGAATAGAATTAACTTGATCGTAGCGAGAAATGGATTTTTTCTCTTTTCCCCACGTTGTTTTACGTTCTTCAAGGAAATGATTGTAAAGCCAACGGCAGGCGTTAAGGACTTTATTCAGTTTTTTTACCTGGCTTTTGGTTGGGAAAATTCTATATTTGAAAGTTTTTTTCATAGCATTTATACTGTAATGGCGATTATTCTAAAAATCAAGGATTTTTTAAAGCCATTTATCTCCCCGTTTTAACGGGGTTTTTCTGGTTATTTCCCATAAAAGGGAAACCAGCTTGAAGCGATAAAAGGTAAAAAGGGGGAAATTTAATGGCAATGTATATACCTACACTACCAGAGATGTTTCTAGCTGAAATGGTACACTACCGACGGTGTATCCAATCCAAACTTTTAGTTGTAAAACATATGAAAATTGGTCAGCGACGGCATCTATATCTTTTTAGGGATAATTCAATTTTAGTAAGCGAATATACACCTAAAAATGAAAGGTATACTACAATGTACATTCTTCCTGAAGATAGTCGCTATGAATATTATTTAAGGAGGATTAAGCCATGATTAAAAAAGTATATCTCTTCACAAACCGAAACTTGTTTGTTTTCGATGAAAAAGGCGAGCAAGTGATTGATGTTCAAAGGACGATAGGATGGGGAACTAGATGGTTTGAATTTGACAAAGAAGAAGAGGCTTTAGAAAAAATTGTTCAGGATGGCCCTACAATTTACTTGGCAAACTGGACTGAGCAATGGAGGCACGAGATCACCATTGACGAGTTTTGTTCTTTGCTAGGTCATGGCCCTTGGTATTGGGAAAACTACAAGAAGAAACTAAACGAAGAAAACACTGATGTTGAGTAGCCCTAAGATCGAATTTGTGATACCTAAGCATGAGTACATTCACTGCCCTAAGCGAAAGGATAAGGGTATGGTGCCGATTGAGAGGTGCAAGCAGTGTAAATACAGAGAGAAGTGTTCGGTTTTTAATAGGAAGAGAGGGTGACATGAAAAAACAAGAAGAGAGTGAAAAGCTCGGTTTTAATGAAATGATTAAAAAAGCTCTGCGTGAGTACTTTGAAAGAGAGATTGACAGGCTAGTGTTTGAGTTTTTGTGTCGCGAGCAAGAAGACATGCAAAAAGAAAAGGTTGATGATGAACAAAGATAATACCAAAAAAAGGCAAAACAAAAATGACCTTGGCTGAGCTTTACATCAGGCAGGCAGTCACAGAAGCACTGAGCAGGCCGCCTGAAGAACTCGACCGGATGCTCGAAAGGGCCGAAAAGTTTACCCAAGAATTTGCAGAGCGTATCCGGCGTTTAGAAAAGGGGGGACGCTAATGGTTAATACTTTATATCGCATTCGACAGTTAAAGAAAAAGATTAGAAACCTAAAAAAGCGCTTAGAGGAAGAAAGAGCGCGCAGTTATACACTGCTTACCTATTACAAGAACAAAGCCCATGAGTACCAGCAAATGTATATGGAAATTGTTGAGGCTCTGGATAGACTAAACAAGTATAATGCTTTTGTGAAACCCTACAAAAAAGTGCTAACAGATCATCTTCCTATTAAGATTGAATTATTTACGCCTATTCCTACCTTTTCTTCTGAGGTTCTTGATAGCCATTTAGCTGCTGATTACCATATGAAACTATTGGACTGGCTTGAAGCATATGGCCGGTATGATGAAGACCCTCTAGGGATGCGGGACGCCATAATGATAGATGTAGAAATGTCTCAGCCACCTGGTTGTATCCGTAAAGCTATATCTTTCACGAAAGAGGGTCTTTACGTGGCAGGTGGTAATAGATATATAAGGCATTTTTTGCAAAACCTGGCTAACGACCTGATAGCAGCAATCTTAAAAGAACGGGAGGATAACAATCCGTGGAAGCACGAAAAGAACGACCGATAATTTTTAGCGGTGAGATGGTAAAGGCCATTTTGGATGGCAGAAAAACGCAAACGAGGAGGCCGATAAAGCCACAGCCAGAACTTGATGTATGTAGAGGTTGGTGGTGGAAAGGGAAATGTTACGGGATAATAGCTAGCCTTTATGGAAATAAACTTCCTGTAGCCAAATTAGCCCAGGATATGAGAACAGCATGCCCTTATCAAATAGGAGATATTCTGTGGGTAAAAGAGACTTGGCGTGTTGTCTCGGAAGGAAATTATTGCGTAGAAGGTAAAACCGTAAGAATTCTACATATTGAATACAAGAGCGGGTGGGACGGGAAAAGATACTCACAAAAAACCTTTCAATTCGTCCTGCCCGATGATAAAGATAAGCTATGTAACTACAAGGTAGGAGAGTGGCGTTCCCCTATCTTCATGCCTCGCTGGGCATCAAGGATCAAGTTGGAGGTAACAGATATTTGGGTTGAACGGGTACAGGAAATATCCAGCGAAGATATTCATAAAGAAGGCATTGATAGGTGGGAAGATTACCAAAATGGAAAACATATTTCGGTTTATCAAGCCAGGGGAAGATTTAAAGCCTTATGGGATTCCCTTTGGGCCAAGAAAGGCTTTGGCTGGAACGTAAACCCCTGGGTATGGGCAATTGCGTTTAGGAGGATAGAAAATGAAAGTCAAGATTGACAAAGATGGTTGCTTATGGATACAGAGAAAAGGGACATGGAAAAGGCAAAAATGTAGATTTTCCTATCATCCAGAGGGCGGGTGTTATTGTGGAGATGAATGCCCACTCTTTAAAGAACCAGCCAAGAATGGACACCTAATATATCTTGTTCTCTGTAAAGGAATGCATGTTTTAGAGGACAGTGATTTCACTGACGAAAGAGAGGTATCAAAGTGAAATGGATAAATGTTAAAGAGAGGTTGCCTGATAAGCTTGGAAAGTATTTAGTTTGGGTAGCCACTTTTAATAATGATTTATCTTGGGGTCAATGGGCTACAAATTATTTCTATCCTGAAACTGGATGGCTTGCGTACCCTTCTTCCAATATCACCCATTGGCTTGAGATAGAGCCGCCAGAGGAGGAGAACAAATGACGCCAATGGAAAAGCTAACTGAAAGCCAATTCAAAGAAAAATACTTCAATAATAGATACGGTGTTTTCCATTCTGAAATGTTGCCAAATGGAAATATAGAGGTAACACTGATTGACTATGCTTCAGAATGGCATGATGAATTGTTTACAGTTGAAGTTGAACCAGACGGGGAATCTTAAAAAGGAGGCAAAGATGAACCAAAGGGTTGCTAAGGCATTAAGGAAAGAAGTGTACGGCGACTTTTCTTTGAGAGAGCCAAGGCGGTACGTAGTGGATGCTCATGGAACCATTCGTGTCTTGGGGAGGAGAGCGCTGTACCAGGAAATAAAAAAGAAAAGGAGGAATCGTCATGGCAACGATCCTGGTATGTGATATGTGCGACACAAGGAAGGGTGTAGAGAGGCACTCATGGGCAATTGACCGGAGGGCAGACGCAGCCGGCGGCATGGAAGACGTGACGGTAGCTGTGGATCTGTGCTTGAAATGTGAGAACCGGCTGCTTAAAGAAGCGCTTAACACTATCCTGGGCGAAAAGATAATGAACAAGCCTGCAAGAGAGTTGGCATTTGGCAAAAGGATGTGGGACGAATATAGAAAAGCAACAAACCGATGGGACGCTTAGTGATAAGAGAGCTTTTCTTTTTTCTTAGGTGTATAGCTAGAAACGAGCGTAAGATCATGTGGCATGAAATGCTTGTGAGGGTGCTAGGGGTGTTGAAGATGAAAGCATGGTGGTGGCAATGCGAGAAAAGGAAATTGACTTCATTGAGCTAATAGTAAACGACATCCTAAGCCTAGCCAAAAACTGGTCTGCAAGTGACGAAGTTGCCGCTATCCACGGGGTGTGGATGGAAATAGGTAGAAGGCTAGGGGTGGTAATGCGAGAGGTGAGAGAAAAAGAAAAAACAGAAAATTTAAGCAAAAGCAGGAGGGAAGCAAATGTCATCAATAGAAATCAAAATTGATTTAGACAAACCAGATGTCAATGTTACATGGTCGGACTTGCCCGGGCACCCGCTGTTTTATCAATACCTTGGCAAAATGGCTCTGATCCATGCGCTTAAAAACTTGGACTATGGCGATGGCGATCCTTTGGGTAACTTCAAATTTTCTGAGGAAATAACGGGCATACCTGCCTGGAAAGGAGCCTTGGTTCGGCTTACGGACAAGTGGGGACGGATCAAGTCTTTGCTGAAGAAAGAAAAAGCCTATGTTCAAGACGAAACGCTTGAGGATACCCTGCTTGATAACGCTGTGTATAGCTTGCTTGTGTTGGTGTTGTTAACCATATGGATGGAAAACTTCAGCGAAGCCAGATCTGAAGATTACAAGTAGTAATGAACAATTTGTGTTTAAGTTGTGAAAATTTTACGGACGCAAAAATAGGCAAAATGCGTCCGCAGGATATTCTCAAAAAGGAGGGATAAACTATGAAATGCTTTTATCATTCGAGCGATTCAGATGGTCATTGCTCAGGCGCAATCGTTAAGTTTCATTACCCTGAGTGCGAAATGTGGCCTATTGACTATGGAGACACGTTCCCTATGAACAAGATCAAGGACGGTGAGACGGTTTACATGGTGGACTTTGCCTTACAGCCTTTTGATCAGATGATTGAGTTGACTAAGAAATGCAAGCTCATCTGGATAGACCACCACAAGACCGCCTTGGAAGAAGCAGAGAAGAGAGGCTTTGTTGTGCGTGGCCTGAGGCGTATAGGTATAGGGGCATGCTCTTTGGTTTGGGAATTTATAAATCCACATTTGCCTATACCTAAACCTGTAAAACTTCTTGCTGAATACGATGTTTGGGATCATAGCGATCCTGACACCTTGCCTTTCCAGTATGGCATGAGAATGAGAGAAACCGACCCTGCTACAGAGGAAGGGATGAAATTATGGGAAAAGTTATTTGAAAGCTATGGGAGGGTTGTCTTTAATGTGATATTGCGCCAGGGTAAAATCATTCTTGAATACCAAAAGCAGATAGACGCCAAATATTGTTCTAGGTATGCTTACCCTGTTACTTTTGAGGGGTACAAAGCCCTTGTTTTAAACAGGGGTATTGCCAATAGTATGACGTTTGAAAACGCCCCAGGCGCAAAAGATGCGGACATTTTTATTACTTATGCTTTTACTGGTAGAAGCTGGATAGTTTCTCTGTACGCCAACAAACCAGAAGATATAGACGTTAGCGAGATGGCCAAGAAATACGGCGGTGGCGGCCATAAAGGGGCGGCAGGATTTACCTGTTCAGATAGACAGTTTCCGCCTGAATTGAAAAACACCAAAGACTAGAAAGGAGACAACGAGATGAATTTTGAACTTTTTACTGACTTTAATATTTCACATAGTCCTCAATATTTTTATGTCAGAGGCGCAATTTGGGGGATTGTTTTTACTACTTGTTTTTACAAATTTTTCTTGCCATGGTTAAAGAAAAAGATATTTGCATGGAAAAAGTATAGACAAATCCTAGATCGGTCATAACAATACAAAAAAGACTCCTACCTCATTGGCAGGAGTCCTTCATTTTTTGTTTAAGCCGTTTTGCTTATCCCCTTCTTGTTTTTTAGCTGGGGGCAATCTGAATCTTTAACCCTTCTTTATGGCATTAATAACCCCTGCAACCACGCCCTGGGAATTATCACCAGCTTGAGCCCGCTGCATACGGCCACGATGCCAGGTGGTCACCCCTAGAATGCAGAGCCAGCCCATCCATACCCACTCGGGCACATTGGGGACAGCCTTTCCTAGTAAGGGTAGTACAAAGTATATAGTGATTACAGCGATTGGAAATGCGAACCCGTTTACCGGTCGCCAGGAATACTGAGGCCAATGCTCGCTTTTGCTTTCACTCTGCATGGTGGCGTTGACTGCCTGAAGCCTAACTGTTTCCTGCTGGGATTCCTGGATAGCCAATTGCACATTGAGCCTATGGATTTCTACTTTTGCATTTGTTTCGATTTCCCTGAGTTTTACAGCGGCCTGGGGATCTTTTTCAATAGCTGCTATGATCTCCTCTGGTTTGGCATCAGGGGTTAATCCAAAGGCCCCGGCTACAAGCGAAGCTAATGTGCCAATAGCAGCCCCTCCAGGGCCGCCAAAAGCAGCGCCTAGCTCTGGCGCATATTTGGCGATTCTCTTACCCAAGTCCTTCCAATTCATTTCAATTTCCTCCCCTGACCTATCATCCTTCTTAACCTGTCCAGTTCATGCTTCATAGCATCTACGTTTCTCTTAGCTTCCCTCTCAATCTTCTTGGCATTGTTACGATAAACCAATACCCCTATTATTGCGCCTACGCCTAATCCTGCCAAAAAGCTAATGATACTCATTGCTTATCCCCCCTTTCTTTGAGTAATGCTTTAAGTTCATCGTATCTTTTGTATTTTTCTTTGAGCAGCTTGATGAGGACTTGACAATCCACCCTGATAGCTGCCATTTCCTTTTCAATCTCTCTACAGTTGACCGCCCCATGCTTTGTTCCCCTTTCTTTTCCGGCAATTTTCTTTTGTGCATTCCTGCCCTGATAATCTACAAAGAAATTTGTCAGATATCCATCCTACACCCTCTTTGCGCCATCCTTCATAGCGATACGGACACTTGTAATTGGGTAAGGGGACTAATACAGTCCAGGTTTCCTCGTCAAGAGGCCGGTATTTTACGGCTATGCTATTCTCTGCGTATACCGCTTGTTCTTCTGACATACGAACCTCTCTTTCTATTCAGGATCGTATTCTACGTGGATATGGTTAGACTCGAGCACTACATCATACTTGGGGCCTAACTTTTGTCTAAGAGCCGAGACTACTTCTGTAGAGCTAGCCCTAGAAACCATCCCGTGCGACCCAGGCAGGCCCACGTCTACCGCTTCCCCCGCATAGTGCAAAGAGCCTGGCGAATGGTTTCCTTCATCGCCTGATGTCAACACTGATTCATGCCCTGCCACTTCCCTGTAAACTCGGTCAATAATAGGTAAAGCCCTTCTAATTTCCCTTTTCAGGCATCTTACCGACACCCCCATTTTCAGTAACATGCTGTCTCACCTCCTTTCCCCATTTTTCCTCAAACGCATTGAGCGCATCGGTCATAGTCACCGTACATTCGACAATGCGCTTAATTGATCCCATTATGATCTGGCAGTTATTACGCAAAATATCTTTTAGATATTCTAGGTCTTTGGTGCGCTCAGAGCAGTTGATACGCTCTAGTGGGTCTATCATCGTACTCTCTCCTGCAAAAGCTTCTTAATATCTTTTTGCATTTCAAGTTGGTTCTCTTCAATCCTGTGCAGGATCGCCCTAAGCTCTTGGTCCTTATACTCTAGCAGATTGATCCTGCTAGTCAACTCTGCCACCACAGGTTTTGCCGCGTACATCAAGTCTGACGCTCTGGTCTTGTAGTAGACCGAGGCTGTAAAACTTCCTGCGGGAACAATCGAAACTGCTAATAGCGCCCATATCCACTTCTTAGGAACCTTATCCTTTAGGCATCCCACGATCCCGCTTTTGCCGTCTTCCCCATAAATAGCCTTTTTAAGGCCTTGAAGTTGCTCATGACATTCAGGTGCAGGACATCCACCGTTAGGCATTTATCCCTCCTTGTCGTGGTATGTTACAGGATGAGATACGAGTTTATCCCACAAGTCCTTTTGGCCGCTGTATAGCTCTAATGCTTGCCTGGCTGTGGGATCGCCTATCTCTATGGCCCTCAGTATCCATCCTTCCTTTATGTCGTTTATAAGCCATTGCGATTGTGAGAAATTTATCTCATTCAAGCAGAACAGATCGTCCAGTTGCCATTCAAGCTGTCGCTCTTCTTCAGGCCAATCGTCCCATTGATCAGAAGACTTGAGCATTTCCATCTCGGTACAGCCCCGTTTCAGGATCACTTCCACATCTTTACTGATAGCCATGTCAACGGCATCCCGCACTTGGCGATAATACTCTTTGCCTTCTTCCAGGCTATCGGCATACACAAAACCTGCCCAGGCCCCGTATGTGTAATTCCTTCTGTCCGCCCCGCACTTGGAAGGCAGGTTAAGAAGCGTCAACACATCGGCCAGCTTGAATAGTTCAAGGACGTTCCGTGGTTTGATAACTGTTTTCCAGCAATGAAAGCGGCACACCCTGGGGATAAGGCCAAATTTGCCACAGTAAATAGCGTTCCAAATCTGGCAGTGCTTTCGCCTGGCCTGCGGCCCCATGAACACCCAGGGCGAGTTCAACACCCCTTTAGGGTCTGCCGGTTCCAGCTTGCCGTTAGCGTTTATTTTGAACTGTCCGTTATTTACCAGTTCTCTGATTACTTTTCTGTACTTTTCATCAAAATGCAGCTTTTGATACATACTCACCTCTTTTGTTTATGAAAAAGTAAAGATACCCGCAGGCGAAAACTCTAAGCTCAACGAGCCGGTTGTATTGCCTTTGTTAGAGCCAAAGTCATAATAGGCAATGACCGGCGCCGAGGCGTCAGCGGCTGCTTTTTTGAAAAGCAGGGCATATCTAGCATCATCAAACCCGCTTGCATCCTGCGCATAGGCGGTAGGATCTGAAGCATCGACGGTTACCGTACCGCTTGATAAAGTAACAGTAAGGCCGGTCAAATCTTTTCTAGCGTAGTTAGTACCTACTACCTCTGCACTCGAAGCCACTGCATCTGCCACGTCTTCCCATGTCGCCACGTTTCCCGCAGGATTAGCGGTAGACTTGAGCAATAGCAGCGCAATACTGTCGTTGTTAAAATCTACAGGCGCATTTGGCTGTGACTGCCCGTCAAGCTGTGCTTGTTTCCATTTATGAAAAGCTACCCAGGCCATCTTTTACACCTCCCCTTTCTTTATTTTGATAAGCATTTCAAGCTTATTCTTTATCCTGGTGAATTGTTCATGCTTTGCGCTTCCTTCAGGAATTACACCGCTTTCAAGAACTTGTGTCACCCTTCTAAGCCTGGCCTCTAGCCGTTTGAGACTGGCAGCTTCAGAAGGGTTGACGTGGACCTCCCCGCCCTTGAAAGTGGTTTTTGCTACGGTGCTTTCTTCTGTTTCCTTTGGCTTCTTTTTTCCTCTAAAAATTGATAGTCGCATTGCTTTTCCCCCTCTTACCTCTTTACTTAATTTTGAGCCATGTAGATAGCTCGCTTCTTACGGTTCTGCCTAATCCTCTCAAGGATTTGCCTATAAACTTGAGCGTCCCTTTTGCCAGAGTTATTACCTCATTGGTACTGATCGCATTGCCAGCCCACGTTAGCACGCCTTTTGCCATACTGACCATTTCGCCTGTAAAAGCAGCAAGGCTCTTGCCTGTAAAGGTTAGAATTCCCCGGGCTAGGCTATACGTCTCGTTAAGGTGTAGCGTCCTGCCTGCCCATGAAAGCACACCAGCGGCAAGAGTAACGACATAACCTTGAATAGCCTCTAGCTCTTTCCCCGCCCAGGTTAGCGCTTGCTTTGCAAGTCGTAGAGCCTCATTGAAAAACAGGGTTTTACCAGTAAAAGATAGCGCCCCTCTATCAAGAGATATTGATTCGTTCAAAAACATGTTTTTGCCACTAAAAAAAAGACTTTTTCTCACCAAGTTGAATGCTTCACTGGTAAACAGGGTTTTGCCGGTAAATGACAGCGAAAAAGGGTCTAGATTGAAGGTTTCGTTCGTAAGTAAAGATTCCCCTGCATACTGTAAGCTCATGGCTGCCAGGGTAATAGTTTCGCCCCCACCCCCACTCACATACTCATCCGCCCCAATATCCCAAGGAGCAGAACGAGTTTCGCCGTCGATGTCGTCGGTGAAGGATAGGTATGGATCGGATGAGAGGTCTGTACCATAATCTTTTGCGCCAGTGTCTGTTGAATCAAGATGATAGTCATCGTTAGCTACGTCAACAAAGGTAAAAGTCTGGTTGGTCCTACTGTTGGCTCCAGGAGCAGTCGTATCACTAGATGCGTTGTAATCGCTATCAGAATCATATGTTCCGGTAAAATCTGATAATATACTTCCTGAACTTAAATTGTTTGTACAATATGTAGGCTGATCTACACCTTCGTTGTATACACCATAATAACAATTTATGACTGTGTTGTTATAGCACACAAATATAGGATATGAAGACGCCATAAATATTCCATAAGAATAATCTCTCTTAAAATTATAAATAATATTATTCCATATGTATACAGTTTCTCCGTTAATATTCTGAGAATGTATGCCCTTCTGCCTATATAATGTTTGATCTTTATCACCTTTTATGATGCAATAAGCAATTTTTACACCATTTCCACCATTATTGTATATACCGTACTGGTCATGTGCGTTTGGATTTTGATATACTTGTAAACCAAAAATAAATACGTTATCTTCTAAATTATTAATAGCATGTGCTCCACTCACTTCTAATCTGTAAGCACTCGTATTCCACTTTCCATCATGCCTATATCCCTGATCTGGATCAGTCCAAATCTTGATGTATCTGGTGTCATCAGTTGTCCAACCATCAATAGTCATAGCAGTAGTATCTGCCGCTCCTGTAGTACACCTGCAATCAGCAACAGCTATCTCGTCAGCGGTAACGAGGTCTTGTTGTTCGCCTGCTTCCCAAGCAGCCAGAGACGAATAATCCCCTCCGCCTCCTGTGTCTACTATTTTTACAACTTCGGTAGCCATCTTACTTGGCCAGCTCCGCTAAAGTTGCTGTTATCTTTTGTGGTTTATCTGTTACGCTAATCTTGTCACTGGTTATTTCAGCAACCACCTCATTCTGTAGAGCATCCTCAATCTCCTCAACGTTAATCCTGTGCCTACGTCTAGCTACAACATGTCTGATAGGCTCCGCTCTTGTTACAATCTGATAACTAGGTGTTAAACCGTAGTCTTGTAGCCTCTTCAAGACGGCGTTGGCTAAAGCCTCGCAGGCCTTAGATGCTGTCTCTGCGTCGGGACCTTCAGCCATCACCCCCAATTCAGGGGACTCAGCAATGTAACGATTGCCTAGCTCGATTTCGTCTTCTTTTGTCAAAAACTCTAATTCATCTACTTCTTTATCTGGCACACATAAAATGTAAAATTTCTTCTTGTTCAACTCCTCTTTGCCCCACTTCCAGCCATCAGGCTTACGAACAACAACGTCGCCTTTCTTGTAGCATCCTCGCAGGTCTTTGACTGGATCAGGGTTTGTTGTATCTGAAGATTTGATTAGCAGTTCAGCCATTCCCTACCTCCTACTCATAAGGTGTCCACCTGTTCTTTTTCCATTTTCCTATACCCCAGGGCGCACTTGTCCATCCGTGCTGTCCGCCCCATTTAGCCCTAAAATCAGTGTTGCGCTCATAGCACCCGATGTCAGGGTTGGTTCCGTATCTTTGTCTGTTCCCTGCCAAGTCTTGCCAGTCGCTGTCATGAATAGACAACTTCGTGCCTGCGTCGATGCAGGGGGAGTTGCGGGAGAGGTGGTAGGTAGAAGTGAGGAGAGGGTTAGATGTAAAACTGTGTGTATCTTGATTTTCAGTCGATTGATAAGACGCAAACTCAGACATTGAATAAGCATTACCTTTAAACCAAATAAAGTTATTAGTATTTTGACTGCGATACCAATCGTTATAATCAGAATACAAATCAGTAATTCGATTTCCTGGGTCATAAACCATCAATTCCCAACAACCTGACGTATCGGAGGGCATATCAGCATAAACAATATTATTTTCAACATAAATATGATCACAAGCTAATTCTCCATCATCTGCACAAGCAATAACAATTGCTCCTCGACTATGTGTTGAGTCTTCAGCATCAATACCGTAAATAGTATTGTTCACAAAATAGATATTAGTTGCTGTAGTACATTCTGTACAACCTCCTGTGCTGTTTCCGAGTTTCAATACACCTGCCAAAGAAGGCTGATCTTCATAGAAAATACTGTTATAGACAAGGTTATATGCTACATAATTGTCTTTGCAGTTTGTCCCTACTTGAATAGCCCTGGCACTACCGTTGTAGAAGACATTACGTTGAATTATTACATCTTCAGCATTGTAGGATGACACAATAGGATTTGGCTCAGCGTTTCCACAAGTATCAAAATTATTGTTTTCGATAACAACGTGTTTTATCGTTCGTGAATACAGAGTGCCACCAGCCAATGCTATAACATGTCCGTCTCCATTGCTAGTTGTGTTGTCACAACGAAGAAATCTGTTGTTTCTAATATATGAAATGTCTACATCGTTAGTATTGCAGTAACCACTGCCATCATGGTTGAACAGTATAACATGCTGGGCACTTTGAAGATCATGAAAGTAATTACCTTCAATTATACAATTGTTTCCATCCCATCCAATAACCCACTTCATTGATGTGCCAGAAACGTTATTGTAAAACTCACAGTTTTTTACAACAAAGTTATCAGCACTATATGACCTGATCCCATATTCGGAGAAACCAGTAATTCCAATGCTCTGGATAGTTATTCCATCGTGTCCATCGGAATTATCTATGCACGTTGAATTTCCATTGGCGTCGATTACTCCCTGATTCCCAGGATAGTCACCTCTAATAATTACATTGTCGGAGCCAATAGTTAGCTGCTCTCCAACATGTGTACCAAGAACCCACAGTGTGTCTCCAGCCTGCACTCCACCCGCACCCCAGACAATATTAGAAGATCCAACCCACGGACTATCTTCAGAGCCATCACCGTTTATCCCTGTAGCCGCACAATACCAATCTGCTGCCCATCCCACCACCGCAAACAACACCATTACCAAGAAAACTGCTGTAAAGAAAAACTTCCTCATAGTTGTGCCTCCTTAGTCCGAGCAGAGAACTGCGCTCAAGGAAGGGCTTCCAGTCCCACTCGTTTCAGTAGCCCTGATCTTCATCCACAGTGCAACGCCGTCGGGGTCAATGGTGATCCTGTCTGTATCGCTAGACGTGATCCCTGTTGCTATGTCTGTTCCTGAATCCCATACGCTTGCATCGGGGAAGTTTGAGAAATAGACTGTGAATGTGAACGTCCCTTCGGTAACCTCTGGCTGCAAGGAAAGGATGCCGCCTGACCTTACCCGCCACAATGTGGTAACGCTGGCATTGTGAGCATAAGGCGAGAGAGCAATAGCGTTGGTCTCAACATAACTACCTGCCGTAACGCTCTGCTCATCCCAGATAAGCTTGCACTGCACTGATTGGCCTGCAAAGGCCGTTACTACCAAGAGCCACAAAGATACCATTACGGTCAAAATAAACGCTGTTCCTTTCTTCATTGCTACAATTCCCCCTTTCCTTAAAATGGTGTTCTGTCCCAATCCATCATTATCAGCGCTTCGCTAGGCGTAGTAAAAATGCACTCGCTGGCGTCTATGAACGGTATGCATCTCATGCCGTTGTACCTAGCCTCTCTAGCATCATTGGGATCAGCGACAGTATCGCTATCGAAAATGATCCTGCCGTTTGCATCCCCGTCTCGCACCACAAGTCTGTCCCCCGCCTCGCTGGGATTGAACTGTATCCTGCGAAGCAAAACAAAATGCTTGTTGGTTTCCTGGTCAAGAATCCAATCTGTGGTCCCGTCTGGCACTATGCTTGCGCCATTAGGACTGGTAGTAGTTGTGTTAGCCATATCACTCTTTACCCCCTTTCTTTTGTTTGGATCTGTAATACCTGATTTTAGCTATGCCTTTCGCATGAGGCAAAAACTTTTTCAGTTCTTGTTCGTTCATTTCTTTGAGCAGTGCGACTTGAATGTCAGCCGGAAGGCCTGCGAAAGCCCGCACATCAGAGCTAAGACGCAAGCTCTTTATAAACGTGGTTATGTTAGCCTTGACTTGACTAGGTTTTGCAGCTAAGAACACGTCTTTATCAAATGCTTCTTTCCATGTCTCGTCTGATATTTTGCCAGTAGTGAGCCATTCAACCCGCATTTTGCGCTTTATCCTCGACCGCTCTGCCTCGTCTCTGGTCATGCGCTTATCTTTATACTCAGAGTAATATTTGAATATCTTTGACTGAAGAGGTGTAAGTCTTGCATAAGCAGGGGCCTTGGTAAAACCTATCTCGGACAGCAATAAGCTCTTTGCCCAGCCCATTGTTTCTGCGCCCCTTTTGGCAGACGACAGTGAAATAGGCGCAGCTTCCCCAGCTAGATACTCAAAGAACTGCTTGGTCTGAGTAAGTATCGGTGCATGAGGATCTCGTATATCTGTGCCATAAAAATCCTTGTTAGACCATAGCCTCAAGATAGGCGCAATCATAGGATTGGCTTTGTTCCTGAACATATGAAGCATGCCAGTTGCAGGGCCTTCGGTCTTGATATGTTGCGCTATGGCCCCAAATTCCCTTGTGTAATACGGGGTGTTGAGCCTCGTCGGTGTTCCATCAGGTTCTTGATCGCCTGTCCTTGGATAAATGTAGTCGATCAGCTTTTGTGGCATAGAGCCTGTCAATGCCCAGGTAAGCAATCCGCCCAGAAGCAGCGATTGGATAGTGTAGTCCAGGACGAATACCATTCTACCTGTTATTTCTGGCTTACCTTCTTTCTTGGCAACCTTCTTGGCAAGTTCCTTGAAAAACCTGGCTGTATCAACTGCCGCCCCGCCGTACTCTCTCACAAACCCTAACTGCCAGCCCATAGACAGCATCGAGCCAATGCCCACGTCCTTCAGTATCGGTTTCCAGAACAGTGTCTTGTATGTCATTTCGCCAAACTGGTTATCTATGGACTTGCGTATCTTGGTAAACTCTTTCAATCTCTCGTTCGGCTTATCAGCAAGCTCGGGCCTTCTTGCCATCAAGTCTCGTACCCGCTTGAGATATGCCACTCTCTTCAATGCAGGGATATAATACTCAAATAGCCAGCTACCTGATAGCTCTACTACTCTTCTAACGCCATGTCCTAGAATGCCAGCAACATTCTTGCTAGCAAGAGCTTTGTCAAATGCTTCTTTAGCTTCCACCTTCCATTCATGAGGCATTTGCGTTGTAAAGCCGCCTTCAAGGATATACTGCACTGCTTGTCTATCAGCAGGTGAAAGCTCAGAAAGAGGCTTATCCAGCAGCTTGCCGAGGCGTAAGCCCTCTTTGACTTCCTTGATCTGTGTAAGTCCTGTGCTTACTTTGGCAAGCTCTTTTATAGCTTCGCCCCAGGATTTACCGCCTTCAAGAGCGTCAAGAATTATCCCTGTCCTGACAGCAGGCATCATGATTGTGCCAATGTGAGTAGCATGGAATAAGCTCATGCCCAGCTTGATAGGGATAAACATATTCTTTGCTCGCATGAGCGTCCTGTAGCTCATACCAGCAGGCGTATCTTTTACCCACAGCGATTTAGGGCCTTCTAGCTTAAGCCCCGCATTTTCCATAAGAGGCACTATCTCTTTCTCCACGGCGTAGGCCTTGCCGTTAGGGGCGTCAATTACTTTCTTACCAGCAACGTCAGTCCCTTTCTCATATGGCTTTATATAGCCGTTTTTAATCAGGTTTTTGAGATATACCCGTTTGCCCGCATCACTCATTTTTTCGAGCTTTTCGGCACGGGCTTTACTGACCATATAGGTTTTGCCGTCTGGCATTTTGACAATAGTATCAAATTCTTTGGTAAGCTTAGTGCCTTTTTTATACGGCTCGGCCAGGCCATTTTCTACAAGCCAATCCATAAACTTCTGGCGTGTAATGGCTCTTAACCCCGAATTTATCCTGGCAATTACCATTTCTTCGGGGTTCGTGGTCTTTAGCTCTAACCCCAGCTCAAGCCCTTGCCTGATAGTGTCAAGTATTCTGCTACGGGTAAACGGGTCTTTACCCATTGTTTCTCTGAATTGCCTGAATACTCTAGCTGCCTTATCAGGGTCTTTCCACAGGTGTACCCAGTAGTCTTTGATGTAATTTAGCTCTATACCTGCCTTTTTCTCTGCTTCGTATATCTTGTTGTACAGATCACGGTGTTCCGCCTTGATAGCTTGCAAGGTCTCGTAGACTTTCTTGTTGCCCCCTGCAAGTTCCATAAGGGCCTTGTTGTCGCCTTCCTCAAAGCTGATGATATACTTCAGTCTTGCCGATTCAGGCAGCTTGTCCCACCATAGCTTTCTCTCGTACAGGGCGTTCTTGATCACGTTCACCGCATGAAGCTCTTTAGCAACCAATTCGCTGGCCTTGGCTTCGGCTTCCTTGCCTTTCTCGTGAAGCAGCTCGGGGGCAAAAGCTTCTAGCAGTGCATTCTTGGTCTTGGCAAGAAAATCCTTGGCCTTGCTGTCCTTCACTTTTTCCATGAATGGCTTGATAGACTCAGGGGCTTCGGGTTCTTTTTCGGTTTCCTTTATGACCTCAGCGGCTTCCTTTAGCTGCTCGGTATCGGCAGCTTTGCCGAGGGCAAACCTTTTTTCACCTTCTACTGGTGAGCCATATTTTCTGTTTACCCCTGCTCTCAGCATCCCTTTGATCTCATTTAAGGTGAAATTACCAGAATATCCTAGCTTCCTTGCAAACGCTTTTACCGCAAACACCAGCCTTTGCCAGATCCTCTTAGGCAGACTGTCATCAGCTATCTGCTTGGCTATCCATTCGTCCACTGCCTGCCGTCTCTGCTCAGGCTTGGTAACATCCAGCTTGTAGTCCTTGGCGATAGGCAAAATGTCGTCTTTGTGCTTGTTCCACAGGGTGTCAAGCGTCTGATCATACAGCTTGGAATCCAGAGCTTTCCTCAATCCTGCATGGCCTATCACTTCCTCGGTAAGGGTCTTCACCACGTCCTTATGCGAAGCAAGGTTTTCGGCTACAAGATAGACTTTGCCCTTGTAGAAAACGCCCTTGATAGGCTCTGGCCTCTGGACCTCTTTAGGTAGATCGGATTGCTTCTCAACTACGGTGATCCCCGGGGTCTCTTTCCACTTAGCAGAAGCTTTCTTGACCATAAGGTCAACGAGGGGCTTGGTGAGGGGCTTCTCAGGGCGTTCACCTAGTGAGTATTGTTTGATGCCTGTTGGCTTTTTTGTAAGTTTGTCAATTACAACTAGTCTTGATGATGCGCCCGTTTGCCTAAAAGCTTCTTTCCCTGTAAATGATTTTGAGGGTAGTTTTTCGCTTGTGCCACCAACTTTTTTTAACCATTCACGAAACGCCTTTGCTTTCTTATCGCTACGGAAAAATGGCCCTTCACTCATAATAGCAACCAAGCGGCCATGAGGTTTAAGTAGATCATAAGCATAGCGAACATGGTCAATATCTTGCCCTTTGCTAAAAGGGGGATTCATTATAATTCGGTCGTATTGACCTTTATGCTTTAGAAAGTCGCCTTGCTCCACATCATAGCCTTTTAGCTTAAGCAAATCATTGAGTGCACTGCTAATTTCGACCGTCTTTAGTTTAACCTTTTTATATTTTTCTTTAATGCTATCTGCTATATCACCTTTACCAGCAGAGGGCTCAAGAACCGACATGCCGGGCTTTATTTCAGCGATATTAAGCATTTTTTCAATAATAGGCTTAGGTGTAGGAAAGAAGTCTACCCCTACGTTTTTACCAACCAACTCTAGTTCGGCTTTTTTAATTTTTTCAGTGCGGATTTCTTCAGGCGTTTTTTTCTTTGACTTCCCAAGAGCTAAAAGATCTCTTTTTGCTTGTTGAAATTTGTTGTCATTATCAATTCCAGCTTTTACCAGTCTTTTGTTGTCCTGGACAGCGTGTAAGTTGCGAGCATTAAATTTTGGGAAATCTTGCCATCGCAACAACGCCTCTACTTGCGCCTTGTTTGTTATCCCACTTAGGCTGCTAGGTAAGATTTTGTTTTCAATAGCATCAGCTAAAGCATACAGCTTGGCTTGTATGTGCTCAAGATGTTCAGCATCTTGAGCCATACCTGCGGCAATGCGAGCACGTCTTGGGGTAAGTCTAAGTTGACTTATTGCAGGGTTGCGTTTTTCGTCAATTTGCTTTTGTAAATTATTTGCAAGTTCCCTAAATCTTGCAACCTTTTTTAGGTCTGTTTTTTTAGGTTTAATAGGTTTGCTTTTCTTCTCTTTTATCTTTGTTTCCTTTTTAATCCGCTCTTTGCCCTTCACCTCCACATCAGGAAAATTCCTCTTAAACTCCTCACTTCCATACTCTCCATAATCCTTGGCATGGAGCTTATTGTATTGTTCAGGGGTGAGCTTGTTTTCTTTGAGGGCACGGGAAATAAACTCTTTGCGCATATTTTCAGGACTAGGAGCTATCTTTTCAAGCAAATCAATTGCCGCCTTCTTCGCTTTGGTTTGCCTGCCTTTTTTTAAATCTAGCTTGGCTTGCTGTATTTCTTCTAGTGTCCACTCAATTTTATTTCGATAATGTGAAGATTCATGGAACAATTTGTCTAATATTGCTCGCTTGGCAGGGACATCTCTAACAGGGAACAATCTTTTTCTTGCCTTCCAGTATTCTGCTTCAAATTCTCCCCTCGTCATCTCCCAAGGCTGTTTGGCTTCAGCTTGCTTGGGTGTGGGCTTTTGTGGTTCAGTTTTAGGTTGCTTTGATTGGACTGCTTCCTTTTTAGGTGCTTGTTCAGGTGTTTTTTCCAGTTGCTTCCATAGCCTATTTAGCTCAGGCATCGTCTCATTCTTCAAAAGGCCTAATATCGTCTCTTCTTCAACAGAAAGTTTTTTGTTTTTACCAAGTTTTGCTTGTAACTCATCTATAAGTTTTTGAGTTTTATTAATTCTTTTTTCTACAGTCGCTTTGTCTTTTACTTTGATTGGAATTAAATTGCCGTATTTTTCAGAGCGAATATTGGTAGCAGAAGGATGACCAAAAACCTCCAAGGAAACAACGCTTTCCCCAGGTTTTTCTCTCCCTTCCAATAAAGCTGTCCACTCGTTTAGCTTGTCATAGAGATGTTGAGGCACTTTCTGTTTATTAGCCTTCCTAGTGGCTATCTGGTCTTTTACTATCTGTATTTTGTCTTGAAGGCTAATTTCAGATTTGGCTGGCCCCGCCTCTTTTTCAACGGCACCGGGTGCTGCCTCCATACGTGGTAGAGCAGTCTCCTTCGGCTTCCCAATCCACCCCTCATCCACCTTTACAGGCTCATGTGTATCAAGCAAACCTCGCTTTCTAAGCTGCAATACCAGCGCCCCTTTGATCTTGAAGGGCTTGCCTGATTTAGTGGTTACCTCTTCAATCGTCTCTGCCTCTTGTCCGCCTCTACGAATTCCCTGCACACCTCTACCGGTGGGCATTCCTTGCCCTTCTTTTCCAGGAACCTCCTGAACTTCGGGTTTAGTCATGCCCTCATGAATCGGGCCTGCTTCTCGCTCTTGCTCGGCAAAACGGATCACCTCCCTCGGCCCCATAGTGCGGGGCGTCCAAATAGTTGGCTCTTCAGGTACGGCAGGCTGAACCTTTTCTTCTACACCTGGCTTACCACCTCCCCTACGTTTAGCTCTTTCAAGAAACGTCTCTCTAGGCGTAATAAGCCTTGGTTCTTCCCGCTCAGGTGCAGCAGGGGAAACATTTATAACCTCACCCCTCGGTAATCTGCCAAACTTGGCAACCTGTTCAGCTTCCTGCTCTGCCTTTGCAATGGTCTCTCTAGGCACGAACTGCGGCTTGATAGGCTGCTCGTAAACAGGCTTTACCCTGGTGGCCTGTCTTTCAGGGTAAGCCGCTTTCTCTTCTGCCCATGCGCTAGGTTGCGCCTGTCTTTCTGCTTCCCATTGTGCTAAATCAACCCCTCTCTTTTCTGCCATCTGCTGAAGCTGCTCGTCTGGCCTTGCCTCTTCAGGCTCAGGCTCAACCGCTGCCTGCTTCGCCTTTTCTACAGTAACCGCTACCTTCTCTTTGGTATCGTCCGAGACCTTGGGATTCTCAAAGAAATCGTCCAATACCGCTTTTACCTGCTCAACGTTGCCCTTCTTAATAGCCTCGTTGAGCTTTTTGCGAATCCTTGCAATTTCAAGCTTCTCTTTGCCTTTACCACTTAGCTTGCTGATGACAGGCATTATCTGGAAAGCGGCAAACATGCCAAGGCTATCGGCTATGCTTTGCTTCAACTCGTCCTCAGTAGGGGCTCGCCCCTGTTTGGCCGCCTCATACACAGTTTGCCCTACGCCTACCCCTGTAAACCTAGCAGCGTCAGCGGCTATCTTTTTATACACAGGCCGTAAAGCTCGTTTCATAGCTGCTTCTGGCTGCAATGCCATGCTAGGGCCTTCATATAGCCTTGCATACACCCCTTGCTCTACAGCGCCTTTTACCGCCCCAGGAACACCTTCTTCTCTAGCGCCCTTGACTGCCCCCTGCGCCATCGAGCCAACAACGAAGTCGCTCATATCGCCCAGCCATTTGGCAATCCTGGTGGAAGCAGTAGCAGCCTTTACCGTACTGCCTATGGCTAGAGCTTCGGGTATCTTTTCAAGCATATACCCAGCGCTCTGACTAAGCCTGTTCAAAAAATTCTTAGCTGCGCTTTTCGTCTCAGGTAATTCCAAGGATTGCGCTGCTGCTTCATAGCTCTTTGCCATCCTCTCTGTAAGAGGCTTTAGAGGCGGCACAAGGGTCCCTACATCTTCGGCAAGCGAACCATAGGCATGGTACAAGCCTTTAGCCAGGCCCTTGACAGCCGACTCAATATAACCAGGCTCTTGCTGCTGTTCCTGTGGCGGGGCTTGCTCTTGCACAAGCTTGTCCATTACAGGCGCAATGGCAGGCGCTACCACCTTTTTCCATTGCTCAGGATAAAGCTGTTTGAACCTTTCTAAACGTTCTTGCAGAGAGGTATTTTTATCGCCATATATGCGAGGGTCTAGTAAGAGAGGCATTTGTCACTCCTACGGGTAATGCGGTTCATTCTCAGGTCTTTTCTTTAGCCATTCCCAGAGCCCTTTGAGGCCGCTTACCAAGGGAAAGCTTACACCAGGGCCTTGCCCATATTGCCTGGATAGGCCTTCTACATATTCACCAGCAGGCCTTATACCTTCGCTTTGAGCAATAGCGGACAAGGTCGATATTGCCGCATCAGGCATATTACCTAGTTGCTCTATAATCCAGCCTTGGGGATTCGTGGTCAATGCGCTTAGGTCAAGGCCTTGCTGTGGCTGTTCAGAAGGTGTAAAGCTACCGCCTTGAAATCCCTCTTGTGGCGCAGACGTGGCCGTCATTTCCCTTTGTGGTGCTTCACCTGTTTGGTTGATACGGTTCCGCACTTCCTCAATCAGTGCTTGGGCCGTATCATTAGCCATTTTCTCTTCTTGCTTGAAGTAGTCTTCCCCTAAGCCAAGCATGGCCGACATTTTCTGCACACGCTCATGTAATGCAAGATCTCTCTTTGCTTGTGGATCACCCTGTGCGGCCCGTTTTCGCATGTTTTCAACGGCAATACGGATTCCACTGCCTAATGCTAGAGCTTGAGGGTCGTCAATGTATTGTGGGTACACAAACTTATCAAGGTATCCCGACAGATACCTAAGCACGTTTAAAACTTGTTTATTTGGTTTGCCCTTCCTTTCCTGCTCTTTTCGCCATTTATAAACCTCAAAAGGTTCATATCGACCACCTACCTGATCTTCAGGTACAGTCTTGGTTTCACCGGTGAGTTTATCTATTACAGTGACTTTTTTGGGTTCTTTCCATCTGTCTTCAGGAACCCAATCGGCAGAGCTAGGCACCTCATTCTTACTGAATAGCTTTCTTTCTCTTGTCTTCCTGTTTACGTAAACAACCTTTTCAGGCAAACCAGTCAATATTCTGCCTTGCTTTATCAGTTCGCTACGTCTTACGTACTTAGTGTACTTAGCACCTGTAGTAGGATCAACCTCTGTAACCTTTACTAACGGATCGGCTTGCTCTTTCCACTCGTTGAACGCTCTAACCGCTTTAACGATATTGAACATTTCAGTAGGGGTAAGCCGATTCGCTTCAGCAAACCGCCTAATTCCTTCAGGCGTATAATCACCCTGCTTGATAAATTCCTCGCCCAGCTTTCTAACCTTTTCCTTGCGCTGTTCTTCGGTTATGTTGCTAAGCACCTGAGCAAGCTGAAAAGGTGCTTGCGCTCTTGCCTGATAGCTCGCTCTGGCAACCGGTGCTATCGCTGATAAAACGGCCATTTCACTTGACCTCCGTCTTGTTAATACTGGTAACTATTAAACAGCCAATTTCCTTGATTTTGCTTATTGCCGCCCCAAGTCTCGCCTAGCCGCTTTGCTTCGTTGACAACGCTAAGCATGCCTGCTAATTGAGACAAAAGCGGCACTTCAGGTGTTTCCATAGAACCCGTCTCTGTTACGGTAGGCGTCCGATACCGTAGCGCATTGAGTTGTAATGCAAGGGGTTGAAGCATACTAAGATATTTTAGCATGCTCGTAGCTGGCGTAAATTCAACCTCTTCGGCCAATCTTTTTGCAGCCAATTCCTTGGCCTGATCAACGATACCGAGGCCATATTTGGCTATATCCTGAGCTATTTGCCGTTGTGACCTAGATACAATGGGCGTTGAAAAACTGCCGAGCGATACTTTCACATTAGGCGTAGTCGCTTTATAATAAGCCTTAGATAATTGCCTCTGAGCCTCTTTTACAAGCTGTTCTAAAGTGTTTAAATATTTCTCGCTTGCTGCTTGCTTGGCTTCGGTGTCTGTTTTAACAAGCTGACGCACAGAAGTTGCCGGGGGCGTCTCGCCCTTAGCCGCATACTCATTTGGCGCCATTCCCTCTTTTTTGCCATACTTGATGTAGTGCTCATAAGCTTTCTGTGCCCCAAGCTCATTGGGGTTTTCGACGTTCGTGATATTATAAGCTCTTGCTACGTCAGGGCGCTGCTTCAAATACCAAACTGGATCAAACCAGCCCGGCACAGAAGTGTATCTAGTTAAGTGCGGCTGCCCTGTCCACATCGAAATAAATTCATCCCATAAAGCCTTATCCTGGCTGCTCCATGCAGCAGGCGAAGTCGTTTGGGTTTGAGATGCAGATGTTTTTCCGCTATCACCGCCCAGTAGCGCACCGCCTGCCCCTATCGCTGCACCTATTTCAGGGTGACCAGCTATAGCCGCCACAGGCGCCGCTATGCTAGCCGCTTTCTTGAGAAAACTTCCTAAGCCCATATTTTCCCTCCTTTAAAGCAATCCAGCCATAAGTTGATATGGGGCAAGAGGATCTTGATACATGCCCGTGCTCTTCGTTGTTGCAGTCGTCTTTTTACCTAGCGATCCTAATGCGCTAAGCAAACTTGCTGGATCTGTAGCCGTGCTAGTGCTTGTGCTTCTTGTTATCTTGCTTAGAGAGCCAATAGCGCTCAGCAAATCAGTTGGGCTTTTACTAAACGACTGAGAAGTGCTTGTCGTTTCCTTTCCGAGACCGACAATATCTGCTAGCGCTGAAGGCACTTGCATCTTTGCTAGCTCGGATTGTAGCGCTGACTCATATGCCTTATTAGCTATATCGGTAGCAATTCCTTTCGCAGTAGCACCTAAAGCAGTTCCAGCTATAGAGCTATTCAATAGCCCTTTGCTTGCTAACGTATTTAGCGTTCCCTGAAACGCTTCAGGCTGCAATGCTTGGCGCATAAGGTTGGAATACCGTTGCTGTAATATCTGGCCGATGTTTTTCGCAACGCTAGGCAACCTCTTTGCAACGTTTGTCAAAATTGGGGCTACTTCAGACACTACTGGCGCCCCCCAATTTATGGCCGCTTTAGACAGCGTGCTTGAGGTTGTGGTAGGTATTAAATCGGTTGCTCCTTTAGACACTAATTGCGGTATTAGTGCCGAAGCCAGAGGATTTTCCCAATCCATACCTGAGTAAGCTTCAGATCCTGATTGCTTGACTGGCGTTAAATCACCCGGACTTGATTTGCTCAAAATATCAGCTACGTATTGGCCAGCCGCCCCAGACCAGTCAAACCCTGACTCAGTAAGGCCGCTGGAGCTAGATGTTTTTGTGGGGTACCGGTCTTCAGGGATTTTAAATTCGTCTTTTGGTTCCTCTATTTGGTAAAAACTATAAGCATCTTCAGGGCTATAATTTGAACCAGTGGCAATATTATAGGCCGTTGCTATGTATTCAGGCGGTATGCCATATTCGATTAAAATCTCACGCTGTTGGGGTAGCGGCACTGTCTCAACAAATTCCTTGACCTGTTCAGGTGTGAAGATTTGATTATTGATCATTATACCGCCGTTTGGCAAAAGCCTGGCGCCAGCATTATTAGATTCTTCAATTGAACCGCTGCCACTAGAGGCAGAAGCCGACTGTGGCGGCTCCATCCCGTAAAATTTGTAAGCATCTTCAGGGCTATAATTTGAACCAGTGGCAATATTATAGGCCGTTGCTATGTATTCAGGCGGTATGCCATATTCGATTAAAATCTCTTTCTGCTGGTCTACTGGCACTGCCTCAACGAATTGCTTAACCTCTTCAGGGCTAAAAACCTGTCCATCAATTACAATTTCGCCTGACGGTAGTAATTCGGTAGCGTGCTGTATTGCGTTCGTTTCACTGGTCCCCACGTTAGATCCTGAACTAGAAGTTCCTGCTGATGAAACCCGCTTCACAGGCGGTACACTCTGTTCTGGTATAGCAGAAGCCGACTGTGGCGGCTCCATCCCGTAAAATTTGTAAGCATCCTTAACAGTATAATTTGAACCCTTAGCTTTGTTATAAGCAGCAACTATCATCTCAGGCGTAATACCATACTCCGACAGCAACTCTTTTTGTCGCTCTATTGGCACCGTTTCAACAAACCCCTTAACCTCTTCAGGGCTAAAAACCTGTCCATCAATTACAATTTCGCCTGACGGTAGTAATTCGGTAGCGTGCTGTATTACACTCATTTTGCCGGCCCCCTTACCAGTAAATTATGCCCCTATCATTCATAGGAAACGGCACTGGAATGTAGGGGTTTTGTGGTTCTAGCCTTTTAAGGACGATCTTTTCATCTAATGACAAATACCAATAACAATTGTAAGCATGGTTCATAGAATAGTCTATGACCAGCCCGAGGGCATTTCCATACCCTTCATAAGCCAGGACAGCTTTAGCTATGATAGCAAAATCATCACAATCTCTTTGTGTTCTGATATATCCCAGGGAAGCTGTAACCCCTCTTACCCATCGGAACAACAATGTCTCCTCTTCGGGGCTTGTAAGAATTATCTGCCAGGTATCCCAGTATACCTGAGTAAAGTTTGGCGGCCTTTCAAATTCTACCACTGAATGACTGCCTGTGCTATCTGCCTGAACGTCTGATGACTCTATCACTTCCCCTGTCTGAGGGTTAGCTATCATCCATGCCCCGCATGCAGTCCAGGCAAAAACGATAAAAAACAACGCTAAAATACTATGATATCTTTTCAATTGCATGACTATGAGGGACCTCCTTGCTTGTGCCTACCTTTCTAAACTTCCCAGTTAACGGGTCTAGCTCTACACCAGGCTTGATTTTGTATTTAGCCTTGGTTTTCTTTACCTTATATTGCTTAACTTCGCCAGTTTCTTCATCAAAGCAAAACTTGCTTTCTGTTTCAAACGTTGTAGTTATAGGGTTTGCCGTATCAAGCAATTCGCCTGATAATGACCTAAATTCGCCTTTTAACGGTAAAAAGAGTTCCATTGCCTGCGTTTCGCCGTTGAAAAACATGACTGCACCGCTTAATTTTTCAGGGGGGATTTCCTTTTTTACTTTAGCTACAATATCTTTTCGGGTTTGATAATCGTAAAGGACATACGGCGGGTCATTACCGCCATCACTCGTAAGCTTGCCAGTACAATGAATATCACCGGTGACATCTAAAGCATAAGACGGTGTAGAGTCTTTAATGCCCACATTGCCTTCCCAGTCCCAGTAAAGTGGCATCCCCCTGAAAACCCCTGTATGTAAGGCTGCCGAAAAACCACGCACCATATAAACAGCAATTGTCTCACCCGAAAAATCAAAATCAAATGTTAATCTCCAATACACCTCATTGGCGTCATTAAGGTTTACGGGTAATATATGCGCTTGTACAGTAGAATAGCTTGCAGTCCCCCTCGTAGTCCAACTTGCTTGGTCGGCCGATGTTTCCACTGTAAGGGTTAATGGCCGAGTCCAAGAGGATACCATAATAACACCCATAAGAAGATAAGCACCAGCATTAATAGTAATCCTAAACTTTTTATAAGTTTCCGAAAGCTCAACATAACTATCTTTTCTTCCATCAAGAAGATTTTGTAAATCATCAATTTTACTAGACCAGTCCACCCATGAGCTGCCGTCCCAGTATTCAGCAGAAACAATCGTCTTTCCCTGGCAGACATCGCTCCACT
>Ga0190313_1000110_pt1 | contig 52662 bp, 48 predicted proteins | sample 4870071011_MG_FD_169989 | JGI IMG/M metagenome (GOLD analysis project Ga0190313, IMG submission 169989) | Hydrothermal vent sediment bacterial communities from Southern Trench, Guaymas Basin, Mexico - 4870-07-10-11_MG | ecosystem: Environmental > Aquatic > Marine > Hydrothermal vents > Sediment ...
CATCAAAACCAAAACCCGTACCGTCAGCAAAAACATATTCTTTCTCCGCATTACCTAGCTTGTTGTCTATAAACCTTGCCAGTAGAGATACGGCCTTTTTCAGCTTGTCAGGATCCAGTTTGCCAATACGGTAGTGTATAGTGGAGATGCTCGGAATATCTTCACTGAACAGGTCACCAGCCTCAACCCTTAGCGTCCTGAAAGAGTATCCTCTTAATATCCTGATAAAAAACAAAACCAGTATGAACTCATCGGAATACTTTCTAGGCCTGCCTCTCTTCTTTTTCTTCCCACGAGAATCCTCAAAAAGGGGCTTGATCATCTCAACCAGGAGCATTATTTGCTTTATAGAAATGTTTTTGTAATTCTTCAAACTTTCACCTCCTTCCTTCTGGTTTCTTAATCCCAATAAAAAATAAACATCTATTCCAAATTCCGCATTTTTCGAACAGGCTCATATATATAAGAAGGGAAATCCGAAAATAACCTTACTTTTTATGACGAATGCCCTTTAAGAACCGGCCAGTCCAATTTAATCAATGCCGTACTTCCTGAGCTTCCTCCAGAGTGTTGTGCGTGGAATGCCGAGAATCTGTGAGGCAACTGTTTTGTTAAAATTTGTTTTCTTCAAGACTCTTTCGATGTATCTTTTCTCCATTTCCTGAAGGGTTACCATATCGTCACCGTCAAGCATCTGAAATTCTAGATGACTCAGATCGGGTGGAAGGTCACGAACGGTGATTTTGTCCGTCTCTGCTAAGGCAACGGCTCTTTCGATAATATTTTCCAATTCTCTCACATTTCCGGGATAATCATAATGCATGAGGATTTCCATCGCTTCTGGCTCAATTCCTGATACGGATTTTCCAAAAGCTCGGGAATATTTGTGAACCATATATTTCACCAAAAGAGGAATGTCCTCTTTACGTTCCACAAGGGTGGGCAACCTGACGGAAATCACATTGAGCCTGTAATAAAGATCTTCCCGAAACCTTCCAGCATCCACTTCTCTTTTCAAGTCTTTGTTCGTAGCTGCTATAATTCTTATATCCAAGCTTACTGGCGCCGTGCCACCTACCCTGAAAATTTGCTTATCTTGAATAACATGGAGCAGCTTAACCTGCATGCTAGGAGGCATCTCGCCAATTTCATCAAGAAACACCGTGCCACCGGCGGCCGTTTCCAGAAGACCTATTTTCCGTTCTACAGCACCCGTAAACGCTCCCTTTTCGTAACCGAATAATTCACTACTTATCAACTCTTCGGTAAACCCACCACAATTGAAAGACACGAAAGGAGCATCTTTTCGGGGACTCATCCGATGAATAGCCCTGGCAATTAGAGCCTTCCCTGTCCCGCTGGCACCTTCTATGAGAACGTTGCAATTCAGAGGTGCCACCTTGCGCACAACGGCAAAAACTTCTTGCATTACCGGACTGTTGCCAATCACGCCGTCGAAAAAACCACTAACGCTGAGCTCCTTTTTGAGTCTGCGGTTTTCTTCCTCAACGGCTATTTTTTCCAGCGCCTTGCGGGCAAGATTTTTGATCTCCGTTAAACGCAAGGGTTTGGTAACGTAGTGAAATGCGCCTGCCCTTGTGGCTTCAATGGCACTGTTTATGGATCCATACCCCGTGATAATTATCACTTCCGTTTCGGGATAGTTGCTCTTGAGTTGCTTCAGGATCTGCAATCCGTCACCGTCCGGCAGCCTGAGATCAAGAAACACCAAATCGAAACTCAGCGATTCCAAACGGCTCCAGAAACTGGAAGCATTTAAAAAGGTTTCAACCCGATGCCCCATCTTTTCCAGGGACTGCTTCAACCTCCTGCAAGTAAGCTCTTCATCATCCACTACCGCTATTAACCGATCTCTCACCATTTTCACACAATTCCGGTTTGCACTTGCGCAAATACACCGAAAATTTGGATCCTTTACCAATCTCACTCTCTACTTCTATATGACCACCATGCTTTTTGACAAGGGAATATGTAACAGAAAGTCCAAGCCCCGTTCCTCGCCCAACCCCCTTGGTAGTGTAAAAAGGTGTGAAAATATGCTTCAAATCTTCCGGTTTAATACCTTTGCCTGTATCAATGACGTCGACTCGTATAAACTCATTCGAATCTTCAACAGCCCTGACCGTAATAGAACCATGACTCTCAATTGCCTGAATTGCATTAAGAAAAAGATTCAAAAATATCTGCTGAAGGCTTCTAAAATGTCCTAAAATCTTGGGTAGATCATCGGGAATGTCCATCTCAAAGCGAATTCCCGCCAGCATGATTTGGTTTTTCACAAGCCTATAAGTTTTCTGAATCACCTCCTTTAGGTCAAGGCAACTGAGAACAAGCCGGTCCGTGCGTGAAAAATCCAGAAGATTCTTTACAATGTCTGCAGCCCGCTCTGCCTGTTGAATGATATCGAAAACTAACTCTCTCACTTCAGGAGAAAGTTCGTCGGCGTATTCTTCGATGAGCGTGTCGGCGCAAAGGCAAATGTTGTTAAGAGGATTGTTGAGTTCGTGGGCAATGCCGGCCGTGAAAGTACCGATTGCTGCAATTTTACGCGATTGTATCAAGGCTTCCTGATTCACCTGAAGCTCGTGGGCCATGCTGTTGAAAGCCCTGATAAGCCTCGATATTTCGTCTTCTTCTGACCACTCACCAGGAATGGGGCTGAAGTCTCCACGCCCTACTCTTTCTATAGTATCCTCTATGACTTTCAGAGGCTTTAACAGCCTTTGGAGCACAAGCTGCACCATCAATGTTGCAACTATAACAAAAACCCCAAGTAACACGAAGGGGACCGCCGCTGTATGTCCGAAAGTTTTACGGATCAACTTGCGCTTTCGCGAAACCAGGCTGTTTGCAATATCCACTAGCTTTTTACCGTAAGTTCTGAGTTTTTCCGCATCCTCGGAAGTAATGCTCTTATTTTTCAAAGAATTGTCGACAATAAAGCTGTACTTTTCCAACAGGTTAGCAAATTTTACATAGGTGCCCTTGCCCATAACGCGGTCTATGTCTTTGGCCAGTGTTTTTATGGTAATCCTAGTATCCTTAAGGTAAACAAGGCTTTCCGTCAGGTTTTTGGGGTCACCATAAAGAAGAAAGTTTTTTTCGTACCTGCGCACCTCAAGAATATCATTTAAAAGATCTTCAAAACGCTGAGCGTTAAACAACATGCGGCTCAGGTTCATGATTTGCCAAACGTATATAAGACTCACCATGCAGGTAAAAAGAAGACTAACAACCGTAATCGCCAAGATTTTGGCTCGTATGGTTCGCGCCATGCCGTCACCCGTTACCGAAGAACCAGCACAGAAGTTCTGCAAGTGCCTATAAAATGCTCGACGGAATCACGATGAAAAAGCCGGCTCAACAGAGACTTCTTTCCCATCCATAAAGCCAGCAAACCGTGTTGAACCTCTTCCCTTATGAACCTCTCAAACTCATCAATCTCCTTAAACTGGCTGGTTACATCGAGTCCCTTTTTTCTGTAATAGGCATAAACCTCATCAAACCACGGGTACACCTCTGCCTTGATCCCTCCACCCTTGGTAAGGGCCACCAAATTTAGTTTTGCATCGTGCAACACAGCAATCTGATTGACCATTTCTAGAGAATCTTGGGTAATATTGCTTTCGTCCATACAAGCATGAATTTCGCTTATTGGGTGAGCTTCCTTAACGAGTAAAATCGAACAAGGCACTTCCTGAACAAGCTTTTGCGGAAATGTTGGATCATCTCGCCACAAACACCGGTCACCTCGAGTACAACCAAGCACCACAAGGCTCGCGCCTTCTTCCTCAACAGCACTCAATACTTCGCTGACGGGCTGTCCAAACCTAAGCCTCACTTTAAGGTCCTTCAAACTGCCTCTACAAATCAGCAACTGTTCGCACACCCCTTCACCCAGGAAAAACCATTCATAACGTGGCTCTTTCCTTTCATAGGGTGAGTCGCCCTCCTTCCAGCGAGACAAAAAGCTTTCACGATATCGTTCAAGTGCCCCCACCACGGGATGGTCCAGGGCTATGTCGCAGGGCTTTCCCGGACTCAGCGACCGCGCCATATCTCTGGGCAACACTCCCAGCATGGTTACGTCAGCAAAGGTGTTTCTGGCAAGCTCTGCAACCTCTTCCAGTGCGTACGCACTGTAATCATATTGATCTGCAACGAACAATATTCTCATTTCAATCCTCCTTATTTATTCACTCCAAGCGAAAAGCACAGAAGCATTAACGTTTTCCAACACTCGGAAATAGCTTTCCGAATATCCCTTGTGTCTGTTAAATTCAGTTATTATAAGGGGATACTCGCTCGGTAATTCACTGCCCGGGTATCTGTAAACGTTTCGCACGGAAAAGCCAAGAGATCTCAACGCTTCTATCGTGGCAGCATTATCCCCCACTTCGGCTTTCAGAAAGCAGACGTCCATTTGCAGGTCCTTTTTCTCAAAGAGACTCTTCAGAACCTCACTTACCTGATCACTCAGAAAATCCCTGTCAAGCACCACCATAACCCTATCAACCTTCATAAGGTTTCTCACTAGCACAACAGGAACCGGGGCATTTTGGTACAGCTTCGAATCTAGACGCTCCTTTACAACTTCCATTTCAGGACTTAATGCCCCTTCAACAAAAAGGTCATACTCTCCGGTACGTAACCGTTCAAGCACCGCCTTATCTCGTTCGCTCGTCGTAACAATTGGCTGAATAGTAACAGGGCAAAACCGTTCCTCAGTTTTTATTAGCTGACTGATTTCGCGTTCAAATTTCTCAATGAGCGTCCTTTCCCAGGTCCGTCGTGCCCAGCCAAAATCAGTATAACCTCCGGGAACTTCAGGCTCTTTGGCATATATTGCCTGAATACTCATTTCACAAAAATGCGCCAGTTCACAGGCCAGCCGAAGTGCTATGCTGGATTCAATATCTGGTGAAACCGCAACAAGGGTGCGCACCATTTTCCGCCTCCTCCAAAGTTTAACTTTCACATCGATGCTGCTTCCTGCCTTAATTTTTTCTCCGCCCTTCGCACAATCTCGTGAATTTCACTTAACTTAAAGGGCTTTGCCACAAAATCAAAAACTCCCTTTTGAAAAGACTGTTTCGCCGTCTCCATGGTGGCAAACCCAGTAATCACAATAACCTGTGTTGACGGCGACTTTTCCTTAACCCTGGTCAAAAAGGTCATGCCGTCAATGCCTTCCATCTTCAAATCAGTTATCACTATATCAAAGTCCCTTTCCTCAATTCTTTCCATCGCCTTCGAACTGTCGGTAAAGGTTTCAACTTCGTAGCCGTTTTTTTCCAAATAAGGTTTCAAGCGCTTGCACACAATTGGTTCATCATCAAGCAAGAGAATTGTTGTCTTCCTTTCCATTGTTTCCATTGTCTCCTCCTTCCTTTCGTGTTACTTGAATTACCTTGCCCAGTCGTTCCAGAAATTGAGTTACAAAAAAATCCACGAGATCGTCTGAGTGCATTTGAGTATCCAGTTGTCTTGTATATCCAATAAGAGCACCTATGATTTTCATCCTTTCCTCCATCTGTTCCTTGCTCAACTTCTTCACGCGGCCGACAATGAGATCACCCCTAGTCTCCGTTTTAAAATCAAAGTGATCTAAAATCTCCGCAATACAGGCAGCTCTTCTGGAACGACGTATGGCATCGGTGACACCTCCTGCAAATCTAAAATAAGCGTAATTATCGTTCGGATTATCAACTATATAGGCATCTACAATGTTGAAATGATAGCCAAGCCTGAGGTTCATATTCATGTAATTTTTGGAAATCACAACAAGGTTACGCCCGATCTGGTGTGGTCCGGCATTAGAAGGTGAAAAGGTTCTGGTTACACTGGACATTAAACTCCTAAAGTCAACTACAACTGGCTGAGTATCCCACATACCCGGAATGAGTAATCCTTCGCATAGAGCTTTCAACGGAAGACACGCGATCTGTTCCAGCGTTACCGATTTGTCTTCTGGTAGTGATTGCGTCCCGTCCCCTATGTCTATCAACATAAGTCCAAGCGGTATAGGAAGGTCGAGCCTCTTGGGTCGCGACCCCATCTCGTGAGGGTAGGTTTCGCTTATGCGGATGATCTCTTCAACGGCTTTTTCGTGAACATAGCGTGTTATGTCATGGTAGGTGGCGCAGTTTTCCGGGCTGAATGAACGATCCTGAGGATCCACAAGGTTCAATGGGCTCATCCGCTTCAGGATGCGCCTAAGCAACCTGTATTCGTAAGACTCCTCAAAAACGGATTCCTCCGTTAATTCAAAAAGGCACAACTCCTGAATCCGCCCTTCGTAAATGACATTTTGCGTCGCATCTACGGTTATTTCCATACCGTGCTTCAAAACCTGAGTGGCAATGCCTGTATCAACAATGGTGGGCACTCGAAATTCACGAGCTACCGTTGCCATGTGGCCGGTTGGGGATCCATAGTCAGTGATGATAGCTCTCACCTTCTGGATTACACGAGCTAAGCGCGGCGATGTGTAACGGGTTACTAACACAACTCCATGAGGAACACGGGATATATCGGTATCATCGTCAATAACGAACACAGGGCCAACAGCAACACCCCTTTGGACAACCGTCCCCTTGCCGGACATTATTACGCTGGATGACTCCACGAGACTGCTGAGATCGCGGGAGGTAACAACATCTGGGCGCTGTATGGCAAGAGGTCTAGCCTGAAGGATGTGGATATTCCCTTCGGCATCAATAGCCCACTCTATGTCCTGAGGCCTTTTAAAATATCGCTCTAACAGCATACCCGTATCGGCCAGCTGCTTAAGCTGGTCAGAATGAAGGCAGGATTCATATTGCCTATCTTCAGGCACGCGTACCCATTCAATTCCACCCTCTTCTGCCGGAGTAAGTTCCTTTTCCTTACGAACCACTCTCATTGAAACGACTTCGTGTGGTGGGTTTCTGTCAACCCGATACTCATCAACTCTGGCCATTCCATCTACCACGACAGGACCAAGTCCCCAATGGGCACTTATCAGCATGAGTTCTTTCTCAGGCTGGGTAGGATGCAAGGTGTAGAGCACACCACTGCATAACGGCTTCAGCATTAGCTGGCACAGGACGCCCAGCATAACCTCGTGTTCCTGAATTCCTTTGTTGTAACGGTATCCCCAGGCATCACATGAATAAACGCTGGCAACTACCGTTTTGTAAGCATCTAAAAGTCCGCTCTTTCCAACGTTCAAAATGCTTTTGTGAATCCCGGCAAAGCTGTGCTCGGAATCCTCTAGCCAACCGCTGCTCCTCACCGCAAAAAACGGCCGCTCCAACCCGTTCCGTTCGGCAACATCTTCTGCCATTTTTTCGATTTTGCTGGCTATACGCCGTGGAACCCGGCCAACCATGAGTTTCCTTCTTATACGCTGAGCTGCATCGAAAAAGTATTCTTCGTCCAAGCCATCCCAAGAAATAATGATTTTTGCAATTTCTTTGTCGATTTCATTCACCTCAAGAAATTCCTTAAAGGCTCTGGTGGTAATAGCAAAGCCATCTGGCGTACTGAGCTTCAAAACGTTGCGGATCTCGCCGATATTCGCGGCCTTATTGCCAACTTCATCCACAAAATCCCTGGTTATTACGTCAAGCGACAACACATAAGCTGATTCCGGAACGGTGGGTCGTCCGGCTAGTTCTTCCTGTATCTGTCGATGAATGCGCTCAAAGGCATCGTAAAGAGCCAAATAACGTCGTTCACCCAGTACGTTTAAATTGTAAATCAGTTTATAAACCTGATCACTGATCTCCTCACACCTGGAAATTATATACTGCTTATCGAAAATATACTCACCACCCAGCTTATCTCCCATGTCGGCTATCAATTCCAGAACGCGGTTATTCTGATCAAGAATTTGCCGAAAAGTATTGAAAAGCACAACAAAAGAATACTCCGGTTTTCTGCGTCCAAATCCCAAAATTCTGTTTAACACTCTGGCTAAAAAACCCATGTTTTTGAACCTCGGCCCACCGCTCCGTCAATCCTAGTGGGCTCCACCTTTGCCCCCAAAGATAAAACCCATGGCAAGACCGGCAAATATGGCAATTACCACTGCCAGCACTCCGTACCAGCCTCCGTGGTTAAAAGCCATTGAAGCTAGAAAAGCCGGAAAACCAACAAGTTTAACAGGGATAACTTGCTCAGCCCTGTCCACGACTTGACCGTCCCTTATAGCAAAAATCTGCAGAGTGTATTTACCAGGCGTAAGTCTGGCAGGAACAACAAGATCAACGGAAAATCCCTTTTTGGTCTCGTCAACTTCCTCAAATCTAACCGATCCTACACGTTCACTGTAAAGCTTCTCGCTTTTCTTTAGCTTCAAGAATTCCAGAAAAAGCCGCTCCCTGTCAACACTGGCTTCCGTTTCAATTTCTATATCACTTTCCAGGCTTTTCAAGCCCAGCATTTTGAGGCCGTACTTACTGGACGCCTCCACTATACAGGCATTGGGAGCCATTTTAAAGGTAACTGGATCCACATTCATCCACAAAAGGCCAAGTACTTTGCCTTTTCTTTTCAAATGAACGTCTTTGCGAACACCAACAAATCGAATTACGATATCAGAATCAGCCGGCACGAAGCCGGTGACCTTCAACTTGATGCCATGATAAAAGGCGCCTATGTCAATGTGATCGGGCGATACATGGGAAACCTTCAGAACCGATGCCTGAACAGCTAGAGAAGATAGAAAGAAGATCAGTAAAGCGATCCAGAGAACCTCAAGACTCCTGAGCATCTTTTTCATTTTAATGTCCTCCTGTATATGCAAGCATGATTTTGGGCGTTAACAAAAGGCTAAGAAGCATCTTCACCATGACCAGCAAGACCAGAATGGCGAGAAAGATCTTAAGCTGCTCGCCTTTGAGCCTTCTACTGATACGAGCACCAAACTGAGCTCCAACCGTTGACCCCAGCAGCAAGAACAGAGCCAGAACAAAGTCCACTGTGTGGTTCGTGTAAGCTTGCATTATTGTAACATCAATACAGGTAAAAAGAATCTGGAACAGACTTGTACCCACCACAACATGCATGGGCATCCTCAGCAGGTAAACCATGACGGGAACCATTATAAAGCCGCCGCCAACCCCCATAATGGCCGCCAGAATTCCAACGAGAAATCCGAGACCAATGGGAAGCAGAATGCTGTGCCGTACTCCAGAGCGTACAAATTCAACCTGCCACGGAAGAGATTGAACAAGGCGGGCGTAGCGTGATGGTTTGGTAGCAGCTGCTTCAACCGTCACGACTTCAGGTCGTTTTCTCAAAGCTTTCAGGCTGTCCTGAAACATGTAAGTACCAATAAACCCGAGCATGACCACATAAGTTATCTTAATGAGAAAATCGGCATTACCTAAAGCCCTCAACACCTTAATAACCTGTACTCCAACCGTTCCTCCTACAACTCCGCCAATCAACAACAGTATTCCCATTTTGAAATCCACATTACCCAGGCGAAAGTGAGCAAGCGTTCCCGACGTGGAAGCACCAACGATCTGGTTGGAATCGGAAGCGGCAGCAACGGTAGGCGGAATGCCTATCATGATCAAAAGAGGCGTCATCAGAAAACCCCCGCCGACACCAAAAATTCCTGAAAGAAGACCAACTATCCCCCCTAAGGCAAGTATTAGCACAAAATTTACGGCATTTCCTGCGATTGGAAGGTAAAGATACCACGACATGCTCATTATTCACCCCTCCCCTTTTCAACGTTTCATTCTTGAACGAACAAACTCAAGGCGGCACCCTGTGGTTCTCTGAACATTAACCGCCATCTTGAATCTTTCGTCATTATCTCCTGCAAACCATACAATAAGATCAATGTTATGCTCCATTATGAAACGTATCACCTCCCTTTCGAGTTCACCTTCCACAATGTAATATTCCAATGGAGTTCCCTGGTTTCTCTGTTTATCGATAAGCGGCTCCAACATCTTCCGTGCTTCTCGCTCCAGAAACTCAGAACAGCCCGACGGTAACACCAACAACACATAAACCTTGGCCAACGTCCGCTGAGCAAGCAAACAGGCTCGAAAAAGGACTTCACACCTTCTTTCCTGCGCTTCTATGACTGCTAGTATTCTTTCCATCTCACTCTCCGCTCGCAACTTCACAAGGCAAAATCAATTCCAGAAGCGTATGTCATTGATATTGCGGAAGATTCCCACGGGAAAATCCTATAACCCCGGCTGGAAAAGCGACACATGTACCATATTGAAACATGTGATTTGGTCACCATGCTTTAATGTGAAACATTCCACAAAGTTTAAGAAGAAAAGGACACAGAAAAACTGCGCTTGCATCTGAGACGTCAAGGAAGGTTGCTTTCAGAGGACAATCGTATAAATATTACGTTTCCAAGTTTGACATTGGTTGATTTACGAAGGCAGCCTCTGGTGGAATAGTATTTTTAAAGAATGAGCATAGCATCCCCGTAACTGTAAAAACGATATTTCTTTTCAATCGCTTCCCGATAAGCCCTCAATATGTTTTCCCTTCCGGCAAAAGCACAGACCAGCAGTATCAAACTCGATTTAGGCAGGTGAAAATTGGTTATCATGGCGTCCACAACCTTAAACTCGTATCCTGGATAAATGTAGTGGTTACAATAACCTTTATGCTTCCGGACCTCTCCAAAGATGGTGGCCACCCATTCAAGTGTTCTGACAACGGTTGTGCCTACCGCTATCACTCGCCCACCGCTTCTCTGGACCTCCTTCACGGCCAATGCGGTTTCATGCGGAACTTCGCACCACTCTGAATGAATATCGTGTAACCTTATGTCTTCAGTTCTTATAGGTGCAAAAGTTCCGTAACTCACGTGCAGAGTTATAAAAGCCAAGCGAATGTTTTTCTTTTGCCGTAATTTCCCCAACAGCTCTTTGCTGAAGTGAAATCCTGCCGTGGGAGCAGCAATGGCCCCGGGTTTAACGCCGTATACGGTTTGATAACGTACACTGTCAAAATCGGCTTCCCCACGAAATGACCGTCTTTTCAATATGTATGGAGGAAGAGGAACGAAACCATAACAATTCAGCATTTCAAGAAGTGGCATAGGTGATTTGAAAACAACGCTGGCCTTACCATTTGCATAAGTCTCAACCACAATAGCCCTAACCTTGCCACCGCTATTCTCAATGGTAAGCTCCATGCCCTTTTGAACCGGTTTTGACGACTTAACCAAACACTCATGAGAATCACTTTCACGGAAAGGATCTAATACAAGAATTTCAACCCTGCCTCCTGAGGGTTTACGGGCAAATAACCGCGCCTTGACTACCCTAGTGTCGTTCAGCACTAGAAGGTCACGTCGGTCGAGGTAGTTCACAATATCGCTAAATTTTACATGTTCCGTCCTACCGTTCTTCCTATAAAGAACCATGAGGCGGGACCCGTGTCGCTTATCAGACGGACGGTCGGCTATCAGGTTTTTCGGAAGCTGGTAGTCGTAATCTTCAAGCCTGTAGGTTATTTTTTCTTTCATAATACCCCCCACCAATGGTGGAGGGTGTTCATAATCCAAAAGACGGCTACTGTCAAAAAACACCGCAGACCGATGCGGGCTATCAGGTCGCTATGCCTACAAAGCCTTCTACAAGGCTTCAACTAAACAAACCGGCAAAGTAATCTATTGCAGCCCTGATTTCCTCCTCAGTCGTAAACCTACCAAGGGATAGTCGAATTGTGCCCAATGCAACTTCCGGACTCACACCCATTGCTTCCAGTACATGCGAGATTTTCGGTTCATTACCGTGACAAGCCGCTCCAGCAGATGCTGCAATGCGGTTTTGCATCTTACCAAGCAATTCCGCAGACGACATGCCGGGAAAACCTATGCTTAGTGTATTGGGAAGCCTTGGGGCACCCTTGCCGTGAACCACTGCATTCGGAGTTGAAGCCAGAATGCCTTCCTCCAACATGTTTCTCAGCTTCTCAAGTCGAGCAATTTCCTCCCCAACCGTTTTAGATGCCATCTCGGCCGCCTCACCAAGGGCTACAATTTGTGCAACCGGCTCTGTACCGGGCCGTATGCCCCGTTCCTGTCCCGCGCCGAAAATTACTCTTTTGATAGGTGTATCTCTTCTCACATAAAGGGCACCTATGCCTTTTGGCGCATAAGTCTTATGACCGGCAATACTTAGGAGATCGACCCCGAGTTCCCTTACATTTACTTCTATCTTTCCAAAACTTTGGGCTGCATCGGAATGAAATACTACGCCTTTCGCCCTGGTAATTGTGGCGATTTCCTTAATGGGTTGAATAACCCCGGTTTCGTTATTTGCGTGCATCACCGATACCAGTATGGTGTCGGGTCTGATTAACCTTTCAATCTCGCCTCCATCAACTAATCCGTTTTTATCAACCGGCAGAAAGGTGACATCAAAACCTCGATGGATAAGTTCTACCATTGGTTCGATGACGGCCGGATGCTCAATCTTGGATGTTATGATGTGTCGTCCTTGATCCTTTAGAGCTTCAGTAACGCCAAATATCGCTAGGTTGTTTGATTCCGTTCCACCACTGGTAAATATAATTTCTTCTGGAAAACAACCTATTGCGTTTGCCACTTTCTTGCGAGCTTCTTCAACGGCTTTTTTTGCATCGCTTCCGTATGGATGGCTACATGACGGATTCCCGAACTTCTCTCGCAAGTAAGGAAGCATGACGTCAAGTACGGCAGGATCCACAGGCGTGGTCGCGTTGTAGTCAAGATAGATAAGAGATTCACTCATATTTCTATCTCCTCTATATTCTTACGAAATACTTCTCTCCTTTGTTGAACCCGTCACAGGTATCGAATTCTACAGTAATGGGAACCAACATTACCAGTCATAAAGTATTTCCCAGTGCGTTTCGAAAGGTGGAGACGATGGGGTGTATCTATAGTCCATTGTTCTTCCCTTTCCCGGTTCTTTAGAGGGGTCTTCCCTCCAAAACCTGAGATAGATTGCTGGAATGAGCCGACCATTCTCGCGAATCCAGGTTTCCTTCTCTTCTATGACCTTCCATACTGTATTAAAGCGCTTGCTTCTCACCCGCTCACCGACATGAGGAAGTCCGAGCTTTTCCCTAAGTTCTCTAAACCTGTAAACAGCCCGTTCCTCTCCGTAATCGAGAATCCTTTCACCCAGAACCATGATGCCTATAGCACCCAGCGGTGCCGTGAGCAGAATAGAAAGCACGGCAATAGCCAAAATAACCTCGCCGGACTGTACTCCAGCCTCAAGGGGAACCGCACCTATCGCAGCCTGAACCGTAGCCTTTGGAATGTAGGCCACCACACAAAAAAGCCGTTCTTTCCAGTTCAGGTCGGTTCCTAAAACACATAGATAGGTGCCAACACTTCTGAAAATAAGACCGACCCCGATGACCGCCGCTCCGGCAAGTCCAGCCTTCCACGCAACATGTATATTCACCTGAGCACCAACGAGCACAAACAGCAACAGTTCGGCAAAAACCCAGAGTTTTTTCAGCTTTTGGGAAATGACGTGAGCAATGGGTTCTGCTTTATCAAGGATGACAAAGCCAATGGTCATTACTCCGAGCAGGCTGGCAAAGTGAATTCCAAAATTTTTAGCTTCCTCTTCAAACCACGTAAGAAGAATGGCAATGCCTATCACGATGAGGGTTCTCTTTGGGGGCCTCCAGTCGTACTTCGCAAATATCTTGTAAAGAAAGTAGCCTGGAATTGCTCCAGCAATAATTCCAAGAATGATAGATATGGGCACTTCTGCAAGCTTTGCAGCGATGTTTACCTTGCCCTGGGTGTACATGCCCAGGAAAATTGTGAAAATTACGATAACGAAGACGTCGTCAATTGAGGAAGCAGCCAGTACAAGGGTGGGAATGCCCTTTTTTGCCCCCCTGCCACGATCCATAAAATCAATCATCAGTGGAACGACAACGGCGGGAGACACAGCCCCGAGAATGGAGCCGAGTATTGCCGCATCAAGCCGGGATATGTGCAACCACTTGGGAGCAACCAGAACAACACCTATTATTTCAAAAATTGCCGGAACGGCTGACATAAGAAGCGCTGGGCGTCCTACCTTGAAGAGGGTATCTCGATGTAATTCAAAGCCTGCCCTGAGCAAAATCACAATAAGGGCGATCTTTCTGAAATCGGCAGAAACATGCATCATTTCGGGTCGCATTATGCCGAGCACATAAGGGCCGACCAGGATACCGACTATCAGCATTCCCACGAGGCCGGGAAGCTTCATTTTTCGGAACATATAATCGGCAAGCAGCCCTAGTATGACGATTACAGCTAAGCTGAACGCCATTAGCACCCTCCTTCCCGATAATGTTTTAAAAAACAAAAAACCCCGCTTCTTTAATCCGAAGCGGGGCGCTGAATCTAGCTGTACAAATCTACCACCCTGATGACTTCCCCGCCTCGGTAGTTCAAGGCGGCACAGAAGTCATCAGCCTGACATGTTTAAGTCATCAGGCATTTCGGGCAGACTTCATTGCCCTAAAGATTCCAAAGAACTCTCCTACGACTTTCCGCAAGTAACAAAATTCACAACTCCTGTCAAGAGACTGTCAAGATTGTTGAACAGGAACATAGTAGCACTGCTATTTCCTTGTCACATTATCGTTGCGCTCCTGTAGAATTATGCGAGTCAGGTTTTCAAAACACTTTCACTATCTCTTTAGATTAGATGTGTTCTAGTATAGCCTTTCGCATCTCCTCCATTTTGCCTTCGCCGTAAGGTTTGCCGGGCCAGCTCGTGAGGAATCCATCGTTTTCAAACCGTGGAATCAAATGTATGTGAAAATGATCAATAATCTGACCTGCCACACGGAAATTGTTTTGAAGCACATTCATGCCATCACAGCCGGTCGCTTTTCGCACTGCACGAGCAACCTTCGCAGCGACTACAGCACATTCTTTAAGGTCCTCTTCGTCCACGTCAAAAATGGACGTTGCATGACGCTTGGGTATAATTAAAGTATGCCCCGGGTTTATGGGATTGATGTCAAGAAATGCAAGGACAGAATCTGTTTCATAAAGCTTTGCCGACGGAATTTTCCCTTCGACAATTTGACAGAAAACACAAGAACTCATTCTTGCCCTCCTTTAAGGGTTGCTCATACAATATTGGTGATTTCCCTTTTAGTAATGTCATATTGGAAAAGTTTTCTCTCGAGGTCAACAATTCCAAAGGAGCACAGGATGAAACTGGTGGCTATTTACGGTTCTCCAAGAGTTAATGGAAACTCAGACCTTATGCTAAAGAATTTTCTGGAAGGAGCTGCCACGGTACCAAATGTTACAATAGAAGAGATCCGAATAAGAAGGCTGAACATCAAGGGTTGTCTTAGCTGCGGTTACTGCGACACAAAAGGAACATGTATTCAAAAAGACGACATGCACAAATTTTACAAAGCCCTAGCAACATGTGATCGCATAGTGGTAGCAAGCCCTAACTACTTTTATAGCGTACCGGGACAGCTCAAGTGTTTTATCGATCGAACTCAGGCCCTCTTTATGGCACAGAAACTCCCGGCAGATGTCGATGCCGGCTTACGCCCTCTGAAACCCCAAAACCGCAAAGGTTTTTTCCTGGGGGTAGGTGCCACGAAAGGAAAGAGGCTTTTTGATTGTTGCAAAAAGACGATGTATTATTTTTTTGATGCAATCGGAGTCGAATACGGCGGTGATTATTGTGTAAACCAGGTGGATAAGAAGGGCGAGATTAAAAAGTACCCAGAAATCCTGAAAAAATGCCGCGAATTCGGATTTAATTTTGTGAATTCAGATTGAAGGTTGGAAACGGCAAATTGCACCGCTTCCAACCAAAGAGGTTCTTTGTGCTTACACGCTTTTCTTTTTGAAGGCTGACATTCCGGCATAAATGGCCGAAGCACCGAGCTCTTCCTCAATTCTAAGCAACTGATTGTACTTGGCTACCCGGTCAGTTCTGGAAAGAGATCCAGTTTTTATCTGGCCTGTTCTGGCAGCTACGGCAAGATCAGCTATTATTGTGTCTTCTGTCTCACCCGATCTATGGGACACTACAGTTGTGTAACCGGCCTTGTGAGCGAGGTCTATAGCTTCTAGGGTTTCTGTGACAGTGCCTATCTGGTTGAGTTTTATAAGTACCGAATTTGCCACACCTTCTTGAATGCCTTTCTCAATGATCTTTGTATTGGTTACAAACACATCATCACCCACAACCTGAATACGACCACCCAACCTTTGGGTAAGCAACTTCCAGCCCTCCCAATCGTCTTCTGCCATACCGTCTTCCAGTGAAATTATCGGATACTTGTCCACTAATTTCTCGTAGTATTCCACCAGTTCGGCCGGTGTTTTTTCCGGTTTTGCCTCCGCTGCCATCTTGTAAACACCGTTCTCATAAAATTCACTCGCCGCCGCGTCCATACCGATAAAAATATCTTGTCCCGGCTTATAACCGGCCCTTTCGATAGCTTCTACTAGCACTTCAAGTGCTTCTTCATTAGACGAAAGGCTTGGCGCAAAACCGCCTTCATCACCCACAGCAGTGTTTAATCCCTTAGATTTTAATATCTTCTTGAGGTTGTGAAAGGTCTCTGCACCCATCCTTAGCGCTTCTTTGAAGCTTGGAGCTCCGACGGGAACGATCATAAATTCTTGAATATCCAAGTTATTGTCAGCATGTTTCCCACCATTGAGAACATTCATCATCGGAACAGGAAGTAAATATGCTCCCACGCCTCCAAGATACTTATAAAGGGGCAATCCTAACTCCTCAGCCGCAGCTCTCGCAACGGCCATGCTTACTGCCAGTATAGCATTAGCCCCCAGACGGCTCTTGTTCTCCGTCCCGTCCAGTTCAATCAGAAACCTGTCGATTCCAACCTGATCCTGGACATCTCTACCAACAAGACGAGGCCCAATCTCGTCGTTTATATTACCCACCGCTTTTGTAACACCTTTGCCCAGATAACGCTCAGAATCGCCATCTCTTAACTCCAGAGCTTCCCTAGAACCCGTCGAAGCCCCGGACGGCACAGCAGCTCGTCCCACGAAACCCGTTTCAACCCAGATTTCGGCTTCAACAGTTGGATTTCCGCGTGAATCAAGTATCTCTCTTGCCTTTACCGCTACTATATCGCTCATTTGTTACCCCCCATACGCTTAAAGGTTAAACGATCTCATAAGGATGCCTATTTGTTTACTAATATTAAGCCTTTCCACACGTTAATGCAAAGGGCTTGACCACATGGAAAAACTCTCAATATATTGCCCCCACTAGGAGTACATAAGAATTCTGAAAACCAGACAAAAATACAATAAGGAAGGTGTGTAAATGGGTGCAACACTTAATGCAGGAGACTTGAGGAAAGGGCTTAAACTGGAAATAGATGGCGAGCCGTACCTGATTGTGGACTTCGAGTTCACAAAGCCGGGCAAAGGCCAGGCTCTTTACAAATGCAGGTTGAAAAATCTTATCACTGGGGTCCAATTTGACAAAACCTACAGATCTGGAGACAAGTTCGTGGAAGCCGATACGGACGAACAAGAAGTCGAATACCTGTATAAAGATGGAAACAATTATTACTTTATGAACATGACCACCTACGAACAGGTGGAAATGAGGGCTGATCAGTTAGGTGATGCCACAAATTTTCTTACGGAAAATCTTAAAGTTAACATGTTGTTTTTTAAAGACCGCCCGATAGGAATTACTCTGCCAAACTTCGTAGAGCTAAAGGTCATAAAAGCAGAACCCGGTGTTAAGGGAGACACAGCTTCGGGAGCCACAAAACCAGTAACCCTGGAAACTGGCTATAAAGTTCAGGTCCCACTTTTTGTCGAAGAAGGAGATGTACTGAAGATTGATACCAGAACAGGAAGCTACGTGGAACGTGTATCGGCCAAGTAATGAAAGACAGTAGATATTTTGCAGAACGGCGGAGAGATATTGTTTTAACACTCCGCCGCTTTTTTTATGAAAAGGGTTTCTTGGAGGTAGAAACTCCTCTCATTATTCAGGCTCCGGCACCGGAAATGCACATAGAACCTGTAAGGTCAGAAATCGGGTTTCTGATAACCAGCCCAGAACTCCACATGAAAATGCTTATTGCAAGAGGTTTTGGAAATATTTTCCAGATCTGCCGCGTTTTTAGAAAAGGCGAGTTCGGCAGAGTGCACCTCCCGGGATTTACTATTCTGGAATGGTACCGTACTAATGCGGATTATACTGATCTGATGAAGGATTGTCAGGAGCTTTTCTCCTACATCGCCAACTGCATTAATTGCTTCAAGGTATCATTTCGCCAAAGTATGCTCACACCATCGGAACCATGGAAAATCATCACCGTTGAAGAAGCCTTTGTAAAATGGGCAGGCTGGAATCCTATTAAACAGTGGAATCGGGATCGATTCTATATCGACCTGGTCGAGAAGGTGGAACCTCATCTTGGCTTCCCACAGCCGTGTATTCTGAAGAACTACCCGGCTTCGGAGTCTGCCCTTGCCCGGATAAAAGAAAGTAATCCTGAGGTATGCGAGCGATTTGAAGTCTATTGGGGCGGCATCGAACTGGCTAACGGTTTCAGTGAGTTAACCGATCCCGTAGAACAAAGAAGACGGTTTGAGGATGTTATTCGATGGCGCAGATTGCATGGCCTTCCGAAGCTCCCAATGCCGGAACAATTTCTTGAAGAATTGGAGCGAATGCCGAAAACAGCAGGCATCGCTCTGGGGGTTGACAGGCTTGTTATGATATTTAGTGGAGCTGATTGTATTCAGGATGTGGTGCTTTTTTCAGAGGAGTTTTTGCCACATGGAAATACCTGAATATCAGAGACACATTTACGATTATTTCATCGACGAATACGGAAACTGGTTCTGTGAAGGTAACCCTGTGGAAGATCCGGATCTTTTCAGACTGCTGAGCCGCACCCTATTCGAAAAAGGCGGAAAATACTTCATTCGGTGCGAAGGTGAAGTTCACCCAGTAAGGGTTGCTGATGCACCACTTTGGATAAAGTATTTGCATAAAACCGTGGATCCGAAAGGAAATCTTGCAGAAGTAACCATTGAACTTACGGATGGAAGAAAAGAAAAACTGGATACGAATTCCCTTTGCATCAGGGGTGACTCGGCGATTTACTGCCTCGCCACCAAAAGAAGACTTCTCGCTCGTTTTGGAAAAATTGCTTACTACGAATTGGCACAGCTGCTGGAATGGGACGAACAGAAGAACAAATACTTTCTGCCTATTGGAGGCAAAAAAATCGAAATAAAGAAATGCATGGAAACCGGTACCTTACGCTGAAACCGGCACTGTTACGATAAAAACAAGGGCGTTTTCCACAGCTTCCAAGCGCCAAGAATTCGGTGCGGAATTGATGATGGCGGGAACAAACACCGAGTTCCCCTTATCCAGTGACATTTCACCATCGGTTGATTCAGATACCCAGCGAACATAAGCCTTTCCCTCAACCACGAGTATGACTGCAGGCCCGCTATCACAAGGACCGCGAAAAACATCGCCATCATTAGCCATCCAGCGAACTATCTTGAACTCTTCGGCCGGTACATCATACGTAAAAGTCGCTTTTCCTCCCGTTCTAAAATGTCGAGGTTTCGCCGAATAATCCATAATAGACAATAGCGTCCTAACGTCTTTGTACTTCGGTGTAAGCCCCGCCCTTACAACATTGTCAGAATTTGCCATGCATTCTACTATGTTCCCGCAAATGTAAGCATGAGGAACCCCTGCAGGTATGTACATTCCGTCACCGGTTTTTAGCCTCTTGTGTTCCAGTAAAAACAGCAAAATTAGTCCGACATCGTCATTTGAGTACTTAGTGCACAGATCCAAAAACAGGGTCTCAACAAAGGAGCGTTCGTCTTCGGTTTTTATCGATAACCTTCCAACTAACTTATCAACAACATCGGCTATAGTCGATGGCGATTCAATAGATAAATTGATTATACGCTCAAAGACTTCCAATGGTGGCCCCGAAGAAACTTTCCCACCTACTAGAGCAGCAACTTCCGGATATTTCTCGCATACCTCAAAGATTTGCGTTGAACTCTTCAGGCCAACCAGGGCATCCAACGAATCCAGGGCAATGGCTACCTCGGGCTTGTGATTTTCGTCCGGGTAGTGCTCCGGATCCTGGTTGTGGAGTTCCCGCGCTTGTTCTTTGTTGGGATGTACCTGTATTGAAAGTGCTTCGGCAGCACTCAAGACTTTGAAGAGAAACGGCAAAACCGGCCCAAATTTTTGCAGAACCCTATCTCCAAGTGCTTCACTAGGGTAAGTTGCCACCAGTTCATTAAGCGGAATTACGCCCTGCGCTGTTACAACCCTTGATGGTGCACTGGGGTGAGCACCCATCCAGAGTTCGGCAAAGGGTTTGTTAGGCTCAACATTTTCCAAGCCCAAAAGCCTTGGAATAAAAGCCTTAGGTCCCCGACTTCCCCATGCATAGTGCATAATCGGATTTTCCATTCGGTAGGGTTGCCAGTCCATATACTATTACCTTCTTTCTTTCCACAATTTCCTGTTTTCAATCAGATGATCAAATCTTGATATTTTAACCACCCAAAATTTACAGAAACCTATTTTGATGTTACGTTTACTTCAAATCGTTATCGTTTTATGATGGAGGTTAACAGATGGATAACATTTTAAGACTCTGGTTGCAATACTCAGAAGATAAACTTCCATTGTGTAATAATATCATAATCGTAGGCGCAGGAAAATTCGGCAAAAAAGCATTGGATAAGCTTTCACGCAAGCATCCAGAAGCAACGATAGCCGTGATAGACTCGGACGGGGAAAAGCTTGATTGCCTCAAGGCGTCCACAAATGTGAGGCTAGTCAAAAAGGACGGAGTGGACTTTTTGGTGGAAGAGGTGGTTTCTCAGGACGTTTGGGTAATTCCGGCCGTCCCAATTCATCTTACATGGGAATTGCTGGCTCGCTACGTTGCCCTGACTCCTATATCTGTTCCCGACTCTGTGAAAAAAAAGCTTCCTAATGCCATGGATGGAACTATAGGTACTTGTTACACCAGCTATGCGGATTTTCTCTGCCCTGACGATTGCCCCGAACCACCAGAAAAATGCACCTATACAGGAAAAGCCAGACCCGGTATCCTATACGAAACAATTGGTAACGCAATACCCACCGGCTGGAATGGCATAATCTTCCGAAGCTACCAATTAGCACCGGGTGTGGGTGGGTATCCCATAAATCATGTTGTTACCGCCAGGGAATGGCTTAGAAAAATAGGCACTGGCCAAAAGATAATTGTAGCCACTGCCTGTCGGTGCCATGGTGTTATTACTGCTTCTCTGATTTCCTGATTTTTTTGTGGCAATTGTCACATTGAACAGGGCAATCAATCGTGAACTGTTCCTTCCTTTCGGATGGAGCTTCTAAGGGGGTCCGGAGATCCTTTCGTTCGAAACTCTTGAGCAAAAACCGCTCGAAGTATACATCACCTTCGTATGAATGCTTGCTACGTTAACGGCTCAGTAAAAAATTGTCCTACAAAGGTGGTAAGGTTTTTGTCGAAACTCCTCTTGTTGTCCCAGAGTCCATAATACTCCATCAATTTCCGCAGAAGATAAATGTAAGTTCCGTCTGGCCAGTTCCCGCTTTATTAACTCCACAGCCTGAATGGTAGCAGCACGAATTTCCACTTCCTGGCGTGACCCAGCCTGCAAAATCACTCGATTGTCCACCAGTTCCGCCAGGTTCTCTGAGTACCTTATAACCTCTAGATGTCTCAGCACCTGCGGAACCTTGTAATCCGCAAAAGCTGTGAGGTTTTTAACGTCGTAAAACTGCCCCCACTCATTACCACTGAAGGCTTTCCATAGATCAGAGGCGAAAATTTGGGCACGTTTCCAGAAAAATACTGTCAATTTCCCCTCAGGAACGGCATATTGGGCTTGATCCCGAAAGGACGAAAAATTTTTCACTACTATGTGAACAAGCCTGACAGCACTGTGATCCGCAGCTTTAACCAGATTAACTGCGTCACCGTCAAATTTTTCTAGAAGCACTTGGCCAGCTTCACGAAGGTTACTTATCCTTTCAGTGAGCATCGGTATTTCGCCGGCACCACGGAGTATTGTCGATAATATTTCATAATTCATACGAGCAAGAAAAAGGGCATTCGTTATGGGCACATTCTCCTCCATCGCCCGCTTCAGGCTTACAGCAAGTCCCACATATCCTGAATATTTCCGGCCTCTGTATGGTACCTCCCACTTGGGCTGTCCCGGATCAGGCCAAAAGCAATGATTCAAAACCTCCAACACAAATATCCACCTGACGGTTTCCTCCATCCCATCAAAAAAATGTATGTCTTTATCCCAGCCCCCGAACCTGGCATCAGCAAAAAGATTGAAATATTTATCGACAAACCCAGTGATATTCTCCGGAGAAATCTTCACATCTCTCGCGTGTTTTACAACCCATTGTGTGGTTTCCAACACTTCCTGCATAGTACAAACCCTTATCTGAAAATGAAAACACCCATAGGCACCCCAGTCAGGTCGAAAAACTTGAAATGCAGATTTTCCCCGCGTAAAAACACCCAAACAGTACAAATACAAAAACGTTAATCTCGTCAACGGGAGTTACTAATGAACGCTGAAACAATCATCATCACTTCCCTGATTTTAAGCATCTTGAACAGCCTTCTTCTCATTATGGTGCTTTTTATAGTCTTGCGCCGAGGCCCAAGCTCTGAAGAAGTTCAAAGATTGCTTCAAGAAGAGCTGAAACGGGGACGAGACGAACTCCGAGAGTCAACAAAAGACCTCGTACACTTCAACCAAGAGCAGAACAAGACAATGATTTCCTATCTCGATAGGATGCATGCATCCAGTGAAGAAGCGCACGGGCGCGTGAGGAAAACCCTCGATGAACAACTGGGAGGTCTCAGGAAAGACATCGTGGAAAAACTGAGCGAAATGATAGACAGGCTCAATGAGGGACTCCTTCAAGCTCGAGACGTTATACAGCAACAGACAAATGAAATGGCCTCAAAGCTGGATAACCTGACAGCGTCGAACCGCGCGGAAATTGATCGAATGAGGGATAAACTCGAAAAAAGTATAAAAGAACTTCAGGAAGGCAACGAAAAGAAACTGGAAGAAATGCGCCAGACGGTAGATGAAAAATTACAGAGCACTTTGGAAAGGCGACTCAGCGAGTCCTTTAAGGTGGTCAGCAAACAGCTGGAAGCTGTCCATGCGGGTCTTGGAGAAGTAAGAACCCTTGCCGAGGGAGTGGGTGATCTGAAAAAGGTTCTATCCAACATAAAGGTTCGGGGGATTTGGGCAGAGGTTCAACTTGAGAGCATCCTGGAAGAGCTTATGGCACCAGGGCAGTATGAAAAGAATGTTAAGGTGGACCCCAATTCATCAGAAGTGGTGGAATTTGCAATAAAGCTTCCGGGTAAAAACCAAGATACATCAGATGCGGTGTGGTTGCCAATTGATTCCAAATTTCCACAGGAAAGCTACCTCAGACTTATAGATGCTGCCGAACGAGGGGAAAGCGAGGCTGTTAACAGAGCGAGGACGGAGCTTTACCAGGTGATAAGAAGCTTCGCAAAAGACATACGCAACAAGTATGTAAAACCCCCTTACACCACTGACTTTGGTATCATGTATTTAGCCACGGAAGGGCTGTACGCCGAAGTCCTGCGTAATGCCGGTCTTATCAATGAGTTGCTGCAGGAATGCAGGGTTGTCATTGCAGGTCCGACAACGCTCGCTGCTATTTTGAGCAGCTTGCGCATGGGTTTTCAAACATTGGCCATTGAACAGCGCGCCACGGAAGTATGGAAAATTTTAGGGGCAGTAAAAACCGAATTCAGAAAGTTTGGTGAAGTTCTTAGAAAGGTCAAGACCCACCTCAACCGCGCAACCAAAGCCATTGATGACACGGAAAAGCGGACGGAAAAACTGAAAAAGGCACTGGCTTCAGTAGAACAACTTCCGGACGATCAACTATACTGTATCTCTACCTACGAGAAAGCAATGGAAGCACCCGAAAGCAGCGATGACGATGGTGGGTTTTTCAGCGAAAGCTCGGAGAATAAACAATGATTTGATTTGTAACACTTCTCTGAAATCAAGATATTTTTGAGAAAAGCGTATTCTCTGTAAACTTGATCACGCATCGGACGACGTAGGGTTTTGTTTGATAGGCCGTAGGAGAAAAAATCACAAAGTGTAGGTAGCGATTGAAATCTTGACAGACACTCCATCAAGGTGTCTGGAGCATGTCCAATGCGATAAAGAGTAACTCCACCACTTCTAGGCGCAACCTGCTCTTACCCCTTCAGATGTTCCCATGGTTCCTATGCAGACCACTCGGCCTTTCCCTTTCTGATGAGGAAAAAGTGAAAACTATTTAAAGTTTTATTTTCCGTTGGTTCAGGGTCTTTAAATCTATCCCAGCAGCGTTAAGCAACCGCATCACCCGATTCCTCGGCGGAATGTTATAAATAACCAGCCCGACCACAAGAAGGATTCCGAAGACTTTTGCCTGCAATGAGCGTTGGAAGATAGTAATAAAAGCAAGATATAGAAAAGAAACTCCAAGATAGAACATTCTCTGATAAGCAATACTTAGCTGTTCTTTTAAAAACTGAAAGTCGGTAGCATCTATCTCAGGAATCATATCTCTTTCCAGCGTCTCAAGCCTGCGCTTTCGGCTTTTGTAAAGTCCTCCAAGTAAAAGACCAGCGGTCAAATACGCTACTCCTTCTATATTCAATAACATCACATAGTCCTATGCTGGGTCTCGCAAACATCTACCTCTCTGAATCTAACTTTCTCTTACTGTGGTATCGACCAAAATGCTCTAGAAGAAAAAAGCGGCACACCGGTGTTTCAAAAGGAACCGGCGTGCCTCTCGCTATTACTTCACGTACTGCGCAATGTTGGGAATTTCCATTCCATGGTGGAATATGTAGGCAATAATGATTGCCACGGGTATGACGAATAGGAACAACGAAACAAAGTACACCCATACCATCTTCCCGAACTGAGCCTCTTTAAGCTTCTTGAAATCGGTGATAACTCCAAGGCTTAGGAAGGTGAGCATGAAGAAGAGCTTCCGCATTCCTTTCTCAACAGGCACCGCCCCGGCTTTCACCGATTTCAGGAAGGGCATGGCCTCTGGAGCTCCACCATGCCCTGGGCCGAAGTAGAGAGCCAACAGGAAGAACCAGCAGAAAAAATAGCCCAGCACGAATTTTGGGAAGCGGTGCCATATTTCAGATGCAGGCACTGTCTCCCCTGGTACCCTTTCGATGCGGTACACCCAAACCAAGGCCAAAACGAAAGCCCAGATACCGATGAACATGTCTATCCATACCTTGGTCATAACCGCACTGGAGGTGATAATGCCAGAGGGCCATACCACCTGTCCATTGGTTTCCACTTCCACCTTTGTTCGCATGAACTCATCCAAGAGCTCGCCCGCTGCAGCATCAGCACCATCTGTTTTCACTGACATACCCATGGCAGCTCCAGCTACCAGCGGATCCTTAGGCCCAGGCCATACATGCGTGAAGAATCCAGGCAAGATGAGGAGCTCGATCACAGCCCATACAACCACCAACGCTGAAACCATGATGGAAACCACCGGCCTTGCTCGCACCGCCCCGCCAGTGGCCACTGCAGCCGAGACACCACATATTGAGATGGCTGAACCCAGTACTGCGGCGGTTTGCCTAGGAAGGTTGAAGATCTTTCTAGCGATAACGTAAACCGTCGGCCAGAATACCATATATGCAACTATAGTGGCCACACACCCAGCCACAAACAGCTCGAAGGTAAGCTTTGTCGCTTCCTTGCCTAGTGCCTGAGACATACCGGACATTTTGATGGGCAGATAGCCCAACTTCACCCCGAGAGTCACGATAGCGGTTTTAATATACCACTCTGGCTTGGCCGCTTCACTCAGAAACCGCGCAAAACCTTTGAAGAAGTTACCAATGATTAAACCGACAATGAGTGCCAGAATGTACGAGCCACCACCACCTAAGGAAAGGGTAAAGTCAAGCCCGTACTTATGCCGATCGATTTTAGTTGCAGCGATAAATGCATGATGGCCAATAAACCAGCTTGCAATGGTCATAAAATAAATAATAGTCCATCCCAAAAAGAAGCGCCGCATATTCCACTTCATGCTGGCAGCGCCGATACAAAGGGCGATAGTAAAAATCACATACGTCCAAATTACACTCCACCACCCAAGCCCTTTGTAGAAACCTTTGGCCGCTATGCTATATTTCCCTCCAAGAGCATAAAAAGCATGGCTGATCGAACCCTTGGCACCTGGCGGATTGAACACCCATTTAGCTGGGTAGGTTATCCACCCCACTAGATCGAGTCCAAAGATGTTAAAAAGGGAGAGAATAAAGAAACCCACTCCCAACCAGACTGCCCACCAATCTTCTTGGCTGAGCATACCTGTATACCATCTCCGCTCTGTCAGTGCCATGATACACCTCCTTCTCCTGACTCACTTAAACTTATCTTCCTCCCCTTCGATAATTATGTCGCGATTGAAATAATGCTGAGAATACTGCCTGATCCACTGAGGCATTGTCCCCATGTCAAAAGCCATGCGTATTCTAGCTCTCTCACCTGGTTTCACTATTCCTTCCCGCTTCAAAGCACCGCAGATCTTAGCATCCAGCCCCACAAGAGTCGGATCAGATAACGACATGACCCCGTTAGACACAACCCACTCCTTTCCGTCATGAAAAATGATGAATTCAACTTTCTTCATGGCTTATCTCAACGATTAGTGCAAAATAGAAGTTGGTACCACAAATAGTCCCACGATAAGAGCGATCGCAGCTATCACGTAAGACCAAACCACCAACTTGGTCTCGACAGGAGCCCACGGTTCGGCCCCAGCAAGTACATCTTCAGCTTCCAGCGCGGTACCAGTCAGGGAGCCCGTACCTGAGACCTGGGACTGCCTAGCTCTTTCTTCGGCCATCTTCCCCTCCTCCTTTTTATTTGTCCGTTTAAAGCTTATGAAAATGCGTTTAATGAAACTAATAATGAAAACGACCTGGCGCGTCAAGGAACAAATACGGTCATAAACCATAGTTGCATTATTGCAACCATTACCTTTCTTACACGTTGCACTTTTGCACCATATGGTGATTCCTCCTAAAAAGACACATCGATAATTACTTGTAATCACTTTAAATCTTGCCACCAAGTTAGCTGGCATAAACATTGCTGCTCTCTTTACATGGCCTGGAAATGGCGCTCGTGAAGCAGGAAGGAAAAAGATGAAGGCAGCTTTTTCGGTGTGGAATGGGGTTATTGCACCTGTATTTGACGTGGCGAGAGAAATGAGAATTGTGGAACGACACGGAACAAAGCTGGTTGCAGAAGAAGCGTTTGTTTTCTCTTCACCATTACCGGTGGAACGGGTCCGATTGCTAAAAGAAAAGGAGATCGAACAACTGGTGTGTGGCGCCATTTCTAGGCCTATGCTCAGGATGCTGGAGCATTCGGGCGTAACAGTGATCCCCTTTGTTACAGGGAAGTATGAAAGAGTAAAACAAGCATGGATGAAATCCAGGTTGTGGCAAAAGGTTTTTGTAATGCCCGGGTGCTGGTCACAGCGTCGCTATATGGGAAGGGCTGGGGAATTGTTTGCAATCTGGAAGGAGGAAAACAACATGGCAGGTCAGCAGGGAGGCAGTGGAAGTGGTAGTGGGTCTGGCCCAGGCGCAGGATGGCGCAGGCGAGGTGCAGGAGCCGGTCCTGGAGGATATTGCGTGTGCAGAAATTGTGGCCATAGAGAGCCTCACAAACGAGGTGTCCCATGCAATCAGGAAGTGTGCCCACGGTGTGGTGGGCCAATGTATAGAGAATAAACGTAAAGTAAGGAGGTAGTACCATGCCAGCTGGTGATAGGACAGGACCTCTTGGACTTGGACCAAGAACTGGCAGAGCGGCAGGTTTTTGCTCCGGCTATGGTGTGCCCGGCTACATGAATCCTTGGCCAGGACGAGGCTGGGGATGGTGGGGCCGTGGCCGCGGCTGGGGTAGAGGCTTCGGTTTCTGGGGCGGTCGAGGATGGCGATGGCGCCATTTTGCCTGGTGGGGATATCCGCCCTGGTCATGGGGAGGGCCCTGGGGCCCTTTCGAAGGAAATCCCGAAGTGGAAAGAAACTACCTTAGAAATGAGGCAGAAGCCCTTCGGGAAGAGCTGAACAGGATTGAAAAGCGACTCTCTGAACTTGAAAGCGAAGGTTCTGAAAGCGAATAGACGGGAAAAGGCAAAGGGCGGGAATAAATCCCGCCCATTTGTGCACAAAAACAGATCAGGAGGTAAGAATGAAAGTGGCAATTACCGCATCTGGGGACAATCTTGATTCTCCATTGGACAGTCGGTTTGGTCGCGCTCCAAAATTCATCATCTATGATACCGATACGGGTGATTTTAAGGTGGTAGACAACACCCAGAATCTCAACGCTCCGCAGGGTGCTGGCCTTCAAGCAGCTCAAAACGTTGCAAAGGAAGGTGTTAATTGTGTGATCACGGGACATTGCGGCCCTAAAGCTTTCTCCATTCTCCAGCGTGCCGGAATAGATGTTTATTACAGCAATGCCACAACCGTGAAAGAAGCTATTGAAGCCTTCAAAGAAGGCAAGCTGGATAAAGCTCAATCGCCTGACGTGGAGGGACACTGGGTATGATAATAGCTGTGGCTTCTGGTAAGGGTGGAACCGGGAAAACAACCGTAGCTGTCAACTTGGCAAAGGTTTTGGAAGAGCCTGTTCAGTTGCTGGACTGTGATGTAGAAGAACCAAATGTTCATCTCTTTTTTCCAGCTACACCGGAGGAAACTGAAGAAGTCAGCCTTTTGATCCCAAAACCTGACGAAGACAAGTGCGACGGTTGTGGCGAATGCAGTGAATTTTGTCAGTTTAATGCTATCGTGGTGTTCGATACCACTCCCCTTGTATTTCCGGAACTCTGCCATAGCTGCGGCGGCTGCGCGATCGTTTGCCCTCAACGGGCTATCGAAGAAATTCCAAAACCTATCGGCAAAATCGAAACCTTTCAGCATGACTCCATTACGGTAGTTCAGGGGCGCCTCAACATAGGCGTTGCAATGGCACCTCCCCTCATACGGGCAGTAAAAAGGAAAATGATTCCTAACAAAACGGTAATCCTTGATGCCCCACCCGGAACATCCTGTCCCGTCATAACAACCGTGACCGATGTAGATGTGGCTGTGCTAGTCACAGAGCCCACTCCATTCGGCCTCCATGACCTTCGGCTGGCGGTGGGTATGATGCGAGAGGTTGGAGTGCCGTTTGGAGTCTTCATAAATCGGGCTGACATTGGAGATGACGAGGTTCGGAGGTTTTGTGACACGGAAGGCATACCCATTTTGGCAGAAATGCCTAACGACAGGAAGGTTGCCGAAGTCTATTCAAGAGGAGCAGTGATTGTTGATAACGTGCCTGAATACAGGCCGGTCTTCGAAAAGCTATACGATGAACTCCGGAGGATTGCCTCAAAAAATGAAGGGAGGGATGTAAGCTAATGCCAACATACCAGTATGAATGCACAGAATGCGGCCACAAGTTTGAAGTTAAACACTCTATAAAAGACGATTCTCCAAAGCTGTGCCCGCTTTGCAATGGAACAAGCAAACGGATTATCACCGGAGGCATCGGCTTCATCATGAAGGGCGCAGGTCGGTCGGGTAATGGGGAATGTCATTTTGGACGGACGGGAACTACCTGCTGTGGAAGAAATGAACCCTGTGGAAGGTGCGGAGATGGAAAACGTGGATGGTAAAAAGGGCAAACCGGTAGAAATAGTCATAATAAGCGGCAAAGGTGGCACGGGAAAGACAAGTCTGACGGCGGCCTTTGCCGTGTTGAATAAAGGGTGTATTGTTGCGGATTGCGATGTCGATGCAGCGGATCTTCACCTGTTGTTAAAACCCGAAATCATAGAAGAACACGAATTCTGGAGCGGACATAATGCCATTATCCGGGCCGAGGATTGCACCGGTTGTGGTATCTGCGCAGAGCACTGTCGGTTCGAGGCCATAAAAGAAAACGGTTCGGCTTATGAGATAGACGAACTTTCCTGTGAAGGGTGCGGTCTTTGCGTACGATTGTGCCCGGAGAAAGCAATTGATTTTCCTCCTAGGCTTTGCGGTAAATGGATGGTATCCAGAACACGCACAGGTCCGATGGTTCATGCTCAGCTGGGTATTGCAGCGGAAAATTCAGGAAGGCTCGTTGCTGTCGTCAGAAAACGGGCAAAGGAAGAGGCCGAAAGCAAAGGCATACCTCTTATACTTATAGATGGACCACCCGGCATAGGGTGCCCCGTAATATCTTCCATTACTGGAGCCGACATGGTCGTAGTCGTCGTAGAACCCACGGTGTCGGGCGAACACGATATGAAAAGGGCGCTGGAGCTGGCCAAGCATTTTAATATTCCAGCTGGTGTTTGTATCAACAAATGGGACATTAACGGCGCCGCTGCCGAAAGAATAGAAAAGCGAGCAGAAGAATTGGGTGCCTGCGTACTGGGACGCATTCCTTACGATCCCGTCTTTGTCAAAACGCAACTTGATGAGATAACTGTAGTTGAAGCGAATACAAGGATAAAGGATATCGTTGAAAACATATGGAAAGAGATTAGGGAATTCGGAGGGAAACATGGAATCTCATGGTCATGATGCCGATTCGGTAACCTCAACCCTTATCAAGCTGGCAGAAGAATGTGACACGATGAAGTCCCTCGATGAATTTGATGGCTATGCAAGGGTTCAAGGTGTGTGCGGGGATGTCTTGGATGTTTGGATAAAAACACGCAACGGAACGATAGAGGATGCATCGTGCAGAGTTCAAGGCTGTATTCCATCGAAAGCCTGTATGGTATCGGCAATGCGGCTGGTAAAGGGGAAAAAGATTCGAGAAGTAGAAGAATTCTCTGCTCGCGAGATTTTGCTTCATCTGGACCTACCGGAAGAAGCTGAACACTGCGCGGTGCTGGCAGTAGATGCCCTAAGAGAGCAGCACTCAAGTCATTGACAAAGGAGGTGTAAATCGGAGGTAACGGCAATGGGCGAACGAAAGAACTGTAAAACTTGTTCAAAAACCGACTGCTCTGCGAAAAAACGTAGGGAAGGCGAGAGTGAAGAAGAGTTCAGGGAAAGGCAACGATTAGCTCAGAGGTTATGTGGCATAAAACGCCGCATCGCGGTCCTGTCTGGGAAAGGAGGTGTTGGCAAGAGCACAGTAGCGGCTAATGTAGCTGTAGCTCTTGCAGCCAAGGGTTATTCTACCGGCTTACTTGATGTGGATATACACGGGCCGAGCATTCCGACATTACTGGGATTGGAAAATCAACCCATATATGGCGAAAAAGAAGGCCTGATTCCCGTTGACTTCGAAGGTTTAAAGGTGGTTTCTGCGGGGTTCCTGTTGCGCAGTCAGGACGAAGCAATAGTTTGGCGAGGTCCCATGAAGGCCAATATCATCAGGCAATTCGTATCTGAGGTACTGTGGGGTGAACTGGACTATCTGGTGGTTGACTGCCCACCAGGAACTGGAGACGAACCGTTATCAGTATGCCATACCCTCGAATGTGTTGATGGTGCCTTAATAGTAACGACTCCTCAGAAGGTTGCAGCCGTTGATGTTATGAAGTGCGTAAACTTTTGCAAGACATTAAAAATCCCCGTGATTGGCGTAATTGAAAACATGAGCGGATTTCTTTGCCCCAAATGCAATACCGTAACCTACATCTTCAGAAGTGGTGGTGGTAGGGAGCTGTGCAAACAAATGAAGGTGCCCTTTCTAGGGGTAATACCCATTGATCCAGATATTGCTTATGCCTGCGATGTCGGAAAACCCTTCGTAAGGGACTTTCCAGAATCTCCTGCAACCAGGAAAATACTGGAAATTGTTGAAACCATAGAGAAAAAACTTCCGACACAAAAAGAATCCGACGAACAAACAAAGGAGGCATGCCTATGAAGATAGCAATTCCATTAGCAAATGGAAAACTGTCCTTGCACTTTGGCCACTGTGAAAGCTTTGCTTTTATAGAAGTTAACCCTGCAACCAAAACCATAATTAGCAGGACAGATGTTCCTGCTCCACCCCATCAGCCCGGATTCCTGCCGCACTGGATGTCAGAACAGGGTGTAGACTTGGTAATAACCGGAGGAATGGGTCAAAGAGCGTTAGGTCTTTTTGCACAAATGGGAATTAAGGTGCTGGTCGGCGCGCCAGTGGATTATCCGGAAAACCTCGTACAGGCATATCTGAACGGTACCCTACAGCTGGGGGCAAATGTCTGCGACCACTAACACCTCCCCAAACCCCAACCATCTTCTTTCACAGGGGGCGAGGAAAGTCATCCCCTCGCCCTTTGGATAAAAATTTCTCTAAACCTTTTCCCGCCTATTTTTTATGTTATCTTCACATAATACCTTCAAAGTTCTATATTCAAGTTTGAGCAAAGCAATGAAGGACTATTTGAAAACACGAGAAGGAATTGGTTATGAAGTTAGGCATTGTCGGTCTGCCAAGATCGGGGAAGACCACTCTCTTTCGCGCCCTTACAGGGATTCAAGGCGCCGGGACGGAGTCAGGAGGGAAACTCACTCCCGTACAGGGCGTTGTATCCGTACCCGACGAGCGATTAGACTGGCTCTTTGAACAGTTCAAAAGCAAGAAAAAAACACCAGTTCAGGTAACTTATCTTGACCTGCAGGGTTTTTCAGAAAACAGAAAAAAGTACTTGTCTTCCCTTTTGAATCACATGAGGCCCATGGATGCTTTTGTAATGGTAATTCGCAATTTCGACGACCCCGTAATGGGACCTCCGTCGGTGGAGAAAGATTTTCGCACGCTGGAAGACGAATTTATTATCACGGACCTTGCTACCGTGGAAAAACGCCTGAATAAGTTGGCCGAAGAAAGGAAAAAAGGGAAAAAAACGTCGGATCAGGAGCTAGAGTTACTGGAACAGTGTCGGGAAGTGCTGAACAAGGAAGAACCTCTCAGGAACTATCCGGAAATTGCCACAAAACCCGAACTTCGTGGATACACATTCCTTTCCGGAAAACCGCTTTTGATAATTGTAAATAACAGCGACGACACCTCGGATCTTCCAGCAGCAGATTTTAAAGGGGTTGTTGCAATTCCCGTAAGGGCCAAACTCGAAGCAGAACTTTCTGAACTGGAAGAGGAAGATCTTGAAGTGTTTTGCGAAGATTTTGGCATAAAAACTTTGGCCCGGGATTTAATTATAAAAAAATCTTTTGAAATCTTGAAATTGGTTACCTTTTACACAATTGGAGACGAAGAAATCAAGGCCTGGACAGTACAAAAGGGAACGACCGCTCTAAAAGCGGCCGGTGCAATTCATTCGGACATGGAAAAAGGCTTCATAAGAGCCGAGGTGATTCACTTTGATGATCTTAAGACCGCGGGGAATTATGCTACAGCTCGGAGAGAAGGACTCCTGAGACTCGAAGGCAAAGAATACATTGTGAAGGATGGCGATATCTTACAGGTCAGGTTCGGGTTGTAACTACTGCTGGCGGAACACGCTATGAATAGCCTGATTGAACAGAAAAGAAAAAACATAAAGGTTATAGATTTGCCCCGAAAAGACCTGAGACCTTATGTGACTTTTTCGTGCAGCTCCTGCGGAAAAACGACAAATGTTGCTACCGAAACACTTGAAAGGTATCATACTGTAAAGATCAAATGTCCCTGTGGCTCGGTCACTCAATACGTCATAAACCGTCGAAGTGCTTTCAGGAAAAAGACAAACCTGCCGGTCGATATCTTAGTGATAACTGCTCAATCCAGCAAAACGCCTGTAAAAGCGACGGGTTATGTTGATGACATCTCCGTAACTGGCATGGGTATAATTACACCTACCTATAATTCATTCGAAATAGGTGACGTGATTGAAGCGCACTTTGAGTTACCTCTTAACAACAGAGAAAAAGTTGAAAAACGATGTGTGGTGGTTTGCAAAGACGACAAAACCAAACGTATAGGAGTGAAATTTATTGATTCGGAAACATCTGATCCACGTATTGCAGCGTTCGTAAAATCCTGAAACAGTCGGTGATGTTTGTAAAACTCCGAGGAATTCGCCAGCACAACCTAAAAAACCTAAATCTGGACATTCCACTTTACAAACTGATTGGGCTGTGTGGAGTAAGTGGTTCGGGGAAGTCGTCACTTGCTTTCCATGTACTTCATGCCGAGGGGCAGAGGCGATATTTGGAAACCTTTTCCCCTTATTTGAGACAGTTTTTCGAACAACTAAGTCCACCTGATGCTGATATAATAGAAAATATCCCGCCCACTATCGCTTTGGAAAGCGGAACCACGGTGCAGAATGCCCGCTCTACTGTTGGAACCCTGACAGAAATAAACGACCTTCTCAAACACCTCTATGCCCAGCTCTCAGAACCCTATTGTCCATTTTGTAATAGAGAAATCCGACCCTCTACTCCAGAAACCGTACTAAACACCTTGAAACAATGCGAAAAAGATCGTTTTTACCTACTGGCTCCGATTCGGTTGTCAACCCCTAGAATAAGGGAAGAACTAGCTAGAATCGGCTACATCAGGGTTTTTTACTCCAGAAGAATTTGGCATCTGGATGACCCGGATTTTCCCAACATCAAAGAAGATCCATTATGGGTAGTGGTGGACCGAATAGACAGGAAAAAGGCGTCGGAGGAACGTATCCGGGATTCTTTACATCAGGCCTTTTCCATCGGAAACGGAAAAATCAAAATACTATTTCCCGACGGTTCAGAACAGGAATTCTGTAATTTGAGGATTTGCCCTGGTTGTGGTGCCGAAATTCCAGAGAAGAACCCTGAAGTTTTCTCGTTTAACAGCCCTGTCGGAGCATGCTCGGAATGCCGAGGATTTGGGCGCATCATAGATATAGACCTGAACATGGTTATTCCCGACCAAACAAAATCAATTCTGGAAGGAGCAATTAAGCCTTGGACGCCGGGGAGGTCTGAATATTACGATTTGCTGAGATTCTGCAAGAGTGAGGGAATTCCTGTGGATGTTCCCTTCGAACGGCTGAAACCGGAGCAGCAGGATAAAATTATTAACGGAACAGATCGGTTTTACGGAATACGCGGTTTTTTCGGGTGGCTTGAACAGAAGACATATAAAACTCATGTTCGCGTGTTTTTATCACGCTACCGAGCATACCGACCATGCCCTGCCTGTGGAGGAACTAGATACGGTAAGGCGGCGCAGTTTTTTAGATTGCAGGGTAAGCCAATTTATGAGGTCCAAAGTTGGAGTGCAGAACGGTGCTATGAGTTTTTCAAGGTCATTTTTGAAACAATCCCGGATCACTGTCGCTCGCTCACCGAGGAAATTATTAAGAGACTGAAGATTATGGTTGATCTTAGGCTTGGCTATTTGAGCCTTGACAGGCCGTCCCGTACGCTATCGAGTGGAGAAGTCCAAAGGGTTCACTTCGTAAAGGTGCTGGGGAGCTCCTTAAGCAACGTTCTTTATATACTCGACGAGCCCAGCGTGGGACTACACCCAAGGGATCAGGAGAACCTTATAGTTGCCCTCAGAAAATTTGTGGCCAACCACAATACCGTTGTGCTGGTAGACCATGACCCCGAAATCCTGAAGATATGCGATGAGCTGATCGAACTCGGACCTGGAGGCGGAAACGACGGAGGTTACATCGTCGCAAAAGGACCTCCTGACAAGGTGTCGTCCACACCGGAAAGTCCAACAGCTCCCTATCTGAAAAATCCTCTGCAATTGCCCGATGAAAGGAAAGACTCCGCTCAAAAAGGCAAACCAAAAACAATCCGCATAATCGGCGCAAAGGCTTTTAACCTGAAAAATATTACCGTCGAAATTCCTCTTGGACGTGTTGTCGGTGTTAGTGGCGTATCCGGAGCGGGTAAAACGTCGCTCGTTGAAACCACTCTTTACGGTCAGTGGAAGCTTTTCAAAAAACTCCCCCTTGACTTTCCGCCTGGTCCCTGTGAGGCTGTGGAAGGGCTAGAACAGCTTGAAGATGTTATTCTTATAGACAGACGCCCTATCGGAAAGAGTCCCCGTGCAAACCTGCTTACTTACTCGGGCGTGCTAACACACATCAGGCAACTTCTTGCTTCCACCCCGGAAGCAAAACTAAAAGGTCTTTCAGCTCGTCATTTTTCTTTCAATCAGCCGGGTGGACGTTGTGAAGTGTGCCGTGGCGAAGGTTTTGAACGGTTTGACATGCAGTTTCTCGCGGATATCTATGCACCCTGCCCTGCCTGCAAAGGAAAACGCTTTAAAAAAGAAATATTGGATGTGCGCTACATGGGCTGGTCTATAGAAGATTTCTTGAATGCCACGGCGGCAGATGTATTGAGGGCTTTCCCGGAAAATAAATATTTCGAAAGAAGCCTTCGGCCGTTTGTGGATCTCAACCTGGATAAAATCAAGCTTGGGCAACCTCTTTCTACCCTCTCTGCCGGTGAGTTGCAGCGTCTCAAGTTGGTCCCCTTCTTACAGAAATCCGAAAGAAGAGCAGGTAGCGGCGACGGATTTCTGATTATTTTGGACGAACCTTCCCGCGGCCTTCACCCTAGGGATTTGAAAATGCTGATAGAACTTTTCAGGAACATCGCTCAAAAAGGCAACACCGTTATCATTGTGGAGCACAATCCACTGGTGCTGGTAAATTGCGAGTGGATAATAGATCTTGGTCCAGAAGGCGGAGATCGGGGAGGACACATAGTATTTGAAGGAACGGTACAGGACCTTCTGGAATGCAAAGAAAGTATAACCGGACGATACCTCAGGAAGCGAGTTGAATCCTTAACCCCATCACCCTGTACGCCTTCAATGCACAAGGAAAGTAAAACAGAAACGCTGTCAGTGATGCTTCGTGGTGTAAGGCATAACAATCTGAAAATAGAAGTTCTTTCCATTCCGTTTAACCGTGTAATAACTGTTACAGGCGTAAGTGGATCCGGAAAATCTTCCCTGGCTTTTGATGTCTTGCACTCCGAAGGGACAAGGCGATATCTGGAATGTCTCTCGACCTATGTAAAACAATTTTTTACGATATTTGAAAAACCTGACGTGGATTTCATCACAGCTCTTCCACCGACGGTAGCCATAGAACAGAAGCTAAGCAGAGCGGTAGGAAAATCCACCGTAGGAACCATAACGGGAATTTACCATTACATCCGACTTCTTTTCTCAAGAGCTGGTACTCAACGATGCCTTGGGTGTGGTCAACCAGTGCGTCCTCTGAGCGTTGACGTCATTCTAAACACCCTTAACGAGCTAGCCAGGCAAGAACCAATAACTATATCAGCACCCGTGGTGTACAGAAGAAAGGGAGTCTACAAAGATCTCATTAAACGACTGGGCAGAATGGGCTTTAACGAAATCTTTGTGGACGGTGTTAGGATTCCGAAAGGTCATGTACCGGAGCTATCACGATTCGAGGATCATACAATAGAGGCTACCCGGAGGATTTCCAGAAAAATAACGGACGATGACGTCTTGTGGATAACCCGAGCCTTAAATATGGGAGCAGGTTTCATTACCGTTACCGGATTGGAATCGGGAAAACGAACGATTCTTAGCACCAAGATGTATTGCCCCTGGTGTAATATCGGGTACTTACCGCTAGACCCCAGATTATTTTCATTCAATAGCCCTTACGGTGCATGTTGTGAGTGTTCTGGAAAAGGCATTAAAAAGGTCCTGCAAACAGAAAAACTAAGGCAACTAATGCTAAGAAATAAACAAGAGTTTTTGCAAAAATGGATCGGTGCTACTTTCATACCCCAGAAGATTCGCGAAGAGTGGAAAAAGGTTCTGCTGGATTTAAAAGAATCAGGTAAAAAATTGATGGATTTTGATCCAGATAAGTTCTTGGAGGGAACACGAGCATTGCCTGGTTTAATTCCCGTACTGGAACAATTGCTGGTACATGGAAAGCTTCCCGAAGACGTTGTTGCTGAGTTGGCCGAGATGACATGTCCGGCTTGCGGAGGAACTCGAATCAACGAACAGGCCAGAGCCGTTGAATTCGCAGGCTACACCGTGCCGGATCTCACTGCCATGACGGTAGAGGAAGCCATTGACACGTGGAAAACCATGAAGGTTCCTGATGATAGCAGGCTGATTTTCGAACGCATACGAAGTGAGGTCCTCCTCAGGCTGGGTTTTCTCGCTAAAGTTGGTTTGGAATACTTAACTCTTGATCGCTCGGGTGATACCCTCAGCGGAGGAGAACACCAAAGGGTTCGTCTTGCTGCCGCTCTGGGCTCGCATCTACATGGTGTCTTTTACATACTGGACGAGCCCACGATAGGTTTACATCCAAGCGACAATGAAAAGGTCATCAGGGCACTCCATCATCTGAAAAAATTCGGTAACACTGTGCTGGTCGTGGAACATGATGCAGACACGATTCGGAAATCTGATTTTATTATTGAACTTGGTCCAGGAGCAGGAGCAAAGGGTGGTAGAATCGTTGCCTGCGGTACTGTTAAAGATTTTGAAGAAAAATCAGAAACCAGCACCTACGCTGCAATTGTGAACTCACCAAAACTGAACTTAGAACACACCCATGCACAATTCTCCAAGTGGATTGAATTCAGGAACGTCAGATTTCGTAACCTGAAATCTATAACTGTAAGAATCCCGCTTAATGCCCTGGTTACCATCACTGGGGTTTCCGGGTCGGGCAAAAGCACTCTGCTATTCGACGTGATCTACCCTTACATCGCCTTTCATACGGGACAGAAGAAGTGGTTCCTGCCCAATGCAGAAAGATGCGAAAGTATCCACGGCGTTGAAGAATTGAGTGCAATCCATAAAGTAGATCACCAACCAATAGGACGAACGCCCAGATCAACACCTGCCACATATCTGGGCATATGGAACGAAGTGAGGACTCTATTCGCATCTTTGCCCGAGGCTAAAGCTATGGCCATGACAACGACACATTTTTCTTTTAATTTGTCGGATGGTAGGTGTCCTTTTTGTAAAGGGCTGGGTGTTATTGTGGAAAAGATGAGTTTCCTCCCCGAAGTCAGCAGGACTTGTCCCGCATGTGGAGGCCATCGGTATCAAAAGCATGTGCTTTCCGTAAAGTATAAGGGCAAATCCATAGCCGATGTATTGAACATGACATTTGATGAGGCTGAATCTTTTTTTGCCCACCTCCCGAGGATCGCTCGCGTAATTCGTTTTGTAAACGAACTTGGTCTCGGATACTTGAAGCTGGGACAGCCTAGCCCGACCTTGTCGGGCGGGGAAGCCCAAAGGATTAAATTGGCCAGAGAACTTGTAAAAAACGCAAAACCGTCAATGTTTGTACTTGACGAGCCCACGACTGGGCTTCACAGGCTGGACGTAGAAAAACTCGTAAAGTCGCTGAGACAACTTGTAAACAAAGGGCACACCGTTGTGGCTATTGAGCACAATCTGGATTTTATCGATTCAAGCGACTATGTTATTGACCTGGGCCCCGGTAGTGGGGAAAAGGGAGGGCGAATCGTTGCCGAAGGAAGTCCCCTAGACATAAGGGGATTTGCCAAAACATCCGCCACAGCCAGAGCGCTTAGCGGTCACGAAAGGAGAGGCGTATGTCCATAAAAGGGCTACACGAGCTCATAGAAATCCTAAGTGAGTGTGAATCCGTAGCAGGCAAAATGGAAACCGGTGAGGTGCCCCTGGATAAGGCCCTCGCACAAATTGCCAACCTGATGATAAAATTTCAAGAAATTGCCGATAAATCCGGTCTTGTGGCTTTGAAAAGAACAGGACGTGAAATAGAAAAATTTGCCAGACGGACCGATCTTTCTCCCGAGGAACTAACAGGCCTTGCTTTCGCTTTCACTACTCTCAAGAGCGGCTTAAAGAGTGAAACCATTGAGGACATAAGGGCCGCTATTCTCGAAACCTATGAAATCCTGGGCTTTCCAGTTCCAACTGAATGGCAGGTTAGTAAGTTTGTAATTAAAGAAGATAAGCCTGAATCAGACGAGGCAAAAACAACTCCGGCCGAAACGGAAGCTGTTGAACCCGCCCACGAGGGAGTTGAAGAAGAAACTTATGAGTCGGTTAGTCGAGCAGCAGATAATCTTGGGCTGGAAGTAAAAACCGCACCAGATGGAAAATCTGTCGTGATAACAGTCCCTTCAGACAAGCTGCCACAGGTACAACGACTTCTAACACCAGTGGACCCCCAAAAAGACTTCAGTGAAAAAGTGCCACCAAAGGACGAACTTGAACGTAAAGTCCTGAATAAAATGAAAGAATTTATAGCGGCTTTTGCTGAAGGGGATTTCAAAAAAGCCCAAGAAGTGCTTGAAGATTTGGCCAGCATGCAAGAAGGTGGTGAAATTTTCAACGAAATAGGTTTCATGGCACGGCAATTATATAATGCCCTGAAAGAACTCGGCACTATCATTGATCCAGCTCTGAAAGAACTCGCTGTGGATTACCTGCCCGATTCAGAGAGCCGATTGGAATACCTCATGAGGTTAACGGAAGAGGTAGCCAATACAACTTTGGACTGTACTGAAAGAATGCAGGATAGGCTCGAGAAACTGGAAGAACTCATCAAAGCACTTCAATTGCATCTGGAACGCCTGAAACCCATTGGCGAGCGGGCGCGCCAGAGATTCCAGCAGCTTGACAGTATATTTGCGGAGATCGCCGAAATGAGCAAGGAAGAAAAAGAAGACATTAAAAAGATTCTGTCAGCTCAAAATTTTCAGGATCTGAGCGGTCAAACGGTTCTTAAAGTCATGGAAGTTTTGAAAGAACTCCAGGAAAGGCTCATTGCCCTTATCAAAAGTTTCGGTGTAAAGCTCGAAAGTAGAAAAAAGAAAGACGAACTCTTAGGACCTGCTCACGAAAAAATGGAAGGCGCGCTGAAGTCCCAAGACGAAGTAGACGCGCTTCTGGCACAGTTTGGATTTTAGGAAATTTAGGAGGAGGAGGTTACAAAAATGACAGAAATCAGGCATTCTTACAAATTTATTACTCCGGTAAGGGTTCGCTATGCCGATACCGATGCACAAGGGCACGTCTATTTTGCGAATTACCTTGTGTACTTTGACATAGCTACCACCGATTACATGAGGGCAATAGGTTATCCATACGAAAAATTGATCGAAAAAGGATACGATTTTTACACAGTAGAAGCCCTGTGTCGCTACAGAGGAAGAGCCTACTTTGACGAAATTTTGCAAATCGCCGCCAGAATTTCGCAAATCGGGAATTCCAGCTTTCGCTATGACCTTGCCGTTTTTAGGGATGGCTCGGCCGATTCAATAGCGGATGGGCATATCGTTAACGTCATGGTGGATAAAAACACGGGCAAACCGACACGGGTTCCCGACGATTTTCGAGAGGCTGTACAGAGTTACGAAGAAATAGAGTTAAGAAGAACCGAATTAAAAAGTCAGTCAAAAAAGCTTTGGAGAAATAGAAATACGTGAGAACTGCTTAAACGCCATAAGCTTTGTAACAGGTTCTACAGCATTCTGGAAGCTGTGGAAAATCCAACGGCAGCAAAGAATATCCTAAATTCTTTCTTCTCTCAAAAACCTCTCCAAATTTCTTATATTTCTTCCAACTTTTCCTATCGTCAACATATCCAAAGTAAACTTTTTCAATCTCGAATTCTCTACCCCTCAAAACTCTTGAAATCTTATTCGATCTTGTTGGCAAATGTAGATAAACACAGGGCGTAATTTTACCCTCATAGGTAACTAGAAGGTTGTTTATTGGATTTTCTGCACAAACTAAAACTTCCTCCATTTTAATCTCCTTAACAATCAATCTCACTCCCAGCTTTTTAGCCTTAATTTTTGCAACTTCAATTGGCTCGTAATCAGTTTCTCTCAAGAATATTGCCTGTTCCTCAAGCTCTTTCACTGGCATATAATCTAGATTGTTGGCTATTACGGTTTTAGCACCAATTTCTTTTGCAATTTCAACTATATCAGGGAGTTCGTGATACGTATCTTTCATCATCATGAAAACCAACGTTATATCAACATCAGAAGCTATCTTCTCCACTTTCGTTAGCAAAGCCTCTAAGCTGGTTTTTCTAATTTCCCTGTGCTTTTTCTCATCGGCACTTGCAATTGAAACCGCGAGATAATCTAGCTTTTTTATATTAAATTCGTCTACTAGCAGTCCATTTGTTGTCAAACCAACCCTGCAATGTTTTTTAGCAATATCAATCATTTCTTCAATACGTGGATTTAGAAGAGGCTCTCCCCATCCTTGTAAGTGTGCAAAATCAAATTTATAGAATGGAATTTTCCTGAAACTTTCTAAGCTCATGTCTGCATTTATCCACTCCCTTCTGTAGATTGTACGAGGACACATCATACATCTCAGTTGACACTTCGTTGAAACTTCAACTTGGACGATCTTCATAAAACTTCTCCATCTTCCAAAACTTTTTCAGGCATGAATCCTTCATAAATTGCCCACTCTACCCCTGAATGCATCGCTCCTTATCCTTCTCTAATCACTCGGATTAAATACTACAAAGCTTGCATATTTTCCAACTTCCTTCAATTTTCCCATACATTGAGAAGCCGAAAGTTCTAGCTGGATTTCTCGAAAACTTCCTGACAAGTTCGTTCAAACTTATTGTTCCCTCCTCTGCCAGGTACGATAAATGAGAGTTTATAGCCTCATCATCACTTCCGTTTTGTGCTTTTTTTCGCTAAATAGAAAATCATTGGTTGTGGGAGCTTGTAAGATTGTAAGAAACCCGTCAAGTTGAAAGGAAGCTGGCATGGGTAAGCGCGGGCTACTGGGCATAATCTGGTACATCGTCGGGATTGTTTTACTTGTACTAATCATCGCTACATGGGTTTTTTACGCCGGTGGGCTTCTGTGGTTTAAATTAAACACCTATCGAAAAATAGGAACAATAGGTAGTCTTTTCGGGTACATTTCTCTGTATTTATTTGTTTTGACGACTTTTGTAGCCGTTCGCCTTTCGCTTCTAGAACGAGCATACGGCTTGAACAACCTCATTCGCTTTCATAGAAAAGTGGGCCCTTTTGTTGTAATTTGCGTAATCATCCATGCAATTCTTAAAATTTGGGCTTATTCACTGTCGACCGGGGAAACCTGGAGCTGGGATTTTGCCTTTCAATTCTTTCCCTATACATGGGACCTGAAGGAAAACGCTTTTATTCTGGCTCGCTGGGCTCTTCTAATAATGATCACGTCTGTTGCGGTGGCTCAAGTGGGACGAATAATTCTTCCCTTCAGGTTCTGGAAATCCCTGCACTTTGCGATGTACTGGGTGGTTGCTGCCGGTTTCTTGCATGCCATTGCTGTGTCGTCGACAATTCAAACGTTTCCGGTGTTAGGCATGTGGGCAATCCTTGCAGCGTTATGGACTAGTGCGGCGGGGTACAGATTGAACTACCTTAAAGTTCGCACTAAAAACCAGCGATGGATTTTAGAAAGTGTGCAATACGAAACTTACGACACCCATACATGCCGTTTTATACGTCGAGGTGACCCTGGTAGTTTTTCGTCGTGGGCACCCGGCCAGTTTGCGTTGTTCAGGATGAAATCTAAGCTGTGGGGATGGAGCGAACCTCATCCCTTCACCCTGTCCTGCATTCCCGGGGAGGGCGTTATTTGCTGTACTGTGAAAGGAGTGGGTAACTTTAGCAAAAGATTGCGCACAGCGCATCCGGGAACTGAATTTTTGTGCGAAGGACCTTACGGAGTATTTACTCCCGATTTTACCAAGGAAAAAAAGCTAGTGTTTATTGCCGGCGGAATAGGCGTAACGCCTTTTTTAAGCATGATCCGATACGCGGTGCACAATAACCTGCCAGTAACCATAGATCTTATTTGGGGTAACAAAGCGAAACGGGACATTATCGCTTACTCTGAATTATCCAGATATGTTAAGAAATTCCCGGGTTTAAGGGTTGTTCATGTTTTAAGCGAGCAGAAGATAACGGAAAAGCTTCTTGAGGAAACGTCATCTGACGGCTTCTTTTGGGAGCAAGGTTTTGTGTCCGGAGCCATCCTGAAAAAATATGTGGATCCTGATGGAGCATCATTCTACCTGTGTGGTCCTGCACCCATGCAACGGTTTGTGCTGAAAGAATTGAACGAAGTCTTCGGTGTTTCCCGCCGCAGGGTAAAGAGGGAACTATTCCTCCTGTTCTAAAGCGGCCTTAATGTGGCGATATAGAACATAGGTCACGGCGAAGACTTGATCGAGCACAGGAAGGTGAAGGGTTATGGTGGCATCGAATCGAAAGGCCATTTGAGGTTCAAATTCTTCATCGCCTTTCCAGAAAATCAACATAACCGGAACCCTAGGAAATACGTTGACAACAAAGGTGAGATTTCCGTGATCCATTTGTATTTGTCGGCCACCCAGAACATCAACAGCCCTTATCACGTCTTGGGGATAGAGTTGGTACATATCGGCGAGGGGACGCGTGGGGAGCTGATGAGGGCCCTGGAAAAATACAAATCCGCCCGGCAAATCCTTTTCGCCAACCCACTTCCGAGACAGCTCGGTGGGACTGGCGTTTATGAGATAATTCAAAGCAATAAGAGCCGTTTCAAAATCCACGCTATCGAAGGGTAGCTTACGCTCCTGAACAATTAATCTCTCTGAAGGTACTATCCTTAAAGACCCAGACAAAAAAGGGAGGATATAGTCGTATTCTTTTTCCCTGTAAGTTGCTAGAGCTCTCTTGCACACATCGTCGGGATCCAGTTTTTCTAATGTGTCCCACAATATCGGATCCACTTCTTCAGGATATTCGTATAATCCCCTGGTGGGAGAGTCTTTAACAAGCGAGTAAATAATCCTAAGAGCTTTGTGAAAGTACTGGCCGGGAACCATAACATCCCCCCAGCCTTTCTGAGTAACAAAAAGCCCATCGTAAGCGGTGTCTTCAAAGGTGCGAATCCAGAAGGGAATATCCTCTCGCTCCAGCGCATCCGCTACCACGTCCGCTTCGAACCGATTTGCCAGTGTATAAGCCTTTACGTAAGTTGTATCGGCTTTCTCCATTTACGATCTTCTCCAAAAATGCTGAACGTAAAATTGATAGCACGACATGGGGAATAAATCAATAAAGTCCCAGGTTGTTTGCAAAATAACTTTGTAATAGTTTTTTAAAATGAACGACGTAGCGCAGTTGCGGGATTCAGATTCGTGCAGGTGTTTTATGGGCAAACCACCGGTTTCATTGAATAACTTTTGCATTGAATGTATTATTCCCATGGCCTCACGGTTGGAGTAAACTAAAACTGTGAAAATCAGTATAAGTAGAAATTGAATCAAGCGAGGATGTGGGATGGAACTTTATAAGGAAGCGGGGGTAGATCTGGAAAAAGCAAATATCTTAGTAGAAAGAATAAAACCCCTTGCTCAGAAAACTGTCCGTAAGGGAGTCCGCAGTGGCATAGGAGGATTTGGAGCACTCTTTGCCTTGGATACCAATGAAATAAAAGATCCGGTCCTTGTGTCATCGACGGACGGAGTAGGCACAAAACTGAAGGTGGCGTTCCTGGCAGAAAAATATGACACCGTCGGTATCGATCTGGTTGCCATGTGCGTCAATGACATCTTAGTGCATGGCGCACGCCCGTTGTTTTTCCTAGATTACATCGCAATGGGAAAAATTGACCTGGACATTCTGGAAGATCTAATTCGAGGCATAAGCAACGGGTGCGAAAAAGCAGGGTGCGCATTGGTAGGAGGGGAGACGGCAGAAATGCCAGATTTCTATAGCCCTGGCGAATTTGACATGGCTGGATTTGCTGTAGGGGTTGTAGATAATAATGACATAGTTGACGGATCAACGATTCATGTTGGAGACGTTGTTGTGGGACTCCAATCGAGCGGACTGCATTCCAATGGTTACAGTCTCGTGCGCAAAATCCTGTTTAAACAACTCAAAATGAATCCAGACGATTATATTGAAGATCTCGGTACTACAGTGGCTGAAGAACTTTTAAAACCCACAATGATATACGCCCCTGTGGTGTTGCGCCTCCTGAAGCAGGTGCAGATCAAAGGCATGGCACACATAACGGGAGGCGGTTTGATTGATAATATTCCCAGGATTTTACCCGATTCCTGCACCGCAGTCATCCGAAGGGGAAGCTGGGATATTCCACCTATTTTTTCATTCCTTCAGAAAGCCGGAAAGATTTCAGACGGAGAGATGTTCCACATTTTTAACAATGGCGTGGGTTTCGTCTTAATCGTTCCGGAAGGTGCGGTTGATACTATAATCCAGCATTGTCAGGCGTCTGGGTTGAAGGGCTATGTTATAGGGTATATTGAACACAAACAGAACGAGAAGGAGGGGCCGAGCATAATTTTCGAACAGGCATAGTTATGCATGAAGTTATACGGACTTTGAAACATGACAGAAATAGAACGTCCCAAAATACGCCAAACGCTGGAGGTGTTATCTCATTATCTTCATGGAAAAAATCTCGCTCTCCGGCTGGCGTTGACATGTTTTTTCGCAAGAGGTCACTTGCTCATTGAAGACCTTCCCGGTCTTGGCAAAACCACCCTCGCCATAGGAATCGCTAAAATACTGGGTTTGGAATTCGGACGCATTCAATGCACCAACGATCTTCTGCCATCCGACGTAACGGGTCTTTCGGTGTTTGACAGACAAAGCAGTTCTTTTCAATTTCGACCCGGGCCCATCTTTCACAATATAGTACTTGTAGACGAAATCAATCGCGCTACCCCTAAAACTCAGAGCGCACTGCTGGAAGCAATGGGGGAAAAACAGGTAACTGTTGAAGGCCGTACATACCCCCTTCCCCAGCCTTTTTTTGTAATTGCTACCCAGAATCCTCTTGAAAGCTTTGGAACTTTTCCTCTACCAGAATCACAGATGGACCGGTTTATGATGAAAATAAAAATAGGCTACCCTTCCAGGGAAGCAGAGCGGGAAATCTTGAAAGGGGGAAGCCGACGCAAAGAACTTTATAGCATTGACCCACTTTTTACTGCAGACGAAATTATGGAAATTCAAAACGAAATAACAAATGGCATTCATGTATCCAACAGGGTGTTGGACTACATTCAGGACATAGTGGACGCCACAAGGAATAGCCCCTTACTTACGGCCGGACTTTCCACACGGGGTGCTCTGGCGTTGTTGCACACATCCAGAGTAGATGCATACTTTGCAAATCAAGACTATGTTTCTCCCGACAATGTTAAATTTGTAGCCCCTTATGTTATCCCTCATCGTGTCCTTTTTCGTGACGAGTATATTACCATCAACCGCGAGGAGGCGATAATATCGCTCATTGGAGAAGTTCCCGTACCCGTATTTTGAAAATACGCAAAGCGGGATATCTTTACATTATCGTAACTATTTTTATTGCCATGGCCGGGGTAAACACCGGTAACAACATGGTGTATTTGATAGCATCGTTTCTTCTTGCTTACATGGCCCTGTCAGGCTGGATCGCCCAGATGAATCTAGCGAGATTGGAAGTGGAAATAATAACCCCCCAGGAATGTTTCGCCAGAACGCCCATACCCATTATAGTGAAAATTAACAACCGCAAATCTTTTTTACCGTCCTTCTTTCTCACCACAAAGATGCACATCTTGGGCAAGGAAAAGGTCGAAATCTGGTTTCTTCACGTGCCTGCGCGTGACACCGTTTCGGGAATGGCCGAGATAAAAATCAACAGAAGGGGTGTCGTTGGAATTGATTCGATAATCATACAATCAGGATTTCCTTTCAATTTCTTCGATCGCTATCAGGTCATAAAGATAAAAAGAGAGATGTTCCTGTTTCCGAGGCCAGAAAGATGTAACAATGATATGATCACAGTAGAGGGGAATTGCGGTCGGGGTGGTAGTGGTCTTGGGGTGCCTAATTATGATGATATGTATTCAATTCGGGAGTATGTACCGGGAGACCCACCAAAATTCATCAACTGGAAGGCCACCGCGAAAACGGACAAAATTAAGGTGAACGAACTAGGAACGGAAACCCCAGAAAGCCTGATACTTAACCTGACAAATATCCCACCATCGCAAATTGAAAGAACCTTATCCTGTTGCACTTATCTGGTACTTAAGCTGACCGAAAAAGGCGTACCCATCGGAATTAAAACCAATCGTACCTTTATACAACCGGCTACTGGAAAAAATCACCGAAGAAAGTTACTTAGAACGCTGGCACTTTATGATGACGGTCAGAACGGTTATTGACATACTTTGTCTTTTTATCACCGCCCTTGCTTACGGGGTAAGTGTGCCTCGAGTAAACCCCATTATTGCTTTTGTAACCAGCGGAGCAGTGGTTGTAGAATTAATCCATCGTTATCGATACAGAAGGTCTTTTAGGATTCCGAGATGGTTACTGAACACAACAGGTATATTGTTCACTCTAGCAAGCCTTACATCCATATCGCTGGAAGACCCCTTACCACCACTCATTGAATCTTTCATGGTACTGCTTACAATAAAGTGGCTGGAAGATAAAAAAGCTCGAGATTATTTTCAAATTCTTCTTCTAAGTCTTTTCCTTTTCATTTCCTACGCATTCTACACCACCGCAATGAGTTTCCTGTTTATAATCGCCATGGCCTTTCTGGCAGGCACGCTGGCCCTTATATTGCTCAGCGGCCTTGATAAAGCAGAAGAAACGCAAACAATACAGCCTCGTGCTCTGGCTCACTGTGCCCTTCTGGCGGCCGTTCTCTTATTGCTCGCCATACCGACCACCTTTTTGCTCTTTTTTATTCTGCCCAGGACTGAATATCCGTTATTGCCTTTCCTTAACCGCGGAAGCACGGGAACTACCGGATTTTCGAGCGAAATCAGGTTGGGGGAAGTTTCGTCAATTCAGGAGTCAAATACGGTGGCACTTCGTGCAAAGATTGAATATCCGAAAGGTAACCAACTCACACACCCGCTTCCGACATCTAGGCTTTACTGGCGTGGTATTGTCTTTGACTTATTCGATGGCAAGAAGTGGTATTCCAGCTTTACAAACTACCACAAAGTGAAACGGATAAACCCTCCCAAGGATTATCATGTAATTGTTCAAAAAGTAATCCTGGAACCTCATGATGAACCTTACCTCTTTTGCCTTGATGTTCCGATTTACGTATTTTCTCGAAAGGAATCCATTCTTGTCCACGAAGAGAAACGGGTTTTTCAGTTTCGGGACTCTATTACTTCAAAAACCTCTTACGAGTGTTACTCAACACTATCTTCCCAAAATAGACCTCATGCCAAAATAGAACGGGCCATGGACAGATACTTGTATGTGCCCCCCGACCTGAAGATAAAGTTAAAACCTCTGGTAGATCGATTTATAACTCCGGCCAACATATTAAAAACCGCTTACACTATGACCCGATGGCTCAAACACTCTTTTCACTACTCTCTGGAAAAGCTTCCGATGTCGGAAAACCCGCTTGAAGAATTTTTGTTTAAATCCAAACGTGGAAATTGTGAGTATTTTGCCTCAGCGCTGGGCGTTATGCTTCGCATAGCTGGTATTCCGTCTCGCCTAGTTGGAGGATACAAAGGAGGATATTTCCACAGGTTGGGTCGTTACTACGTCGTGCTCCAGAAAGATGCCCATGTATGGGTAGAAGCTTACACGAATGACGGAAAATGGCACAGGTTGGATCCAACTCCACCGGCAATACTAGATAAAACAAAACATGGTGCGGGAAAAAGCCCCATTTTTAAGCTAAAATTATACATGGACCTGGTCAGCTATTTCTGGAGTCAGATGGTTATTTCCTACGACTTTCATAAACAGATAAGAATGTTTTCAAAACTGGGCCGGAACGTCCAAGGTGTGTTCAGGTGGCCGTTAAATTTTAGGGATCTGAAAATGAAACAAAACGTGAAAAATTTCAGATCAAAAAGAAACGTATGGGTATCAATCCTCGTCGTAATGCTTATAACAATAACCTATAGCATTGAAAGCTTCACGGACACGACAGCGGGGGTCCTCACGTACCCCAAATAAATATTTTCGCAACTTCACAGAAAAGCTGAGAAAATACGGAATTGAGCCGCACTTACAAGGTGAAACCGTGGAGGAAATGGCATTAAGGTTAAGAAATTTTTTTGATAATTCCGGAATGAAGCATAAAGCGGAAAGTGCCCATAAAGTGATTGAATTCGCAAAACTTTATTCGAAATGCCTTTATGGAAAAGATGGATTTTCTAAGGAAAAAAGAAAAATGCTACAGAGGCTTCTCGATGATATCTGAGGCATCAGGTAAGTTGTCTGATTTCTTCAATATGCTAGATGTCGAAAGGTTGTCGTGTAAACGGCTGGAGTCACACATTCACAAAATTTGTTGTGACATTGCGACGCATCGCCAGGGTAAGCGTGATTTGGAAACCGAGCGTTTTCAAAAATTGGTGTGTCCATGCATCGCATTGCTGGTAAAACCAGACAAACCGGTTCGACGTACGCACTTGGCTTTCTTTAACTCAAGAACGGGAAGAGATATCCATCCACATGCACCGTGGTTGAAGGCCTTGAGACTGGCCTTAAAAGCCTCGACAAGCTTTGATTTTCATTACATTACCAGCGCAGGTTTATTATTTTATGACCTCATAACCCGCTTCGTAGAAAAGAACCAACTACCACATACAGTCGTTCTTCCCCTTGCTAACCGTTCCAATAGCTGCTGCAACCGTCAAACCGTTATGCAGTGCCGAGATCGGATAATAGCACACCTTGCCGATGCGTGGGTCATCATCCAGATTCGACCTAGAAGCTCGCTAATTCCCATGCTGACTCAAATGGCAGCCGCAGAAGCAAAGCCTATCGCCCTGTGGCTTCCGCCAGACGATCCATCTCTAAAGTCGGCCAATAAAAGCCTGCTGAGGCTTTTTCCGGAGGCGTTCAGGTGGACCATAGAGGAAGACACAGAAAAACAATTTTTTTCGGTTTTATGGCCGCACATCAATGGAAAATTTAACCCAGTATATCCCTCGCTTAGCTTCCCCTGGCACGAATATCTCTATCATTACACGAGGCGATCTCGCGGCCCATGGCCTGGTGAAAGCCTGGAAACCTACCTCGACCATCTCCTGGACGCTCACCCTTTGTCACAACACTCGGCTCTGGACAGTCTGATAAACATTGCCAGGGAGAAAATTATCAGAGCAACGGGCAAGATCGTGAAAGGAGGTTTCAGAGTTGTAAGTTGGACTAGTGTACCGCCACCTATGGTACAGAAACTTAAAAAATGGAACGCTCCATCTCAGCGGTGGACAATCGAAGACTATGGAATTGCTGTAAGAAAGGACTTTTTGAAAAAGCGGGGAGCGAAACCGGTTTGTTACATTCCGGAGAAATTATACTGTAAGCTACCTTTATCGGAACGTTTCCGGTTTCAAAAACACGAACCACCATCGAGCCTCTGGAAAGACGAAAAGGAATGGCGTACACGAGAAGATTTCCCGCTGAATGACCTCACGCCAGATGAAGCCTTTTGGTTCGTGCCAACTGAGGGTGACGCTCGAAGGTTTTCTGCATTCGTAGATTCCCCTCTTTCGGTCATGATCGTGCAACAACAGGAAAAAGGAAAAAATAAAAGATACCCATGACACCGAAATGGATTAAGAAACTCACTCATGACAACAGATTTATTCACTCAGCGTCTAAAATTGTCAGCGTAACGGCTACTGCATGGCTGGCGTCCTGTCGATATCACTTGTTTTGCGCAGACCAGGTAGAGGAGGTAAGAAGGTCCGGTATTCCTACTATTGTAGCAACCTGGCACTGTGGGATTTTGCCGATTCTTTACTACTTTCGGCGCGAGAAAACGGCTGTTATGGTAAGCCCCAGCCATGATGGAGAGTGGATTGAGAAAGTTGTCAGCAGGTGGGGTTTTATCTGCATACGGGGATCGTCTGGCAAGCATGGAAGCAAGGCCGCAAGGAAAATGATTCGATATTTAAAGTCGGGTTATCACGGTGGTCTGGTGGTGGACGGAAGCAGAGGGCCGGCCTTTAAGGTTCAAAAGGGTGCCCTTTTTCTGGCAAAGGTGGCACAAGTTCCAATCTTGCCCATTGGAGTGTCTGCAAAACCGGTGTTACGCCTTCCTACCTGGGATCGGATGATGCTACCCCTGCCCTTCTCTAGGATTTTCATACGCCCTGGCAGATTAATTCATGTTGGTCATAACGCAGATATAAAAAAACTAGCAGAATATCTTGAAACCTATTTGAATGAACTTTATGGGATGAGAACAATTTACGATAGACCGCCGGGAAAGCCCACCCTTTTAAGGGTGGGATGAAAGGCGAATTTTTTGTTAGATGCATCGCAGTTTTCTAATAGTTATGCTGTAATATAAGCATGAATGGAAAACGATGGAAACGATCAAAAGTGAAGGTCAAGTCCCAAATTTCCTGTAAAAAGGGTTATTGGAATCACTGGCTAACAGACCTCTCCTAATTTCTGCTCATTTTCGATTTCGTCCGTAATTCCTAATTCTTTTCTCAAACGATCCAAATAATT
>Ga0190313_1000111_pt1 | contig 52362 bp, 37 predicted proteins | sample 4870071011_MG_FD_169989 | JGI IMG/M metagenome (GOLD analysis project Ga0190313, IMG submission 169989) | Hydrothermal vent sediment bacterial communities from Southern Trench, Guaymas Basin, Mexico - 4870-07-10-11_MG | ecosystem: Environmental > Aquatic > Marine > Hydrothermal vents > Sediment ...
CCCAAGTTTGCCAAAATTCCTTGTAACATATTGATATTATTAGAAGTCGGTTCTTTTTTCGACACTACAAATTTTGTTTATCTAACTTTTACAATAACTTACATAAAAACCCTCACTGCATTGCTGAGTCCTCCTAAAATCTTCCGATTAGGTTTATAGATTGACTATCATCTGCCGGTCAAGGTCTTTTTATCAGGACGGGAACAAATCTAACTCAGGAGGAACAGGCCCTACTCCGCATGAAAAAATACCGAGCAAACATAATATCTGTTTCTACAGAAAGATGAGAGCTATCTATGGGAAGGTGATTTTTGTGTTCGACTGACTGAAAGTTTGTAGTGAAACTTTGTAGTGTAGAAACAAAATGGTTTATTAAACAATATCAACAACTTATGTGTTATAGTAGTTTAAAATGACAAACTTGGGTTGATATCTTTACAGCCTGTAGATTTCATTAAACAAAACAAGAAGTTAACAGTATATGAAATCAAAACCATAAAGTTAACAGTATATGAAATCAAAACCATAATCCCAATTACTTCGATAATTTACAACGAGAAAAATCGGTAAACCTAAGGTAAAAAGTCAATTTTAAATTTCTCCCGCTTCTTCTATAATACCTTCTACTTCCAAATAGGCGTCACGGAGTTGCTTTTCCATGTTCTCATCAGCCTTCCAGAGACCGCGGTTTATGGCATCGAGTAACTTATTGAGAATATTTTCCAAAGCATAAGGGTTTACTTCTCGCCGCCATTCTTGCATTTCAGGATCTAAGGCATATTTTTGAGCCAACCTTTCGTACATCCAGTCATCTACAACTTCAGCAGTAGCTGACCATCCCAGCACTATGTCAATTACCTTGGATATATCCCCCGCACCTTTGAAACCATGACGTTTCATGCCTTCAAGCCACTTGGGATTCAGTAATCTAGATCTAAAAATATGCTTTGCTTCTTCCTGAGTTGTGCGAATAACTACACGCCTTGGATCGGAACTATCACCCATAAAGGCCAGGGGAAGCTCCCCTCGTATCACCTTCGAAGAAACAATTAGTCCACCGTAATAATTATAATAATCGGTACAGGAGAACATATCATATTCCCTTGAATCTTCATTTTTAACGGTAACATCCATACGGCTTAGAATTTTACGAAAGGTACCAGGCTTTTTTGAACCATAAACACCCTTTCCATACACATGAGATGAATAACGGATATAGGCATTCGCCAGATCTTCTTGAGTCTTCCACCTCTTGGACTCGATGAGTTCTGTTACCCCAGCTCCGTAACTTCCTGGAGGACACCCAAAAATCCTGAAAGTAGCTTCTCTAAACGCATCTTTTTCATTCATGCCCTGTTTTTTGTAGGCTTCTATATCGTCAAAAACATGCTTCCTGAGAATATTTGATTCAAAGGGTTCATCCAGAAGAGCTACCATCCCCACAGCTTCATCTATAAGCTCAACAAGATTTGGAAAGGCATCCCTGAAAAAACCACTTATTCTCGGAACAACATCTATTCTGGGACGTCCAAGTTCATTAAGAGGAATAACTTCCAAACCCACAACATTACCACTACCTTTCTGCCATACGGGTTTAACTCCAAGAAGATATAAAATTTCGGCTAAATCATCGCCTTTGGTTCTCATTGTAGATCCACCAAATAGTATGATCCCAACACTTTCCGGATAATTTCCCTTTTCCTTAAGACATCTTTCCAGTAAAGCATCCCCCAATCTCTTCCCTACCTCCCATGCAGAAGGAGAAGGTATTTTAAATGGGTCAACGGAATAAAAGTTCCTTCCCGTGGGAAGAATATCAGCCTGCCCTCTAGTGGGAGCACCAGATGGACCGGGCAGAACAAATCTTCCCGCCAGTGCACTGGACGTAGATACCAATTCATCCTGAGTTTTTACTAAGCTAAGAACCAGTATTTTAACTATATACTCAAGTGCTCTGGAAATATTTCTGTCAGAAACTCCTAATTCTTCCAATATTATTTGATTGACAGCATCTTCCTTTATCAACGGATTTATATCTTCAAACCTTATGCTTTCTAAATCATATAAGCCGTGTTCTTTTAAAACCCTTTCTACAAGCGCTATACACCGTTCATGCACGTCTTTTATGATTTCCCACCCCCTCCGGCCACCAGCTTCCGGGAATATCCTACCTTTGTTTTCAATAATTTCGTCATAATTAAATCCCATAGCATCAAGCACAGAAAACCTGAGCGAAGGGACATCACCATTTGGAAGCCTCGTAAGCTGTACAAGATATTCAACCAGGCGTTTCCCCGATGGAACTTCTCCCAGAACATGAAGCCCATCGTTTATCATCGTATCTGCTATTTCTCCAAGATATGAATGCAAACGCTCAAGAAACCCATCGAAATTATTAAAAACTTCCTCTTCACTCATCTGAATTTCTTTATCCAGATCGGCCTTTTTTACCGCTTCCCATATCATGGGCCTTAAGACATCAAGCTTTCCAGGATCTTCGTTTTTGGCATCACTGTATTCTTTCAATAGAAGATCTACTTCAGCCAGATCTTCGTACAAATCAGCATTGGTAAAAACCGGAGTTAGATGATCTATAATGCAACAATAAGAACGGCGTTTAGCTTGAGTTCCCTCACTTGGGTCATTGATAATATAGGGATAAATGTTTGGAAGATCCAAAATTGACATATCAGGATAACAAAGCTCACTTAACCCAACTGATTTTCCCGGAAGCCATTCAAGAGAGCCGTGTTTTCCTACGTGTATAACAGCATCAGAACCAAAAATATCCCTTATCCAACGGTAGAAAAAAAGGTAATAATAGGGCGGCGATAAGTTAGGATCATGATACAATTTATCTATATTTTCAAACTCTCCTCTGGTTGGTTGAATCGTAATAAACACATTACCGTTTATAAAACCCGGAAAGACTACATTATCTTCAAAAACCATGAGTTTTCCCGGTAATTTCCCCCAATGGTCCTGTAGCTTTCCCCTTATAATCTCCGGAAATTGTTCATACCATTTTTTATAAAGACCGGAATCAACCTTTGCTACAGCTTTTTCAGCTATTTTCTCAGGGGCTAACCACCTTCTATCATTGGTTACACAACTAAGAAGATCATGAGCCAGTTCATCCCCTCTGTCATATAATTTATCTATCTTGTATCCCTCGTTTTTCAGCTCCTTCAGTAACCTTACAACACTTTCAAAACTATCCAGTCCTGCAGCGCAACCAATCCTGTCATTTCTGGGAGGATAATTATGAAAAATGATAGCAACCTTTCTGTCAGGCGGATCTTTTTGTCTTAGTCTTGCCCACTTTAAAGCCATAGAAACCACTTTTTTTATTCTTTCTTCAATTGGTTCAAACTTACAGAGCAAAGCCCCTGTAAGCGGATCCACCTCGTCTTCACTCCTGTACCCAACAGGCACTGTTATAATAGCTCCATCAAATTCAGGCTGAGCCACAGAATAGGACACATCCATGGGACACAACCCCTGATAGCTATCACGCCATGCTTCATAGGAATTCCATGTAAGGATTGCCTGTATGACTGGAACATTTAGTTTTTGATAAAGCGTCTTATATTCAGGGCTTGCAAGGGTAAGAGAAAACATCATAGGGCTAATTAAAACATCAATTCTGCTCTTGTCCCCTTCCATGAAAAACTTTTCCACAACATAATCCGCTCCTTTATTCCCCCGTACAGAATCCTTATACCTCAAATGAAAAACCGCCAGAGCATTTGCACCCTGGTTTTCTACTTCTCGAATTAGCGCATCCACATAAGCAAGATTACCATTCAACCAGTAGCTCTGATAAAACCATATTCCAACCGTCGGTCTGGACGAATCAACTTTAAACTTTAAATAATCTTCCAACGATACTGGTGCCGGAAAATCAGGATGATATATTCCCTCCTCTGGAGGTTTCTCTGGAGGTTCAACTGAAAAGTCTGTATTAAATACGTGATTATATAAAATAATCATCATGTTACAGAAGTTAACTGGGCCGCCATGAACAAAATATCTGTTTAAGCTATCCCACAATTCTGTACCAAAGTGATGACTATTTTCCTGGGACAGAGTTAAGGCCTCTTCGTCTCCGCCTACAGGTTGTATATGAAACAATTTCACATTATTGTCCCTGCCGTTCTTAAGCATCTCCAAAAGTCTGTCCATAGCTGGACAGGAAGCCCTACCACCATGAAGGGCAATAAAAACAACATGAGACTGCAAGGCCTTGTTAACAAAGCGTTCTATTTGTCGCTCATCAAAAAGTTGACTTTTTGTTCTGGCATATACCGAAACTTCAAATCCTTTCTGGTTAAAAAGCCTTACTCCCTGGCTTAATGACGGAATTTCCATAGCGGTGGCACTGAAATAACAGAGCTCCAGTTTCTCCATAACTGGCTCCTTTAGTTATTTTCACAATGATTCCAAATGGTTTTATACAACAGGCAACTAAGGTTATTTTCTGTGTGGTCTGCGAAATCTTTCGCATTGTAATAAAGTCTTGCAGGACACTCGCCCGGACACCCCATAAAGATAGAGCATTTACCATTGACGCATCCGTAATCAGCAACAAAAGATGAGAGGAATTTAAAGGGTGAATAATCTATATTGTCGATCAGGCCACAGTAAAACCTCTTATCTCCAACAAGATGTGTACATGGATAGACACTTCCATCCGTGCAAAGAGCAATGCTCTGAAACTCCATAACAGGACATTTCAGCTTAGTCTTTTTGAATAACATTTCATGTTGCCTAAAAGCTATAGGGACAGATCTAGAAAGGTTGATCCATTTAAGAGTTTTTAAAAATTTTACCAGACCCTCCCGCAATTCTTCAGGATTTGCACGCTCTGGGCATGAATTGATACCGTTTTTTTTCGTTATAAGATCCAGATTTATGCCTCGAAAATTGCGAAAGTTTGCAAGAAACAGAAGCAATCTATCCAGTTCATAAATATTATTTTTATAAACGACACAGGTAACACGAAAATTAACCTCTGATTCATCCAAAAGCTTCAATCCCCTCAATGTGTCTTCAAACTTACCTCGGAATTTATTGTGAACGTCCCCTAAGCCATCAATACTCACACCAACCTGAACACTGTATTTTTCAAACATTTTAACCAGACTTTTATCCATCAATGTGCAATTTGTTTGCAGGCCAATGGATGCGTGAGATACAGTTGAACGAATATTCTTTAGAGTATATTCCAAAAGTTCCGGATATATCGTAGGTTCCCCACCTGTAATTTGAATATGCACTCTCTCGATATTCGAACGAGCAAGCGTTTTTACAGCCTTTGTAATCAGATTTTTCTCCATACACCCGGAAGACCTTGAGTTTTTTAAATAACAATAGACGCAGTCTAGATTGCATTCCTGGGTAATAAGAAGCATCAGATAGGCTGGGTACTTAACAAATTCTCTCATAATAACAATGTTAGTCCTACCGTTTTACTCGCTGCCAAATAAATAATTCACACTAGAAGCTATTTCTTCCATCGGCTTTCTGCGCAATCTATGAGGAAGAACCAATTCTGCTGCGGTATTAACATCTTCAAGCATTACTTCCTTTCTTCCATCGTATGCAGCAATTGTCTTTGCGGCTTTCAGCATTATAATATCACCACGATGTCCATCCACTCCGAGATTTACGCAGTATTCCGCAATTTTCAGCATAAGCTCCCGACTAATAACAACCTCAGAATATAAGGAAATAGCTTGCTGAATTTTTTCCGTTAGCTTCCTGGACTCTTCCATCCATCGGGCAATAAATCCATCTGGATTTTCATCAAAATCCGCTCGTCTCTCCATGATTTTTACCCTTTCTACAGGATCTTTAACACCCTCTATGTGAACACAAAGCCCGAAACGATCCAGAAGTTGAGGCCTTAACTCTCCTTCTTCCGGATTCATTGTCCCGACAAGGGTAAATTTCGCCGGATGAGAAAAAGATATCCCCTCCCGTTCGATAACATTTATGCCCATAGCAGCAGAATCCAGCAAAACATCAACAACATGATCATCCAACAAATTGACTTCATCTACATAAAGTATCCCTCTGTGAGCGGCAGCAAGTATGCCCGGCTCAATTTGTTTTTCTCCTTTTTGTAGAGCTACTTCCAGATCAATTGTGCCAACAACCCTGTCTTCAGTTGCACCAACCGGAAGTTCAACAACTCTTATTTTACGCTTTATAACAGGAACATCTTCACCAGACATCCTTTTACTTCTGCAATCGACCTTAAAGCACTCCGAACAGATTGCCTTATCATCAGGTGCAAGCTGGAAAGGACAATCCTTAACTACTTCTATTTCAGGTAGTATGTCCGCAAGAGCTCTCACTGCAGTTGACTTCCCCGTGCCCTTTTCTCCTCGTATCAGTACGCCGGAAAGAGTGGGATTTATAACATTGAGCACAAGAGCCAGTTTCATCTTCTCTTGATTAACAATTGCTACAAATGGATAAACCGGTTTTTCCATCATTGCATCGTTCCTTTCACTATTTTCAACAGTTCATCAGCCTTAAGATCGTCTATCTTAAAGTATTGAGCCTTCAATGCAGATGCCAGGTGTCGAGCTAACCCAAGCGCCATAATGCTTTCATCTTCTGTATCAATAACCACAAACTTTACCCGTTCATCCGCTGACATCATCCTGGCAATACTAATAGCTTCTTCAAAAGGGCTTTGCTTGCCATCGGTAGCTACATTGGCTCTACCGTCCGTTATAATAAACACTATAGGACGTATAGAAGCATCTCGCATAAATTGCGATTTAAGAAGCTGGTACGTTTTGACAAGCCCTGCAGATAGAGGCGTTTTACCTCCTACAGGTAAATTTGCCAGTAATTTCCCTGCCCTTTCAACTGAAGAAGTAGGTGGTAGACTAATTTCCGCACCATTTCTTCTAAAGGAAACCATCCCAACCTTATCTCTCTTCTGGTAAGCATTAAGGAGCAAACTCATAATTGCTCCCTTGGATGCAACCATACGTCCTCGAGCTCCCATAGAACCGCTTGCATCCACAACAAAAAGCAAGAAATTTCCGATTTTTTTCTCTCTGATCTTTTCTCTTATATCTTCAGGCAAAATGATAACCGATCGGCCATTATCGCAGAGCCTGGATTTTCGCTTTACTTGATAGGGTGCAGCAGCACGTATGGTTGCATCAAGTGCCAGATCACCGGTTATTCGCCTGTGAGTACTCCGTACATATCTTCCCTGCTTTCGCTTTACCATACTCCTAGATCGCCTACCACTACCGGTGCGAAACATTCTATCCTTTCGGCTAGAAATGTTCTTGACTTTGAATGTTTCTCCTATGTCGAAGATTTTTTCCTCGATACCCTTAGACTGCGGTCTTTCCAAACTGTCTTGATATTCGTTGCCCTCCGAAAAATTACCTTCGATAGTGTACTCCTCATGATGAGTCATTTCTGAGTGTTCAGTCATTTCAGGGCTAGAAGGGTTGTCATTGTTTCTTTCTGGATTATCTTCTGGTTTTTGAGAATCCTGATTTTCCCGGCTATCGTTAATATCTTCCTGTGGCGGCGGAGGAGAAACATCCCTTTGCCTATGCATAAGAACCATAGGGGCAACGCGTTTCACATCATTTATAGTTACTTCTGTTCTTCCTTCCCACGCAGCTAGAGCCCTGGCAGCATGCTCCATCACCAATTCCGCCCGATGACCTTCAACATTGTGTTCGGCACAGAGAACACCAATAAAGGATCTCACAAACCTAGGAACAACAACTGATAATATAATATCTCTGGCCTTTAGAATGCGATTTCGTAAGGCCATGTTGGATTCTCTATACCTTGCAATAAACTCTCTCGGATTGCTATCAAACTCTTCCCTTCTCAACATGATTTCAGTTCGCGCGGAAACATCCTTTTCTGATATAACTTCAACGCACAGTCCAAAGCGATCAACAAAATGAGGCCTCAGCTCTCCCTCCTCCGGATTCATACTTCCCACAAGAACAAAACGTGACGGATGAGATAGAGACAACCCTTCTCGCTCAATAACGTTTACCCCAGATGCAGATACATGCAGTAATAGATCTACCAGATGATCATCCAGAAGGTTCACTTCATCAATATACAAAATCCCTCTATGAGCTGATGCAAAAAGGCCCGCCTGTAAAATCTTCTTGCCCTCTTTAATCGCAAGCTCAAAATCTATTCCTCCAACCAACCTATCTTCAGTGGCATTAAGCGGAAGGGTAACAACACTTACAGGTCGTTCTTCTATAACCTTATCCTCTCTATGCCGGCACTGCCAGCACCATTCATCGGGAAACTCAGGATCACAATTATATTTACAACCAGAAAAAACCTTTATCGGCGGCAGAATAGACGCAAAGGCTCTAACTGCAGTGGATTTGGCCGTACCCTTTTCCCCTCTTATCAACACCCCTCCACAGAAAGGATCAATAGCATTTAAAATAAGCGCAAGCTTGAGGTTATCCTGTCCAACTATTGCAGAAAAAGGGAAAATTCTTTTGAATGCCATCTTAGAACCTCTAGAATTTTAGCGTGTATGTCAGATAGAAAGCTCTACCGGGCAAGGGATATTCTGGCTTCTCGTAATAGTAAGCATCCGTAATGTTTTCTATACTGAGAGTAAGTTCGTGGCGTTTTAAAAACTTTACTCCTATGGTCCAATTAAACACTACAAAATCGTCGTAGGTTATAATCGGGTAACCAGGTGAATACCAATCGTAGTCCTTTCGCTCTCCCATAGAACGTGCTAGAAATTTAGAAAATATCATACCATCCTCCTAGTGAAATCTCCGGATGGGTGAGGATCGCCATCGAATATTGCATTAGGATCGTTTATCTCCCTCACGGCATATTAGTCTACTTCGGTGCTCGAACCACATCCAGGTCAGAAAGGCGCGAAAAAGTATGAGCAACGTAAGCATAACCCTAGACCTAGCAGACATTTTTTTCCTCCCCTTTCTCATCTTGGATCTAAAATCTGAGCGTATATCCAATTTTGAACAGTCGGGGCATTCCGTAATAAACATATCTATTTGAGGTTGTAGTTTGTTTATCTCCAGAAATTTCAGTGTGCTCATCCGTGATATTATCTACGGACAAAGTCAGATAACCCCTAAAGAGCTTTAACTTTGCACATAAATTCAGGACAACAGAATCATCCAGTCCTCTTTCTCTATCTGTTAGTATGTTTGTTGTGAAATTTACCTGTAGCCTGTCGGTAGTGTAGTTAGCACCAAAAGCTGTGGATATCCTAGGACCTACCCGAAAACTGTTTCCTTTTTCGTCCTCTGCTTCCGGATCTGCCCAGAAACCAGAAGTGAAAAAGGAGATATCCTTCAGTTCTGAACTTAGCTTACTGAAGGGTTTCAGACTGAATTCCCATTCAACACCTACATTATCGTAATCACCAGCATTGAAGTATGTCAGAGGATATCCCCTGGACCTATCCAGAATTATCTTATCTTCATAGGTCATATAGAAACCGGCCAGACGGGCTGAAAGAAAGCTGTTATCAAACTTTATACCGCCTTCGGCGGTCCACCCTGTTTCGGGTTTAAGTTTCGGATTTCCCACCAGGAACGAACTTTCATAGTAAAGTTGATTAAAAGTAGGGGAACGGAAAGCCTTCCCTGCATTTGCAAAAAGATTCAAATAATCATTTACAATATAGTTCAAACCAAAGCTTGGTAAAAATTTATCGTAATCCTCGCCTTCACTATCAGCATCAATAAATTGTTCCCGAAAACCTATCGTTGTTACTAGTTTATCCAAAAATACCCTTTTGTATTCAACATAGGGAGCGTAATCTATTCGGTCATGATACCCATATTTATTACTGTAGTCAGCCGCTCTAAATATTACATCCCCACCAAAGGTGAGCTCTCCATTCCAAATGTTTATTCTGTAGTTGGCCTCTGCACCACTGTTGTAATTTTTATTATTATCCTCGTCATAGTTTGGCTTGGTGTATTTATCCCTTATCATTATGTCGTCATAAAAGAACACCTTGGCTCTTAACTTTTTACCCTCCCACCTAAGGTTTGTAAAAAATTTATAGTGATCCTGATCTGTTCCCTCCTTAAGCTTACCAGTTTTTGTAGAATATTTACGAAATCCAGTACCCACATAGGAACCCATGAAATCAAAAAAAAGCTTATTCCTGAATTGAGCGTTGAAAACGCCAGAAAACTTATCGGTGGAATCCAGGTCATAGTAGTAATGTTTTGAAAAACTTTCAGAAATTCTGTGCATACTGGTTAGACGCTGGTAATTAAAGCCAGCGTTTATGTATTGATTAGAAAAGTTTATGCTGTGGTTATGATATTCATAGTCTCCAAATTCTGCAGAAAGGGACATCTGCTTTTTCCGAGGGGTTTTTGTTATTATGTTTATAACCCCAGTCATCGCATCAGCACCGTATAAAGTAGATGCCGCGCCTCGCAAGACTTCCACCCTTTCAATTTGATCAACAGGTATCATGTTAAGATCGTACCCGTGACCAGCAGCCCCCTGAACTGGAACCCCATTGATAAGGACGAGTTCTCCATCGGGAAGCCCTCTAATCATAAGCTCACTATTCATACCTCCATGGCTAATACCCATAGGAGCCAGAGCTTTGTATGCAAAAATGCCGGTACGTCTTAAAGCATCTATAAGATTGTTTGCTCCAGTAGCTTTTAACTTTTCCGCCGTAATGACAGAAACAAATCTCGGACTATCTTTTTCTTCTGTCGGGAACTTTTCTGCCGTAACCGTCATAGTCTCCAAAAGTACAGGAGACGGCTCCTCAGCATACCCACGATAGGTCAAGATCAATACACACATCACACAAAACAAAAACATGTGCTTTTGATACATAAGAAGCACCCCCCTTTATTTAGTTCGCCCAAATAAAAAGTCCCTGAACCGCCTGTAGCAGTCCAGGGACTCCCGTTTTATCCCAAAGGACATCAAAACCAGGTTTAGGGCGCTCGCCAAACCTAATACTATTTCTCAGGCAGGTCTTCTGACTTCCGGATCATCCTACTCGTCACGCCTTCCCAGGAGTATCTCTCCTCCCAGTGGCTTAATGTGACTTTCGTCCCCGGTTACAGCCGCGGGCCGGTTCCGGATTTCCACCGGATTCCCTATTAAGCCTTACGGCACCTGAGTGATTAAACCAATATAATCTGTTTTATTCTATGTCAAGAATTTAAGAAGCCTGTTCGAAAAATATTACGCGAGTGAGTTTATATTCTGGTTCTTTCTTATTTCCGTGCAAGCTGATCTAGCAGCGACGAAGTGTTGTAGTGTTGCCTTCCAATCTTCTTCTGAGAAAGGCAGTCCCAAAGCTTCTGCGCTTGATGAAATATTAACGGTGGGTGCTTTTTTTCGCTTCAACAATCTTCCTTTCTCAGACACTCTCACCTATCACAAAGCCCGTTCGCTGTATACAAAAATCCGCAATACCACTATGATTGCCCTGTGATCGCTTACAAACAGGCAAGTTCTCTTGATTTGCTTTTGCTTTGTCTCCTCATGATAACTACCTAATAACCAAGAAAATAAGTACTCTGCTTTTTTGTAATATGGCATTATATTTTTTAACTTAAATGACGCCAGTTTGATCGTGCTCGCGGGAAATAAAAAGTAGAATAAGTTTCTTCACTTAACATGGTCTCCATTTTTAGGTTTTATTCGCAGCTTCTTCTATACTCCCTTCTAACTCCAGATATCTTTCAGTAAGATCTTTGATGTCCTCTTCCCGAGCTTCCCAGTATCCTCTTTTTTCAGCTTCAAAAAGTTTTTTTATGATCTCTGCGGTAGCAAATAAGTTATTCTCCTTTAATCTGTTGAATATTTCTGGATTGTCCAAATAGGTTTTCTTAATCTCACCAAATATCCAGCTATCAACTCTGCCTGTAGTAGCAGAAAGCCCGATAAGATTTTCTACGCGTTTAGCAATGTGTTGTGCACCATGAACCTTATGTTTTAACATCTCTTCTATATACAGAGGATTCAAAAGGCGTGTGCGAACGCCTATTTCTATAGCTTTTTTAGCTTCATCCGTATAAATGGTGCTAGTTGAGCTGTCAGTAAATAACATCACTGGTTTTCTTCCCTTTACTGTTTCAATAGATTTAGCAAGACCGCCAAAGTATTCGTAGTAGTGGTCAAGATCTGAAAATGAGTAGTCTGCTGAACTCTGCACCTGTGAAACGAGATCTATATTCTTTAGGTTATGCTCAAATAAGCTTTTCTGGGCTTCACCTCTACGGTTTCTGGTATATATATGCTTCCGAGCAGAAATATAGGCATTAGCTATTTCAACTTCTTCTTTCCAGTTTCCACCTTCTATCATGGTTGTTATGCCTGTACCATATTGTCCTTCAGCTGGCCCAAAAATCCTTGCTGTGGAAAGCTCCTTAGCCTGTGATTCTTTAACTTCTTTTAGCATTTCATTGTAGAGAGACAGACTATGCTTTTTAATAAAGTTCATCTCTAAAGGTTCGTCAAGAAAAGCAACAGCTTCAAAGATTTCATCCAAAAGATCAATAATGTTTGGAAACATATCTCTAAAAAATCCACAAATTGTTATCACACAATCAATACGGGGGCGTTTTAACTCAGACAAAGGAATAATCTCAAATTTAGGCTCCCATATATCATATCCTCCTTTGATTTTCACCCCAAGGTATGAGAGTATCTGTCCAATAGTTTCTCCATGCGTTTTTGCAGTTTCAAAACCCCATAAAACAAGACCTACTGTTTCTGGATACTTTCTATGTTTTTTGAAGTAGTAATCAAGTGTATTGTTTGCAATTTCGTTTCCCCTCTCTACAGCCACCTCGGATGGGACAAGTCTTGGATCAAACTGATAGATGTTGTAGCCTGTTGGCAATATCTCTGGATCACGGATTATATCTCCTCCAAGGCGCGCTTCGATGTAATTGCCATCTAATGCATTTAGCAATCCTTTGATTTCATCGCTTTTTCTTAAGCGCTCAAGGCATTTTTCTCCATACCTCATAGTTGCTTCAAGCTTTTTCTTACCTGAAGAAGAAAGCTGTTTATATATTTCATGGTAAAGTCTTTTTTCCCCAAAGAAGTAATCTTTGATAAGCTCGTCAATAAGATGGTTTATCTGATCACTAAGAGCTATTTTGTTTTTATTTGATAATGATAACGATTTTAGGTTTTCAAGATCGTCTTCAATAATTTCCTTAATCGACCGAATTTTGCCTCTGTTCCAGGACAATACCGCACCGAGAAAACAAGCCTCTTCTTCTTTACCAGAGGGCTTACCGAACTCATGTAAGCCAAGAGGTACTAAAGAATTTTTTAATCGAATTAGTTCCTTTGAAATATTATCTACTGTAAAATCTCCATCTACAACCAACTTCATTTCTGAAACTTTCTTTTTAATCTTTTTTAAAAGCTCAGCTTGCTGTTGAGGATGTAGTCTTTCTGCTTCGTTATATTCACTAATCATATCTTCAAGCTCTACTAAATCACCATAAGATCCAGAGCGCTTAAATGGAGGACTTGAATAACTTATCAAACATCCATAAGTGCGTCGTTTAGCAACTATTGCCTCTGATGGATTGCCAATATAATAAATATACAGATGCGCCATTTTCCCAATAAGATAATCTGGAAAACACTTATCTGAAAGGCCAGCTTCTTTACCAGGTAAAAGCTCAAGTGTTCCATGAGTGCCTACATGGATGACAACGTCAGCCTTAAACTCTTTTTCTAACCAGCGGTAAAAGGCCATATACTGATGATGAGGTGGAAGGTCTTTGTCGTGATAAAGTTTTGTTGGATCTTCAATAGAACCTCTCGACGGCTGCAATCCTATAAATATGTTTCCGCTTATAATACCTGGAATGAGAAATGAATCATTATCTGCCATAATGCTTCCTGGTGGTTCTCCCCATTCTTTTGATATTTGTTCAATTATAGTTTGATGCAAACTATCCCCTGCTGTGTACTCCTCAACAGGATAGCGAATCTTAATAGTTTCTGCTTCAGACCACTTAGCTGAGTTGCACACTCCATTATACATAAATACCTTTTCCAAATCCGATGCTGTTATTTCTCCACAATAATATCCAGCTTCTCTCATCTTTGAGATAATGCATTCAATGGATTTAAATGTATCCAGAAAAGATGCACTCCCAATATTTTCTTCTCCAGGTGGATAGTTATAAAGGATAAAAGCAACTCTTTTGTCCTTATTTGCTCTATTGCGGAGATTTATCCAGCTTTCAGACCGAGCTATCAATTTTTTTAAACGACTTTCAATAAGCTTTAGTTCCTGTAAATCTGGGATCCTACTGTTTTGACTTTCCTCCAGACCCGCAACAGGAATGGCATCCACTGTGCCATCCAATTCGGGAAGCATAATGTGAATGATAACCTCCATTGGACTGAGTCCTTTAATCAACTCCTCCCAGTCCTTTATCTTCCGTTTTCTCAAAAAAAATGGATGTACAATCGGCACATTCATTCTGCGAAATATATTAAGACCAGCTTCAGCATCACCGCCCATAGGTCCCACACCAAATCGAAAAGGAAGAAAATCCCATATAAGGTCAAGTCTCAGTCCTTCATCTAGCACTTTGTTTATCTTTTCATATTTGTCTGCTTCCAAAGATATTCCAAAAGGAACAACATTATATCTTTCTCTAAAAAGTTTTATAATTTCTGAAATAATACCAAAAGAATAGTTTGGATAATTGAAACTGCGAAAAAGTAGTCCAACTGTACTGCGATTTTCTTCCCACCCCCATTCCTTTTTTAATTCCTCAAAGCTATTAAAGCCTCGTAAATTCTCTGGATCAAAAAGGACATACTTTGAAAAATCTATCGGTTTTTCTGGCTCGGGAAGCTCTTTAATTTTGCCATAGTCTCGACATATAAGAAAAAGCATATTCCTGATGTTTTCTTTAGATGCGTTTCTCCAATAATTTTTAAGATAAATCCAGTTACGCATATCTTTGAGAAAACCAAATGGCATAAGTTTTTCCAGACTCTCCATTCGTTCAAGCATCTTTTCCATATCAAAATCAGATGTGGTTCTGCTCTTTTTGTCCGCCATTTTTGCCATAATTTCCATCATCTTTTCCGTAGAAAAAGAACCGAGCTTTTCACGAGATTTTAGATATTCACCTGCATGTCCAATAAGAACGAGATCTTTTTTATATTCCTTAATTGACTCCTCTACAGCTTGATAGATAGACCTTTCTGCACCCATTAAATCAAGAAATACAATATCTGAGAATAAAATCGATCTCTTTATAGTCGAAATCTTTTCTGAATAGTCTCTCTGTTCACCTATAAAATATGCGTCTATTTTTATTTTGCTCTCAAAAAGATGGCCAAATTCCTTCTTGGAAGTGAAATCGTCTATTACCTCAGCAAGCAATCGAACCCCTGCATCAGAAACAGAGATAAAAGTCATTGAAAAATACATTTTTGCTCCTCTTCTTTAGAATTTATAATCAACCTTTACCCACCAGCAGCGTTCCGGACCTAAAACAGAACCATGCACCTCATAATCTTCATCAGTAATGTTGGTAACTGCCACTTGAATTCCAAGATGATCAAAAAGATCAAACCGTATGTTAAAGTCTAAGACTGTAAATGAATCCAGATCTATCTTTTTGTGGGTCTTTCTGTCTTTAAAAAACCTGCTTCCGTAATACCTGGCATCAAGGGATGCGGTAAAACGTTTCTTGGGGCCGAATTCATGAGTAAGTCGGATTCCACCGTTTGCATGATGAAGTGGCATATCGTCCAGGCGGCCTCTTTCCTCATCCACTGAATGGGTATAGGTATAATTGATATAACTGCTGAGCCAGGGAAATATTTTACCTTCCAGTGCTACCTCAAAGCCATCAGTTTCAACTTCATTCAAGTTTTCAAAACGCTGAATACCACCTTTTATAAGAGGAGATATAAGGTCTTCAGCCTTTGAATAAAATCCAGTGAGATCAAATTTAAATCTATCAGCAAACCGAATTGATGTCCCCAGCTCATAGGACCAGATGGTTTCTGGCTCAAGGTTAGGATTAGATTTAAAAGGTATTCCAGGAATCATCATCCAAGTTGGCATATATAATTCCTGAAGGTTGGGGGCGCGAAATGCCCGGCCAACAGATCCTCTGAAGCTTATGTTATCATTCAATTTGTACAAAACTCCAAGCTTTGGAGAAAAAGAATCTTCCGCTTCTGAGTTAATATCATACCTCACGCCTAAAGTAACTAAAAGACGGGAAAAAAGCTCCATTTCGTCCTGAAGGTAAATGGCATAAGTTTTCATAGATTCGTCCATAACATTACCAATTACACTTCCGTCCTCTTTGGTGTTTTTCCAATGCGCTTTCATGAAATTGGAATCTAAGCCCATAGTTAAATAACTAAAATTCATAACTGGCATGGACGCTTTAACTTGAACACCAATATTCCTTCCCCAATAATCACGATCTCCATACACAAACAAAAATGGAGGCCCAGAGGGAGCAGGATTGTCGATGATATGTTCCAATTTCCCTTTACTCTTGTCATAGTTGGTGAAAACCCTTGCTTCGAGGTTCAAATTGTTAAAAAGTATCGTATGTCCATTAAGATTTAAAAAATATGAAATTTTATCTTGATCTTTTTTGCGTTCCACTGGAAGAAACAGAGTTGTTCCTCTCTCTGTGTAAGCTTTCATATAGTTTCCCGTAAGCGTTATTCCAGTGGCATCAGAAAAGTCATAGTCAAAGCGTGCAAAAAATCTTTCATCGTTATGGTCTGCATACTTACTTATATCTTTATACTTTTTATTAAAGCCGCCTGTTGCAGGATTATAAATGTAATGTATCTGCTTGTCCCTACGGTAATGGTTGTCTATGGTTCGATAATTTCCATCCAGAGAATAAGAAAATTTACCCTTTCGTCCAAGAACACTAACACCACCTTCTATAAAATTATAGCTCCCTAATTTAAACATTGGAACAATATCAATGCCTTCTTTTTTTCTTTTTCTCGATATAATATTGATTACTCCTCCCATTGCATTACTTCCGTAAAGTGAGGAAAATGGGCCTTTAACAACCTCTACGCGCTCAATAGAAGATAATTGAAATTGGTTGAAGTTAAGAAAACCTGTAATAGGTGAGTTAACAGGTACCCCATCCATCATGAGCATTACTCTCCTGCTTCCCCCAATACCACGGATGTAAACACTTATAGGTCGAGCAAAACCCACATCTGAAGCTCTCCTAATATCAACTCCACCCAGCCTTCTCAGGATATCGTCTATGTTAGTCGCAGAAGAATTTTTAACATCCTCGTTTGTAATAACATCTACATTAGCGACCACCTCTTCAGGAGATCTTGGAGAACGAGTGGCCGTAACTACCATCTCTTCCATCTCATAAATCCCTTCTGGCTTCCAGGCCTCGCTTAATTCTGGCAGGAAGATAGTAACCACTAATACAGATATAATTAACAATCTCTTCATCTCGATCCCCCTTTCTTGCTCTCATAAATCCCAAAATGAAAAGTCCCCCATTTTCTATTTGATTAACAGGAATTATGCTGAAATAAACAAGGGCGTTCGTAGACAAAGCAAGAATACACCCCTTCCCTTCACAGGCAAACACCTCCCCTTTCAACATTTACTGTTGAATAACAAGCTATTTTGAGATAAAAAACGAATAACCTTTTTACTTTGCGTATCCCCCCTCGGGAGGTAACAGGGGCTCCATATTATCCCGAGGGGGACACGCCACGAAGACTCAGATTTTAAAAACTTCACCTAGCTGTAGCTATGTTTGTAAATACCACCCCCTTTCCATCGCTGTTTAAATATTTAAGCAAATAATCAACATCGGGGCAGCACACCAACCTGCCCTGACTTCCGAACAATTGGTAAGCATTTTCCGGATTTCTAAGGGTTAAAACAGTTTTTCCTTCATTAAGAAGACTGGTTATAAGACGAACGTTCATCTGATTCATCTGTTTCACAATAAAACCCGCATCGATTATATAATTAGCCGAAGAAGCAATTTTGAAGGCTCTGTGAAAATGCTCTATGGAAATATCTTCCATGGGATCACAGGAAATAGAGTTAATTTCCATTGCGGACGCTACATAATAGTCAACATCGTTTTTGTGAATAATACCTGTAGAAATAGCATATCCATGACGATTTAATATTCTATACAGAACCGCACCACTGCCGATTCCAGCAACTATAAACAACAAGTTACCCCCGTTTGATGCCTTCCACTCAATAGATCCCAAACACGGGTCAAAGCTAGCGCCATTAAAACCATAGAGAGAAGCGGCAACATTTTCCCTAAGAATGTGTTCAGGAGGCCCCCATGCCTGTATGATCCCATCCTTGACCAATCCCACTATATCGGCAATCTTAAAGGCAATATCAACATCGTGGAGAGCAGCAATTACACTTATGTCTTCATTTCTACAAAGCTCTCTAAGTATGGATAATATTTCTATTCTATGTTTAAGATCCAAGTGTATTGTCGGTTCATCCAATAGAAGAACAGAAGGCTTTTGAGCAATGGCACGGGCCAACACTACCTTCTGACGTTCTCCATCACTAAGGGTCCCGATAATTCTGTGGGCCAGATGTTCAGCCCGCACCAGTCTAAGCGCTTTTCTGACCTCCTTCTTGTCAATATCAGAAAGGGTGCCTATAAAATTTGTGTAAGGGTATCTGCCCAGTGCAACAAATTCCTCTACAGAGAACAAATTCCTTGCTAAGTGCCCTGTAAGAACCACGGCAAGTTTTTGAGCCAATTTCTTGCTTTTATACAGCCTTATATCCGATCCATCTATCAAAACGTTTCCTTGTAAGGGATCTATCAGCCTTGCAAGGGTTCTAAGAAGAGTAGTTTTCCCTGCTCCATTAGGTCCCAAAAGAGCAACAAATTGCCCGGAATATACAGTAAAATTAACATGTTCCAGTACCTTTTTCTTACCGTAACCAACCGACAGGCACTTGGTTTCAAGTAAAACACGCTTCATAGAGAAGTCCTCCTTCTAAGCAATAGGCCTATAACAACTGGAGCTCCAAATATCGAGGTAATAGCGCTTAAAGGAAGTTCCACCGGAGATATCAGTTGCCTGGCAATAATATCACATCCCCCTGATACCGCTGCTCCAAGAAGCATCACAGCAGGAATAAGTATCCGGTTGTCTGATGTTGAAAGCATAAGTCTTGCCATATGAGGCACAGCAAGACCGATAAAAGCAATGGGACCCGCCAGAGCTGTAACCATCCCGGCAAGACCACATGAGCAAATCAAAACAGCAATTCTAAATAGTTTTATGTTGACTCCCATGGTAGAGGCATATTCTTCACCAAGCAAAAAAGCATTCAGAGGCTTACTTAACAGATAAGCTCCTATGGAAAGAACGAAACCTTCCCATAATAGTATGCTTATGTCAGTCCAAGACATTCCAGAAAAACTTCCCATTTGCCACAAGACAAATCCCTTTACTTCTTCTCTTTCAGCAAGAGCTATAATGATGCTTGTAGCTGCATGACACAGGTAACCAATCATAAGCCCAACTATAAGCAGGGTGGTTGCGCTTTTAACTCTGGTTGCTATGGATACTATAAGTGCCAATACCCCATAGGCACCCCAAAAGCCAGCAAAAGCTGAAAGATACGGACTTATTCTTGCTAGTCCAAGCTGTATGGAAGTTAGCATAACAAGAGCTACAACAAGGCTTGCTCCTGAGGAAATTCCCAGTACAAAGGGTCCGACTATAGGATTTCTGAAGAAAACCTGAAGCAAAAGACCAGAAACTGCAAGATACGCTCCTCCCAGAAAACTTGCCACTACTCTGGGAAAGCGTATGTCTCGAATAACCTGATATGCAGTCCCGCAAGAATCCCCATTCCCAAAAACCATTTTAAAAAGTTCAGGATAAGTAACTTCAACAGATCCCATCCGCACATTTATTACAGACAGCGCAATGCATAAAACAATGAGAAAAGCAAAAAGATAGACGGTTTTATGAGATGCGGTAGCAGCTCTAAACTCCATCATTTTTCTTCCTTCTCTACTTTTTCTGGAAGTTTCATAAAAAACTTAAGCTCTCTTTTCGGAAATATATCTGGATGTAATATCGAGGCTATCTCTTCCAGAATATTGTCAATTTCATCCCCATATTGCGTATAAGTTTTCAATGGCACATACACTGCCTTCCTTTGTATAGGTTTTATCATTTTTACTAAGGGATTCATTCTTACCATTTCCTCTATTGATCTAGCCCCAGTTGATAAACCTCTGTAAGTAAACATAAAATCCGCCTGTTTTCCGCTGGAAAGAAACCTTTCCAGTGAAATCTCCAGTCACGAGGCACCTCGAATGTCGTCAAACAGATACTTTCCTCCAGCCAATTTAACCAACTGTGCAACCCAGGAATTTCCAGGCTCCACAAGAACCCTCTTCCCATAAACATCTCCCCAGATAACTCCTGGTTTATGGGAAACTCTTGACGTTTTTAACTGTACTTTCTTTATCCCGGACTTTATTTTGTCCACAACTTTTGCGGCTTTTTCCTCTTTGTTAAAGAACACTGACAAAAACTCAATAAACCGTATTCTGCTTTCCAGATCTAAAGCTGTACCGGATGTGGTTACAACACAGGGGATTTTCAACTTATCCATAACAGGAACTATAGATGGGTCCCAGGTAAGAACCAGTTCTGGCTCTTGAGAAACTATCCTCTCAAAATCTATAGAATGAGGATCTCCTACATAAGCAATCCTACCACTTTCCATGCCTTTTCTAACCTGAGGGATAATCCACTCATCCTTCTTTTCGGTCACCCCCACAAGAGCATCCAAAACACCTAGAGCTCTAAGATATGCAACATCTAGAGTCGAATATGCTACAATGCGTTTCACAGGGATGGGAATTGTATGGTAATCGCGTTTAATGTTCTTTGTTTGAAACAAACGCTCTCTTGGTACAAGCCTAAAACTCCTTCCAATTCCATCTTTAACATCAATTGTTCCATCGGGATTGTGCTTTATATAGAATATTCCCAGTGCAACGAAATTTCTGCTTTCTTTACTTACTTTAGCACACCCAGAAATACCCAAAGTTAAAACCAAAACGATGACCAATATTATTATGGGTCTCTTCATCTTGCACTATTCTCCTTTTTTCTAGCCCGAGAAAAACGAAAAGCCAGATAATCTGATAATATGGACTCAAATTGATCCCTGGTAGACCGTAAAAACCCGACCAAAAATGGCCAGATATATATGAATAAACCTATAAGAAAGACCACTGTCCCAGAAAAATAAAAGATAATACCTGGATCTTTTCTGGCCACAATGTAAACAAAAGGAACTCGGTACATCCCCATCATGGCACGGGGAGCAAAATCCTTCAGGTGAATACTTATTCCATTAAACCATACAGGTTTGTTTACTCCTATTATAGCCTTATGAATTACCCGATTTCCTGAATCCCGAAATACTAATGTCCCTTTTACATCAATTGCTTTCAATTTAAGGAAACTCAATCTATTCCCACGATAATAATCGATATGTATATCTTCTAGTTGCAGAGTTGTAACCCCATCTGGAAGTAATACAGTGCTACCTTTAATCAGAATCGTATCTTTAGCAGCTTGGGCAAAAAGGTAACTGATTAAATATCCAATAAGTACAATCACAACACCATAGTGCATTATGTGTGGAGACAATCTTATTATAAGGCGATTCCAGCTAAGCAATCTGGCCGCCTTAATGATGTTGGATAGCCTTATGGTAGTACATACCACCGTGCTTAGAGCCAGAATAGCCAGAAGAATAATTAGTATCGAAAGCCACAGCGCTTTGGACTCATACCTTATTCCATAGGTTGAAATCCATTTTACAAGTCCCATTTCATTAAGTGCATTAAAAAACTCTGGTGAAGCCTTTACAGAAAAATACCCCCACATAACGTCAATCACTATCAGAATGAATACAGCAGTGGCAAAATGAATGCTGCTTAACACCCTTATCACTGCTTTCATCACAATCTCCCTGAATGTAGAAGAATGGCTAAATCCGGTAAACGAAATGGACCAAGTTCCGGCATATAGCTAAAAACAAAAGTTATTACTGCACCAAGAATGACCATTGATGCTCTTTTCTTTACAGTCCACAATTTGGTCAGGTACAAATGCAAAAAGCAGGCATAATAGAACCAGACTACTATCATCCCAACTACTGCAGGATCGTCCCATACAATGGGAAATCCCCAACCGAGGTAGGACCATATCTCTCCTGAAAACATGGAAACGGTCCACAATGCAAAACCTATTATGACAGTGGTAGCAAATGAACGATATTCAAGGTCATTCTCTTTATTACCGTCGTGGAACAAAAAAAGAAAAGCATCTATTGATCCAACGAAGAAAAGAGCCTTTGCTACAACGCCGGAGACAAGAAACAGGTGAGCAAATATTGTTTTGGAATGCAAAAAGGGAAGATAGTAATCTTTAGGAAAAAAGTAAAAACAACAAAACAGGAACGTAGCACTATAAAGAATCAACCTGTATTCAACATAGGAATACCTGTATCTTTCCAAAGCCATCCACGCCACCACACAAGAAGTAAACAAAGGCCCCCGATATATTGGTATCAGGGGCCATGAAGCTGTATAACAACAAAAGGAGGAAAGAGTATGAGGAGTAACGGCACATATAAGGAAAAACAAAGAAACCTTTTCCCCATTCTTCAGGACACTCCAAAAACAACTAATGCAGTAGAAGATGAGAACCAGAGTTAGCATAAGGTGTTTCATGGGCATCCGTCCTGACTTCCAGTTTCCAAACAAAAAACCCTTGCCTTGAGGAAATCCAAGGCAAGGGTCCCTTTTTCCCTTATGCCACAAGCCACCCTACGGTGCCTCTTTCCCCGAAGGCCTCCGTATTCACCTCATAGGCAGGTCTCCTGGCTCGTGGATCACCCTACTCACCGCCCCTTCCCACCATGTCCATGGCAGTGGGTATTTGCGGCTTTCGTCCCCACTTACAGTGGCGGGTCCGCAGCGGCTTCTCACCGCTTTCCCCTTTAAGCCCTAAAAGGGCACCTATGAGGTCACAAAATTTTGTCGAAACAATCCTTAACACAAGTTAAAGGCCAAGTAAAGGCTTTTGTAAGGTCGTTTAAGGGGTAAGGGATCTCAGAACGACCATAACTGGAACACGGATTTCTATAGTTATTGACCGGTTTATAAATATAATTTGGCAAGGAAGAGCTGTCGAGGCGATGGAAAGAATCCACCATCAACATTTCATCCAGGGCATAGACCACGGGATTGCCCTTTTTCAAGAAAAGATGGTAAGCACCCTTGGAGGCGATTCGTCGCTCCACCCTTTCACAGATTACTTTTCAACAGTTAGCGTAGCTTTTCTTTATGCTGGTTTTGTTGATAATTGCGGAAACGATCACCTCGGTTGGAATAACTTTCAAAGGTATAGACCTTCATGGGCCCTCCACCCATAAGGATTGCCACATTGCAAGCTTCAATGATTTCTTCACGAGTCATTCCCATCTCTAAAGCATCTCTTACATGAAGGCGCAGACATGGCTCACACCGTATTGCTACAGCAACGGCTACCATCATGAGCTTCTTAGTTTTGGTATCAAGCACGCCATCAGCGATAACTTGAGAATGCAAATTCTGGAAAGCTTGAAAAACTTCACCATTCTGTTTGCCAAACCTTTCCAGAGCCTTCCGTAAATCGGGCATAATCATAAGGTTCCCTCTCTCTATCTATCAAACAATGTATAGCACACCTTGTTGCCAACCTTACAGGCGCGGGCGAGTTCCATGTGGCGGAGAGGCGCAAAGTTCGTTCGAAATTCTGACTCCGTTATACCAAGAGTCTGACAAATATCTTCCGCCGTAACCGGCCCCCTCTCCTTTATAATGGACATAATCTTCTCCTGAAGAGGCGTGAGCAAAGGTTTATCTTGACTTAGATTTTTGGCCGAATGAACAGCCCAGGGATCGCAGGTTTTCGGGGCGGCTACAATGTCCAAATAGCAATCTTCACAAAGTGTTTGACCTCCATAGCTATAAGCATCACTTTCATTAGTTATGGTCGCACCACATTTCTCGCACTTCATCTCATCACCCTCCTTCATCCTTTTTCATCAGTCCGTTGAGAAACACCTCTACTACACTCTGCATCATCACCATAAACTCTTCTTTGTTGTGAAAGGTTCGCAAAATCAGCCCATGAAATAACAACTGGGTAACCAACGCAGAAAAAGCTTGAGCCAGATGCGTAGCATTGACGGGTCTGAAATCACCATCGGCAATTCTGGTTTTTATGTAATCTTCGAGAACGGCTATTCCCTTGAGCTTCCTGGTCTTAAAATGCTTTCTATACAAATCTGGCTTCTCAAGCATGCTGAAGAACACCAGCCGTAGCGGTGACTTCTCAGGATCGATAGCCATGTGATCATACACGTGCTCGCAGTAAGCAAGGAAAACTCCTTTATCGTCTTTTAAGTCTGCAAACCTTTTCAAGAAGTTAGGATCTTCCTCCATAGGATGATGGCAAAAGAGGTACTCCATCAGCGCCTCGTACAACCCTTCCTTGCTACCAAAATGTTGCACCACAAGAGCTCGGCTAACACCAGATTTCTTGGCTATTTCGTCCAGAGTGGTACCCGCAAATCCCTTTTTGCTACACAGATCTTTAACGGTTCCCAAAATTGCTTCCTTTCTTTCAGATGCTCTCATACGTTCATAGCACTTCACGGCTTCATTCCTTTAAGGGTTTTATAACTAACCTGTCAGTAATAATTTAAATACAACAGTCATCAAGTCAATACCCTCTAAAAACATACTCGTGCACAAAAATGATAGATACCATATAAACCTTTTATGGTGTAAAATTCTCCGGCCAAAAATCCGAAAAAATGCCGAGGTCGATTATGAAAAGCTTTAAACTGCACAGCCCCTGGGAACCAACGGGAGATCAACCTCAGGCAATAAACAAACTCGTGGAAGGATTAAGAAATGGTGTTAAATATCAAACTCTGCTGGGCGTAACGGGATCAGGAAAAACCTTTACCATGGCTCATGTAATTGCGCACCTTCAGCGCCCTACCCTAGTTATTGCGCCCAACAAAACCCTGGCAGCCCAGCTTTACGGAGAATTCAAAAGCTTTTTCCCCGAAAATGCTGTTGAATATTTTGTATCCTACTATGACTACTACCAGCCCGAAGCCTACGTGCCCCAGACCGATACATACATAGCCAAAGATGCATCAATAAATGAAACGATTGACAAGATGCGTCATAGCGCAACAAGGGCGCTCCTGGAGCGGCGAGATGTAATAGTGGTGAGCAGCGTGTCGTGCATTTACGGATTAGGATCCCCTGCTGAGTACCGTGAAATGATGCTTTGGGTCAAGGATGGCGAGGAAATTTCTCGCGATGCCATAATAAAAAAGCTCGTACAAATTCAATATCAACGGAACGATGTTGACTTCAGACGTGGAACTTTCAGGGTTCGTGGCGACGTGATTGACATATTTCCTGCTCATGCTGAAGACATCGCCATAAGGATTGAACTCTTTGGCGATTGGATTGAAAGCATAAGGGAATTCGATGCCCTTACGGGAAAAACTATCCGGCGTCTTTCCGAAATCGCGATATATCCTGCAAGTCATTATGTAACGCGGCGTGATCGACTAGAGCAAGCCGTTAAAGCCATAGCTCAGGAATTGGAAGAGCGTATAGAATTTTTCAGGACTCAGAACAAACTAGTCGAAGCCCAGAGGATTGAAGAGCGTACACGTTTTGACATGGAGATGTTGCTCGAATTGGGATACTGTTCAGGAATAGAAAATTACTCAAGGCACCTGTCGGGGAGGAAACAGGGTGAGCCACCTCCTACCCTGCTGGATTATTTCCCGGAAGATTGGCTACTTTTTATCGACGAAAGCCATATAACCATTCCACAACTGAGAGGTATGTACAGGGGTGATCGTTCCAGGAAGGAAACTCTTGTAGAGTATGGATTCAGGCTACCGTCAGCCCTGGATAATAGACCCCTTTCTTTTGAAGAATTTGAAGAACGTATAAACCAAGTAATTTTCGTGTCGGCAACACCGGGACCTTACGAGCTTGAAAAGTCGGGACAACACGTTGTCGAACAACTCATACGCCCAACGGGACTGGTTGATCCCAAAATTGAAATCCGCCCGGCTACCCACCAGATTGATGATCTTATTGGCGAAATAAACAAACGGGTAAAACGGGGACAAAGGGTTTTGGTAACAACGTTGACCAAGCAAATGGCAGAAGATCTGACGGATTACCTAGAAGATATGGGCATCAAGGTTAGATACATGCACGCCGATGTTGAAACAATTGAACGAATTGACCTAATCCGCGAACTCAGGCTTGGAAGCTATGATGTGCTCGTTGGCATTAACTTGTTACGCGAAGGTCTAGACATACCGGAAGTGTCTCTCGTGGCAGTACTAGACGCAGACAACGAAGGTTTTTTACGCTCTGAAAGGGCATTGATTCAGATGGCGGGAAGGGCTGCCAGAAACGCCGACGGAACGGTTATCCTTTATGCCAACAATGTAACACGATCCATAGCCAAAGCTGTGAAAGAAACGGAACGACGCAGGGCAATTCAGCTCGAATACAACAAACGCTATAATATAACCCCACAAACCGTACAGAAAAACATCGATGACATACTGGCAGCATACCGTGTCGACATTCAAGAAACACACAAGACCATCGGTGATCATGACTTTGACTTGACAGAAGTCCGACCAATCTATGATGCGGGTTCGGACATTGAAACCTTCCGTTCCAACGAAGACATAGAAAAACGAATCCAAATGCTGGAAAAGGAAATGAAGAACGCGGCTGAGAAGCTAGAATTTGAAAAAGCTGCACTGCTAAGGGATCAGATAAAAGCACTGAAAGAACTACAGTTGATGGTTCAATGAAAGATTCGACCTTTCGGATATACTGGACCTCCATAATTCCTCAAGCTGCAAAAATACTCGGCAGACTATGGTACAAAGTTCATAACAACAGGCGCCGTATTGCTGTTGACAACTTAATGCTGGCCATGAAATTCCCGAAGGAAAAAGCTGAAAAAGTAGCCCTCGCAAATTTCATTCACCTTGCCAGGGTTTCCCTGGAATTTCCGTTGCTACCACATTGCAATAAAATGACAACTGATCTCAATGCTCTTTTTGAAGCAATCGTAAGAAAAGATCCAATTCAATGGTATTGGATACACCGTAGGTTTCGCCACAGCATAGAATTCACAAATTTCCATCGTTTCCCTTAAAATAGATACACCTTCACTTCTTCACCGGTATCCATACCTTCGGCATGTTCTGGCACGATTATGTAACCGTCTGCCATCGCCAGAGTCTTTATCATTCCTGACTTACCGAAGATAGGCTCAACCTGGTCTTCGTCCAAGACTCTTACCGGTATATAATCCTCCCGTCCATGAACTGATGGAATGGGTTTACAGAGGCGCCCAATAATTGTACCAGCAGCATAAGGAAACGTCGGTCGCTCACCCTGTAACGCCCTCAAAAACGGACAGACCATAGCAACCATAACCATAGACGCAGACGACGGCTGCCCAGGTAAACCCCATACATATCTTTTACCACTTCGCCCGAGTATCGTTGGTTTCCCCGGCCTCATGGCCACTCCATGGACCAGGACCTCGGCATCCGGAAGTTGTTCCAGAACATCGAGGGTGTAATCCCTAGAACCTACCGAACTACCACCCGAAAGCAACACAACATCGTGATCCTCAAGACACTTCCTGGAGATATCTATCAGCGCATCTGGATCATCTTTTATCAACTCTTTCCTGCCAACGACGGCTCCTGTCTCTGAAACCATTGAAGCCAACACATGGGTATTTATGTCTCTGATCAGCCCCGGCGGAAGAGGAGAGGGCGTTTCAGAAGGTACTATCTCGTCTCCCGTCGATATAATCGCTACTTTTGGTCGTTTATACACTTCAACCTCGGTAATCCCCACAGCCGCCAACACCCCCAGGTCCTGAGGCTTCAGCGCTCTGCCTGGCTGAAGAATCTGCTCTCCTTCTGGAATGTCATCTCCTACACCAAGAACATTTTCCCCGGGTGCCACGGGTTTGTACACCTCTATCGTTGTTTCGTCTAATCGCTCCGTATGTTCTACCATGACGACCGCATCAGCTCCATCCGGCAAAGCCCCACCAGTAGGAATTGCGCAAGCTTCATTGGTTCCGACAGTACAGGCAGAGGGTTTTCCCATTTCGACACTTCCTACAATAGAGAGAAAAGCCGGCAGTGATTCAGAAGCACCGAAAACGTCTCTGGATCTTACTGCATAACCGTCCATCGTGGCTCGGCGAAAATGAGGGACTGGATCACGAGCTATAACAGTCTTAGCAACGACTCGTCCATGGGCATTTTCAAGCGAGATCACTTCTGTACCTAAAGGTTCAAGCGCAGCAATGAAATCTTGCACATCTTTAACAGGACGAACTTTCAAAAATTCACGCGATGTCACGCCTGAACCTCGTTTGAAATAACTTCCCCGCTGTTTCCTTCGTGTTCAACCACACTCTCAATAGTCCCTCGACGCCTTGTCTTAAAATAGTGAAAAATGAAAAGCACAGCAAACAAAGCAAACCCTACGTGCTGTTCCGTCGGATCCTTCCACAACAGTGCTACTGCACTTACTGCATAGAGGATCGCTTCAATCCAGCTCACAGGTGCGAGCAAATACCGCTCCATCGCCGCTACAAAAGCAACGAGTGCGAAAAGCGTGTAGAATATTGTTTTCAACACTTCCACGACGGGGCCATTGAGTAGAAGCGGATGATAAGCCATAACTACGGGCAGTATGTAAAGCCCCTTTGCTAATTTCCACGAAGTCAAAGCTGTGCGCATTGGCGGAGCACCGGCGACTCCGGCAGCAGCAAACGATGCCAGAGATACTGGTGGTGTTACATTGGCATCTTGGCTGTACCAAAAAACGATCATGTGTGCGACTATTAATGGAATGCCCATGTCGGTAAGGGCAGGGCCGGCAAGAATGACCAGAACGATGTAAGAAGCTGTAACAGGAAGTCCCATGCCCAAAACCAGAGATGCAAGAGCTATGAGAAAAAGGGCTACGAGCGGAATCCCGTGGGAAAGCGAGACAACCATGGACGAGAACCTCAAACCCAACCCTGTCAGATTTGTAATTCCCACTATTACGCCTGCGGCAGCACAGGCAACGGAAACCATAACCGCATTGCGAGCTCCATGTTCAAAGGTATCCAACAGCTTGCCCAGAGATAACCGTGATTCTTTGCGTATCATAGAAGCCAAGTAAACGGAAACAACTGCTACAAAACCCGCCATCATAGGGCTGTAATTCATGAGAAGCGCAATCACGAGGATCACCAAGGGAATCAAAAAATGTAATCCGTTTTTTAAAGTTTCAAAAAATTTTGGAAGTTGATCCTTGGGTAACCCTTTTAAGCCCTCTTTCTTTGCCTCAATGTGTACAAAGAGCAATGTGGTGAGATAATACAAAACAGCCGGAATGATAGCTATTTTTACAATGTAAAGATACGAAGTGTCAGTAAATTCTGCCATGAGAAAAGCCCCGGCTCCCATGATCGGAGGCATCAACTGTCCTCCAGTGGACGCTGCAGCTTCTATACCGCCAGCTACGTGAGGTTTGTAACCTATTTTCTTCATCATCGGTATGGTAAAGCTGCCGGTGGTAACCACATTCGCCACCGCACTGCCGGAAACGGACCCCATAAAACCGCTGGCAAGCACTGCCGTTTTGGCAGGCCCTCCCGAATATCGCCCCGCAATCGAATAGGCCAGGTTAATGAAAAAGTTACCCGCACCTGTCTTGTCCAAAAAGGCACCGAACAGAACAAAGATGAAAACGAAGGTCGCTGCTACACCAAGGGGCAAACCGAATACGCCTTCTGTGGTAAGCGACAAGGTTGTTGCCATACGTTCTATCGAGTAACCCCTGTGTATCAGTAGATCCGGCATGTAGGGACCAAAATATCCATAGAGAAGAAAGAACATTGCAATGGTCATCATCATTGTACCAATCACCCGGCGGGTCGCTTCTAGAACCAGCAGAACGCAGACGATTCCGATAATGACGTCCCACCTGCTCCAATCACCTTGCCTCATGAAAATACCGTCAAGATCAAAATAGATGTAGCAACTCACAGTGAGAGCAAGGGCAACCAAGAGGTAGTCAATAATGTAACTCCAGTGAAATTTAGACTTATCTATTTTTTTGTAAAGCGGATAACTGAGAAAAACCAGTGTGAGTATGGCACCTAGATGCACACATCTCTGGCGCATAGCCGTCATAGCACCAAGACCCGCCGTGTAAAGCTGAAAAAGACATAGAAAAACACCAACAACCCGTATTATGATTTTTGTAATTTCCACAACAGAAAGCGATTGAGATTTTTCGGATGCCATTTTTAAGGCCTCTTCTGGTTATTAATCATCTGCACCACTCATTACGCTTTAAAACAAAACGAACCATTTTACCCGACCACCAATTACTCAGGTTGATCTCCCTGCCACGATATAACAGGGTGTGAGCCACACGTCGGGACCCAACCCTAAGAATGAAACCATTTACCTTTTCATTTATGTCAGAAATCCAGATCCAGTTATGATTTCCACCAAGCTTGCCACGTCCCGATATGTAACCCATTCCAGCACCGAACATTTTGAAGTAGGTTTCCTTCAAAACCAGTCCTTTTAACGGATCAGTCTCAAAGATTTCAAAAACTGGTTTAATGTCCACAGAATGAATGTAACGAATGCCGAAGATTTCGTGCTTAGACAGCGGCATCACAAGAACGCTTTCATTCGATGGAAACAACCTCAACTCAAGCCTATAGGGCTCCAAACAATCCTCACTCCTCACATACCCGACAAAACCGACAACAAAAGAGAAAACCACAAAAATAAAATATGCACTTTGCCGCATCCAGTACGGGAACACCCCCGCCCTCCAGTGAACTCTCTATAAAAAATTAAAATCCCCCTATCCCAAGTTTGTCAAAATTCCTTGTAACATATTGATATTATTAGAAGTCGGTTCTTTTTTCGACACTACAAATTTTGTTTATCTAACTTTTACAATAACTTACACAAAAACCCTCACTGCATTGCTGAGTCCTCCTAAAATTTTCCGATTAGGTTTATAGATTGACCATCATCTGCCGGTCAAGGTCTTTTTATCAGGACGGGAACGAATCTAACTCAGGAGGAACAGGCCCTACTCCGCATGAAAAAGTACCGAGCAAACACAATATCTGTTTCTACAGAAAGATGAGAGCTATCTGTGGGAAGGTGATTTTTGTGTTCGACTGACTGAAAGTTTGTAGTGAAAATTTGTAGTGTAGAAACAAAATGGTTTATTAAACAATATCAACAACTTATGTGTTATAGTAGTTTAAAATGACAAACTTGGGTTAACACAAGGAGGTGCACCATGCGAGCGAAGGATTACAACAGGTGTAGTATGTGTGCAAGCCTTTTTAGTTTGTTCGCTGTGGTTTTTTTAGTTTTCACTGGAACGGTGTCTTTAGTTTTAGCGGCCGGGGCGTATGAAGTTGGGGCGGTGTTTTCTGTTACCGGGGTGGCTTCTTTCCTTGGTGAGCCGGAAAAGAAGACGGTTGAGATGGTGGTTAAAAAGGTTAACGCCAGTGGTGGAATAAACGGTCACCCGGTGGAACTTATCCTTTACGACGACGAAAGTGATACTACCAAGGCTACTCTAGCCGTGAAGCGACTTATTAAAAAAGATAATGTCTTGGTCATTATCGGTCCCACAGGGAGTGGGGAGAGCCTTGCTGTAGCTCCCATTGCCGAAAAGGCAAAAGTGCCGCTTATATCCTGTGCTGCCAGTTACAAAATCGTCACTCCAGTTGAAAAACGACGCTGGGTGTTCAAAACAGCCCATTCAGACGGTCATGCCGTGGAGCGAATTTTTGAGTACATGAAGAATCATGGTATAAAGCGCGTGGCGATACTGACGGTTTCAACCGGTTTTGGAGCAAGTGGACGGGAACAGATACTAAAGTATGCACCGAAATACGGAATCGAAATTGTTGCCGATGAAAGATACGGACCGAAAGATACAGATCTTACCGCTCAGTTTACCAAAGTTCGGTCTCTTAATCCCGATGCCATAGTGAACTGGTCCATAGGACCCACGCAAATACTTTCCGTCAAAACTTGGCATAATCTCGGTATGAATAAAATCCGTCTTTTTCAGAGTCATGGTTTTGGTAGCAAAAAGAATTTAGAACTTGCCGGGGATGCGGCAAACGGGGTTCTTTTTCCTATATCTCCTGTTATAGTGGCCTCACTGCTGCCCGAATCTCATCCACAGAAAAAGACGGTTATGGATTATGTACGAGAATACACATCGAGGTACAACGAACCGGTGTCATCTTTTGGTGGTCACGCTTGGGATGCCATTCAGCTTGCCTTGTCGGCGCTCAAAGAGGTGGGGCCTGATAGGACAAAATACGGGATTATCTTGAGAATTTAAAAGGGTTTGTGGGGCAGAGCGGTGTTTTCAACTTTTCTCCAAATGATCACAATGGACTGAGTAAAAAGGATTTGGTAATGGTGGAAGTTGTCAAGGGACGGTGGGTTCTTGCTCAATAAGTTCGGCTAATTAAGGAGGCTCAATTTCGGACATATGGACTTCATACAGTATCTTTTCTCCGGACTGACGGTTGGAGCAATTTATGCGCTGGTGGCACTTGGATACAACATCATCTACAACGTAACGGAAATTATAAACTTTGCTCAGGGTGAGTTCGTTATGCTAGGAGGACTTCTTGCGGTTTTTTACCGCGAAGCCCTCCATTTTCCGCTGGCATTTGCCTTCCTGGCCTCCGTTGTCACCGTAGGTTTTGTTGGGTACTTTTTTGAACGATTTGTAATAAGGTATGCTCGGGAACAGGCTGTGCTCTCCCTTATTATCATTACCATAGCCTTTTCGATTGTTTTGAAAGGCTCTGCAATGCTCTTCTGGGGCAAGGACCCTTACACCCTGGAACCTTTTACTCAAGGGGAGCCCTGGATAATTTTCGGTGCAGCACTTCAGAGACAGTCTCTCTGGGTGTTTCTAACAAGTACGGCGATAGTCGTCGGGCTTTCGCTCTTTTTTAGCCGTTCCTATTACGGCAAGGCTATGTGTGCCTGCGCTGACAATCCCGTAGCCGCAAGGATGGTGGGAATTCCTGTTCGCAAGATGATAATGTTGTCCTTTATACTGAGTGCGGCAATAGGAGCGGCGGGTGGTGTGGCCATAACACCGTTGTCACTTATGGAATATGATCGAGGTGCTTTGCTGGGCTTAAAGGGTTTTGGTGCAGCGGTTCTTGGAGGGCTGGGGCACTTCTGGGGAGCGTTGGTTGCAGGCCTCTTTCTTGGAATTGCCGAATCCATGTGCGCTGGTTACTTGTCCTCAGGTTACAAGGACGCTGTTGCGCTGGTAGCGCTGCTACTCGTGCTCTTTGTGCGCCCTCAGGGCTTTTTTGGTAATGCCGAAGTGGGTTCGATAAAAAGGTTTTAGCCAAGCGCGGGTGCTGAATGAGAAAAAAGGATCGAATTGTTTTTCTGTTTTTTTCTCTTTTCGTAGGATTATTTCCTCTGGTTGTTGCGTCCATTAAGGCGGTGAGCCATTACATTGATGTAATGATTTTTGCCGGTATTTTCAGCCTTGTTTCCATAGGATTATGTCTTTTGATGGGCTATGCGGGTCAGATTTCGCTAGCTCAGGCGGCCTTTATGGGGATTGGTGCTTATTGTTCGGGTATCTTGACGACTCACTACGGGTGGCCTTCATCCCTGGCATTGATGGTTGGCCTTGTAGTCACCGGTGTTGTTGCCTACGGTGTCGGGGTTCCGTCCTTAAAGTTGAAAGGCCATTATTTGGCAATGGCAACCCTTGGCTTCGGTATGATTGTTCACATCGTTCTTAACGAAGAAGTTGAACTTACCGGCGGACCGTCAGGCCTGGTGGGAATTAGCGGCCTTGGCATTGGAAACTTTCAGATATCGTCGCCCTTTGCGTGGTATTATCTAGTGTGGGGTTGCGTGGCGACGGTTATGTTATTTTCGTTGAATTTGGTTAGGTCTCGTATCGGGCGAGCTTTCCTAGCAATTCATGCCGATGAAAGAGCCGCACAGGCTATGGGAGTGGACGTTTCAAGCTATAAGGTAAAAGTGTTCGTTCTCAGTGCTCTGCTGGCGTCTTTTGCCGGAAGTCTTTATGCTCATTATGTTGAATTTCTGAATCCGGGTTCTTTTGGCCTCATGTGGTCAATTAAGTTTGTTCTTATGGTTATGGTCGGAGGAATACAAAACCTGTGGGGTGCGGTGATAGGTACTGTTTTTTTGACGTTTCTGTCAAACGAGTGGCTTCATTTTCTGGCGGATTTCGAAGTTCTAATTTATGGCTTGATTCTCCTTGTGATTGCCATGTTTATTCCTCAGGGGTTGGTGACGGTGGTAGCAACCAAACTGCTGAAAAAAGGGCTGCGCGATGGCGCGTAAGCTGCTACGCCTCGAAAGTGTTAGTCGTAAATTCGGCGGACTGGATGCTTTGAGAAATGTTACTTACGCGGTTCCAGAAGGCGTAATTCAAGCCATTATAGGTCCTAATGGTGCCGGTAAGACCACACTTTTTAATTGCGTAAGCGGAGTTTTCCCGCCCACTTCCGGTAGCATATATTTTGATGGAGTGCGCATAGACGGCCTTCCTTCTCACAAAATTGCAGCGTTAGGAGTGTCCAGAACCTTTCAGAATGTTGCTCTTTTTAAGAATATGTCGGTGCTGGAAAACGTGATGTTAGGACGTCATAGACAAAGCCGAGCCGGTTTTCTAGCCTGCGGTTTTCGGTTGCCTTCAATGAGGAGAGAGGAACAGGAAATCATCAGGCGGGCAAGAGAGTATCTGGATTTTGTAGGTCTTGTTGACGAAGAAAACAAACCTGCGGGCAGTTTACCTCTGGGAAAACAAAAAATTCTCGAGATCGCCAGAGCTCTTGCGACAGAACCGCGCCTTCTTTTGCTGGATGAACCTGCAGGGGGTCTGAACACAGCGGAAACGGAACAGCTCGGTGATCTTATCCGAAGGATAAAGAAAACACTAGGTGTAACCGTGTTGCTGGTTGAACACGATATGAACCTCGTTATGGAATGTTCTGACCTTGTGGTTGTTTTGCACTTTGGAACCGTGCTTGCATCGGGAACACCTTCTGAAGTTAAAAACAACGAAAAAGTAATAGAAGTTTACCTTGGAAGTGCGGCTAATTGAATCATGCTTACGGTGCGAAGTATTCATACTTATTATGACAGCATCCATGCTCTGAAAGGGGTTTCCATTCATGTGGCAGAAGGTGAGATTGTAACCCTAATAGGTGCCAACGGAGCCGGCAAAACCACGTTGGTGCATACCATTTGCGGGCTTTTGAAGCCATCTAGGGGAAGCATCCATTTTTATGACCGTCCAATTCATGTTCTCCCGCCAGAGAAAATTGTTTCTCTTGGGATAGCACTGGTACCGGAAGGGAGGCAGATTTTTTCGACCCTCTCCGTTGAAGTTAATCTTGAAATGGGGGCTTTTCTTTATCGAAACGAAAATGACTATGTGAAGGAAATGAAAGAACGCATGTTCCAGCGATTTCCAGTACTAAGAAAAAGGCGCCACCAGCTTGCTGGTACGCTCAGCGGGGGAGAACAACAGATGTTAGCTATTGCCAGAGCGCTTATGTCAAAACCTCGCTTGTTGATCCTTGATGAACCGTCTATGGGACTTGCCCCCCTGATTGTTGCGGAGATATTTAAGATCATTCAGGAGCTTCGAGAACAGGGCACGACGGTGCTTCTTATCGAGCAGAATGCAAGATCGGCTCTTGCTATAGCCGACAGAGGCTATGTTCTGGAAACTGGTAAGGTGGTGCTTGAAGGAACAGGAGAAGCCCTACTTGAACACAGTGAAGTGCAGAGGGCCTATCTGGGGCGGGAGACTTCGAGAAACTGGGAGGTTTAAATGGTGAGGATAAGCCGCTGGCACCATGATCATATCTGGGATCCAACTCATGAGTGTATGGATCCGGAACAACTCAGGCAGCTTCAGCTTGAGAGGCTTCAAGCAACGTTGAACAGAGTTTACAAAAACGTTGCCTTTTACAAAAAGCGGTTTCGTGAAATAGGTTTTGTTCCAGAAGATGATTTGACCGATTTGGATGACATCAAAAGGTTGCCTTTTACTTCGAGTGAAGATGTGAGCAATAGTTACCCATACGAGATGTTTGCGGTCCCTTTGCGGGAAGTTGTAAGGGTTCATTCTTCTTCTGGCACAATGGTAAATCCCAGGGTTGTTGGCTACACCCGGCAGGATCTAAAAACCTGGAGCAACCTTGTTGCCAGGATTCTAACATCAGCTGGTGTTACGGCCGACGACGTTATTCAGATTACCTTCGGTTACGGGATGCTCACGGGAGGACTTGGAATACACTACGGAGCCGAACTCATTGGCGCATCGGTTTTGCCTACTTCGACGGGGCGTACCGAAAGGCAAATAAAAATAATGAAGGACTTTAGAACCACTGTTCTAGTATCCACTCCGTCTTATGCTTTGGTGATCGCGGATCGAATGGACGAGTTGGGTGTGGATCCTAAAACTCTTTCGCTGAAGTATGTCGTTTGTGCGGGAGAACCTTGGACAGAGGAAATGAGACAGGAGATTCAGGAAAGGTTGTTCGCCCTTGTTACGGACAATTACGGGATAAGTGAAGTAATGGGACCTGGAGTAGCGGGGGAGTGTCTTGAGCGAGCGGGAATGCATGTTCAGGAGGATCATTTTCTGGCAGAGGTTATTGATCCATCTAGCGGAGAGCCGGTTCCACCTGGTGAACTGGGGGAACTGGTTTTAACAACTCTGACTAAAGAAGCCTTTCCCGTCATTCGTTACAGAACGGGAGACCTCTGCCGTATAATAGAAACGCCTTGTGCCTGTGGTAGAACCTTTAGGCGGATAAGTCGAATTGAGGGTCGGAGTGATCAGGTGGTGGTGATCAAGGGCGTTAACATAGTGCCCGAGCGAATTGGTGATGTGCTCGAGAAAATAAAGGGCGAAAGGCCCCCCTATCAGCTTGTTGCGATACGAGAAGGGCATGAAGATCATCTGGAAATCAGAATTGCCATTACAGAGGCTCTTTTCTACGACAAAATGCGGGAACAGCGTGCCCTTGTCGATGTTATGCGACAGAAAGTTGCCAACTTTATCGGGATTACGCCACGAATAAGGTTGATTGAAAATCGTTCGCTCCGGCGAGACGAAAAGGGTAATGTGATTCTGTTCATAGACGAAAGGAAATTGCAGTAGCTATCAGGTTCACGGTTGTTTTTAAGATATAGGCTTACATTTTCTCGGCTCTTTTTATCAGCGGTGATGCGATTGCGCATTTTGTCAGTTTTCCAGTTTCCGGGCTATGACCATAATGTCTGCACCTGGTAGAGTTGCTCATGGGAGCAAAAGATTCAATGACGGTTTCTAAAAAGGCAATAGAGGAAGGTAGAACGAGCGGAAAATCGGGATTTATTGCCAGTACTGACATTCTGGAAAGCATATCCGATGGAGTATTCACTGTAAATACGGACTGGATTGTTACTTATTTCAATCGGGCAGCGGAGGAAATCACCGGTTTGCCTCGCTCTGAAGCAGTAGGTAGGAAGTGCTGGGAAGTTTTCAAGTCCAGCATGTGTGAAACGGAGTGCGCTTTGCGAGAGACGCTTGAGACTGGAAAGCCAATTATTGGCAAAACCGGTTATATCATAAACGTTTTTGGTGAGAAGATCCCGATCAGTGTTTCTACGGCAGTGTTGAGAAATGAAAAGGGCGAGGTGGTAGGGGGAGCGGAGACGTTTAGGGATCTGAGCGAAATTGAAGCACTCCGTAAAGAGCTGGAAGGACGGTATCGTTTGGGGGATCTGGTCAGTAGTTCCCCGCTTATGCATAGAATATTCGATGTCTTACCATCCATAGCGGAAAGCCCCAGCACTGTGCTGATATTGGGAGAAACAGGAACGGGAAAAGAAGTGATGGCTCGAACCATTCACGAGCTCAGCCCTAGAAGGCAGGGACCATTCATAGCGGTAAACTGTGGCGCTCTTCCCGATACTCTCCTTGAATCAGAGTTGTTTGGGTACAAAGCCGGTGCTTTTACCGGTGCTGTTAAGGATAAACCCGGAAGAATAGCTCTTGCTGAAGGTGGAACGCTGTTTCTAGATGAGATAGGAGAAGTCAGTCCTGCTCTTCAGGTTCGCCTACTGAGAGTCCTTCAGGATCGAACCTATGAACCCCTTGGATCAACCAAAACGCTCAAAGCCGACATAAGAGTTATTTGCGCTACCAATCGTGACCTTAGGCAAATGGTTAAGGAAGGGCTTTTCCGGGAAGATCTGTACTACCGTATAAACGTGGTTCGAATTGAGTTGCCTCCGCTAAGGAACCGCAAGGAGGATATACCGTTATTGGTGGAGCAGTTCATACACAGATTCAATCAAATCCAGAAGAAGAACATACGGGATATCACGCCGGAAGCACTATCGTTGCTCATGGCCTACGACTGGCCGGGCAATGTAAGAGAGCTTGAAAACGTTATCGAGCGAGCTTTTGTGCTATGCAGAGACGAGCAGATAGGCATAGAGCATCTGCCCGAAGAAATAACAGCTGGCTCTCTTGGACATAAGCTTGGGAAGGAAGTAAAGGACATAAAAAGAGCTCGGGAAATCTTTGAAGCCCGAGTAATAGAAGAAGCACTTCGGCGCAATAATTACAATCGCGCAGCAACAGCTAGAGAGCTAGGCATTGATAAAGCAACGCTTTACAGGAAAATGAAAAAACTAGGTATCAAACTGCCTTGAATAATGATTCCGTAAAGACCACCACGACGGACAATGAGGTGATAAAATTGCAATGGGTTCGGGCGACGCATGCGTCGCCCGACATAGTGCATCATCAACTAACTACTCGAGATCCCTGTCTGTAACTCCCAATATAGCGGAAAAATTCCGTTCTTTCCGAAATTTCTTTCATAATATGTTTCATATCTTCACGGTCCAAATCCACTTCCAGATCTGCGTAGAACATATATTCCCATGGTTTCCCATGAATAGGTCGTGATTCCAGCTTAACCATGTTTATCTGATTTTCTGCAAGTACTTTAAGAACTTCGTAAAGCGCACCGGGTCTGTCACTTACGGAAAAAATGATGGAAGATTTGTCTTTGGGGCCATTTTGCAAGGGTTCTTTGGTAATTACAACGAATCTCGTGAAATTTTGAGGATGTGTCTCAATACCTTCTTTTATGATGGTCATACCGAAAAGGCGAGCAGCTTCGGCGCTGGCAATTGCCGCACGGGAACGATCTCCCCTTTCCTGAACTCTCGTCACGGCCGTAGCCGTATCCTTGCATGCTACGAGATCCCATTCCGGATGTTGACTTAAAAATTCCGCACATTGCTCAAAAACCTGTGGATGTGAATACACTATCTTTATATCTTCAATGTTGGTGCCTTCGTAGCCTATGAGGCTGTGAACAACCCTCAGGGTTAGTTCTCCGGCAATGAAGAGATTGTATTCCATAAGGAGATCGTAATTGGTGTGAATGCTACCAGTGAGGGAATTTTCCAGAGGTATGATGCCCCAACGGGCTTTACCTGTTGCGACCGACTCGAATACCTGTCTGAATGTTGCCACGTTTTCCATAGGAGCACTTTCCCCAAAGTACTGAAGTGCGGCCTTGTAACTGAAAGAGCCGGGAACGCCGGCATAAACAACCAATGTTGCATCGCTAGGGGTTGATGCAGCGAAGTATTTAGCTTTGGGGAGATAATCAAAGTCAACCTGTTTGCCCACAACGGGAGCAATAACGTGGAGGTCTCGCATGAGCTGTTCAAACTGCTCGGGGTATAAACTTTGAGGTCCGTCGGACAAAGCCCTTTCGGGTTCGGTGTGAACTTCTACCATAATGCCGTCGGCTCCAGCGGCAACGGCAGCCCTTGCCATTGGAAGCACCTTGTCTCGTATGCCGGTTGCATGGCTAGGATCGACTATTACGGGCAGGTGTGTGAGTTTTTTTATGACCGGAACGGCCGTAAGGTCCAGTGTATTTCTCGTGTACCTTTCAAATGTGCGAATGCCCCGTTCGCAAAGGATGACTTTATCGTTACCTTCTGAAAGAATATATTCTGCGGCCATGAGCCATTCTTCAATTGTTGCTGCTAGGCCCCGCTTCAGGAGTACCGGTTTGCCCAGTCGTCCTACACATCGGAGGAGTTCGAAATTTTGCATATTTCGCGCCCCAACCTGAACCACGTCAACGTATTTCATCATAAGATCTGCCTGAGCCGGCGAAGTTATCTCGGTGACAATACCCATTCCGGTTTCTTCTCTGACTTCTGACAGAATTTTCAACCCTTCTTCGCCTAAGCCTTGGAATGAATAAGGTGATGTCCTAGGCTTGAAAGCTCCGCCCCGGAACAACACGGCTCCGCTCTGCTTTACCCTGCGCGCTATTTCCAAAGTGGTCGCTCTATTTTCGACGCTACATGGGCCAGCAATCACTACAAGGCGATCTCCACCTATCACGACGTCTCCAATACGAATCTTTGAAGGCTCAGGATGCAGATCCCTGCTTACCAGCTTATAGGGTTTGCTCACAGGAAGTACCTTTGAAACGCCTGGCAGGGTTTCAAAATAACGCATATCTTCCTTGATTTGACCCACCACGCCGATAATGGTTTCATCAACTCCTTGGATTTCCTTTACAATGTAGCCGTGGTTTTTAAGAGTCTTTTTGAGTTGTTCCTTTTGATCAACCGAAACGTTTTTGTTCAGAACCAGTATCATGATGCACCTCCCTAAATAGAAAAACCCCGAGGAAGATTCCTCGGGGTTTTATGTATAATATCCCAACCCCGGGGGATTCCGCATCCACCCGGGGCGTACCATCACAATTTGGCACCCTTACCCGGGTGGATTCATAAAGTAACTAAAGAAGAAGTAGAAACCAGTCATTTTATTTGCCTTCATGTTATCTCTGCTAACTTTTGCCATGGTTACACCTAAGACTTCTATTTCTGTCGTGTATGTTTCTATGCCTTCGTATGTATAACTGTCAAGCTTTATTGTTGTTTTTCCGTTAGCCGTTACCTTTTTCCTACTAACAGCTTCCTATTTCTGCTCAGATGGACATCCACTTCAATGAGCTGTGGAGTCAGACGTAACAGCTTATGTTGCCTGACACCGTCGGAGACAAGCCCCTCGGGTTGCCCACAGCTCATAAATCTATAACACTATAACCCGTTTGTGTGCATGCATACAAATAAGCAAATAAAATCAAAAAATCAAGTAACTGTTAATAACCCTTCTGGGCCTTGCCTTTGCTTGGAATCTGTGGGGTGAAAGCTCGTGATATTATGGGATACTGTATGGCTGTTATGTTTATCGGTATTCCGGTGTACATAATCTTACTGCTGATTTTCTAGAGTAAAAGGTTCATGGTATGACCAATCCCTACCACGACCCTACCGAGGGTAGGGTTGTGATAGGTTAGTTTTTTGAGATTTCGGGATCGAGATGGTGCAGTTTGCGCTTCTGACTCATAGGTCATTACATACTATGTTGAGAATTTGGCTTATTCGATGTGTATAGGTATGGTATGTTAAAACCTTCCTGTAAGCCCGTTCGGCATATTCTTTCCGTTCGTCATCGTTGGCGAGGAATTTGTCTATAAGTTTTCTTAAGTCTTCTATTGTCGCAAAAGTTACCATTTCTGAGTTTGTGAAAATTTCATTAATTAATGTTCGCCTGTCAACCAGCTGAAATGCTTTGCAGGCGGCAATTTCAAAGGTCCTAGGATTGATAAAATCTCCTCCAATGTCCTGGGGGTTCAGAGACGAATGGAGATTGATATTTATCTTTGAGCAATTAAAAACTTTAACATATTCTTCAACAGATATACGGCGGCTATTATCCTGTACAAAAGGACGAAGAGAAGTTGCACCCTGCGATAACCATCCATTTCCCCAGATTTTCAAATTATAATTCGTTAGAAACTTGAAAGCATGCAACCTGTTAGGGTAACCTGCCCCAACGAAGGAAACGTCAGAACCATAATAGGCCTTTTTGTCTGGATCGACCTTAACAGGCCTGTGAACTTCAGGGTCTGCCGCAAGGGGAAGATAGGCAGCACGAGGGCAAAGTTTTCGAACTTCCGATAAAATGGGTTCTTTTTGTATGATAAAGAAGTAATCCGATTGAAGTGCCAGCTGCCTCCAGGCGAGAAATCTCCGGCAATCCTCGGGGAACCAAAAAACCGTGATTATTCGGTGTTTCCGACATAAAGACAGATTCCACGGGAATAAGGGAGATTGAGAAACTCCTAAAACAACTTCCGGGGCAGCTTCTTCAATGCATATTTGCACAGTATTAGCCAAAAATTGGACAAATAATCTGCTCAGTGGGTGATCTGAATTTCCAGATGTAAGTTTTCTGATATAATTAAATACAGGCAGGAACATTGATCCTTTGAAGGTAAAAACATCGTGTCCTAGCTGGTGAAAGGCTTTGGTACAATAGTGGGCAATGGGAATTGAACCGCCCTCTATGGGTTCGACAATAAAAATCTTCATTACACGGAGATATACTCAGCTTTCTGATATGGTTTTGTAGCGCGCACGTAGAGCATTGCGCTCATTCGTGCACGTCTTTCTTAATCAAAGAATTATCGTCCAGCCTTCCTCATCGGTGTATTCGGAGACTTCTTGTTTTTGTCCGTAGTGTTCGAGTTTGTTTAAAGCATCTACCAGAGCATGAGCACTGGCGAGGACAATATCAATGTTTGCACCTCGCCCATCAACTACGACATCACCTTCTTGCAGTCTCAAAAGCACTTCGCCTTGGGCATCGGTTCCGGAAGTTGCGGCGTTCACTTCATAGTGAATCAATTTGGGGAAACGTTTTGCCATTCGGAAGATCGTTTTAAACGTCGCATCTACGGGACCGTGGCCAAAACCCGCGTCCTGCACAATCTGGCCGTCAATTTCCATCTGAACTGTCGCGTGAGGAACGGGAATTGAACCCGCCGTTACGTTTAAGTACAGTAATTTGTATTTCTGTGGAACCTGATACAAGGTTTGGTGCACAATCAATTCAAGATCAGAACGGAAAATCTGTTCCTTTTTATCTGCTAGTTCCTTAAAACGCTTGTAACATTTTTCATACTGATCTTCCGTTAGCAAATAACCAAGAGCTGCTACGCGGTCTTTAAAGGTTTCATAGGTAGTGTCCCGATCGAGATCGTTGCCTACAACACTTACGCCAAGGTCTTGCGGGGTAAGGATGTAAAATGGTGGAGTGTCCGTTGCATCTCCAAGCTGTGGAATCGTTGCATCGCAGGTAAAGGCATTCGAGCCGGTTAAAGGCTTCAGAGGGCTCATGGCAATTCCTGTGTGACGTTCTACTATGCGACACACCTGATAGATCCTCTCGAGTTTGATTGACGTACTTAAATTCAATTCGGCGGCGTGACTCTTCAAAAAAGCCGCTATCTCTTCAAGGGATGCATTTCCTGCCCGTTCGCCAATGCCGTTCACCGTACAATGGACCTGTGCTGCACCCGCTTTAAGGGCCATAATCGAGTTTGCCACGGCTACTCCAAGGTCGTTATGACAGTGTATGCTGAAACGCGCTTCATTTCCGAATCGGTCAACCAACCTTGAAAACAAATCTTCTACACCCCAAGGTGTTGCGTAGCCGACCGTATCAGCAAGATTAACCACTGTGGCACCAGCTTCCAGAGCTACTTCCACCATTCGGATGATATCATCTTCATCAGCCCTGAAGGCATCCACAAGCGAAAATTCTACCTCTGAGGCAATATCGAATCCTCTCTTTATAGCTTCTTCGGCAAGTTCAAGCGTGTCTTCAAGCGATTTTTTCAAGAAATGATCTCTGTATGATTTTGACACCGGAACAAAGGTATGGACCCTAGGCTTTGCCACACGCTTGAGCACCTCTCCAGCAGATTTAAAATCTTCCGGATTGGTGGCCCTCGCAAGTACGCAGAAAATAGTGTCCTTAATTACATCAGCCATTTGAAGCAGGGTTTTATACTGGCTTTCCGATGCAGCAGGAAATCCTCCTTCAATAACGTCCACACCAAGGTCCTGAATCTGTTTTGCGATCTGAATGCGTTCCTCCGGTAGCAAAAAAACTCCAGGAATCTTCAGTCCATCTCGGAGTGTGGTGTCGAAGATGTGAACACTTCTCATTCCTTTCTCCTCTCTCGATTTTTTGTTGTTGTTTAATATCAACGTTCCTCAAAGAATAGTTTCCTGAAGTGATAGCCATAAACCTCCCAAGTAACGACCTCGACAAAACATTTAGGATAATGGGTTATCGCAGTCCACAAAGCCTTCCAGAAAAATCTCCGTCCCCTTTCACAATCTCGAATACCCATATACCAGAGAGATCGCAGAAAAGTTATGAGATCTTCGAGTAAAATTTTCCCCCGCTTTCTGGGCTTATTGTAAAGCTTCAGAAATCTCAAAATTCTTCGGTAATAAACTGAGGGCTCGTAAACCTTCTTCATCAATTTTTGATATTCGCTGATGATCCAATCTCTATCCATTTTGGGAATAAAATTAAGACTTCCTTCTTTGTCAGTATTATCGCCAGAAGGATCAAACAGTATGCGCCCCTCCTTCTCCAGCCGTTTGTACAACCTCGTTGTGGGAATCGCCGTAAGCAAACCTATCATGGCTGTTACAATGCCATTGTCTTGGATAAAGTTGAACTGTTTTTTGAAAATATCCGGTTTGTCATGGTCGAACCCGATTATGAACCCACCCATTATAGCCAGTCCATGTTTTTGTATTTTTCTTACTGACCAGGATAAATTATATTTAAGATTCTGGTATTTACCGCATTCCTGCAGACTTTCTTCTTCGGGTGTTTCAAGCCCGAGAAAAACTTTATCGAAGCCAGCCTGCACCATCAGTTCCAACAGTTTGTCGTCGTCGGCCAGATCAACCGAGGCTTCGGTAAAAAAGGTAAACGGATAACCCTTTTCTTCCTGCCATTTTATGACTTCCACAAGCAATTTTTTGACTTTTCCCTTGTTTCCTATGAAATTATCGTCAACGATAAAAACTGCCCCGCGCCACCCACGCTTGTAAAGGGCTTCCAATTCTTTGATCATTTGTTCGTTCGTTTTGGTTCTGGGCTTTCTACCATTCATCACGATTATGTCGCAAAATTCGCAGTCATAAGGACAGCCCCTGGAATATTGAATGCTCATTGTTGAATAGTTGTGTATGTCAATAAGGTCCCACCTGGGCACAGGGGTTTTGTCAAGCGGCGGATGAGCATCTGAACGATAAATTTTCTTGGGGGTTCCTGATATGATATCCGAAATGAATTCCGGTAATAGTGCTTCGCCTTCTCCTAAAATCAAGTGATCAACGTCGGGAAAATCCTGGTGATAACAAAGAAAGAGTGGCCCTCCTCCCGCCATCTTTATGCCCAATCGTTTGCATCGCTGTATGACCTCTTCTGTGGATTTTCTTTGAGCAACCATGGCACTGATAAAAACGTAATCGGCCCATTTCAGGTCGTCGTCTTTCAGCGGTGTTGTGTTGAGGTCTAGGACCCTCTTATTCCATTCTTTCGGGAGCATTGCCGCTACAGTCAGAGCCCCCAAGGGTGGGAATGCGGCTTTTTTCCTGACTATTTTAAGGGCATGAGAAAAACTCCAAAAAGTTTTCGACACTTTAGGGTAAATCAGCAAAATGTTCATGTTTCATTCCTCTCTTTGTTGTTGTTATTATTTCTTCCTGTTACGAGCGTAGTAAACCATGAAAAGCATTATACCGACAATCAGCAGCATTATGTCTCTCAGAACGTCGAGCCACATAGACAACCGGGATGCCTGAGACAGTTCTGCTTCAAAGCAGCCGCACGTTATGTCCATCCCTCGAGCAATATTGGCCAAGATCGCTCCCGTAAATATGACAAGTAGCGCGTTTACTACAAGCAGAGCTCCTCGATGTAAGATACCTAAAGCAATCGCAAGCCCGCATAAACATTCAATCCAAGGAAGCACAATGGCAACAAGATTTACCAATTTATCCGGAAGAAGTCCGTAATTGTAAACAACTAACGCAAATTCTTTTGGGTGCAAAATTTTTGATATAGATGCGTAAATAAATATGCTTCCAAAAAGTAATCTAACAGTCACAAGAGCATACCGTTTCAGCAACTTTTGTGTAGGGGTTTGAGGTTCCATTGAACTGTTTCCAAGGTCAATTTCCTTAATATGTTTACCATTTTCACAAACATCGCTGCAAATCAAGCTACATTTCCCACATCCGGTTGTCTCGAACTGAATCACCGGGTGATCAACTTGGAACCTGTCAAATAGGATCTCTTGTATTTTATCTTTTAGCTTCTCAAGTTCGCTGAGGGGACAGTCGGGGACAACAATGTGGCAGGAAAACCCTGTGCTCGATGAGCTTATTGACCATGCGTGAAGGTCATGAACGTCCTCAACACCTGGCAATTTTTCAAGTATTCTCTTTACCTTTGTGAGGTCTATATGTTTTGGAGCGGCGTTCATAAGTATGTGAATCGCATCAGAGACAATCCCCCAGCAATTCTTCAATATAAAACCAACAATAGCAAAAGATAAAACAACATCCAACCAGTACCACGGGCGAAAGAGTAGCACAATTCCTTCCAAGCAAACGGCAATTGAGATCAGGAAGTCAGCAAGCATATGAAGAAACGCACTCCGAATGTTAAGGCTTGATTGGGATCTACGGTGAAGTAGCCAGGCACACAAGCCGTTTCCTACAATGCCTACCACAGCGAGTGCTATAACAGTTGGAGCTACAACCGCACCACCCGACAGAAAGTGTCTGATGGCTTCTTTTACGATGACAGTGCAAACGCCTAGGAGCAAAAATACATTGGCAAAGGCGGCTATAACTTCAGCACGCCTGAAACCAAAGGTATAAGTCGGCGTTGCCTTCTTTGATGCAAGAGTGAGGGCTATATAAGCTATGATAAGTGATGTGAAATCGCTGAAGTTGTGTACTGCGTCGGATATTATCGCCATACTGTTAGCAAACAAGCCTCCAATGACCTGGACTACCGGGATGATCAAATTGATTATCATAACAGCAAAAATCGTTCGCTTATCGTCCGATAGTGTAGTTGCTTCAAGCTGGGTATGGTGATGAAGGTAATGGTTGTGAGTTTCCTTCGGTTTCACAGTCATTTTGCTTAAATCCTTTAGCAATTCATGGGGCGCATCACCGTAGTCGTTTTAGTTGACAAACAAATGAACTTTTAACAAGCACCCTTGTGCTTCCACCAAATTTGAATCATAAAGTAATGGTTTCGAGCATATCAACAAAAATCGCCAAAAGGATGGTTGCAAATGAAGATAGCACTTGTCCAGATGAATCCCACAATCGGAGATTTTCATGGCAACATTGAGAGGATGCAATCCTTTTTGGAAGAGGCCAGTAAGCAGAAGTGCGATATTGTAATTTTTCCTGAACTCTCTTTCATAGGTTATCCACCTAGGGATTTTCTGGATAGACCAGCCTTTGTGGAGGATAGTATCCGCTGTTGGCCTTTACTGGAACGAATGAGTTCCGAAACAGACATCATCTGTGGTGCAATTTCGAAAAATAACGATCTATACGGCAAGCCTTATTTTAATTCGGTGCTTTATTTTTCGTCGGGTAAGCTTCGAGCTCAGGCACACAAACAGCTTTTGCCCTTTTATGATGTTTTCGATGAAGAACGGTATTTCGAACCAGGTAGGAAAACGGTCGTGGTTTCGGTGAAAGGATTGCGCTTGGGATTAACAATCTGTGAAGATATCTGGAATCATGAGGGTATTTTACCTCGAAAGTTTTATCCAAAAGACCCTGTGGAGGATCTCAAAGGTTTGGGCGTTGACATGGTGATAAATATTGCCGCTTCCCCATACTTTGTAGGGAAAATGGAAAAGATAATGAACCCTTTGTTAAGCAGGGTTGCATCTGAAATCGGTGCCCCTGTAGTTTACGTAAACCAGGTTGGCGGCAATGATGAATTGATTTTTCAGGGATGCAGCATGGTTTACCTAGCTGACGGTAGTGTGGCGGCAAAGGCTGCGTCCTTCAAGGAAGACCTGATTGTTTTTGACTTGGATAAGAAGACCGGAGAGTTTCGCGATAGGTCGGCTATGGAAGTTGAAGAAGTCGTAGAAGCTTTGTGCATGGGACTTCGTGATTACATGAGAAAGTGCGGTTTTGATAAGGTTGTGCTTGGACTAAGTGGAGGCATTGACTCGTCTGTTGCTGCTTGCATTGCGAGGTTAAGTCTGGGAAAGGACAGGGTTCTTGGTGTGGGACTTCCCGGGCCGTACAGTTCGCCAGAAAGCCTAGAAGATGCCCACGAGCTTGCCAAAAGGCTTGAAATTGGCTGGGATGTTGTTTCCATTCGCCCGCTTTTCAATGTTGCTTGTGAGGCTCTGGCATCGCTTTTTGAAGGGCTGGATCCGGACATTACCGAAGAAAACATTCAGGCACGCCTAAGAGGCCTTGTACTCATGGCAATCTCAAATAAATTTGGTCGGTTGCTTTTAAGCACCGGCAACAAATCGGAACTTGCCGTTGGATATTGCACACTCTATGGTGACATGAACGGCGGGTTGGCTATTCTCGGAGATGTTCCAAAAACCATGGTTTACCGAATTGGTCATTACTTCAGAGACAAATACGGGTGGATCCCGGAAAGAGTGCTTACAAAGGCACCTTCTGCTGAGTTGAAACCTAACCAGACCGATCAAGATACGCTTCCACCTTACGACGTTCTGGATCGCATACTTGAACTTTACATCGAGGAAAACATGGGAGAGCAGGAAATTGTCGCACAGGGCTTTGATGCTGATACTGTCAGAGAAGTAATTTTCATGGTCGAAAAGAACGAGTACAAGAGGCGACAAGCTCCACCGGTTCTCAAGGTAACATCAAAGGCTTTCGGTAGCGGTAGGCGTATGCCTATAGCACACGGTTACAGGCCGTGGAAGTAGGGGGAAGAAATGAAGCTCGTTGTCGCTATTGTAAAACCTTTCAAGCTTGACGATGTAAAGGATAAGCTGGCGGAAATAGGAATAAAAGGAATGACGATAACGGAAGTTAAAGGCTTTGGGCGACAGAAAGGTCGTACTGAAATATATCGTGGTGCCGAGTACGTCGTGGATTTTCTGCCGAAGGTGAAGCTCGAGATAGCCTGTGCTGATGAACAGGTTCGAGAGGTTGTAGAAGCCGTTTGCGAATCTGCAAGAACAGGCAAAATAGGTGATGGTAAAATATTTGTGCTACCCATAGAAGAATGCGTCAGGATCCGCACCGGTGAATGGGGTGAGGATGCCCTCTAGTGAAATTCTAAGCCGCGCGATTGATGAGATTATTACCGCTCGTCAGGAATTTGCTCGGAGTTTTGGATCTGTTTCCAGCCAAAACGATGTAATCCCCTTCAAGACTTTTTCCGGCATTGTCTTGGCCAGGAAATATGCTCAGAGGGTTAAGGATAGTCTTGCCTATTTCTTTTCTTTCTTGCCCGTTGGGAGTGTATCCAGATGGGTTGTCGCTGCTGTGGGAGGTCTTGGCCGCGGAGAAATGAGTTTTTGCTCAGATATTGATATACTCTTTCTTCATGAGAGGCGGCTAAGCAAATCCTTTCACGATTATATCCGGTCACTCGTTTATGGACTCTGGGATGTTGGCCTGGATGTTGGCCACAACACTGCACCGCTATCAGTGGCTCTTCGTTTGAGTTCAAAAGATTTCACGATTCTTACCAATCATCTGACAGCCGATTTCATTGCGGGGGACAGAGATCTTTACGAAAAATGGCGAACTCGTCTTCTGGGGAGATTTGGTATCCGGCGCACCAAAAAATTCGTAAAACAGCTACAGGAATACACCAGTCGGCGTCACCACAGGTTTGCTGAAAGCTCATACCTGCTAGAACCTCACATTAAAGAAGGACCCGGCGGGTTGAGGGATTTACATGTAATACAATGGGCTGGAGCCGTTTTCTGGAATGCAGCGGATTACAAAGGAATACCAGCTGAAGTTTTACCAGATTACGAAAGGGAGTGGCTTATTGAGGCCGAAGCCTTTTTATGGGAACTGAGGTTGGCTCTTCACGCTGTCAGCAAAAGAGCAAATGACCAACTGCTTATGGCCTATCAGCATGAAATAGGAACTCGGTGGTTTAGTGATAATGAAAGTTACGGGGGACGGCAGGTAGTTGAGGAATTCATGAGGCAGTACTACCTTCACAGTGCAAGGGTGCGCCGGGTGACTACGTTTTTCCTTGAAAGATTGCACGATATGGTTTTCCGACGGAAATCCAGAACTAGGCGGCGATCGCTAACCAACGGGGAGCTCTTTCTGGAAAATGGTCACATATGTTTTTCTGATCCTGGGGTTGTGGAGAAAAATCCCCTGTTGCTTATGAAAATCTTCGCTGAAGCAGCACGCAGAGGTGTTCATTTTCATCACGAGACGGGAAGAATCATCAGGGTTAACCTTGAATACATTGATGATTCGGTTCGCGAAAGCCGAAAGGCAGCTGAGCTTTTTTTCGAGGTTCTTTGCAATGTACGGCATGGAGCCAACGTGCTGAGAACCATGCTCGAGACAGGTGTGTTGACCAGGTTCATACCTGAATTCAGAAATGTGAGATATCGCGTACAGTACGATATTTACCACCTTTTTACTGTTGATGAGCATTTAATCAGAACGGTTGGCGAATTACACCGACTTGCTAAGGAAGAGAAAAATGGGCTGTTTTATGGACTCAACCGAAACGACCGAAAACTACTTTTTCTGGCAGGCTTGCTGCATGACATCGGAAAGGGTATGGGAAAAGGACATGCAGAAATAGGAGCTAACCTCGTTGTCGGAATAGCCAGGAGATTAGGGCTGTCTGAAAAGGAAGCAAGGGACTTACAGTTTCTGGTGAAGCATCATCTTTTAATACCCGAAATAGCGTTGAAAAGGGATCTTTCTGACGAAAAACCCATTGTGAAATGCGCCACCGAAGTCAAAAGCGTTCGTCTTTTAAAGCTCTTGTATCTTCTTAGCATTGCCGATTCTAGAGCAACAGGTCCTCGAGCGTGGAATGCCTGGCGGGCAGGGCTAATGGCGGAACTTTATTTTAAGGTTTATCGCTTCCTTACACGAAAGGATTGGCGCGGGGATCTGGCTCGACAGATCAGGAAAACAAAACAGGCTGTTCTTGAGTTATGCCAGAGTGACGAAGAAAAAAGCATTGTGGCGAAATGGCTGGAAGAACTTTCGTTTAGATACCTGATTTCTCAAAGTCCCCCTAGAATTTACGAACACTTTGCCATGGAACGTGAGTTTGAACGACGAGGTGGGGTTGTGTTCAATGCGGCACGTAGAAAGGGCGACATTTGGGATATTACGGTGGTTGCCAGGGACAGGCCTGGATTATTTTCCATTATAGCGGGTGTATTGTGGGCGGCTGGAGTTAATATCCTAGCAGCGGACATATTTACGAGGACCACCGGGATCGCCGTTGATGTTATTACCGTGGACATGTTGCCTGATCCCATGAAAACGGATAAATTGTGGGCAAAAGTGCATTCCGACCTTAGTAAAGCCATCGAAATCGATGACTATTTAAAGAAGCTGCTCGAGCGTCGCAAGTCTTCACCCTTTTTGAAAAAAGACTTTGTACCAAAACGACCGGATCGAGTGGTCATTGACGAGAACTCGTCGGACTTTTATACCGTTATCGAAGTTTATACTTGGGATAGACCCGGTGTACTTTATGCCATCACCGATGTGCTATATAATTTCGGCCTATCCATTCAACTTGCCAAAATCAGCACCCCTGGTGCTCAGGTTGCCGATGTTTTTTATGTAACCACGACCGGTGGCGAAAAACTCAATAATCCAAGATTAGCACATCAAATTAAAGAAGCCATACTCCAACGTTTAACAACAATTGATTAGCGTAACCTGAATTTATTCGTCACTGAAAGTTTTGCTGTCGAGAGCACATAATATGTCCGCTGTTGTAGCACATTAGTTGTCCGGTTCATACTGTGTTTAAGGAGGTGAACACGGTATGAGCCGGACGA
>Ga0190313_1000112_pt1 | contig 52299 bp, 47 predicted proteins | sample 4870071011_MG_FD_169989 | JGI IMG/M metagenome (GOLD analysis project Ga0190313, IMG submission 169989) | Hydrothermal vent sediment bacterial communities from Southern Trench, Guaymas Basin, Mexico - 4870-07-10-11_MG | ecosystem: Environmental > Aquatic > Marine > Hydrothermal vents > Sediment ...
ATATGGTGGCCTCGAGAAGATTAGGAGGTATGTTGAAGAACAGGGTGGAAACATCACTCAATTGCAATTGTCAGACTTCCAATGAAGATACCCCGCAGCTTGCTGCGGTTGGGTTCTTCATTTTTAACCAAGAAAAGAGGTTATTTCTATCAGTATCTCCTAGACCAACAAATCGGCGAGGAAGTCTACCACGAATGGATGAAACACAGAGTAGATGGAAACGCATAATGACGCTATGGGCCGAGGGGGAGCGAGCAAAGTAGAGTCTTTGCGAGCAACCCTCGGCGTGAACGAGCGTAGCGAGTGAACGCCGAGGGGGAGATTCGAACTCCCGCGGGGTCGCCCCCAGATGGTCTCGAGCCATCCGCCTTAGCCGGACTGGGCCACCTCGGCATCGTGCTATTGCGAATATTAAGGGTTTTGGAATATACGAGCGAGCAGGTGAGCCCGAGTTTCTTTCTCATCCGGTGTCTTTCTTTGGAGGGCGGAGCCAGCGCAGCGAGTTGTAAAGAAAGAGCCCGGACCTTGGGCCACCTCGGCATTTTGCTCTCTATCTCAGCATTCGGGAAGGCACATTCTTAAAAAACCTTGTGCATGCCGGCTCATGAAGATACACCTCATCGTCAACGGAGAGGATTGGGGAACCGTGGAGATTCCCGACGGAAGCACCGGAAATTCCCTTGCAAAAGAGATTGCCGCACCCATACCTGTCACACTTATGAAGGTCAATGGCCGTTTCACTCCCCTCCCCTCCGAACTCAACGAAGGGGACGAGGTGGAACTTTTCATCACTTCTTCAAGCGGATAGTTCTCTTGGAAAGCTTTATCAGGTCCAAAAGGTCATCGTAAAGCTCCGGGATTATCTCGAAGGTTATGAACAGAAGGATTATGAGCGCTATGAGGCTGCCTGTCTTAGCTATCGTGTTGTGGGCCGTCTCAAAGTCGGTGATATTGTAATAAGTCAGGTAGATGACCCCCGCATTGCGGAATATGTTCAGAAAATATATGACGCTCGCATTCATGATGAGGGCTTTGATCTTCTGCCTTGTTTTTCCGTGATTTGCCAGAACGACCCCCGCGCCGATCAATATGCTCTGTATCGCTGTGCAGGCCAGCACTATTCTTATCTTCGCATCCGGGACAAGTGAGCCGAGTTCACCGTCGGAATACTGGGGCGGGAGCGCAAAGAAAGATTCCCCGCTCATGCGGTTGAACAGCCAGACGCTCTGCTTTGCGACCTCATAGATAAGTGCTCCCGACAATTCGGGGATTCCTTCGATAAGAAAATAGGGAAATCCGGCTATAAAGGAGGCTCCCGCTATGAACTCAAGGCCTCTGTGGTCTTCATTTCTTCCGAATGATATCTCCTCCTGAAATGCGAGGTAAAGGAAAAAAGGGAGCGCTGCAAAGCAGAAGAATGTATTGACATAATCATCTATTGCAAGAAAATGCGGTGCCCGAGTCGGCCAATAGGCCGCAATAAGTATCCACCCTACCGCCCTGAATCTGTGTTTTGCCCTCCCCCTGTAAAAGAAGCCTGTTCCGAGGAGAATGAGCCCTAGGATTATTAGTATGTCAATCGCTTCCATTCGACCGCCTGTCCACTTCATAGTTCATAACGGTTACGGCCTGCCAGGTGTGCATGTGGGTCGGCCCGAGGCTCATTTTTCGCGCTCCGATGGACATGAGCATGCTCTCCTCCGCAGGCGTGAGGTCCTCGCTGTCGCCCAGAACGAAGGTCGTATTTTCTGATATCTCGCTTTCGCGCACATCCTCGCCTTCCTCTTTCAGATAGATCATCTCCGAATCCTCTGCCGTGAGCCGGAGCACATCTTTCAGGTCCGTGTCCGAGACATACATTCCCGGCGTGGCCTTCAACTCTCCTTTTCCATGGTACCTGATGAGTGCGTTCCTTATCATTGAGGCCATGTTCCTCTCGTCCGGAAACAGGTATCTCGCCTCGGAGCCTATGATTCTTATGGTTCTCGGACTCCCCCCCTTTCCTCCGTTGAAGACGAGCCACACCTCCACATCCTCTCTGAGGCCGTGTGATAGGAAAAGAGCAGCGGACGCGCTCATCGCCAGTATGTCCATCCTCCCGCCGCTCCCCGGCAGATCGTCAAGTTTGAAGTGGCCGGTGCTGTCAGCCCTGTGGCCGACTATCAGGAAGCGCCTCATCATATCACGATATTATCTCTTCGAGCCTGTCTTGCTCGGCGGCCATCCTTATCTCCTTTGCGATCCTCTGGCCGGTTGAAAGCCCCGGCTCTATCAAGTCTGCATAGGGTGAGCCAGAGATGAAGGGATTGGTTCCGGCCACAATCCTCGAGGATATCTCGAAGACATTGAACTCCAGCTTGTCGGTGACTATCGACTCGAGGCAGAATGGCCCTATCATGCCTCCGAATAGTTTTATTGAGCTTTCAACTACCTTTTCCGCTATGTCGAAGGCCTTCGGCAGTAGGGATTCCCGAAGTACTACCGGGACATTCCCGGTGACCACGAACGACGGGAATATGCCCATCTTCTTCAGCTCTTCCTGAGCTCCCAGCTTGTATATCTCGTCTATGTTCGACTCGTCCCTGCGGTCTATGCTGAGCATCTCTATCGTTCCTTTGGAAACTCCATATCCCTCCTGTTTTATCGGCGAATAGAAGAAGTGCAGGTAGTAGCGCGTTCCGAGGATGTATTCCTGTATCGAGTACTTCTTGTTCCAGTCTATCCCCATCTTGAACTCCGCATAGTTCTTCGCTATGAAGAAACCCCTGCCCCCCTTTGCTCCGTGATATTTTACGAGCACCGGGCTATCTATGCTGCGCGGGTCGTCTATCTTTCTCGGCATCTTTATCCCGGCGTGAGCTTCCAGCCATTCCCTCTCCTTTTCACGGTCGGATTCCCATTCGAGCACATTGCGGTTCCCGAAGGTAGGGAGCGGAAGCTCCTTGAACCTGTCCGCACCCAGATACTCCACGAATGAGCCGTGGGGGACGATTATCGCATTCTCCTCAATGAGCCTGTCCGTGAGGTCGAATATCTCGTCATAGGACTCTACGATTATGAACTCGTCCGGCCTTCCCAGAGGAAATGCGTCGTAGAATTTCGCCCTCTCCTTTATCGCTATACCGATGGTCTTGAAACCCTCTTTTCGCGCCCCGTTGAATATCTGAAGACTGCTGTGAGAACAGACGGTGGCTATGCTCAGTTTATTTTTGTCGTAGCCATCGAGTATTTTTTTGATGTTTTCCTTTGAGACCATATAACCGCATACAGAGGAAGCATTAAAACTTTTCGAACATCGTTTTTCGCCGCAAAGTATTTTTCCACTGACGGATTGCGAGAACCCATGAAGATAGTTGTGGCAAGCGGTAAGGGCGGAACCGGAAAGACGACGGTGGCCACCAATCTGGCACTCGTTGCAGGCAACGCCATGCTTATGGACCTTGATGTGGAGGAGCCGAACGATGCCCTGTTCATGAACCCGGCATACACCGGAGAGAAGGAGGTCAATATGCTGGTTCCAATAGTGGACCAGGACAAATGCACCAACTGCGGCATATGTGCTCAGGTCTGCGAGTTCAACGCGATAGCCGTTCTCGGAAAGAAGACCATGACATTCCATGAACTCTGTCACGGCTGCGGGCTGTGTGCATACGCATGCCCGGAGAAGGCCATAAGCGAGGTACCACACCCTCTCGGAATGATAAAGTTCGGTAAAGCGAAGGGAATGAACTTCGTCGAAGGAGTTCTTAATCTCGGAGAGCCAATGGCAACTCCTCTTATCCGCGAAACAAAAAAGGAAGCGAAAGGAGACCTAGTGATAATGGACGCTCCTCCGGGAACATCCTGTCCGGTAATAGAGGCGATACACGGCTCCGACTTCTGCATACTGGTTACGGAACCGACACCATTCGGACTCTGGGACCTCAAACTGGCCGTCGGAGTCGCCAGAGACCTGAAGGTCCCTCTCGGAGTGATAATCAATAGGGACGGCATCGGAGATGACGGCGTGGAGCGCTACTGCGAGGAAGAGAATATCGAGGTACTTGCCAAAATCCCAATGGACAGGAGGATTGCCGAGGCTTATTCAAGGGGAGTTCCGATGGTCGAAGCTCTGCCTGCGATGAGAGAGCTCTTCAAGGCTGTGCTCGAAAGGGTGAAGCATCTTTCCATATCGAAAAAGGACGGCGAGAAAGCGGAAGCCTAGCCTTCCATGCGCTCTTTCACCATCTTACCGGCATGCTCCACTATGTCTCTGAACCACCCCTCATATGTGCCAGCGCAGTGCGGGCTCAGGATTATGTTATCAAGCTCCTCAAAGGGATAGTCCTGTTTGAACTCCTTTCCGTAGTGCCACCAGACATCTACGGTCGCCGTGAAATCCGGGTTTTCCCTCAGATGCGCATAGAGGTCTTTCTCGACGATTATCTTTCCGCGGGATATGTTCACCAGCACCGCATCCTTTTTCATCAGTTCCAGCGTTTTTCTGTCGATCAGGCCCTTTGTTTCAGGCGTCAGGGGAAGCGTTATGAATACGGCATCGGAATCTTTCAGCATAGCGTCAAGGCTGTCGAGGGTTCCCACTTTTTCAACGGGAATATCTCCGTCATACTTTCCTCTACTGTTTATCGCACTAACCACCGCCCCGAGAGATGAGAGCATCTTTCCGAGTTCCTGCCCGATATGCCCGAAGCCGAGTATGAGCACCTTCCTTCCCTTTATCAGTCTGCTTTCAAGCAACTGCGGGAACTTTCCGTTTCTCATCTTTCGGTCCCTGTACGGAATCCTTTTCAGTGCCGAAAGGTAGAGAGCAAGCCCGTGCTCTGCCACCGCTCTGGCATTGGCCCCTGCATTGGATTGAACCTTCACGCCTTCAGGCACCATTGAAAAATCTATGTGGTCCGTCCCTGCGGTGAGCGTCTGAATGAGCATCAGGTTCTTCACCCTCGGAATCAGGTCTTCCACATCCTGCCAGTGGAAGACAATGAGAACCTCTGCGCTCTCCACGAACTCGGAATCAGCATCCTCAATGCACCTTATCTCGGCATCAGGCAGGGTTTTGCGGAGAGCATCCAGCTCGTTGCAGAACGATGTGAGGACCTTCACGGAAGGGAAACGGGGTGGGGATAAATAGATTATTGGCCGTGTTCTTCAATAAGTCTAACTATCTCTTTTTCAATTCTTCTTTCCTCTTCCACTCTATCTTCCATTATTTTTGATATGAAAACGATGGATTTTTTGATATCTGGATAAACATAGATTTTCATGCCGTCGCTGAGTTCCAGCTTCCACGGCTCCTCTTCCCATTTGTTTCCTTCAACCTCTTTATAATCTATTTTCAGTAACTTCATCGCTTTTTTTACTATTCCTTTGGTGCTGTCAAGGTCAATATTTACTTTGATTTCTCTACCATACCTGTGTTCCATAATCGCCTTACTGTTGTTATGTTTTAAAACAAAATAAATAATAAATACTACTATTCCATAGAAGGCATATATTAATGCAATCCCGGAAAGTGAGATTTCGTGTCCCAGAACGAAATGGGCCGTTGCGAAAATTTCATTCATACTAATGAATATTCCAATAAAGGAGTAGAGTATAAACCGAGTATAGATGTGCATTATCTCCTCCGTAGAAATCCAGACCTCTGGGTTTTTTTCATAGATGCTCGTCAAGAGAATGAACAATATGGCTACTGCAGCAATCCCGAAGAACAGAATGTGTGCAGGAAGTTTCAAGAATTCATAGGAAGGATCAACGGACATAGCATATATGGGAGAAACAACAATAAATATAATAAAAAATAAAAATATCACAACATCAAACATTTTCTTCTTTTTTTCAAGAACCTCGTTCACGTCCATGTTTTTAGTATGAAAAAATACTATTTATCCTTTTCCATCGAGGATTAAAGAGCCACCTCATTATCCAATCAGCTGTTTTAAAATCTCTTTTTCAATCTTCCTCTCCTCTTTTTCTGTGCTTTCTGTGATTTTATAGATGTGAATCCTCGAAACCTTTTTATTGGAGTTTATGGAGATACCCATGCCATTTTTCAGTTCAAACTTCCATGCCGGAACTCCTAACTTCGTTTCATCTTTTTCATTGTATTCTATTTTCAGGGAATCAAGAGCTTCCTTCACTATGCTTTTTGTATTTTCCATACCCGCATCAATGTTGTTGACTCTGCTGTTGCCATATCTCGTATATGCAATTTTTCTTGCATATGAAGTCAGAGGAAACAGACTTATAATCATAATTATAAGTATGATATAGTTTATACGCATAATTTCTGATGAAAATATATTATATCCAAGAAAAGCATACATTAAAAGTGGAAATTCGATAAACGCCGCCATAGAGATAAGCACCATATTTTTCATAAGTTTCTGTGCCATATCCATCAACTTTTCTGTACTTAACCAAACATCTCTGTTCTTTTCTTGTCTCTCATTCCACACAAAATATATCATCATGATTGCCATGAGGGAAAATATGAAGACAAACGAGGGAGACATCAGGAACTCATATCCGGGTTTTGCTGAAAGAACAAGGGGCATTGGCGAAATTATCAGGAAGAGGAATACGAAAACAGCAGTAATGTCCGCCTTTTTCTCTTCTCTTTTAAGATACTCCTTCTCATCCATAAAACCACAATGAATAAAACATATTTATCTCTTTCCACCCCAGAGCTTATCTTTACTGCCGGAGCGCATCACGGGCCCATGTTCATCTCATTCAGGAATGTCAGCACATCCTTGAAAACATCCTCGAAATCCGGCAGTTCCTTTATCTGATGTGTGAGAGACGCTTCCCATGCGTTTTTGAAGTATTCCTTCTTCGACATCAGAGCGCTCGGATTTCCCTCGATTCCTTTGTTTGAGAACTTGGCAGGCAGTATCTCCTCGACAGATGCCATACGCACCCTTTCTTTCAACATACGGACATCATAAAGGTCTCTCGGCCGGGTTCTTTCGAAGAGAGAGCGCACCTTTTCAGAGAATATCTCCTCAAGCGAATAGGCAAGGATGGCTCCATTCAGCCCGTCGGAATAAGGGTGCATTATCTTTTTCTCGGTCAGAGGAAGAAGGATCTCTTCACCGGCCGGCGCGGTGATGTCAAGTTTTATCTTCATGGGAGAGCCGCCCCTCCAGAGCATTTTGAAATACACTGAAACCTCGAAACCGTTGTAGTTGGAATCCACCTTAACTTCTTCCAAGAACGATATGCCGCTCTCATTCCTCGCCCTCACGACCGAATCCGAAACCATGTAGAGAATCCCATTGCGGTCCGTATCTCTCATGAGTGTGAAATCCAGATCATCCGAGAACCTGTAATTTTCGATATAGAGCTTCTTTATGCACGTGCCCCCTTTGAATGCCATCTCCATGCCGGAGAGCGCCCACAGCAGCCAGTTCTGTGCGTAATCCCGCTCTATCGTGGACTCCGGAACACCATGAAGTCTGGCCTTTTCTCTTATCTCTCGTGCGGGAATCATTCCAAACCCCTCAGTTCGCTCTCTTCTATGTTCAGGATAAGCCGCCATTTAGCTGATTTCTTCCCTTTTTTCGGCATTGTCGTGTCCAGCACAAGGTAGTTTTTGGTGTTGATACGGGGCAGTTCCACATCCACTCCGAAAAGTTCACATAGATAACCGAGTCTCCTGACAACTCCGCTGTTGTCCATCTTCACCGCATATTCCGCCAGTTTTTCAGCATTAAAACTCCCTTTTTTCAGTGCTTTGGCCACTTCAACTATGCCCCCGCAATACCGGGGTTTATCGAGACAGTCCACCATTGTCTTCTCCCTGTCCGTGATAAGAACCTCGCTGTCGTCAGACCACATCTTCCCGATTCCGAAGAACTTGTCCTCCTTTATTCTGACGATCCGGTATCGGACCCCGAAAACTTCGACATCCCGTTTTTTCTTTCTCCCTGTTGTCTGGATGAAGACCGTGGAGGGAATCTGCTCCGTAAGGCCGTGGTGGTGGAGAGCGCTCCAGTACGCTATTGCATATGGCTTCACGAGGACGGAAGCAATGACGAACTCGTTAAGGGTGTATCTACCTTTCTCGGCCTCAAGTGGTATTATCATGTATTTTCCCTTCTCTATTCTCTCTATCCATCCTCTTTTCTCCATCCTGTAAAGAAGCTTTTTGAGGCTGTCTCCCTTTATTCCCGAGGCGTCGGATGCTTCTTCAACCGTGAATACCCTACCTTTCTCGGCCAGTTTCCTGAGCACATCTATGTTTCTCATTCTAATACACCATAGTTGACATTCATGTCCACTTTGGGGAACACAATTGAGATTATTTAAAACTTTCCATCGATACTATTCGAACAAAAACATTATTTTTACCCACACCACGGCGTCAGTATGGCAGAGATACCTCTCACCGACTCATCCGGATTGTATTAGACCGGATATTTCCCTCTCAATTTTTCTTTCCACATCCACCATATGCTCCGGTATTTTCGATATGATAATTATGGTTCTTCCAAGCCCCTCTTTCTCAACAGATATCTTCATTTCTCCACCTACAAGTATGCGCCACGGAAGCGCTACGGGACCCTTTTTCTCAGGCACCTCATACTCGATGTTCAGGTTATCCAGAGCCTTTTTCACGATGTCTCGCATCTCATCAATGTTGACCGCAGAGGTCTTCATTATGCGCCAGTTGCCGAAGATGTTTTTCCTCTGCATCGGAGCCATGAACACCATGGCAGTATAGGATATGGGAACAAGCACACCGAGCACCGAATACATTCTAAAGGACTGTTCATCCACAATTCCTCTCTGAAGATATAGATACGCGATCATCACTCCTTCCAGATATCCGATAAATACGAATGCAATACCCATTCTCATCATTCCAAGTATGAGTCGGTCCATACCATCTCCCGAAATCCAGAGCATGTCATCTTTTTTCGAGAGATTATCTCTCTTTCTGATGATAATGAGTGCTATCGGGAGTAATAACACCACAATAACAAGGAATATGAAACTAACATCCGTTGTCATTAGAAGAGGTAAAGCAGTGATGAGCCAGACTCCTGTAACAAGACCGACAATCCTGTTGTGCTTCTCCTTCTTTTCCAGATACTCCTTCTCATCCATAAACCCGCAATGAATAAAACATATTTATCTCTTTCCACCCCAAACCTTATTTTACCCCTGCCATAGCGGATGGTATGGCCGAAGAGCGCGATGTTCAGGAGATGCTGAGGACCATCGGCGTGAAAAGCGTTGAGGAGCTTTTCAGCGATATTCCGGAAGAGGTCAGGATAGACGGGATAGACATTCCCGAGGGTATGAGCGAAATGGAACTCAGAGAGATGGCGAAGGAAGTGCTTTCAAAGAACACCACCATGGGCGAGATGCCGACCTTCCTCGGCGCGGGCGTTTACCGCCATTATCTTCCTTCGGCGCTCCGTGAACTTCTATCTCGCTCGGAATTTTACACCTCATACACACCCTATCAGGCCGAGATAAGTCAAGGCATGCTTCAGTCCATGTTCGAGTACCAGAGCCTCATGGCGGAGCTCACCGGGATGGAGGTCTCCAACGCCTCCCTCTACGACGGCTCAACAGCCCTCGGCGAAGCCGCGCTCATGGCAGCACGCATAACCAGAAAGAAGAAGATAATAGTGCCGAAGGCGATGCTCTGGGAGAAAAAATCAGTGCTGGAGAACTATGCCCACGGACCCGGCCTTATAATCGAGGCGATACCTTATGAGACCGATACCGGAAGGGCGGACCTTTCAGCCCTGAAAGAGATGGTGGACGAGGACACCGCCGCGGTCTACATCGAGAACCCGAACTTCTTCGGTGTTCTGGACGAGAGGGTGGACGAGTTCAGGGATATTGCGGGAAATGCGATGCTCATCGTGGCGGCGGACCCCGTTTCCCTTGGGATAATAAGGCCTCCCGGAGATTACGGAGCGGACATAGTCATTGCCGAAGGCCAGGGAATAGGGATGGCACCCAATTTCGGAGGCCCCCTTTTAGGTATATTCACCAGCCGGAAGAAGTATCTCAGGCAGATGCCGGGAAGGATAATCGGTATGACCGAGGACAGCGACGGAAGAAGGGCTTTTACGATGACGATGCAGACAAGGGAGCAGCACATACGGAGGGCGAAGGCGACCAGCAACATATGTTCAAACGAGGCATTATGCGCTCTTGCTTCGGCAATGTACCTCGCGATGCTGGGAAGGGAAGGTCTCAGAAAGCTGGCAAAACTGAACATGTACAAAGCAAGGGAACTCGCGGAGCGCATATCCGCGATAAATGGTTTCGAGGTGCCTTTCAAGCCTTTCTTCAACGAGTTCGTCGTGAGATACCCCACCGATTTCGAGAGCATACACGAGGCACTTCTGGAGAACGGAATACACGGAGGCCTGTCCCTGAAAGAGCATTTCCCTGAACTGGGAGAGAGCGCGCTATATGCAATAACAGAAACCACTCCCGCGTGGGGCGTCGAAAAACTGATAGAAATATTGAAAAGGTTTAAATGGGCCTAAGTCCCCTGAATCACGACGCTCTGAATTATTATGTTCACCTCTGGTTTGTGGAACTGCGGATTTATTTCTATGGTATCCACGCCGTTGATTTCATTTAGTATATCAAAGCCAGATATAACTTTCCCGAAAACGGCATATCCGGCACTCTGTGGGGTCGGGTCCAATATTCCGCTATTGTCTTTCATGTTCACGAAAAATTCAGATGTTGCGCTATCTGGATCACTGGTTCTTGCCATGGCAACAGTCCACTTTGTGTTGTGCAGGCCATTTTTCGCCTCATTTTTTATCGGAGGGTACGTCTCGATATGGGTGTTATTGGGATAATACCCACCTCCCTGAACTACAAAGTCCTTCTCAACCCTATGGAACAAGGTGCCATCATAGAGTTTGTTGCTTGCATATCTTATGAAGTTATCAACGGTTATAGGGGCCTTCTCTCTATATAGTTCCACTTCTATTGTACCCAATATATTTCCGTCCTCACTTCTTATATTTATTATTGCTATGAGATTATTTTCTTCTGTATTTCCTGAATCATCCTCCGTGGAATCCGAACCTCCATCCGTCGAATCACCTCCGTCAGAATTTCCATCCCCATAGTCTATACCTGCCCCGCTATCACTGTTACCCGCCATGAAATACACAGCCGAGCCCATCCCCGCTACAAGAAGGATGACTATGATTATCGCAACAATCAGTTCTTTTGCCGGCCCCGCCGCTTCGATGTTTTCCTCGCCCGGAATGCTTTTTCTTCTTCGGGACATGGAGCCTTCTTGATATACTGATATTTAACTCTATCCCATAGGGCAGAAGCTTTGCAGACTGCGAAATCTATTTATAGCGGCTCCGGATTGTGTGATTACCGACAAATTTCAAGGAGGAAAAATATGCACGGAATATCATCACATAAAGGATTGATGAAAGCGATTGTGGCACTTGCACTGGTAGCTCTGATGGCGGCAACGCCATTTGCGAGCGCACAGGCCCATACACAGCCTGCAACACGGGCTGATACAGGGGAGCTCGTACTTAGAGTGGCCATGCAGGACGATATCAAGACACTAAACATGCTGAGTGCCGGAGATGTCTGGACATGGAATGTCATAGGCTGGGTCTTTGATGGACTCACATGGCAGAACGCATCCAACAACGACCATGTCGAGCCATGGGCTGCAGAGTCGTTCCACCACGGGCCCGAGAGCACATGGTCCGACAAGCCATATCCGGATAACGACGACAACGATGACTATCAGAACTGGACTGTCAAGCTGAGGGATGGAATAAAATGGCACGACTGGGAATCCCAGACCGGAGATGACCAGTATGTCAAGGCACACGATGTCATATTCTCACTGAGGCTTGCAGCGGATGTTTCCAGATATGCGGGCGGCATAGATTGCGTTGTGGCAAGAGATGCTAACGGCAACATGATATATGGAAGGGACATATCGGACAAGATACCCGGCGGCATCTATAAGGGCCCGAACGGTGATTGGGCCGAGGGGGTGGATGTCAGTGACCAGACAAACTACGGAGACCTCCCCGTCGTTCTCGTTACCGCGGATTCCGACGATCTCACACTTCACTACAGACTTATGAAGACATATGCCGATTTCCCGATAGATACCCTCAATGCGCTCATAGTGCCCGAGAGGATATGGAGCACCCACATAGCTGACAAGCTTACATGGAGCGACCCGCAGGGGCTCATAAGCTTCGGACAGTACAAGTTCGATTTCTGGAACGAGCAGTCACAGATATCGAGGATAGACACATTCAGGGACTATTTCAGGCCGGAATACGACCCGATAACCGGTCAGCAGAAACCATACATCGATGGAATACTTTTCAAAGTGTATGGAACCACCGATGCTGCGGTCATGGCCCTTACCTCCGATGAGGTCGACTTTATTGCATGGGCAATAGACCCCGGTTTCATAGATACCATAAATTCAGACCCGCATCTCACACTTGTGAGGAATTCGGACCTCGGTTTCTTCTATGTGGCATTCAACATGAGGAAGCCCGAGTTCGGATATGCAGGATATGACCCCGATGACATACCTTCCGGCGGAGTTCCCACATATAATAATGGAAACTATACCGATGTGGGCAAGCCTTTCAGGGTTGCATTCGCACACATAATAAACAAGCAGTACATCGTTTCCAAGTTCCTTCAGGGCTTCGGAAGCGTAGGTACATCCGTCGTCTCACCCGTGAACTCCTTCTGGTACAACCCGAACATAAAGATATACAACTATGACCCAGAAGCCGCCAAACAGATACTGGACAAGCAGGGCTGGACGGATAAAGACGGAGACGGATGGAGGGAGTTCCCCAACAGGGGAGATGACGAGATAACTATGATGACACCTCCGGCCGATTACGACCCGATAAGGGCACAGTCCGGCCTTCTTATACAGCAGGACGCACAGAACATAGGAATAAACCTCAAGTCCGTTCCTACGAACTTCGGTACGATAGTCGAGCAGATAGGAACCCATCAGTTTGACATATACATGCTCGGATGGTCGATCGGAGGCCCGACAGGCTCCGCAACCGCACCCTGTGACTTCTTCGGATCCAGCGCCGATGGCGGAGGAAACAACTATCCGGGATACCACAACGAGAGCTTCGACAAACTCTGCGAACAGATGAACACCGAGCTGGATATAAACAAGAGAAGGGCAATAGACTTCCAGCTTCAGGACATAATCGCAGAGGATGTGCCCTACAGTGTCCTATATTACAGGGATGTCCTCGAGGCATACAACAACGAGTTCACCGGCTGGGTCCCGAGGTATGGTACCATATTCAACTGGTACTCACTGAAAGAACTGAAAGTTCAGCCTGAGAGCAACTACAAGATAGACCTTTCCACACCTACGGCGGTTAACGGAGGTAGCGATGCAACATTCACAGCCTATGTTACCGACAAGAACACCGGAGACCCCATATCCGGCGCAACCGTCACATTCTCCGTGGATGCGGGCAACCTTTCGAGCACAACGGTGACAACGGATGTCAACGGAAAGGCAGAGGTAACATACTCCGCTCCAAAACCGCAGAATTCTCTGGGAGTTACGGTCAAGGCCGTGGTGCACGACAGCACGAACAATGTGGACATCGGTGTGACCAAGTTCGTCGTTGTACTGCCTCCGAGCGAGATAACGCTGAACATAGATACGATACCGAAGGATACGATATCCTCCAATAGCGGCGTACCCACCAATCTGGAGATAAATGTGTATACCGGAAGCGGAGAGATGCTTGGCCCGATGGATGAGAATATGACCGGAGTCAGCATCAACATACAGATATCTCCCGAAGGTGCGTCCAGCACATATACGGGTTTCGAGAACGGTGCATGGCAGTATCAGTTCACGGGAGCGGCCGATGAAGGAAAGACCGCACAGTATACCATAACCATAACCGCCACATACAAGCAGGATAACACCACCGTCAGTTCTGCGAGCAAGCAGGTGACCTTCACGGTCATAGGTCCGGAGCCACCGAAGCCGACCACTGGCGGGAACGAAACTACTACGACAACCCCTGCGCTCGGAATAATACCGATGGTCTTCGCGGTTTCCTTCGCGGCGGTCGTATACACGGTATACAGGAAGAAGCGCTAAACCCCTTCCCTTTCTTTAATTATTTTAAAAATATCTGGAGAGTGATTCAATGAGGCTCCGAGAGTACCTAATAAAAAGAATGATTCAAATCTTCATCACGCTGATAGTCGTACTGGTAATGCTTTTTGTTGTTTTCAGAATGATGCCGGGAGATCCGGCTTCCATGGTCATGAGCCCGAAATTCACTGAGGAACAGAGGCAGCTTCTCAGGGCCCAATACGGCTTGGACAAACCTCTGTGGGAGCAGTTCGTTCTTTACATGAAGAACATGCTTGTTCTAGACCTTGGAATGTCTTTCTACTATTCTCAGCCGGTATTTGATCTTATACTGGTCAAGATCGGGCCTACCCTGCTACTTTTCGGTACGGCCATGGTGATAGCATACATACTGGGAATACTGATAGGCGCAGCCATGGCATGGAGAAGAGGAAGTAAGGGGGAGATAGCAGGAATAGCCGTATCCCTCTTTTTCTATTCCATGCCATTGTTCTGGCTTGCATTGATAATGTTATGGTTCTTTGCATCCCAGATCAAAATATTCCCAATCGGAGGTTTGGGTGGTAGTGACCCGAACAGCGGCCAGCCATATCCCTTCCCTCAGAATGTCAAGGATATTCTATGGCATCTATCACTTCCTTTGCTTACACTTACAATAGCCAGTCTTGCGGGGAACATCCTTCTGATGAGGAATTCCATGCTGGATACTCTGGCAGAGGATTACATCGTCACGGCAAGGGCAAAGGGAATTCCAGACAGGAGGATAATGTACAGACATGCAGCTAGGAATGCCATGCTTCCCGTGGTGACATCTTTTGCCATGGGTCTCGGGTTCATAATAAGCGGAGGCGTTCTGACGGAGACGATATTTTCCTGGCCGGGTATGGGACGAATGCTTGTGCAGGCCACATTGAACTATGATTATCCATTGGTGCAGGGGGTATTCTACCTTATCGCAATAATGGTACTCGTGTTCAACGCTGTGGCCGACATACTGTATGCATATCTGGACCCGAGGGTCAGGCTGTGAGGTGATATGAATGGTATCAAGAATTAAAGATAGATATAGGGATTTCAGAAAGGTCTTCAAGGAGAACTGGGCGCTCTTTAGCCAGAGCAAGCTCGGACAGATAGGCCTTTACATAATCATATTTTTTGTGATAATGGCTCTCTTTGCACCGGTGATACCGTATGCAAACGACAGAGACCCGGTCTTATGGATGGCCCCCGATCAGGATTTAATAGAGATCCAGCATCTTTGGGGGACGGAAGATAGCAATTATATAGTCACAGTGGCGGCAGGTACGGACGAGAATGGGAATGTCATAACATATCCCGTACTGGACAGGCCCGTCGGAATGTTATCCGACGGCAGTTCTCTCAATGAACTCAATGATGTGGGCATAAAAGAAGGAAACGGGCAGTGGCTCGAGTCCATATATCTGAGCACAGGCGATGTCGGAAAAGGTGTGGTTGACATAAACCCGCTGGACGGCTCTCAGATGCTGCCTGCTCTGGAGAATCCACCTAACGGACATTACTCTAGGATATCCAGTGCCATACCTTCCGGAATGGGGCCGGTCAATTCTTCCGTTGTGGTCTATGAGTTGAGGCCGGACGACGGAGGCCAGATGGGTCATGCAGGTAACATATACATAACGACAACGACGGGGAACATCATAGCATTAAGGGCGGTCGTACACTTCCAAACATCCGGCAGTGCTGACAATCTGTTTCCGATAGACTACTCACTTCTCTGGACATATCATGTGAATGACAGCATATCGGATTCGGTGGACATCTTCTACGGAGATCTCTTCAACAATTCGGACGACATGATTGTGGTGACATCCGACAACGGTCATGTACTTGCATTTAATCCCAACAGCGGGATACCGGTTTGGAGTACAAAAGTAGACGGAAGCGGTTTCTTCTCCCCCATATCGATACACGCATCCAACATGACCCTTCTCGCTTCCAGAGATGGTCACATATATGCTCTGGACATATACGACGGTTCCGAACTCTGGAACAGGACATATGACGAAACCATGACCTCGGCCGTGGTAGGTGACGCTTTCAGGAAATACTATGAAAACAATGCCCTACTATTTGCCGGGACAACTGACGGAAGCATATATGGCATCAGAGTCTATGATGAGATTTCCAATACAACGGGAAATACAACGGGTGCCGCTAAAAAGGCCGGGGACATAGAGCAGATTATTGACCTCCCGTCCGCCCAAGGGTGCCCTGTCGGAAGCATCTATATAACCGCATCGGGCAATCCTCAGATATTCGCAGGAACAACGACATATGCCCACGGACAGCCGACGGGAACAGGTGCGATGTACTGTGTGGATGTGGAAAAGGTCGGTACTGACAAAAATCCGATAGTATGGGACTATCCGAACACTGTCGGAGGAATAACATCAAGGCCGGCATACTTCGACAACAGGTATGTCTATTTCGCGCTCGATTCCGGAAGCATATATGCCGTGAAGATATCCGACGGTAACATCACATGGAGGGCCACCATACAGGAAGGTGCCCACATGATAACGCCTTTGGTGGCAACGCAGATACCGGGTGGAGACGCACAGTCCAAATATGTCACAGTGGCATCGGATGCCGGCGACATGTCACAGCTAAGTACGGACGGAAAATATCTGGCACCACTGCCGCCTACATGGATACAGAAGGCACCCAGCGGAAACACATACCTGCTCGGCACGGACGCATTCGGAAGGGACATATTCAGTCAGCTCGTCTGGGGTTCCAGAATAGCGCTCCTTGTCGGTTTTGCGGCATCGTTCTTCTCGGTCATGATAGGTATCATAGTGGGTGTCGTCGCAGGGTACTTCGGAGGATGGGTGGATTCCGTCCTCATGAGGTTCACGGATGTCATTCTCGTCATGCCTTTCCTGCCTCTCATAATCGTGTTTGCTGCGGTTATGGGTCCAAGTATCTGGAACATCATCATAGCCATAACACTGGTGGGTTGGCCCGGAACAGCTAGAATAATCAGGTCGCAGGTTCTTTCACTTAAAGAGAGGCCTTTCATCGATGCGGCAAGGGTCACAGGAGCCAGCAATGTGAGGATAATGTTCAGGCACATAATCCCGAATGTCCTCCCGCTTGCTTTCCTGTATATGACCTTCTCAGTGACCAGTGCGATACTCGGAGAGGCATCGCTGAGTTTTATCGGTCTCGGAGACCCGACGACCATGAGCTGGGGTATGATGCTGTATACGATATCCCACGGATCGGGATATACATTGACTGCGTGGTGGTGGCTACTCCCGCCGGGGCTTGCGATAACATTCCTGGTTCTGGGCTTCTTCCTGGTAGGCAGGGCCTTTGAGGAGATAATCAATCCAAGACTCAGAAGGAGGCGTTAAAATGGACGAAGTTATAGAGAACAACGAAGTCGTTGAGGAAACGAAAGCATTCGAAGAAGCCATACCCTTCGAGGAAGGAGAGGACCACCTTCTGGAAGTAAAGAATCTGAAGGTATATTTCGATGTCCTCGGAGGAGAGGTAAAGGCAGTGGACAATGTGTCTTTCGCCCTCAAACCCGGTGAAACTCTGGGTCTCGTAGGAGAGAGCGGATGCGGTAAGACAACAACGGCTTTCAGCATAAACCGCCTTCTTCCCGATAACGGACACATAAAAGGTGGATATATCTTGTATAAGGGAAAGAAGATTGCCGAGAAGGAGGAAGAGATAACCGGTTTCATGAAGGACAGGAAGAAGAGAAAGATATACAAGGAAAAGGAGGCCATGATGGCGCCAATACGATGGAAGGAGATCGCCATGATCTTCCAGAGTGCCATGAATGCCTTCAACCCTGTCCATAAGATCGGGGATCAGATAGTCGAGGCCATCCTTGCGCACGAAGAAGTAAGCAAGGAAGAAGCAATGGACCGTGCAAGAGAGCTTTTCAAGATGGTTGGACTGCCTCCCGAGAGGGTCACGGGGTATCCGCATGAATTCAGTGGAGGAATGAGACAGAGGGCGATGATCGCCATGGCCCTCGCATGCAACCCGTCCCTTCTTATCGCGGATGAACCCACGACAGCTCTGGATGTCATCATGCAGGACAGGATACTGGCGGAGATCAAGAGGCTGCAGAAGAAGCTCGGCATATCCATGATAATCATAACGCACGATGTCAGTGTGGTGGCCGAGACGGCGGACAAGATGCTCGTCATGTACGCCGGAAAGATGATGGAATACGGAGATATCGGAGAACTCTTCCACAAACCCGCTCACCCATACACAATAGGTCTGCTCGGTTCTTTCCCGAGCATAAAAGGTGAGAAGAAGAAGCTGAAGTCGATACCCGGTTCCCCGCCGGACCTCGTGAACCCGCCGAAGGGCTGCAGGTTCCATCCGAGGTGTAAGCTTGCAAAGCCGATATGCATGGAAGAAGAGCCGCCTCTGGTAGAGATTGCCGAAAACCACTGGGCAGCATGCCATTTCGCCAGAGAGATATACAGCGGAGAACTCAAGGAGGAATGAACATGTCCGACAAAAATGTAGTGGTTAATGTCAAGAAGCTGAAGAAATACTTTCCTGTGAGAGGTGGGCTCATGAGCTCACTCGGCGGAAGCAAAGAACAGAAGTTCGTCCATGCCGTAGATAACATATCCTTCAAGATCCATGAAGGAGAGGTTCTTTCCCTTGTTGGGGAGAGCGGATGCGGTAAGACCACGACAGGAAGGCTTCTCACAAGGCTTGAAGATCCCACATCGGGGCATATATACTTCCATAAGAAAGACATAGCGAACATGGAAGGAAAGGAACTGAAGGCCTTCAGAAGGAATGTGCAGATGATATTTCAGGACCCGTATGAGTCTCTGAATCCAAGACTGACGGTATTCTCCACGGTATCAGAACCCCTCATAGTCCATCATGTGGGAGATACCATAGATGAGAGAGAGGACCTTGTGGCAAAGGCTCTGGAGGCTGCCGAACTGAAGCCCGCCATGGAATATCTCCACAGATATCCTCACGAGCTTTCCGGCGGACAGAGACAGAGAGTTGCAATAGCAAGGGCGCTGGCTCTCAGGCCGGAGTTCATAGTGGCGGACGAACCAGTGTCCATGCTGGATGTTTCAATAAGGTCCGGGATCTTGAATCTGCTGCTGGACCTGAAGGACAGATACAACATACCCTATCTCTTCATCACACACGACCTGTCCGTAGCAAGATACATGAGCAACAAGATAGGCGTGATGTATCTGGGAACCATAGTTGAAACAGGAGACAGTGAGGCCGTCATAAAAAATCCGCATCATCCATACACAAGAGCACTCCTATCATCCGTCCCGGTTCCGGACCCGCATTATGAGAGGGAAAGGAAGAAGATCAAGGGAGACCTTCCGAGTCCGATAGATGTCCCGAAGGGCTGCAGGTTCCATCCGAGATGCCCGTTCGCAAAGAAGGGTATATGTGACAAGAAAGACCCGCCGGTCATTGAAGTAGAACCTGGGCACACGGTTAAATGTCACTTCGCAGCAGACATACCGGCAATGGACGAACAGGCGGATTCAAGCATAGAGGAGAATATGGAACTCGGAGAGCAGCTTCTCAAAGAGACCATGAACACCTCCGAAGACGAAGAGATGGAGTTCGTCTGAACAAACCCTTTCTTATTTTCATATATTTTTTTATAAAAGAATATAAAATAGAAAGAAAATGGTTTATTGAAGGGCTTTTTCCAGAGCAAGGTCTTTTTTCCATTTCTCGCGGACCCAGTTCTGGAGTATTTCTATCTGCTCTTCGCTCAGGTGTCTGAACCTTCCCTGCATTTTCAGATATTCCCGGACAGGTACGGCAAGTTCGCCGTTTTCGTCGAGCTTGGGCTTGACATTTATCGTCATGTTCCCGTTCTCATACTCATAGAGGGTCCACATACCTGTTTCCACGGCCTTCTTCGCGACCTCCACGGTCTTGTCAGGTGGCGACCTCCACCCCGTCGGGCATGTGGCATAGACCTGTATGTACCTGAATCCTTTCATGTTCTTAGCCTTCTCAAGCTTGGTGAGCAGGTCATTGGGATATGCTATGGAAGCTGTTGCCACATAGGGAACATTGTGCGCTATCATTATCTGCGGCACATCCTTTTTCATCTCTTCCTTACCTTTGATGACCTTTCCGGCAGGGGTCGTCGTGGTCCATGCACCGAAGGGAGTCGAACCGCTTCTCTGGATTCCGGTGTTCATATATGCCTCGTTGTCATACATGATGTAGAGTATGTCCTCGTTCCTTTCGGCAGCACCGGATAGTGCCTGCATCCCTATGTCCGCAGTACCTCCGTCACCGGCTATTCCGACCACCAGTGTATCGTCTTTTCCGGAGGCTTTCAGAGCCCTCTTTATTCCTGCGGAGCAGACCGCAGTGTTCTCGAAGGCAACATGATGATACGGCACCTTCCATGAGATATTGGGATATGTTCCGCCGAAGACCAGAAGGCAGTTGGCAGGTGTATAGACAACGGTGTTCTTTCCAAAGACCTTCATGGCGTTTCTTGCGAATATTGCGGCACCGCATCCCGGACAAGCAGTATGTCCCGATGTGAAGAGGTCTTCTTTCGGCAGGTCGTGTATTGTTTTCTTCGTGCTCATGGGTTCACCCCCCTTGTTCCTATCCATACAACCTCTTTTTCCGCCTTTCCTTTCTTTGCTGCTTCGAGGGTCTTCTCGAACATCAGCCTGACATCTGAGTACATAACATCTCTTCCTCCTAGTCCTGCGAGGAATCCTATGACCGGTTTTTCCATTCCATAGAGCGCATTTCTTGTTTCGATGAAGGCCGGGCCTCCTGCACTATAAGATATGGATTTGTCATAGACTCCTATCGCATCCGCTTTTTCAGCGACATTTCTGAGCTCATCTCTCGGGAACGGTCTGAGGAACCTGAGCTTTACCAGTCCGACCTTTTTGCCCTCTTTCCTCATATCCATGACCACCTTCCTTGCGGTGGAAGTAACTGTTCCGAGTGTTATTAGGACCGCCTCGGCATCTTCGGTCATGAATTCCTCAATGAGTCCGTGATAGTCCCTTCCGAACTTCTTTGCGAATTCGTCATTGACCTCCCGTATGACCTTTCTGGATGCTTCCATGGCCTGTTCCGTCTGATACCTGAACTCCTGTATGTACTCCGGCGGAGAGAACACTCCTATCGCCATCGGGTCCTCGGGCCACAGGTGTGCATGTTCCGCCTTGTAATCCGGCAAGAAGTCATCTATGTCCTCCTGATTCGGGAATTCGACAGGCTCGTATGTGTGTGAGAGTATGAAGGCATCGAGATTCGGCATGAACGGCAGAAGAACTCTCTTGTCCTCCGCAATCTTGTATCCTTGAATTATCATGTCGAAGACCTCCTGATTGTCCTCAACGAACATCATCATCCATCCGAGGTCCCTCTGCGGCATCACATCGTTGTATTCCGCCCATATGCCTATCGGTGCTGCAACTGTCCTGTTCACAACGGGCATAACTATCGGGAGCCTGAGGGGGGCGGGTATCGCGAGTATCTCGTGCATGAGCGCAAGTCCCTGAGATGCTGTTGCAGTGAAAGACCTGATACCTGTCGCTTCCGCAGAAACCGTCGCACTTATTGCACTGTGTTCGCTTTCGACCCTCATGAATTCCGCAGTCATTATGCCATCGTTGACGAATTCGGATATATGTTCCACTATGAATGTCTGCGGCGTTATCGGGAATGCTGCTATGAACTTCACCTTGGCGCGGAGCGCTCCGTAGGCAGCCGCATAATTTCCACTTACAAGTTTCTTCATCGGCATTCTTATCACCTCTCCATGGTTATCGCCTTTGTCGGGCACTCATTCGCACATATCCCGCATCCTTTGCAGTAATCATAGTTTATAACTATGCCCTTCACATCCTTTCCTTCGTTCTCAGGCAGGTTCATAAGCATCTCTATCGTCCCTTCCGGGCAGTAGAACCAGCACAGCTTGCAGTTCACGCACTTGCTGTTATCGACAACAGGCATGAATGTTCTCCACGAACCGGTGTGATTCTCCACGAAGCTTCCGAGGCCGATAAGTCCCGCGTCTGTCTTCACTTCGAGGCCCAGTGAACCACCCACAGGGAATTCCTGAACCGTGGGAAGCCACTTCTTTTCCTCCGGATATTTCAGCGTTCCTTTGCATGTGCCCACTTCCGTCCGCTCATATGCGACCCTTGCGGCCTTTGCATTCTTTTCGGCGAGCCTTTCGCCTATTCTGGCTCCGAAGATATCCATTATTCCCTTCTCTATCGATTCAATGGAAACCGCTCCGGTCGCCTTTGCGAAAGCCCCCAGTATGGCACTGTTCGTTATCGGAGTACCGAGAACTTCGAGCGCAACTCCCGTGGCATCGACCGTGGCAGTCTTCACAGCCTTCCCCAGTTCTACTTCTTCCGGTTTCAATGCAGTATTTATTATCGCCATTCCGCCGTCCTTCAATCCTTTTGTAACATCCACAAGCTGCGGGAGTTTATCATCGAGAACGACCACATAGTCCGGTTCATAGACCTGCGTCTTTTCGTATATTTTTCCCTTGTCGACCCTTGCGAACGCCAGGACCGGAGCGCCTCTTCTCTCTGCCCCGAAGAAGGGGAACGCCACTGCGTAATTCCCTTCTATGAAGGCTGCGTCGGCGAGCGCCTGTGCCGCCATGACGGCACCCTGGCCGCCTCTTCCGTGAAACCGTACCTCGTACATGTATGACCTCCTTTTTTGTGCCTGAATACCTACTGCTCATAAAGCTTTTGCCAGAAGGCATGCTGTCCGTAATGTAAAACCGCCCCTTTTCTTCAAAACATTTATAAAGTGGAAAGGGATTAGGGCGTTCGTGGTATGATGGCATCCAAAAATAACGTTGATTGGATTGAGGCACTGGACGAGGAACTGCAAAAGACGCAACAGGAGATAGTCAAGGACATCTCTCAGACGAGCCAGAAAAAGATAGACTTCACAAGGACTCTGCTGGCGGATATCTGGAGGATATGGCTGAGGTTCAACAGAATAAACATAACATTCAAGATGGAGCCTGACCCGTACAGCTTCCTCAGATTCAAGTCATATCCCAATGAATGGGAACTGAAAGAGGATGGTGAAGTGGATTACGGCGCTCTCAACCATATCTCTCTTATCGACGTTTCCCCGGTCCAGAACAGGACAGGCGATTCTCTCAAGGTACTTTTCTACCCCAAGGACGGTGAAACATACATAAAGATGATATTCGAGTTCTGTGAGGGTGAGCACTACTATAAACTTGCGGGATGGAAGAGAATATTTGTCCAGTATATACTCTATGAAGCCCCCCTCAAGAAAGCGAAGTTGGACGACATCCACGATATAATGGGTGATGTGGTAAAGACATGGTATGAGTCCCATCTCAGAAAGAACAGGGACATAATAATAGACCACATAAGATCCAAATATGTAAAAGGGGAAGAATTTCCCCAGTAAAACCTCTTCTTCTCTGAGGCGATTTTTTTGAATCACTCCGTAAAGGAAGAAGCCAAAGACTGGATAAAGGACATAGTTGTTGCCGTTGTTTTGATAAGTGTCGTAATGGCATCTCTTTATGCATATACCGGACTCTGGCCTCCGATGGTCGTCATAGAATCCGGAAGCATGCAGCACAGTGACGATACCAGCTACATAGGGGTTATCGATACAGGAGACATCGTCCTCTCGAGGAAAACCTCTTTCTCTGAAATAACCACCTATGTCGAAGGTAGGGCCTCGGGATACAAGACATATGGCGATTACGGCGATGTTATAATCTACCGGCCGTTGAACAGGGATGTCACACCCATAATACACCGGGCGGTGCTTTATCTCGAATGGAATGAAACAACATCGTTTGATGCCCCTTCATTGAAAGACCTGACCTACGGTACCGATTATATTACCGACAGCGGAACATGGCATGGAATCCGCAGAGAGATAGAGATACGGGATTACGGCTATGAAAGCAAGGACCTCATCATTAGGGTGGACGGGCTCCTCAGATACCATCATTCTGGATATATAAGCGCAGGAGACCATAATGTTGCCAGAGGATACGGTGTTGACCAGAATACGGGCATCTGTCCCGAACCGATAAAGACCTCATGGATAATGGCAAAAGCGGTCGGTGAACTGCCGTGGTTCGGCCTGATAAAGCTGAGTTTCAGCGGAACATTGAGCAGCAATCCGGCACCATCCAACAGCTGGGTAATGCTTTTTATCTCCATAGCACTTCTACTCATCATACCGAGCATCGTAGAGAAGATATGGGACAGAATAAAGAAAAATTATGCTGAAGAAGAAAAAGAAAGCCCGAACGAAGGGGACAGAGGGAGAAATGAGCGCGATGAAGAGGATAAGGAAGAACAGTGATTTCCACGAAAGGTATTTAATCGGGTACTCCTTGGGTGGCATAATGAGGTTAGGACCTTTAATTGCATCTCTAATAATCTTTGCAGGAATATTTTCAGGCCTGCCCGTTTCGCATGCCGCGGTCAGCAGCAATGTATCTTTTCAGATACCGACGGAAGGAGATTGGATAATATCATCTGGAGAATCTATATCTCTTGAGGGGCAATCCGTGGAAATAAAAGGTAATGTGATAATTGAGTCTGGGGGATCTCTTACACTCCGGGCCGGTTCCACCCTGATAATAAATTCATCATACAACGGCGAATATGGGATATTCGTGGATACCGGTGCAACCTTCAATGTCATTGATTCCAAAGTCACAGGTCTTGAGAGGGATTATCGTGGAAAAATAGACTATGACCTTCATCAGGGTATGAACTTCATAAGTATTCCTTTTGAGAGAGAGAACAACAGTGTAAAAGAGGTTTTACAACCATTCGAAGGCCATTATTACAAGGCAATAATATATGATTCGTCAGAGAGAGACGACCCATGGAAGGCATATGTGCCTCCCAATATGACGGACTATGGAAACTATGCGGAGGAACTTCCTTTCTATTCATGGAATCTTACTGCATCCCAAAATTTAAAAGAAGATACACAGCCCCCATCCGTTCTGTTCACAATACCTGGAAATGATAGTGTCTCAGAGGTGGACCAGATGGTTTATTGCATATTCGATGAATCTCTGGACACATCACTGGTTCCCACTATACGACAGACAGATGGCATTCTCGTTGGTGATTTTCATTTCGAAGGATGGAGAAGCACATTTTCCAACAACGATACCGCAGTATGGAGTCATGTGGACTGGTTTGAAGACGATGATGTCACTATAGAGATATATGGATACCGCGATACCGCAGGAAACTGGGGGAATTCCAGCACATTTTCTTTTACAATATCTTCTTCATCAGACCCCCTAATATCTCGAACCTCCCCCTCAGAGGGTGAAACAGATGTTAGTCCGGACACAGAGTTCAGGGTTGTTTTCGATAGGAGCATGGATACAGCTCTGACCCCGAACATAAGCGACCTGTCGGACAATAGCACATGGACATTTCTCGGATGGGCATCCACAAATGTTACGGATGATACCGCCACATGGTCTCACAACTCGTGGCAAAGCGGCAGCCGCCACATCATCAAAGTATCCAACTATACGGATGCAGATGGAAATTCAGGGCCGGACCATTATGTGTTTTTCACGGTAAGAGATACGATAGATCCGTCCGTTATAGATTCTTTGCCATACGAAGGCTCGTTTTCCGTAAATCCGCTTTCCATTGTCAAATTGATATTCAGTGAAACAATGAACGCTTCCTCGGTCCCGATACTGATACAGACCGAAGGAACAGACCCCGGTAACTGGACATTCCTGGGGTGGAACACCACATATGAAAAAGATGATACCGCAATATGGTCACACGATGCATGGCAGGACATGGAAAACATAAGTATAAGCGTATCAAATTACTCCGATGTGAGCGGGAACACCGGCCCGATATATTCATGGTCATTCAAGGTCGGCGACCACAGACTACCTCGAATACGAGAGGTCTATCCACCTGATTTTTCCAGCGTCAATCCGAACGAACCCGTCAAAATCGTATTTGACAGCACCATGAATACACGAGAGATACCGGATATAAAAGACGACATGGGCACAGAATACACTTTTTCGGGGTGGGAAGACACATATGAGAATTCGGACACCGCGGTCTGGACACATTCCAATTGGACTGCCAACACCTCTTTAACCATATCCGTGTCCAACTATTCCGACTTATCCGAGATATCTCCCTTGGATGGCATATATCTGTATATGAAAAATCCATTTTCCTTGAACATCACAGGTACGGTGGATGCGTATCCTTCGGCTCATTTCTATGAGGGTTGGAATGCAATGGGATATCCGTTTCTCAATTCCGTGGAAGCAGCCAGTATTTTTTCATCGATAAACGGCGATTATGACATGATAAAAACATACAATGACACCGGTGCGGAAACATATCTTAATTCCACGGAGATGATGCTACCCGGAAAGGGTTACCTGATACACATAACCGACGAGTCTCTATGGGCGGTCTCCGCATATTCTCTTTCGGAACTCGAGAACCTGTTTCCTCGTTTCGGTTGGGCATACTCCAACGGCAGCTCAGGCAACATACAGAACAGCCTCATCGCAGGCTGCGGATATCAATCGGGGGATATGGGTGGTCTGGCAATACACTCGGACCTTGTAAAGGTCAGTTCAACCGAGTTCAGGAACGGATATTATGGCATGTATATTAAAGATTCGTCTCCCATAATCTCTACGAATACCATCCATAATTCCCATTATGCAATAGTTTCCGAAGATGCATCTCCCATCCTCTCCCAAAACACAATATTCTCCAACAGTGACGGAGGCATAATCGTCATACGGGGTTTTCCGATAATAGCTTCGAATAATATATATTCAAACATCGGCGATGGTATAGGCCTTTACAATTCAACGGCGATATTGGATGCCAATACCTTATCAGGAAACATTCGTGCAGGGATCCGTATCGTTAACTCCAGCGCAGAGTTGAAAGACCAGATAATACGCAACAATCACGAGGGCATATTCGGAAAAAATGCGAACATATCCCTGAAAGACAGCACACTGGGCGGAAACTATGTCGGCCTCCATTCTTCCGAATCATATATCAACATAAGTTCCAACGACTTTTCCATGGAAACATACGACATCATGGCGAGCAATGGAAGCACCGGAAACATAATCGGAAATACAATGTCGTCTTCGGATCGGGCCCACATATCATGTGATAACGGCTCAGCACCTTTCATATACGGAAATATACTGATATCCGGCGATACGGGAATTTATGTGAGTTCATCCCGTCCCGACATACAAAACAATATAATCGGACAGAACATAGGAAGCGGAATACAGGTTCAGAACAGTCACGAAGTGAATATAACTTCGAACACGATATCCAGCAACGGATGGGCCGGCGTATATCTGGACAGCTCTTCAGCGAATATAGAAAAAAATAACATATATTCTAACGATTTTGGGATAGCATCCTTCGGTTCTTCCCCGTCCATAATCAACAATACCATATCTTCCAATCGATGGTACGGAGCCTCTTTTGTGTATTCCGATGCGTTTATCGAAAACACGACTTTCATAAAAAACCAGTGGTACGGGATACTTTCCAGCTATTCCACATGCGAGATAAGGAACAGTACGATACGGAACAGTACATATCAACTGTACTTAACTCATAATTCAAGGACGGATGCGGTTAATTCGAGGATAAATGAAGAGAATGTGCACCTCGATTTCACTTCCGTACTTTATGTGGAGTATTTCCTCAATATAATGGTCAAAGACAGTATGGGCAATCTCATCAACGGTGCGACATACAGTATAACGGACCGGAATGGTGTCGCTATCGATTCCGGAGCATCGCACTACGGACATGCAACCGTCCCTCTCATCGCATATGTCTGCACATCCGCAGGTGTTTCCGATACATACAATCCCTATTCGATAACAGCACTCTGGGGAGATATATCGAAGCAGAAATATTTTTATCTCAACAATACGGTTTATGTCAATTTCTCATTTCCCTCCGTCGAATACAATGTGGATGAAGATTCGGAGACGAGTGCCATATTCGAAACGGATGAATGGTTCCCTCAATTTGAGAATGTCACTTTCGAGGTGCATTCACAGGAGGGTGTCATATGTTATGTGGTGAACGGAACAGTATATGTGCACCCAGATAAGAATTGGAATGGCATAGCTACGATAACAATAAATGCGGTAAAAAATACGAACAGTAGCGACAATTCATTCAATTCTTCCGTGATACTGTGGCAGTATCGTTTTGTTCTCAATGTAATTCCCGTGGATGACCCGCCTTCCATACTGGGAGAGCCACATGTATACATTTCAGGTGAGGAAACGGTGTTCTCCGTCACATATCAGGATATCGAGAACGAGGCCCCCGAATATGTACGAGTTGTGATCGACGGAAAACAGCACGACATGTATCCGGAAGATATGGGTGATACGAATTATGTGGATGGAAAAGCCTACATTTACAAGGCCCGGATTTCTCAGGGAGAGCACACTTACTACTTCCAGATAAGCGACGGCGTCAACAAAGTGTCCACGGAAGAAGAGACCACGAATGTGCAGTACACACTCGACATAGTCGCATATGCCATCTATTTCTTCATTCTTATGGGCCTTCTTATAGTTGTTTTTGTCGCATATCGTATCCGTAAGTTAAAGAAGTCGGCATCTCCGGAAGACGATAGCGCTGCATCACCGGGAAGAACCCCGTTTCTCATGGCCGGTCCGGCATTGGACAAGAGAATGGCCATAAGACGTACGGATGCGGGATTCGATAGACCGGAAGAGGAAAAGAACCCCACGCCGCACAGCAGCATAGACAAGATAACAAAATCCGAAGAGATTCCCGATGAGGACGCACCTTCGGGTAAAGATATGGTCCTTCCTCCCGTTTCATCCTCTTTGGAAGAAGAGCCCTCCGAGTCCGAGCCGATACCGGCGGAAGATGCGGAGAAAGAGCCACCGAAGAAGGAACCCAAATACGGGCACAAGAGATATCTGGAGCTGACAAAGAAACACAGGAAGATGCGCGTTCTCGTTGAGGATAGGGACAAATACAGGCTTTCTCCCGAGAGCGAAGAGAAGGATATCATGGGTCAGGAAGAGGATGTGGACGACATACTGCGCTCCATAAAAGGCGATTGAATTGATCGGGTTCATAGTCAATCCGATAGCAGGAATGGGAGGAAAGGTCGCACTGAAAGGCACGGACGGAGTTGTGCATGAGGCGATAAAGAGGGGTGCGGAACCCGTAAGTCCGGAAATTGCCATAAAATTCCTGAGGAACCTGAGATCACAGCCGGTTTTTTTGACCGCTTCCGGAAAGATGGGCGGATTCTATCTCAATGAGGCAGGTTTCGAGCACCGAATCGTATACGAAACAGGAAAAGAGACCACCGCCGAAGATACCAAGAATGCTGTCAGAGAGATGAAGCGCTCCGGTGCCGACATAATGGTATTTGTCGGGGGAGACGGCACGGCCAGAGATGTCGTTTCCATGCTCGCACATGATATGCCGATCCTCGGAATACCATCCGGGGTCAAGATGTATTCCTCATGTTTCGCATACTCGCCCGAACAGGCGGCGGCCATGGCCGATGCGTTCGTCGAGGGAAGGGCATCTTTCAAGGAGGCCGAGATACTTGACATAGATGAGGATGCATATCGCAGGGGCGAGTTCAGCGTCAAACTGTACGGAACTGCGAGGGTTCCATATATCGAAGGTGCACTGCAGAGCGCAAAGGCGGAATATTCCGGCGGGGATGAGGAATCCGCAAAGGAGGAGATAGCGGAATACATCGCAGAGGAGATGGAGCCGGATGTTCTATACATAATCGGGGCAGGCAGCACGACCTCCGCAATAGCCCGGAAAATCGGACAGGAGAAGACACTGCTCGGAATCGACGCATATATGAACGGAGAGCGCATAGCCGAGGATCTCGATGAGAGGTCGATACTCGGGCTTCTCGACACATATCCAAATGTAAGACTGATAATAAGCCCCATAGGAGCTCAGGGATTCATATTCGGGAGGGGCAACCAGCAGATAAGCCCCGAGGTCCTGAGGAGAATCGGAAAGGAGAATGTGATAATCGTTTCCACACCCGGAAAGATGGCATTCACTCCGGAACTGCATGTTTACACCGGCGATGCAGATACGGATGAATCCTTCAAAGGTTATGCCCGGATACTCACGGGATACGGAAGATGGAAGATGAAAAAGGTCATTTAAGTCTGTCCAGAGCATCTTCCACTATGGTTCTATGGTCGAAGGCAAGTTCGGGAAGCTCATTCAGCGGGAAGAAGCGCGCCTCTGAAGCATCGTCTCCGCCTTTCAGTCCCCCACCTGTCTTTTTCAGGAAATAGACCACACTCACGGTATGCCCTCTCGGGTCTCTTTCAGGGTCGGAATAGACACCCAGAAGACCGACTATCTCCGTTTTCAGCCCTGTTTCCTCCTGAACTTCGCGAACAACGGCCACTTCGGTCATCTCCCCGTATTCGACGAATCCGCCGGGGAGCGCATATCTTCCCTGAAAAGGCGGATTCCTTCTCTTTATCAGAAGTATTTTCCCGTCCTCAATGAGGACCCCGTCAACGGTTAGAGCAGGGTTTTTGTACATTTCATCACTTCAGCATGGGCATCCGGATGTCATTCTTCCTCGCCCAATCCTTCGCTATGTCATAGCCTGCATCGGCGTGGCGCACAACTCCGCTGGCAGGGTCGTTGTTAAGAACTCTGAGAAGTTTCTTCTCCGCAAGTTCCGTTCCATCCGCAACGATCACCATTCCCGCATGTATGCTGTATCCTATCCCGACCCCTCCGCCGTGATGCACGCTCACCCATGTGGCTCCGCTCGCAGTGTTGAGAAGTGCGTTGAGTATGGGCCAGTCGGCTATCGCATCGCTACCGTCCTTCATGGCCTCCGTTTCCCGGTAAGGGGAGGCTACACTTCCCGTGTCGTGGTGGTCCCTTCCTATTACAATGGGTGCATCGACAACGCCTTCTCTGACAAGGTCGTTGAATGCCTTTCCGGCCTTCGCACGCTCTCCGTGATTCAGCCAGAGTATCCTTGCGGGAAGTCCCTGAAAGGCCACTCTTTCCTCCGCTTTGTCAAGCCACTGTATCACATGTTTGTTGTCCGGGAACAGCTTTCTTATCGCATTGTCGGTCTCCATTATATCGTCCGGGTTTCCCGAGAGCGCAACCCATCTGAAAGGGCCGCTCCCTATCGAGAAAAACGTCCGAATATAGGCAGGAACATATCCAGGAATATCATATGCGTTATCTACTCCGGCCTTGTAAGCCATGGTCCTGAGGTTGTTCCCGTAATCGAAGACCTTTGAGCCGTGCTCTTTGAACCATACCATTGCAGGCACATGCCTCCTGAGGCTCTCATCAACCTCTTCAAGGTATTTTTTGGGGTCATTTTCCCTCAGTTCCGCAGCCTCTTCGTAGGTGTATCCCGCAGGAATGTATCCGACAAGCGGGTCGTGTGCCGCCGTCTGGTCCGTGACCACATCAGGCACTATTCCGCGCTTCACGAGTTCGGGATAGACATCGGCCGCATTCGCCCAGAGACCTATGCTTATGGCCTTTCCTTCCTTCAGGGCCTCGTCCTTCATCTTCAGGGCTTCATCTAGGCTGTCCGTCCATGTATCGAGATACCTGTCCTTTATCCTTCGATCTATGGCCCACTTGTTTATCTCAACGATTATGGCCACGCCGTTGTTCATCGTGACAGCAAGCGGCTGAGCGCCCCCCATCTCACCGAGTCCCGATGAGAGCACCCATTTTCCCGTTAGGTCGTGCTGCTTGAACTCTATCTGTGCCAGAGCACCCAGCGTCTCATATGTTCCCTGCAGAATTCCCTGCGTTCCGATGTATATCCATGAGCCTGCGGTCATCTGGCCGTACATCGTGAGCCCGCGGGCCTCCATCTCCCTGAAATAGTCCCAGTTCGCCCATTTTGGCACCAGCATCGAATTGACTATAAGAACGCGGGGAGACCATTCATGTGTTTTGAAGACGGCAACGGGCTTTCCGCTCTGAATCAGAAGGGTCTCGTCGTCCTCCATCTCCTTCAATGTCTTAACTATGGCATGGAACGAATCCCAGTTCCGGGCCGCCCTGCCCGTGCCTCCATACACTATCAGGTTCGCAGGGTCCTTTGCCACATCAGGGTCAAGATTATTCATAAGCATCCTCATGGGTGCCTCGGTCTGCCAGCTCTTACACGACAATTCGGTTCCTCTGGGCGCTCTTATCTCCATATGATTCACCGCCCGTCAATGGCATCGGGATTAAATCTTTTTGTCTTTGTCCGACACGATATCTGTTTTGGAGACGGAGCGGAACAGCAGCTTCTAATCATCGCTCTTCTGGATACTTGTTCATTTTCTTCCGAAAAGGGCCTTAAGTTCCGTTATCAGCATCTTATAGTTCAGTCCGAGATGAACCATGACTAAGAAGACGAGCAGGAAACCACTTATCGTGTGAAGCCTAGCTCCTTTGAATCCGTTCCCTACGGCCAACAGAATTCCCGTAGCCGCGACTATCAGGAAAAGCACGAGAATCATGAGAGACACAAGCCCTCTTACCTTTATCAGGGTTTTTCCGTTCATTGCCCCGCTTAAACCGGCCTTCTATATATCATCTCTGACCTCCGCAATCTTTAATACTCTCCTTCCCATCACTTTCCGGTGATGTCATGAAGATAAGGTCCCTCGGACATGCGGCTTTCGAAGTGGTGCTGGACGGAAAGAAGATACTGGTGGACCCTTGGGTGAAGGGAAATCCGAAGAGCCCGGTGAAGCCCGGAGAACTTGAGGCGGATATAGTGATAGTCACCCACGACCACGGGGACCACGGATTCGACGATGCCGTGGAGATCGCTAAGAAGGGTGCTACCTTCGTATCAATGTTCGAGATAGCAAGCAAAGCGGGAGAGAAGGGGGTAAAGGACGCAGTCGGAATGAACATCGGAGGCCCCGCCGTCATAAAAGGCCTGAAAATCCTGTTCACTCAGGCATTCCATTCGGGAACATCCAACCCATCGGGTGTTGTCGTCATAGGAAAGGAGGGCAGCTTCTACCATGCGGGAGACACCGGCCTTTTCGGAGATATGAAACTGATAGGCGCTCTTTACCATCCGAAGGTTGCCATGCTTCCCATAGGCTCGCACTTCACCATGGACCCTGTTCAGGCCTCATACGCTGTTAAGTTCATAAACCCCGAGATAGCGATTCCCATGCACTACGGAACCTTCCCTGTTCTGACAGGAAAACCGGAGAAGTTCAAGGAGCTCGTTGAGAAGAGAGCGCCGGAGACGAAGGTGGAGATAATGGAACCGGGGGAGTGGGCGGAGGTTTGAAACTTAATTTTTATATGTTTTCATTATCCAATTTATTGTTGATTCAATTCCTTTTGATAAATCGGTTTGGTGAGACCATCCCATGACAATACCTGCTTTCCTAGTGTCCGCTTGTGTATGTGGTGGTTCTTCAAGTTTTTTCTTGAATATTGGGTTCATTTTTTTATTTAAAAAATTATTAATTAATTCTAAAACATCCATTACAGTTGTAGATATTCCAGTTCCTACATTTATAGGATAGTTATACAGATTTTCCTCCTTAGCTTCCGCCGCCATCAGAGTAGCATCGACTACATCTTTCACATAGGTAAAATCTCTAGACTGTTTTCCATTTCCATAAACAATAGGTTGTTTGTCATTAATTAATTCATAAATTGTTTTTGGAATCAATCTCGGCGGCCAAATTTTAGGGTCATCCCTTGGCCCATACACGTTGAAGTACCTGAGAATGATAGTTTTGATACCATACAGCTCACCATATAGCTGCATGTATTTCTCTCCAATCAACTTTTGTACTGCATAATGAGAAATTGGATTCGGCTCCATGTCTTCCTTGAGAGGTAAGATTGGTTGTGGGCCATAAACAGATGAACTGGAGGAGAATACGACCCTTTCAACGTTTGATTTCCTCACGGCTTCTAACACATTTAGTGTGCCTTCTACATTCACCTTGTTTGTGATTAACGGATATTTTGTTGAATACCTGATTCTAGGTATAGCCGCTAGGTGAAAAACCACATCAGCATCTGAAAAAACTGTGCTTAGATTATCGCTCAATATGCTGATGTTAAAGAACTTAACCGTAGGAGTCTGTAGGTGCCTTTTAATATTTTCAATCTTTCCGGTAAATAGATTGTCCGCTACAATTACTTCACAATCTCTTTGAACAAGCACATCTAGGAGATGGCTACCTATAAAACCCGCACCGCCGGTAACCACACACTTTTTAATTTTTATCACCTCCATTATAGATGGGCGTCAATTTAGGCCTATCTCTGTGATAATTCCTATATATCTCCACCCAGGTTTTAGTTATTATGTTCTTCTTAAATGGCCTCTTTTCGCACCTAGAGATGAAATCCCCGTAGTTCTGAGCGTAGTCCACGAAATTGCCGCAATACCTGCAGAACATATCCAATAGTTCTTTTAATCTATCTACAGTCACATCCTTCAAACTCTTTATTCCCACGTCGTAACCCATAACTCTATCCATAGCACCTGCCACTCCACATGGATAATAGCCGTATTTGTTCAGCCCTATGCCACAGTAGGACGTTACCCAGCATCCTGTGGAAAAGTTTGAATTCCGATATTCCTTCGTATCCACAGGTGCCAGATTGAATGGGGTGAAATACTCCACCTTGCGATTTGTTTTAAAGGAGTATCTATCCACAACGATATTCTTTGATTTTGGCAACTTCTCTAATATTTCCCTAGTTTCCTTGGAATACCCGTTGTTGGTTATCTGTAAAATTGTCTCTGGTGAGAATTTGTTTATGTACTCCTCCAGTATGATATTCACGATCTCCAGAAAATCTGGATGAAGTGTGGGCTCTCCTCCCAGTATGTTTATGAGTTTCCACTTCCTGTTCAGTTCGATGCTCTCCCTAATGAACTCTCTGATCTGTTCCACGGTCATATAATCCTCCTTACTTGGAGCTTGGGTGCAGGAGCGGTTACAGGCAACGCATTTGAGATTGCAATCGTAGGTTATGTCTATTTCTATTTTCTCTAGGTTGGGGATGAAATCTATTCTACCATCTATTATCTCTCTAGGGCTGATCTGGTTTTTCTTATTTTTCAATGCCTCATACACTTCCTTCACTGCATCCAGATCCACCATCCTGTCAACGAAATAATTGATGAAGTCAAATCTGATTGGATTCTTGCTCCACTCTGTGAGAACACTGAACATGTATGCCTTCTCAGGGTCCTCAATCCACGTGTATTCTTTGCTCATCTTCCCAAAATTCGTCAGTTTACCATTGGCGTCTATTTTGACCTTAAAACCGTACTGACCTACACTTTCCAGAAGTGACTTTTTAAATACCTTCGGATAGAAGTAAAGATTGCTCCTTATATCCTCCGTATTTGTAAAATCAATCTTTATATGCCCCATATTTTCCAGAATCTCCTTATTAAGCGGTTTACCCACAAGCAGGTCACTGTTGTACATCTTGAGACGCTCTAGGATTTCGGACACGGCGTTTCTCCCAACCAAAAAATCGCTCGGATTAACCAGCATCACGAAAGAATCCAGATTATCTATGAAATAGTGCACCCCGATGTATACTGCCTCCGTATTTATGAGAGGTATCTTTGTATGCACATAGGTCACTCTTTCCTTATCCTTAAGAAATGACCATAGCAATTTATCCTTTGCATAATCCGAGTCAGTATTCATCACCAATATTCCGATTTCATCCATATCCTGAGCCTTTATGCTTTCGAAGAATCTAAAGAACTTGTGAATGTCTGTGGTCTCATCAATCACTGCCAGGATTACTATATCTTCACGTCTCTTGGGGATCGCCCAGACATAAAATGAACCGTCTAGGTCAAAATTCTCCCTTTGGATTTCCGGAATTATTCCTTTTTCCACCCGGTCCATAATTATGAACCACGCGTACTTGCAAGCTTTTCTGTAATTTGGAGGATGTATGTAAAAGGATCTTCTATCACCTCCGCGGAGGGAGACAACGTTGGTTTTTTTCTGAACCTCATGGAGAGCATGATACCAGCCCTGCTTGAATTTTCCATCGACAATCTCATTAGGTAGCGGCAAGAGGGATAGAAGACGGGATTTGTGAATGAGCGCGAAGCGCACCTCGGGTTTGTATCCTCTTAGCGGTGCGTGATAATCTACAAATTTAACGTTTGCATCTTTGTAAATATTGAAGCCCACGGATACTGCGTTCGGATTATGTTTGAGGGCTTTAATCATATCGTCTAAGAATGAGTGAGTGTAATCCTCCCTGTCTATCAGCACATCGCTGTCCATCTGAAGAATATAATCCCCTCTGACTTTTTCGAATGCATAAACCTGTGGAGTTATGGGTATGCCCTCTACTGTGTGTGTGGCCTTTGTTTTAACACCGAACCACCTGTAATTTATCTCCTCTACATCCTCATCAGGAAGTTCTATGTAATAATCTATTAGCCCATCCCTTATGAGGGGTATTGACCACCGAGTATAAACTCTCTAAGTCCCCTTCCGCATACTCTCTGAGGTAGTTTCCTTCCTTTTTGTCTATTGCCAGAACTCTCTCGTAAAATATATCGGGACTCGAAAGCTGATGTACTATGTGCTTGAGCTGTGCGTAGAGGGTCTCATTTTCCTGCGGGCAGGCCTTGATGAGTAGAGTTACTTTCTCCCATGGATCTTTCAGATGAATTGTATTTTGACTGATCTCGGGGGCTATATCGTACTTTCCATCGCACTTGGTTTCTATCGAATAGGAATCAACATAGGCACCTGCCTTAATTTGTTCCCATAAACTTTTTTCATTGATTTGGTCTAGCGGAATATTGCTTTCAACGCCATTCTTGGAGTTATATTTTTCTGAAAAGCAATCGGGAAATGTCACCGCGAAAAATAGTTTTTTAAGGAAATCATAGAAACCTTCTAAAAGAGGGTGGGTTAGGTTGTTTATCAGACTTCTTTTAGTACGGTGGTACTCCCCCTCCGAGAGATCTGGATACTTAAGATACAAATATGCCCTCGCTGCGCTGTTGAGGAATAGATTGTCGCTGTATGGAAGCATCTCATAGTCTATGAACTTTAATACTCCGTTGGACCTAATAAAATTTTTATGATGTGTAATGCTCTTAAAAACCAATTTTCTTTCCCACATATCTCTTAGAAAACTGATAAATTCATCTTTGGTTATTCTCCCAACCCCCTCGTTTGGTTCATAAGGATATTTTATTACGTAAACATCATCGATCTTAATTACCTCTATTGGATAGAAATGGATTGCATTCTTTAAGGCATCTGCCTTGTTGACCATGTATAACAGGCCATCTATCTCTCCATAGTTATTGTTGGATTTTGGAATATGAACCTTGTACACGTACCTTCCATTGTGGTACACAACACCTGAGAAACCTTCTCCAAGATAGTGATAATCCACATCGTTATATTTCTTGAGAAGTTCTAGTGCTTTTTCTGACCTGGAATTCTCACGCCACCCCACCTCTTTTAAAAAGTAACGATACAGCTGTTTTCTCGACATCTCATATTTCAGATTTTTCTTATTCTCTGCGGTGGTTTCCCCATCCAAATTGTATACTGAATATATCAGCTCATCTGCTATATATATCTTGTATCTGTCTTTGTTCAGAAGTAAATCCACGAGATACCAGTGGTCCTCAGCACTTTCTACATCTCTATATGTGATCTCGACGGATGGCTTCACAAACAAATTGCAAGAGGGAAGCTCATCCTCAAGTATGCCTCTGGCCATGCCTTCAAGCCTCTTTCCCAAGTATTCAAAGTCCAGTAACCTCTTGTCAGCTCTATTTTCCCTTATGATCCTGCCACCGGATGACTGCTTATTTCCTGTGAGTATGACATCTGGAGAATATGCATCCATTATTTTTTCGATATCGGAAAGTGCGAACTCGTATGCTATGTAATCATCTGAATCCAGCCTACCAACATACTCAGCCTCGGGCATATTCTCCCTGACATATTTCAGTATGAAGTTTCTAATGGCATAAACTCTGCCAATGTTTGCTTTAATGACCATTATATGTTCATCTTCCAGAAGATCCGAGCATATCTCCTTCCAGCTATCTGTTGAGTTATCATCTACTATGAGCAAGAGCACATCCCTTCTAGTTCCCTTTTGATTTAATACGGACTCAATCGCCCTCCTCACCTCCGGTGCGCCATTACGAAGTGGCATACCGATGACTATTTTTCCGGGATTATCTCTCACCCTCATACTCATATCCAAACAGCCTCCTGGCGCGTTCCAGTGATTTTTGAAAATCCTCCTCGGAGAAGTGGCTTTTCCATTTTTTGTAGAATACATCCAGACCCAATTTTTTCATAGTTCTGTTCGCCGTGACCCTGTTGGGTGAGTCCGTGTGATGGAGAACCATAACCTCGGGAATGATTTCTATTTCCACATCCTTTTTTTCCTTCAGGTAATTCAACAATTGGATCATCAGATCCCTGTCAGTTGCACTGTAAAGCTCCTCATCAAATCCACCGATGTTCACGAGAATGTCGAGCCTTATGCACATGTTGCTACCCTGAATGCCCGGATTTCCAACGAAAAAATTCCTTGGAGTTAAATCCTCTTTTGTGAATGCGAGAACCATGTTCTTCTCAACCCACTCAACATGCGGAAATACGGCAACTGCATTTGGATTTCTTCTTAGCACTTCTCTGCAGGTGCGGAGATACTCTGGTCTATATTCGTCATCGTCATCCAGTATGGCTACGAAGATGCTCTCAGGTTCATATCTTTCTGCCAGACAGTATATTGCCGTGTTCCAGGCACCCGTGCCGGAATGGCCAGAGGTGCGGTTGTTCTTCAAGAGAGTGGTTCTGAAGAAGTTTTCGAATGGTAATGTTTTCTTTTCAGAGAGATTTTCATGGGTATCCAGAAGGATTTCTTTCCTTAATTTCTCCATGACCTCCTTGATCTTGGCATATTCCACTGAGACGTCCTCCCCTTCTGGTATGGGATTGTCATCCACAATAACAACTTCAACAGGATTGATATCTTTTTGCAGATAAACCGATTTAAGAGACCTATAATCTAGGAGATTGGTTCTGCCATTGCTCGTGGCCATCACAACTGCAATCTCTCTCGGTCCATTTGCATTCATCCAAGTATCACCCCTATGTGTATCTTCAACCTGTCAATGGTGTACTTTAATCCATCTTCAAATCTCCATCTTGGTTCAAAATCCAAATCTCTCCGCGCCTTCTCATATGTTCCATAGTAGCCCTCAACCTCATATTCACGAGACTCTACAAATCGCACACCCATATCCTTTTCTATATATCTAGAAATTAGTTCTGGCACTTCCTCGAGCCGGGTGGGTGTTCCTGTACAGATATTGTATGTCTCCGCTCCATCATATTCGTTGGAAGACATTCTTTCTATAGCATTTACGAATGCATTGACTGTATCATCTATGAAGGTAAAATCAAAAAATTTGTCTTTACCATATATTGTAATTTCCTGATCTGTGAGCGCATTGAGTATGAACTTTGGAATTACTCTATTGAAGATATCTCTCTCGTTACCGTACACATTTGACAGCCGGAATATCACCCTCGTAATTCCATACTTGCTAGAGAACTCTCTCACCATGTTCTCTCCGTATATTTTTGTGGTCGCATAGATGTTTATGGCAGAAAGAGGTGCAGATTCGGACACAGGAAATATTTTTGGATTTCCATACACTTCCCTGCTACTTCCAAAGATGAACCATGGTTTTTCCTTCATATTTGAGATTGCTTCAAGTATGTTTTTTGTCCCTCCTAGGTTTACGGAGTTGCACAGCTCAGGGTTTTCCTGGCACCATATCACACGGGAAACGGCTGCAAGATGCACTATTCCGTCAGGATTGATGTCATTCAGAATCTTATGTATGTCTTTATCCCTGACATCTGCCTTTACATAGTTCACCCTGTCTTTGAAGGAGGAAATCTTCTCTGGTTCGTCCAGAATGTCGAGGATATGTACTTCGCACCCTTTTTTCAGAAGTTCCTCTGTGAGATTCGAGCCTATGAATCCGGCCCCACCTGTTATTAGGACTTTTTTCATGATCTATGTCTCCTCAGATAAGGAGTTACGGGTATGGATATGTATGATAACGAGAGATGATATAAAAAATTTTCTAATGGTTAGAAATTTCCACCAACCTTTAATACCCTCTCCTCTCTTTTCATCCCGCACATGACAGGCTCATCGGATATGTGGAAGCGCTCCCGGAAGATTGCGGAGCGAATAAAGAAGGAAAATGACTTCCTGATAGTCACGCACATAGATGCGGATGGAATAACCGCCGGAAGCATAGCTGCCGAGACACTTCGGAATCTGGGAAAGGACTTCGAGATACGATTCCTGAAGCAGCTCGACCCTCTTACGGTGCAGAGCCTGAAGGAGGACGGGAGATTGCTGTGGTTCACGGACCTTGGTTCAGGGTCCGCGAACATGATAGGCGATGCCATCATCACCGACCACCATGAGCCTGTCCTCGAGGTTCCGAAGGAGAAGAGAGGTGACATTCTTGCATATGCCGATGCAGTCGGAAAGGCCACCGAGTACCACCTGAATCCCCACCTCTTCGGATACAACGGCTCCACGGATTTAAGCGGTGCAGGGGCGGCATTCATGGTCGCATATTCCGTCTCGAAGAAGAACGCGTACCTCTCGGCCCTTGCGATAGTCGGAGCGGTGGGAGACATGCAGGCCCTGAAGACCGGCAGGCTGGAGGGACTGAACCGGGAGATTCTTGACATCGGAAAGAAGGCCGGAGTTCTCGAATGGAAGATGGACATATCCCTCTATGGCCGTGAAACAAGGGAGATACACCGAATGCTCCACTACGCCAGCGAGCCGCCCTTTCCGGGCATAAGTGGGGACGAAGAGGCTGCCATAGCCTTCCTGCTTGAAATAGGCATAGACCTGAAGGACGACAGAGGGGAATGGCGGAGATGGACAGACCTTGCCGACTGGGAGCGAAAGCGCGTGATAAACTCGCTCATCAATCTCATGCTTGACTCGGGCTACGATGCGAAGGAGGTACGGAGCCTTATATCCGAAGTGTATTTGCTCACGAAAGAGGAAGAGGGAACGGTGCTCCACGATGCCAAGGAGTTCTCCACCCTTCTGAACTCATGCGGAAGGTATGGTTTCGGAGACATAGGCTACCGGGTCTGCGCCGGGGACCGGGGTGAATATTTCGAAAAAGCGATGAGCCTTCTTCAAGGTCATCGGAAGATGCTCGTGGAGATGCTGGGTTTCATCAAGGACGGAGGTATAAGGGAGTATGGGAGCATACAGTACTTCCACGGCGGCGATTCCATACCCGAGGAGATAACCGGAACCCTGGCGGGGATGACCCTCTCCTCAGGAATGGCAAGGAACGATATGCCTATTTTCGCATTTACCACGAAAGATGACGGGAACATCAAGGTATCCGGAAGGGCCACTCAGTCAATGGTCAATAAAGGGCTTCGCCTCGATGAGATAATGAACAGGGCATCGGAAAGACTTGGCGGTGCGGGCGGAGGCCATGATATTGCGGCAGGTGCGACGATTCCGCAGGGCTCCGAGGATGCTTTTTTGAAGATTGCCGATGAGATGGTAAGGAAGCAGATGAAGAAGACAAATTAAAACAAAAAACCCATATACCATGAGGCAATATAGCTGGCTGAAGAAAGAGAGTTGGTAAGATGCCAAAAGCACTTAAGGTCGGTATAACAGGGCTCCCACAGGCGGGGAAGACCGACATTCTACTGAGGGTAATCGGTATGCTCGAGAGCGAGGGCCTGAAGGTCGGCGGAATGATAACCGAGGCCATATTCGAAGGCGGTAAAAGGGTCGGGTTCAATATAATGGACTGGGAGACCAAGGAGAAGGCTCTGATGGCACATAAGGACATAGAAACGGAAACAAGCCGGATGCGGGTTGAGGATTACGGCGTCGATGTCGAGGCGATAGACCGCATAGGTGTGCCGGCAATAATGAAGGCGATAGAGAATGCGGATGTAATAGTAATAGACGAGATAGGCCGCATGGAAGTATTGAGCCACGAATTTGTAAAGGCCGTAAAAGAGACATTCGATATGGATAAACCGCTTATAATCACTCTGCACAAGAAATCAAGGAACCCATTGCTTCAGGACATAAGGAGAAGGGATGATGTGCGCATACTCGAAGTCACTCCGATAAACCAGAGCATACTACCTTACAAGATTGTGAAACTCGTAAAGGAAGAAATCGAGAATCTGGGGACACTTCAATAATAGAATGGAAAAAGGTTTCATCTCTTAAGTTTTTTAACGATTTCCTCTGCCAGATAGATGAAAGCCTCATCCACATGGTCGCCGGTCTTGGCACTCGTCATAAAGTATTTTCCGTTGTTCATGTCGGCCAGCTGTTTGAGTTCCTCCTCTCCGAACTGAGCACCGTCTTTCAGGTCCCATTTGTTTCCCAAAAAGACCACGGGTATGTCTTTTTCAACCACGGATTTTATCGTACCGACCCAGTCAGGCATCGCGTCAAGAGTTTCTCTGCGGGTTATATCCGTGACCGCTATCACCGCATTAGCACCGTAGAAATAGGATTCCTTCAGCATCTGTCTGAAACTGGGCTGTCCCATTATATCCCAGACCATGAGAACAACACCGGTCCCATCCTCAAGTTTGACCTCCTTCTTGCTGACTTTGGTACCGATGGTAGTTAGGTATTTATCATCGAACTTGTCCATTACGAACCTGCGTATCAGAGAAGTCTTTCCGACTGCTGGCTCCCCGACAAGGCATATTTTCATCTTATATTCCTTTGGCATTTTCTTTCCTCCATCGTGAGATAATCCTAAAGGAACATAGCTCTGAACTATTTAAAATTAACCGATACTAGGCCGGAATTCTCCATGCCAAAACCTTTATTCACTCCCGATTTTTCCCATTTCCATGAGGCCGAAGATAGATGATTCATGCTTTGTGGCTCCCAACGCCACCATAATCGGAGATGTCGAGATAGACGAAGGATGCGGAGTATGGTACGGTGCGGTCATCCGTGCCGACCTGAACCCGGTGCGCATCGGAAAGGGAAGCAATGTGCAGGACAACTGCGTCATACACGTGAGCGCCGAGAACCCCGTCGAGATAGGAGAGAACGTATCCGTCGGGCATCTTGCGATGGTGCACGGTGCCAAGATAGGGAATAATGTGATAATCGGGATAAACGCAACTGTTCTGGACGGTGCCGAGATTGGCGACAACTGTATAATCGGGGCCAACGCGCTGGTTACTTCGGGAATGAAGGTGCCGCCGAACAGCCTTGTCCTGGGAGTCCCCGGAAGGGTCGTCAAAACCGATGAGAGCGGTGAGAACTTTAAAGATGCATGTATAAAGAATGCCACCACATACCACAGACTGAGGGACGAGCACAGGGAAGGAAAGCACGACTTATGGACGAAAGATTAAATATGGCAGAGAGATGGAGAAAAGGTGAGTATCATGCATAAGAGATTGTTCATACCCGGACCGACGGAGGTGGACCATGAGGTCCTCATGCAGCAGGCAAAGCCGATGATAGGACACAGGATGGCCGAATATACCGAACTTTACACCGGCATAATAGATAAGCTGGGAAAGTACTTCAAGACCGAGCGGAACATAACCGTTCTCACATCGTCAGGCACACTTTGGATGGACATAACCGCCCGCAATCTCGTGGGAAAAAAGGCCCTTTCGGTGGTGAACGGCGCATTCTCAAAAAGGATGTTCCAGACGATAAAGGACTGCGGAAAGGAGGCCGATATGCTCAGCCTCGAATGGGGAAAGGCGGCAAAGCCGGAAATTGTCCTCAAGGCCATAGAACAGGGCGATTATGATGTCGTGACCCTCGCGCAGAACGAGACATCCACGGGTGTGCGCAGCCCTGCGGACGAGATAGGAAAGGCCATAAAGAAGGAGTATCCGGACATCATGTATGTGGTGGATGCAGTATCTTCGGCAGGCGGTGACCTTCTTCTGCCGGATGAGATGCACACGGACATAATGTTCTTCAGCTCTCAGAAAGCGCTCGCCCTCCCCCCGGGACTTTCGATAGGCATCGTATCCGATGCTGCCATAGAGAAGGCGAGGGAGATACCGGGCAGGGGGCATTATACCAGTCTTCCCGCGATATTCGACTACTATGCGAAGAAGAAGCAGAATCCGGCAACCCCCAATGTTTCCCTGATGTACGCGCTCTCCTACCAGCTTGACAGGATGCTGAAGGAAACGCCCGAGGGAAGGTACGAGAGGCACAGGGCAATGGCGGAGATGGTGCGTGAGTGGGCGAATAAGCACTTCGAGATGTTCCCTGAGCAGCGCTACGAATCGGTAACTGTCTCCACGATACGCAACACACAGGGAAAGAGCGTCGCGGACCTGAACAAGGCTCTGGCGGAGCGCAACATGGCGATCTCCAACGGCTACGGCGACCTTAAAGAGAAGACATTCAGGATAGCCCACATGGGCGAGCTGACACCCGCGGACATAAAGGAAGTGCTCTGGCACATAGATGATATCTGGGAACTGTGAGGTGCATACATGGTTGAGATAAGGCCTTTCAGAGCCATAAGATACACGGACAGAGCCGGAGATATGGAGAATCTGATAACCCAGCCCTATGACAAGATAGATTCTGAGATGCAGGAAAAATACTATTCGAAGAGCGAGTACAACTACTGCCGCCTGGTACTTCCGAAGGAGGAGAACAGGTACGAGGTGGCAGCGAAGAGAGTGAAGGATTGGATGGAATCGGGCATACTGTCGAAGGACGGTGAGCCCGCGCTCTACATTTACTTTCAGGATTTCGAGGTTCTCGGAAACAGATACACCAGAAAAGGCTTCATCTCGGCGGTGGCCCTCCACCCGTTCAAGGAGAAGATAGTGCTTCCCCACGAGAAGACCCACAAAGGGCCGAAGATAGACCGCCTCAACATGCTGAGGGTAACGAAGAAGAACCTTGAAGCCGGTTTCATGCTCTATCCCGATGAGGAGAAAAGAACCATCCCGATACTGGAAAAGGCCGCAAAAGATGAGCCTCTCATCGATGTCACGGACGAATACGGCGTCCGCAACCGAATATGGGCCCTCACCGACCTCGATGATATAAAGGCGATTCAGGATGTCATCGCACCGGAACAGGTCGTAATAGCCGACGGCCACCACCGGTACGAGACAGCCGTGACATTCAGGGATGAGATGAGGAATAACGGATACGAGGGGAACGAGGCCTTCAACTTCCGCATGACCCTCATGGTGCCGATACAGGACGAGGGGCTTGTGGTACTCCCGACACACAGGCTGCTTCTTAAACAGGGTCTCACGGATGCCAATCTCAGAGAGCTTTCCAAGTATTTTGAGGTGTCAGAGATAGAGCGGGACGAGGTCGAGACATTTTTGGAAGCCTTTGCAGAGGAGAAGGCATTCGTGGCCTACGACGGGAAACATTTCTACGGAATGGCGCTCCTCGAACCGGAGAGAATAGAGCGGTTCTTCAAACCGGAATACAGCAATGAATACAGGAATCTGGATGTCGTCATACTCAGGGATGTCATATTCGAGGGAATAATGGGTGCGAAGGGTCTGAAGATAGACGAGAGTATCGCATACGAGAGATGGATCGATGATGCCATAGCAAGGGTTGACTCCGGCGGGGCAAAGGCCGCATTCCTGATGAACGCAACCGGAGCGCACGAGGTTCTGGCAGTGGCAAAGAACGGAGAAAGGATGCCTGAGAAAAGCACCGACTTCTACCCGAAGATGGTATCCGGAACCGGAATGATGGACCTTACGGACCGACTTTAACCGATTACTCATTTCTTTTTTCTTTATCGGACAGATATCTCCACGCCCTGTGTGCTCTCTGGAGTGCCGTGAAGTGTCCGGCCACTGCGAACCATATCATCATAAGTTCCAGAAATGTCGTCTCATATCCTGCTATGACGGGCACGAATCCGTAGATCTCGGAGAAATACTGTATGAGAGAGAATAGCATCAGAAGGACGAGTCGGTCGGCTCTTCCGAGTATGCCTCCGTAATCCCGCCCCGCTCCGACGGCATGAGCCTGTGTTCCCATATAGCTTGCGAATATGACGCCCATCATGGCTATCACTCCGATTCCAAGGTTGCAGTACACGGAAAACGCTATACCTCCGAGCATGAACATATCCGCATAACGGTCGAGGACATGATCCAGGAAATCCCCTCTTGCAGATGCAATGCCTTTCAGTTTCGCAATCTTACCGTCCATAGCATCGAAAAATGCATTCAGGAGGACAAAGAGGAATGCGAGAAAAAGATAGTTGTGACTCACACCTGCCATGAAGAAAAGGAATCCCGCCACCATGGAGGATATGAATGCGAACCATGTCAGAGTATCGGGGTGAAAGTACAGGAACGGCTTTGAAAGCGGAATAAGCACCCTGTCCGCCTGCTTCCTGTATTTGTTCAGTACCATTCCATTATCACCTCGCTCCAGTCTATCTTACCTGGTTCGTATCCCTCCGCATTTCCCGAAAGGATGTCGAATATGGAAGCGACAACATCGTCAATGCTTTTTTCCGTGGTGTCTATCTCATATATCGGTTTTCCCGTTTCAAGAGCCTCTTCCAGTATTATATCTATGGCCTCCGCCTCAAGATTTTCCATTATTTTCTCCTCGCCATACCCCCTTGGCATCAACCGTTCCATAAGCACTTTGGGGTGGCATCTCAATATTATTATGACATCAGGCTCCAGAAGATGGGACAGGTGGCCTTCGATTATATGGTCGCCTTCTTCCATCTGAAGGTCCAGCTTCATTTTAAGGCAGTCCGTGTCCACGATTATCTCGTTACTCTCTCTTTCCGCACATCCTTTGTCAAGAGCCAGTTCTCTCACGGAATAAACTGCGTAGACATCCGAAAGCAGCCTTGCCGCGCTGGTTTTTCCGGTTCCCGGAGTACCTGTCAGAGCGATGCGCATAAAAAAGAGAATGGAAAATGGGATTAAAAGGTTACTGGTTCTTCTGGAAGAACACACTGTATGCCCGATATGCGGACCAGACATCGGCTTTGCTCGATATCTCCATAGGTGAGTGCATCGAAAGAAGTCCGGGCCCGCAGTCCACCACATCCATGTTCCTTTCCGCCATGAACTTGGCGATGGTCCCTCCGCCGCCTTCGTCAACCCGTCCAAGCTCTCCGGGCTGCCAGAACACTCCGTTCTCGTCGAACAGCTTCATTATCTTCCCTATGAACTCGGCATGAGCATCGTTGCTGGAGTATTTCCCGCCCGAACCGGTATATTTGGTCATAACTATGCCGTGGGATATTCGTGCGGCGTTCAGAGGCTCGTGCACCTGCTTGAAACTCGGGTCCATAACGGCATCGACATCCGCTGAAAGAACTTCGCTCTTTGTCATGGCCCTGTAAAGTTCACGAGGAGTGAAGTTCTTGTTCGTAAGTGCTATTAGTTCAGTATATAGGTATTCCAGAAACATGGACTTCGAACCGGTGTTCGTCTCACTGCCTATCTCTTCCTTGTCCATCAGAAGGGCTATCGCCGTCTTTTCGGGATTTTTCGTTTCCAGTATGGCCTTGAGTGTGGTATATGAGCATACCCTGTCATCCTGACCGTATGCCGCTATCAGGCCCTTGTCCAGACCCACATCTCGCGGTTTGCTGGCGGGAACAAGTTCGAGATCGGCGCTCACCAGGTCCTCTTCCACCATCCCGTACTTGTCGTTGAGCATCTTAAGGATGTTCAGTTTTATCTGCTCCCCTTCTTCATCGGCTTTCAGAGGCACGCTTCCTATGAGAAGGTTCATCTCTTCTCCTTCTATACCTTCGAAGAGTTTTCTGTTCCCCTGAACTTTCCTTGCAAGATGCGGCAGAAGGTCCGGAAGCATTAGAACCGGGTCTTTTTCATCCTCTCCGATAACTATGTCAACGCTCTTTCCGTTTTTCATATATACGGTTCCGTGCAGCGCAAGAGGAACATTCATCCACTGATACTTTTTTATGCCACCGTAGTAATGTGTCTTCAGGAGCGCAAGGTACGTTTCCTTGTCCTCATACAGAGGATGCGGTTTCAGGTCTATTCTGGGGGCATCGATGTGGGCAACCACTATGTTCGCACCATCTGTGATGTCCTTTTTCCCTAGGACGACGAGTGCCATGGATTTGTTCCTGTTTATGACATATATCCTTTCACCTTTCTTTCCTTTCGCTTTCTCAATAGGGACGAAGCCCGCCTTTTCAGCAATCTCTTTGGCCTTTTTCACGAATTCCCTCTCGGTCTTGACATCTCCGATGAATTCTTTGTACTCCTCGGAGAACTTGAAAATCTCTTTTTTCTGCTTTGAATCCGCCTCTTTCCAGATAAACTTCGTCTTATAAACGAGCTTGTCTTCAAGGCTATCCTTCTTTTTCTTCGCCTTCTTTTTTTCAGCCATAACAATCACCTTGTCCCACTCAATACGCTTTACTTTAAAACACTTTCGTCCAGATGCAACCGTTCGAGTCGGAGGAGACTCCTTTTTATGTCGATTCCCGAACTATATCCACTGATGCCCCCATCCGAGCTCACTATCCGGTGACACGGTATGATGATCGGTATCGGGTTTGCGCCAAGAGCATTTCCTGCGGAGCGAGGGCTCCCTCCCGCTATTCCCGCAACCCACGAATATGTCCTCGTTTCACCGTAAGGAATCTTCGATGCCGCATCCCAGACCCTTTTCTGATATTCGGTCCCTCTCGGACATACGGGCACCGTGAACTTCTTTCTCTCTCCTTTGAGATATTCCGCAATCTCCTGTTCCGCATCCAGAAGAACCGGGGATTCATCCCGTTGCTCCGTCTCGCGGAATGAGAGCGATGTGATGCAGCCCTCATGCGATTCAAGAGTTATGATGCCCAGTACCGTTCGGAAGCTCAGCCTCATTCGGCTCGCCTTTTCGTGGGGTTTTTGTTCTCCAGATTAAAGGACCACTTCAGCAACGGGGGCGTTACAAGTGTGGTAACCGTGACGAATATCATCGTGGCCGCAAGGAACATGGATGCGATATCTCCTTTAGGGTCTCCGAGAGCGCCCCGACCTATGGCGAGGGTCACTGCGGCAATGGCGACCTCCATACGAGGTATGGAAGCTATGCCCATCTGGAAGGATTCTATCCAGTTAAAGCCACCTATCTTTGCGCCAAGGGCTCTTCCGGCGAGCTTTCCGACTATGGCGACTATGACGATCACAACCGCAAGTATTATCGCTCTTTTATCAAGGAAAACCTTCAGGTCTATGAGAGTTCCGATATATACGAAGAATATCGGTATGAACAGCCCGTATGATATGGCCTTGACATCGTCCGCTATGGCTCTTGCCTGCGGTGTGCTTCCGATGATCATCCCCGCGAAGAAGGCACCTTCGAGCGCCACCCCCACGGTCCATTCTGCAAATGCGGAGAAAAGGAACATTATTCCGAAAGAAAGGGCCAGTATGGCTTTTGCCGCTTTGACCCTGTCTATCCATTTCATAATTCTACCTATTATGATAAGTCCGATGACAAGTTCAAGGACTATGAGGATGACTATGTTCAGAAGGACCATTCCTATGGCAAGGACGGATGTCGCACCGATCGCCACGATGACACATATTATTCCCAAGAAATCATCCATGACCGAGGCCGAAAGAGAAGCGGTGCCAACATCGCTGGAAAGCACACCCAGGTCCATCATCGTCCTTGCCGTGACCCCTATGCTTGTCGCCGTAAGGAGCGCACCCATGACAAGACTTGCCTGTGGACTGAAACCCATCATTATTCCGGCGGCATATCCCATGGCAAGAGGCACGGCAACACCTACAACCGTGGATATGGTGGCCACCTTGCCCGTATGTTTCAGGGTGCTGATCTCTGTTTCGAGGCCGGAAACGAACAGAAGCATCAGCAGGCCGAAGTGGGCGAGATAATCAAAGGGATAGTAGAATTCCGGAACATCATAGAACCATGTGCACTGCGGAAAGAATATGCCCACGAAGGAGGCTCCGAGCAGAACGCCAGTCAGTATCTCTCCGAGGACACCCGGAAGCCTGTATCTTTCGAAAAGAGCTCCCATAAGTTTGGCTATTATGAGTGCCAGACCAATATACAATAGGATAATCGTATATATTTCCATGCTACCAATCTTCCCTTACCATTCTGGTGAAGTGTATTATCACGGATTTCAGAGTTATCTCTCCGCCCAGTTTTCCGTCATTCTCCACCACAGGCAGTCTTTCCAGATCATATTTTTTCATTTTTACGAGAACTTCTTTAAGAGTCATGTCTCTGGAAGCGGTTATCAATTTGGAGACCATCACGTCCTTTACCTTGACATTTTCTCTGTTGAAGAGGTTCTTTTTATGCATCTTTATTGCAGCACCGTATGAGTATGCCATTGAATCCGGTGGGAGCATGGCACGGAGAAGGTCGGTCCTTTCTATGGTTCCTTTGAGAAGAAGGTTTTTCTCATTATCCACCACCCATGCGTGATTATTCGATCTGAGCATAAAAAATGCATGAACTATTGTTTCATCTTCTTGAAGCAGCGGCATATCCCATGCACGCGGGTCGGTAAAATCGCTGACCTTCATCCGATACATCTTTTCCAGTATCTCTCTGGTCTTTCCGTTCATGGGTGAAGCGGTTATCATTCCACTATATACGACTTTCGTCGTAGATGAAGTATGTTTGCCAGCACACCCATTGCGGTACATGTTTCCAGAGATGCTTTTTTCCCGGTGAATTCCATGTGATATTTCGCGCTTTCCAGAACGCTTTTGGGAAGCCCGTTGTGTCCGAGGCCGAGAAGGAAAATCATCCCTTCCCTGATCTTTTCCGGACCAATGTTCTTTTCAGGGTCGGGATGTGGTGTGGTGGCTACGGCGTTCATCAGCCCAATCTGAGAAATGTCCTTGTGCAGCGAGAACCTCCTGGTCCTGTGAAGTTCTCTGAGATATTCGGAACCATCACCTATCCTCGTGGAGGACAGAGTCCTTTCTATGCACTGCACCTCATCATCGAACGGAAATCCTATCAATGCGAGTTTCAGGTCAAAGGAATAACATAATGCGGCTGCCCGGGATATGTTTCTGAAGTGTATCTCGGAGGCCTTTCCTTTGTAGGTATTGTACAGCGCCATGGTGAATTCGGGTTCCGGGCCATTCAAAGGGGCTATTTCAGGAGCGACCCTGTTTTTCACCTCTTTTTTCCCATGGCCTTTCATGTAGCTTTCTATCATACCGACCCTTTCCGGCGAGAGTTCGGATGCCAATTTTAGCGCTTTTTCGCGGGGAAAACGGTTGTGTACCATTATTCTCAGGAGTTCATATCTGTCCTTCTCGTTCCTGTCCCTCCAGATATCCCATATTTTCATCACATTTTCTTCATCGGATATTCGAACAAGTTTTGAGAGAAGTTTCATACGAAGTTCCCTGTCACCTAGCATATCCGGAAGTCTGTTCACGGGCCTGCCGTATTTCGTTCCCCATGATATCATCTTTTCAAGAATCTCCTCGCGTTTCCACTCGGGAGATACGGATACTGCGGAGGATACGGCCTGCTTCCACACGGATTCTCCGTCCATCTTCGAAGCGCAGAGGTCCCGATATATCAAGGAGAGTGCGAATGTCTTTGAATATGCGTCCGGTATCTCAAGTGCCTTTTTTATCTCTCTTTCAGGGTATTCTCCGGACCTTATCCGATCAGAGGCTTCTTTTCTTAATTGGCGGGCGAATGATGGCCAGTGTTCCCTTTTTCCTTTCACGGTTCCGTATGCCCACCATTATTAAAGAATGTTCCCATGTGTAGAGTACGGAAATTATTTCGCCAAGACTTAAAGGCTGGAAAAGCTCTCCCTGATGTGACAAAGCTAAATCGGAAAAAGATACGCTGGATAGTAAGACACTGTGCTGAATTAGGAGGCCTCAG
>Ga0190313_1000113_pt1 | contig 52282 bp, 50 predicted proteins | sample 4870071011_MG_FD_169989 | JGI IMG/M metagenome (GOLD analysis project Ga0190313, IMG submission 169989) | Hydrothermal vent sediment bacterial communities from Southern Trench, Guaymas Basin, Mexico - 4870-07-10-11_MG | ecosystem: Environmental > Aquatic > Marine > Hydrothermal vents > Sediment ...
GTAATAAACATCATAACAGCGTGGATTGAGGGGGAAGAGCAGCCAATAGCCTTTTCAGGCAAGCCTCTCCTTGCAGACTGGTGGTATTGGACTAAGAGGATTGCATACTACCAATCAATTGCTAAGAAGGTTAACGGAGTGGATGCAACGAAGAGAATAAGGAAATACTATCGAAAAAGACAGAGAAGGTTTAGACATGCTGTCAACACGATAGTATTCAGGTTTGTAAAACTCTGCCGCGAGAAGGGAGTAACAGAGATTGTCGTTGGAGATGTTAGTGGAATAAGACAAAACAACGAGAAGAATACTAAAGCTAACGCAATGATTCACAACTTCTGGAGCTTCCGATATATCATCGAGAGGCTAAAGACAACGGCAGAGAACTTCGGAATAAAAGTTAGATTAGTTAAGGAGAACAACACGTCATCGATTTGCCCATTCTGCAGGGTTAAAGGTAAAAGAATAACAAGAGGCTTATTCTACTGTCCAAAGTGCAATCAAGTCATGAACGCAGACGTGGTTGGCTGTTTAAATATAGCCAGAAAGTGCAACGTTATAATCCCAAACCCCTCTTGGAGGGGTAGGGATAACAGGGTGCTGACACACCCCGTGCTTCTACGGGCTTCTCCCGTAGAAGCACAAACCTCCCCACAAGGAATCCACGCACTTTAGTGAGGAGGATGTCAAGTATCAATAAAACAGCTCTAGGAATCTGAGGAGGTCATGGAAAAATGTCTAAACAATTAACACTAGAAAAGGAAACTGAGGACAATGACCTAAGAATAACGACAAGCGCTCCAGGAAAGGTGATATTATTTGGAGAACACGCTGTTGTATACGGAGAACCAGCACTGTCTACCGCAATATCCCTAAGGGTGTTCAACGAGGTATCCATTACGTCTAGACCGTTTGAGTGTGAAAACCCATACCTCAGGGAGATCATAAACCTTTATGGGATATATGTAAACACTAGAACTTGGGGAGATCTCCCAGTAGCGTCTGGTCTTGGGTCATCTGCAGCATATTCTGTTTCCACAATAGCTGGAATTGAATATATTCGTACAAAAAGACTAGATCTAATGAAGATTGCAAGAAATGGATTTGAAGTAGAGTACAATGCACAAGGAAGGGCAAGTCCAAATGACACAAGTGTGGCAACTCTGGGAGGATATGTCATCTTAAGTAGGAGCATCCATAGTGGATTTATGTGGAGGATAGAGAAAGGAAACATATTTTGGAACATTCACAAAATGAAGCTAACTCCACTCAAAATCGTCATTGTCTACACTGGAAAACCCTCAAAGACAGGAGAAATGGTAGCCCTTGTTAAGAGCCTCTATGAGAAGTATGAGAACGTGAGGGCTGCTATAAAGAGGATAGGCGAGATAGTGCTTGAGGCAGTGGATCTCATAAAATCAAATGATCTTGACTCAATAGGAAAAAAGATGCGTGAAAATCACGAGCTTCTGAGGAAAATAGGAGTCTCAAACTCTGAGCTTGACAACATAGTAAAAGTACTCTCAAGATATTGTTATGGAGCTAAAATCACTGGTGCTGGTGGTGGGGGAAGTGTCATAGGGCTGCTAAGAGAAGGAGCCTCTAAAAGGATTCTTGAGGCATTTAGGGGATCAGGATATACTCTCTATTTTGTTGAAACAGGAATGGAGGGAGTTACTGTTGAGGGATTTGATAGTTAAGCTTGGAGGTAGTGTAATTACAAACAAGGCTGTTAAGGAGTCGCCAAGGATCGATGTTATAAGGAGCCTTGTTGGCATTTTTAAGGATCGTTTTAGAGTTCTCATACATGGAGGAGGAAGCTTTGGGCACTATGTTGCTTATGAGGTTGGTCTTAATAGAAGACCTGTGAGCTTTGAGGACGCGCTGAAAGTGATGAAGAGCATGGATAGACTTTCAAACATAGTTCTTAGATCCTTGGAGGAGTTTAACGTTAAGATACTTTTAATGAGACCAAGGGAGTTCGTGATAAATAAGGAGCTAAGGTTGTATAAGGTCTTTGAGGATGTCCTAGTGAAATACAAGAAAAGAGGAGCTAATATACTTACCCACGGAGATGTTGTTGTTGACATAGGAAGGTATAATTTTTCTGTGTGCAGTGGAGATGTTCTTGCCCTAATATTTGCAAGAATCTTTCGACCAAAAGCTGTGATCTTCCTAAGCGATGTTGATGGAATTTACACAAAAGATCCTAAAAGGGATCCTAGTGCAAAGCTTATAGAGGATATTTCTGGCTCAGAGCTTGTGGGAGCCTTTGAGGGCTCTAGCTCAACTGACGTGACAGGAGGTATGAAGTTGAAGGTTGAAACAATAAAGAGGATAAGTGAAATTACTGATGTATACGTGCTAAATGGCTTTAAACTTGATAACCTTAAGAGATTCCTCAGTGGTGATGACTTTGTCGGGACGAGGATCAGAAGGGGATGATAAACAAATAATAGAACAAAGAAAGGAGGAGCACATAGCCATAACAGTCTCAAAGAATACTGTGGCATCATATAACTTCTGGGATGATGTAGTGTTAGAACATAACGCGCTTCCTGAGGTGGACTATGAGGAAATTGACCTGACAGCGAGGTTCCTTAATAAAAAGCTGGGGCTACCGCTTATGATAACCGGAATAACGGGAGGATTTAGGAAGGCAAAGGATATAAATGCTTATCTTGCAAGGATCGCCGAGAAGTATCAGATACCAATGGGAGTTGGAAGTCAGAGGGCTATGCTCGTGAAGAAAAGCCTTGCATACACGTATTCCGTTATAAGGGAGTACGATATTCCTATTAGAATTGCAAATATAGGAGCCCCACAGCTTAGGGAGCTAAGCTTGGACGATCTTAAATACCTTGTTGATGAGATAGAGGCACATGCAATTGCCATTCATCTGAACTATCTTCAAGAGATCGTTCAGCCAGAGGGAGATAGGGAGGCAAGAGGGGTTCTGCAAAGGATCTCGGAAGTCGTTAGGGAGATAGGTGTGCCCGTTATCGTCAAAGAAACAGGTGCTGGAATCTCAGGGAATGTTGCTAAGAAGATAATTAAAGCAGGTGTGAGCGCCATAGATGCTAGCGGTGTAAGTGGCACATCTTTTTCTGCTGTTGAGTATTACAGAGCGCTGAGAACACAGGATGACAGAAGAGCAAATATGGGAAGGCTTCTCTGGGATTGGGGCATCCCTGCACCGTTAGCTGTTATAAACTGCAGAAGAGCTATAAACGCATCACGTAAAAGGGTGTACTTAATTGGTAGTGGAGGAATAAGGCATGGTCTAGACATCGCCAGGGCATTGGTTTTAGGGGCAGACATAGCAGGGATTGCGAGAAGGGCCCTTGAAATGTACTTTAGGGGTGAGAACCTAGATCCCATTGTAGAAGAGCTTAAGGCAGTAATGTTCCTTACTGGGTCAAGGACAGTCAAACATCTTAAGGGCGTTAGATATTATATTATAGGAAAGCTTGCTGAATTCGTAAAGAGGTAGAGACCTATGAGTGACGAAAATATTAAGAACACAATTCAAGAGCTTGCTGGAATAGTAAACAAGTATTTAGATGAGGTTCTCCAGATAAAAGATCCAAAGAGATTTTATGAGGCAGTTCGATGGCTTCCTATGGCAGGTGGAAAGAGACTAAGGCCAGTAATAGCCATGGTAGTTGCAAAGATGTTTGGAGCAGATATAGAAGATATAATTCCCTTTGCGCTTGCCCTGGAGTTAACTCATAATTTCACCCTAGTTCACGATGATATAATTGATGAAGATGAATTTAGGAGGGGCGTTCCCACAGTACATACAGCGTTTGACATCCCAACGGCCATAATAGCTGGAGATACTTTGTTTGCAATGGCGTATAGGGAGCTCTCAAAGTTAAAAGTTAAAGGTGATATTCTCAGAGAAATACTAAGAGACTTCTCTCAGATGGTTATAGATCTTGCTGAGGGAGAGTATGAAGATGTTGAGTTTGAGAAGAGGGATGACGTAACTCTAGATGAGTATATGGAGATGATTAGAAAGAAGACGGCAAGAATAATACAGACAGCATGTTATGGAGCGTCTTTAATAAGCGGTCAATCGACGGAAATTGCTGAGATGATGGGAGAGTATGGGCTTAACATAGGGCTAGCATTCCAAATACAGGATGATATACTGGGACTTATAGGGGATCCTAAGGTTACGGGCAAGCCTGTAGGAAGCGATATAAGAAAAGGGAAGAAGACAATACTTGTCATATATGCCCTAAACACTCTTGACAGTAATAGAAGAGAGGAGTTGCTGACTATACTTAAGAGGCCTGAGAAGACAGAGGATGACATTAAGAAGGCCGTTAATCTCATAATCTCCGCAGGAAGTGTTGAGTACGCTAAAGAAAGGGCGAGAGAGTACTCGAAAAGGGCAGTTGATATATTAGGCCGCTTACCAGATAACGAGTATAAGGATGTCCTTAAGTTCCTAGCAAACTACGTCGTAGAGAGGATAAAGTAAGGAGCTTTGGCTACTCTTATTTTATTTTAAGAGCTTCTAGAGTCATCAATGAGGTGAGCTCTTTGACAGTAGATCAGGGACTTAGAGACCTCATATATGCGCTTGCCCTTAAGTACGCAATAAAATATGGTGGAAAGACAAGCACAAAATCCCTTGTTGGAAAGATAATTGCAATTAGACCTGATGTTAGGTCTAAAGTTAGAGAGATAATTCCTGAAATTGAACGAATAGTAAAAGAAGTAAATGAGATGACACTAGAGGAACAAAAAACATTGTTAGAAAAATATGCAGAGATGTTACCGGAGGAGAAGCCCAAAGAAGAGAAAAAAGGGTTACCACCTCTTTCTGGAGCAGATGTTGGAAAAGTTAGAATGAGATTTGCACCAGGACCATCAGGACCACTTCACATAGGGCATTCACGTGCAGTTGTGTTAAATGATGAGTACGTTAAGATGTATAAGGGAAAGTTTATTCTCAGGCTTGAGGACACAAATCCTAAGAACGTACTTCCTGAGGCATATGAGATGATAAAGGAAGACGTATCTTGGCTAGGGGCAAAATGGCATGAATTCTACATACAAAGTGATAGAATGCAGATATATTATGAGCACGCTAGGAAACTGCTTGAAATGGGAAAGGCCTACATATGTACTGAGGATCCAGAGGTCTGGAGAAAGAAGAAAGTACATGGTGGAAAAGTTCCAGAAAGAGAGTTACCTCCAGAGGATCAGCTTGAAAAGTGGGAAAAAATGTTAGATGGAGATTATAAGCCTGGTGAAGCAGTTTTTGTAGTAAAGACAGATCTTAATCATCCGAATCCAGCAGTTAGAGACTTTGTAGGATTTAGAATAGTCGAAGAACCCCATCCAAGAATAGGAGACAAGTACAGAGTTTATCCGACGTATAACTTTGCAGTAGCCATAGATGACCACTTAATGGGAATAACGCATGTTCTCAGAGGTAAAGATCATCTCGTGAACACTATGAGACAGGAGTACATATACGAGCACTTTGGGTGGGAAAAACCGTATTTTTATCACTATGGACTTGTCTCCATGGAGAATGTAATCCTCAAGACTACGGTTATAAAGGAGGGCATTAAAAAGGGGGAGTTCATAGGATGGGATGATCCTAGACTGGGAACCCTGAGAGCGCTTGCTAAGAGGGGAATAAGTCCCGAAGCCCTTAGAAAATACTGGATAGACGTTGGCCTTAAGGAAGTAGATATAAAGTTCTCGTGGGACATACTCTACGCTTATAACAGGGAGCTCATAGATAGAAAGGCGAACAGGTATTTCTTTGTCTGGAATCCCATAAAGGTGAGGATAAAAGGGACTGGCAAGTATGAAGCGAAAATACCAAAACATCCAAACGATTTATCAAGAGGATATAGAGTAAGAACTGTAGAGCTGCCAACAGAAGTATACATCTCAAGGGACGATTGGGAATCCATTAAAGAGGGAGAGCTGTTTAGGCTAAAGGATTTGTTTAATGTCAAAAGGGTTAAGGATTATCTAGAGTACGCAGGCAACGATCTCTCAATAATAAAAAGGGGTTCAAAGATAATTCACTGGATATGTGGTGAGGGAATTAAGGCAGTTGTTTACAAGCCAGATGGGAGTATCCTTGAGGGCATATGTGAGCCAGAGGTTTTAGAGAGCATTGGGAAAGTGGTACAGTTTGAGAGGTTTGGTTATTGTAGGATAGAAAGGCTGCCAGACGGCACAGTTGTGGGGTATTTTGCGCATAGTTAAAGCAATTGACGTCCTTTTATTTACTTTAATCTAAATATCCTTGTACAATGTTCTTGAACTGGTGTTCTAATGATTTGACTTAACTATTAGACATTACATTCTTATTTCTGGTGGCCCTCCATGAGATATGGGTTAATGTTAGCAGTCATCATAATGATACTGCTGATATCATTACCACAATGCGCTGTAAACGTTAGGGCAAATCCCATACCTAGCGTGCCAGCATTTTTAGAAGCGGAGTACATAAACATTAGCATAGAAAAAATCTCTGAAAAAGAGGCCGTTGTTCTCGTGGATGGCGTATATCCTATGAAGTTCACTGGTAAGGGAGGATTTATATACTTTCCAATACCGAGAGAGACTCTAAACAGCAGTAACATAACAGTGCTTATGGACGGAAAGAGCATCAGCTATAATATTACCTGGAGGGGGACTATGTCCAATAACAAGGACTTCCAGTATGAGTCCTCCTTTGGAATTCTTCCTATGATCTGCTTTAAAACAAATGCAAATGCTGATGAAAACGTTAGAAATATCAGGATAATTTACACCTACAAAATAAACGTCTCAAACCATCCAAGACCCGAGACGTTTGCAACAATATATGCTATGGGGACTGGGCGCTATTATATGACGTATGCAAAGGAGTGCACAGCTCACGTGAACATTTGGGTTAAGGGCTTCAAGGGATATAAGCTGACTGTTATCCTCACATCCCTGACGAAATTCTCTGAAACAGTAGAGTCTGATATGAAGAAGTTTTATCTAGAGAAAACTGCATTATTTGGTGGCATAACAGATGACCTTATAATAGTGCTTGAAAAAGGGGCAAATGCTAATAAGGTCATCTTAAAGAACATCTCATTAGACTCTATTAGTGCTGGAAAGGGGTATATCACTGGAAGGCTGACACTTACGTTTGAGAACGCAGGATATACAGTTGAGCTCCTGGGCGCTGAGCTCAAGGGAGGAGCCATAAATGTTTATCTATCCGTGCAGAGCGTGGCTAACAAAACGGGGACATTGACAGCATATAGCGTCCCAGTGAACTTCATTGTCCCATATGATCTGAGCAGCAATGTTAGCAGCGTTATCGTTAACATCTATGTAAATGGGGAGTTTCAAAAGAGCATTTTAGCACAGCTAGGATCATTTAATAATACAAACGAGGATAAAAATAACGAGGAAAGTCTAGGCTGGAGCCTCATAACAATACCTTTAGTCGCTATTACAGCGGTCTTGTTTATTGTAATGGTAAGCTTAAGGAGGAGATTTTAAAATGAGTAAACTAATGACAACTATTATTGTTGCCTCTCTTCTAACATTATTTATTGCGTCATTAGCTGGAATTTGCTCTGAAAGCCCCAACGAGTGGCAAACTACTTTGGAGAGGAATATTTACAATGCCTCTAATGGCTCTGTTGTGATTTTTATATATCGATACGACAACACCACACAAACTGTCATAGTGCCCATAAACCAGACAGTAATAGAGAAAGGCAACGGTTATGCTATAACATTTGTCATAGGAAAAACTCGTTCACTTTCTCAAAACGTTACCGTAATAGTTAGAGAAATTAACGGAGGTTATGCAATTCCATTTGAAAATACTGGGAAAACACCTCCAGAAGATGGTGGCAGAAGGTCACTGACATTAGCAAGTGCAAGTGGAAGACTATCACATAAGGACGTTGTTGGCGTAGGCATAGCCGCTGTAGCGTCTTTTATCATTGGAATAATAGCATTTATATTTGCAAAGAGATCCCTTAAGTAAATCAGTAGATAACGTCCTCATCTAGGTTTTTAGGTTTTTATATTTTGGTGGTAAGATGGCCATTTCCGGAAAGAGGCTTCGAATATATTTAGAACTATTAAAGGCTGATAGGCCTCTTGGTATAAGAGAACTTCAGAGGAATTTAGGGGTGTCTACCCCAAGTCTAGTTAGATACCATCTAGAGTACCTTGAAAAATATGGTTTAGTTGCGAAAAATAAGGAAGGTAAGTACTATGCTATAAAGCGTAGGGATACTCTTCTTTCAATGTTCATCATAGTTAGAGACTCATTAGTTCCAATATCCTCCTTTATATCTGCTTTTTCCATATCATTCGCGTTATTAATCCTTGTGCTTTTTTGGCCGCCGACCATTGTAGAGGCATCGCTATCATTTGTCTGTGTTCTAGTCGGCCTCTATTTGATTTATGAGAGTGTTATTTTAATAGAGGTTATAAAAAGGGAAATACGGTAATGAAACATCAGTTTAGGCCCTCTTGTCCAAAATAACAACCTTTCAAAGATTCTCCCCATAAAATGGCCTGTCAATGACTTCTTTCATCAGAAGCAGCTCTCAAAGGCATGAAAACATTGAAAATGAGTATAAAATGGAGCCACCGCCGGGATTTGAACCCGGGACCTCCGCCTTACCAGGGCGGCGCTCTACCGCCTGAGCTACGGTGGCACAATGGTAGGTATATAGAGGGATGGTGCTCCCGCCGGGATTTGAACCCGGGTCACGGGGTTGAGAGCCCCGTATGCTAGGCCGGGCTACACCACGGGAGCAGCCTTTTCTAACTTTTTCAATAATATTATGGATATAAAACTTTCCTTAATTAGACATTCCCTGACATTCAAATCGACATCCTTCCCGTCTGACCTCCTCCTCGCAGCTCACGGCAGGGGGTTCCCACAGGGAATACCCTCCACACGGTCGCCCGTGGTTCATTGGGCAGGTTGGTGTCATCGGGCACGGTCAGAGGCACCCTCACCATAATGTAAGCGAAAAGTATTTAAAAACTTTATACATAGGGCGTGAGTATGCTCAAACTGCGGTTGCTATGTTAGGACTTTCAAAGATGATAGGATGTTTAGGTGTCCAAAATGTGGTTTCGAGGCTGATAGGGATTATAACGCCTCGATAAATATTGCGAAACTTTCAATTATTGATTACCTTTGGTGTTTAAAAATAAAAAGTATTAGAAGCATAAACTAAAATAGCAAATAGTGTGCTTGGGGGTGTAAGTACGTTTAAAAATACCTGCTCTCTTAGAGGCTTTATATTTTCTCTCCTGTTGCTTTTTGGGTGCTGTGGTCTCATAGTTGCGGCTCAGGCTTTAAATACTGGAGCTGCAGGAGAGAACAACATTCTAGAAGTAGGGGGAGTCCCTAGTGAGAAGTACGTATACGATGAAGATGTTGGCTGTGTGAGCTCCATAAGCGTATGGGTCGGTGGCTACTTAAACGTGTATCAAGGAGTGCTCACGCGCTGGGATTATGGATTTGGACCCGCAGGATGGAAGTGGAAAGAAGTTTATCCCACTGATATAAATGGTAACCCTAAATATAACGTTCCATACGCGTATGCGCAAGGAAAAGGATATGTCTTAGAGAGTAGTGAGTACTATGAGGATGTTGTATATGCGAAGATTCCTTAGGGGTTTTCCTTTAAAGGGAGGGAATACAGCTTTTAGACCTCTAAAAGCTTTATCCCTTTTATTCGCGTTTTTATTGATTTTTTCATCCATTTCAGTTGGTAGGTCAGCTTATGCCGAGAATGCACCCTTAGACAAGTTTCCTTTTGTGGGAGCCTATGCTGTGTACATTGCACGAGGCGTATATCAAGGATTCCTTAAAGACTTCAGCAAAGGCCTAGGCCTATGTATCGACAGCAAGGGCCCCACTCCTGAGCTTAAAAAGAGCCATTACATATCTGTTGAGTGGCGCATTATCGATTTTAAAGACCCATACTGGGTAGTGAATTTCTCGATAAGCTTCATTAATGCTACAGTGTTTGTATACAACTACAGTAATGAGAATGAATTTAAAATCTTTAATAATGTGAAGATAACGTTCAAGGCTGTCTACCTTGTAGACAAGCATAATGCGAGCTGTTATCTCTTAGACACAGGAGAATTTTTGGGGTACTGGCCCTTTTGGCTAACACATGATGAGTTAAACAATATAAACTTAATAAAGAGGAGAATTCCTCCTAAATTCCGCAATTATCCTCTGAACATAACCACTTATCATCCACAGATAGCGTTCCTACAGACTAAAGGTGCTGGGTATTATATATTCACTAATGAGAAGATCGTCACGTACAATTCAACAATACCCCCACCAATAATCATGCTTGTTACAGCCTATCACGAGACAAAGACTGGCTTGTGGGATGTTGGAGACCCTGCAGAGATATTTTACTATGAAACTAAATACGGACTTTGTGTAGGCATCAGATATGTCAGAAAAGATTGTATGATCTTTAAGAACAAGACCAGCACTATTACTGGGTTCTGGGGTTTTGATGATTTTCGAGATGAAGAAATTATAAAGAATTTTACTAAGGGAGCGCTCTCGTCTGAAAGGCTAATTTTTCCTGGTATAGTCCTTTATAACACCAATGTGGATGTTTTCTCTTTAAGGGGTTCAAAGGGATCTCTTCCGAAAGGTCCATCGGCCTTAGTCGTAACATTAGGTGTAGTCATAGTCTCAAGCGTAGTGGCCTTAGATGTATTCGTGAGCAAAAGGCGAAAGGTGTAGGTAATGTCTAAGAAACGTTCTCGAGAGTCTAATGTGCTTATTAGAGTTCTCGACAACTCTATCCTGAGAAGGGTAATTATTCTAGTCATAGTTCTATTTATGTTGTACGAGTGCCACAGGAAAATAGTGCTGGGCTACAGAGTCTACTTATGGCCGTCAGTATTTCCCTCGCAGTTCTATGAGTTAGTCTTTCAAATTTCTGACGTTTCCATAATAATTCTCCAACTTTTTGCGTCTTTAGGGGCCTCTTTTGCGTATGTGTATGAGTCCAATGAGGTAGTCCTTTTGTTCTCAGTTAGAAATAAGAGGTATCGTATTCTGTTAAGAGTAATATTATTCGATACTGTCCTCATAGTAATACTCTCGACGATAGTAGGCTTTCTCTCATTCCTAATAGCATATCCTGAAATGTCGCTTGAGAAACCCTTAACTATTGTCCTCTTCACGCTGATATACATGCTGACTATTTTACTTGCATTTATACCAAGCTACGCAATTGGAATGACATTAGCTATTTTAACTCGCTCTCTAGGGGTATCTCTTATTTTATCCGTGTTCTTATCCTATATCCTCTTTGTCAGAGTTCATGCAGTTGTTGATGCGCTTACGTACCTATTGAGCATGCCGAGGATCTACGTCCTGAAGCCCATACTTAATAGTATCTATCCGGCGGTCTTAATATTGGCTACAGTAGATATTAAGGGGCCCATAGTCCTCCTTAGTGTTTCAATGCTCTTATTGGTATTCGACCTGTTGTGTGTTGAATGGAGGGACATCCTATGAAGAAGGTGCTGTATTGGATGCTTATTGGAATAATCGTTGGATTAATCTTAATTTCCCTAGAACAATATAATATTGAGAGATCATTTAATTACTCCAGTGGATTCATTATCCAGGGGAAGGAAAGCGATGAGCGAGGGGTTATGTTTCCATTCATTGGGAGAATTTTGATAACTCATGGGATTGGCGTGGGCAGGTTCTACAAGTACTACCAGTTAGGGGGAAATACTAGTATAGGATCCCCATGGGAGAAAGAAATAGTTCTTGGCCCTGGACCCTACACGTTTGTTTTTATGAGGGAAGGAAGCGTCATATTTAAGGTGATGGACATAGGATTCACGAATTGGAACATTATAATCTGTTTGATCCTTGTCCTCTTAGCAGTAGTAGCACATGGCATTATTAAGAGGGAGATCTTATGATTGTGAAAGCTCATGAGCTAACAAAGAAATATCAGCACATATATGCACTAAGAAATGTCTCCTTGGAGATTGGTGAAGGCCTTACTCTAATAATAGGTCCAAACGGCTCAGGGAAGAGCACGTTGTTAAAAATAATATCTGGATTTGTTAAGCCGTCAGAAGGTTTTATAAGGGTATTCAATGAGGATCCGTGGAGGAAGCGCGAAAAAATCATTACAAAAATTGGAGTGTCCTTTGATCCGCCAAGGATGCCGTGGTGGTATACGGGAAAGGAGTTTATAGAAATTCTCGCAAATATGAGAGGAGGATCCGTACGTAAGGTGCTTGGCATAGAGAAGTTCTGGGAGAGGAGAATATATACGTATTCTGCAGGAATGCTCAGAAGGTTATCCATAGCCTCAGCTCTGGCTGGAGAGCCTAAGCTCGTAATATTAGATGAGCCCTTTTCAGGCATTGACCTAAAAAGCTATGAGGAAATAACAAGCTTAGTCAAAGATCTAAAGGAGGTAGGCTTTAATATGATAATATCCTCGCATATTTTCAGACCTTTGAAGTCGCTGTATGATAGTATATACGCTCTAGATGCTGGGCAGCTTATTGACGTGGATGAATATATACATAAGACGCAGCTTTACGAGGAGTGATTTGACTTCCTCCCTGCCCTAAAGCGCGAGGCTTTCTCAGCGGTAACTTATTAATATAGTAAGCCGTTTTTCCCTATTGCCTCGTTTTGTATGGATACGTATCACTTTGTATCGCGGTGGGAGTTCCACCTCAGCCACCTGGACTTGAGGCCAACGGCACGGGGCTCCCATCTAGGCAGGATCCTCCAGGGCTCGGAGCATCCTCCCATTGCCCTAGGGGATGCTTCGGCGTGAGTAACCTCTCCATGACACGCCCACGCAATGATACACAATGAAACTTACAAAGTTTCTGCCCCTATAATAAAGCTTATGAACCTTCCCTTTATTACTACTTTACTGATGCTTTGGGATGTTTTGTGGGCCCGTGGTCTAGCCTGGTTATGACGTCGCCCTTACGAGGCGAAGGTCCCCGGTTCGAATCCGGGCGGGCCCACCAAAAAGGTAGCCCCGTGGTGTAGCGGCCTAGCATGCGGGGCTCTGGACCCCGCGACCCCGGTTCGAATCCGGGCGGGGCTACCACCTTTGACCTTAATACTCCTTATTTTATGCTCGTTTATCTAATAATTAGCAAGGTTCTTACGCACATTCTTGAATTCATATTAGATGATAATCGAAATATATATAACGTGAAACTGATTAAACTTTATCTTAGTGAACCCTTGGAGGGAGCGAAAATGCTGAAAACAGGAATCATAGGGTACGGTGGATACGTTCCCATGTACAGGATTAAGAACGAGGAAATTGGAAGGGTTTGGGGAAGAGGGGAAGGATTTCCAATAGTTGAGAAGTCCGTCCCCGGGCTTGACGAGGATTCCACAACAATAGCTATCGAAGCTGCAATTAACGCCCTTAAAAGGGCAAAGATAGATCCTAAGGAGATTAGTGCTCTATTTTTTGGAAGCGAATCAAAAGTATATGCTGTTAAGCCCACAGCTACTATAATTGCTGAGACTATTGGGGCAACTCCAGAGATAAACACTGCAGACTTTGAGTTCGCATGTAAGGCTGGTACTGAGGCCATGAGGGCTGCTCTGAACTACGTAGAGGCAGGAGAAGCTAAATATGCTATGGCCATAGGGGCTGATACTGCACAAGGTGCGCCAGGAGATGAGCTCGACTACACCGCTGCAGCAGGGGGTGCAGCTTATATATTTGGTGCGGAGAATAAAATAGCGTCAATAGAGGGTTGGTTTTCATTTGTGACAGACACTCCTGACTTCTGGAGGAGGGAGGGACAAAGGTATCCTAGGCATGGGTATAGGTTTACTGGAGAGCCTGCATACTTTAAGCACATTGTCTACGCTGGAATAGAGCTCATGTCAAGGCTTGGACTTAAGCCCTCTGACATAGATTATGTAGTGCTTCACCAGCCTAACACTAAGTTTCCCATAAATGCTGCTAAACAGATGGGATTCTCCAAAGAAAAAGTTCTTCCTGGCCTTTTAACAACGTACATAGGAAATACTTACTCAGGAGCTGTGCCCTTAGGACTTGCCAGAGTATTAGACGTCGCAAAGCCTGGAGAGAGAATACTTTGCGTTTCATTTGGTAGTGGTGCGGGAAGTGATGCGTTCACGCTGATAGTTGAGGATAGGATAGAGGATGTTAGAGATCTTGCTCCTAAGATTGATGATTACATAAACAGAAAGAAGTACATTGATTATGCGCTTTATCTCAGGTATAGAAGGCTCATAGACAGGGGTTGGATGGAATGAGGGACGTGGCAGTCGTTGGAGTTGGGCAGATAAAGGTTAGTGAGCACTGGGAAAGGCCACTCAGGGAAATGGCTGTAGATGCTGCTATGAGAGCTGTGATAGACGCTAACAACATAGAGCTTAAGGATATAGACATGCTAGTCGTTGGAAACATGCTTGGTGAGATCACTGACACACAAGCACACCTAGGAGCTCTTATTGCAGATTACCTTGGCATAGATGGCATTGAGGCATATAGGGTAGAGGCAGCATGTGGCTCAGGAGCAGCTGCTTTTAGGGCAGCTTATATGGCTGTTGCTGGAGGGTTTGCGGATATAGCCCTTGTAATTGGTGTAGAGCAGCAGACGAACGTGTTTTTCTCCGATATAACCTTAGGGCTTGCAATGGCAGCAGATGCCGAGTATGAGATTCTTCATGGAGCGTCCTTCTTGGCACTTAACGCTCTTCTTAAGAAGCTTTACTTGGACAAGTATAGTGATGTGAGTGAGGAAGGCCTCGCCATGTTTCCAGTAATAGCACATGAAAACGCTGTGAACAACATATATGCAATGTACAGGTACAAGATTAACGTGAGTAAGGTAATAAATTCACCCTACGTGGCATATCCTATTAGGCTCTTTGAGACGGCTCCCATAAGTGACGGCGCCGCTGCAGTCATATTGGCTCCCTTGGAGGACGCTAAAAAGTATACAGACACGCCAGTTATTGTGAAGGCATCAGAGGTGTCCACTGACAGGATATACTTAGCGAGTAGAGATGATATATTACTCCCCAAGGCAATAAGGATTTCCACTGAGAAGGCCCTCAGAAGAGCAAGAGTGGAAAGAAAGGACATAGATTTCTTTGAGCTTCATGATGCTTATAGCATAATGGCCGCTTTATCTCTTGAAGCATCGGGATTTGCAGAGCCTGGAAGCGCTCCAAAGATGGCTACTGAAGGCGCTTATCACATAGGTGGAGACCTTCCCATACTAACCATGGGAGGGCTAAAGGCACGTGGGCATCCTGTAGGAGCTACGGGTGTATATCAGATCGTTGAAAGTGTGATCCAGCTTAGAGGAGACGCTGGAAAGAACCAGGTGGATGGTGCTGAGATAGGTATGGCCCAAAACGTGGGTGGTGTTGCTACTACTGTTATAACGACAATCCTTGCGAGGGGTGATTGAGTTGCCTATAATTCCCGAAATAGCCAGAACTTGGAGAATAAGATATCAAAGGTATCGTCTTGAGGGTACGAGATGTAAAAAGTGTGGAAAAATACACTATCCTCCAAGGCTTGTGTGTAACAACTGTCATAGTACTGATCTGGAACCATATAGGCTCTCAGGAGAGGGAGAGGTTGTAAGCTATACTATAGTAAACAGAGGAGCAACAGGATTTAATATATACACCCCATATGTCTATGCAGTAGTGAGACTTAAGGAAGGAGTTCTTGTAGAGGGACAGATGACTGATGTGTCTCCAAGTGACATCAGAATAGGGATGCCTGTTGAGGTTGTTGTCAGAAAACTGCTAGAATATGGAAAAGATGGGCTTATAATTTATGGATATAAATTTAGGCCAAAGATTAAGTGACATTTGGTGAGAGTTATGAATGAAGAGGAACTTGCTAGAAAGATTGCTGGAGAAATAATAATGTCTAAGGACCCTGGGAAAACTATGAGAAAATGGAGGGAGGCATTTAACATAACAATATCAGAAGTAGCGTCCAGAATGGGAATATCGCCTTCTGTAATAAGCGACTATGAGTCTGGAAAGACGAAGTCTCCAGGGGCACAGTTTATAAGAAGATACGTGAATGCCCTAATAGCTATAGATAAGGAGAGAGGTGGAGAAAAGCTGCGTGTGTATACCATACTTGAACAGAACGACGCCATAATAGACATGTATGACTATAATATACCTATAAAGGCCAAGGAAGTCGTGGATGTCCTTGAGGCAACTGTTCATGCATATGAAGAAGGCTTAGATAGGACAATATTCGGATATACGTTTTTAGACAGCATAAAGGCAATTTTGAGCTTTACAGCGCTTGACTATCTAAGAGTCTATGGACTAAGTACCGATAGAGCCCTGATATTCTCTGGAGTCAAATATGGAAGATCGCCGATGATCGCTATTAGAGCGCATCCTATTAAGCCTGCAATGGTAATATATCATCAGCCCGAAAAGGTTGACGAGCTTGCAGTGATGCTTGCATACAAGGAAAAGATACCACTAGTTGCCACGTATCTAAGTGCAAAAGAGGTAATAAGTAGATTAAGAAGGCTTGAAAAGAAGGACTAAGTTCAGTAGGCTTTTTGTTATAGCCCTGTGTTACCCTTAATTTTTGAGCTACACAGCATTTCAGTCCACACGTTAATATGTGCCTAGGACCTAGTTTTCTCAGAAAAGACTATAACTTAATCGTGAAATTTAGCTTATAGGTGATCACGCTATGTCAAAAAAGGCCGTAATCATTGTGGATATGATTCATGACTTTGTATACGGAAAATTTGGCTCAAAGCAAGCTCAGAGCATAGTTCCTAAAATCAAGGAGCTTTTAAAAAGAGCTAGAGAGAGTGGAGCATTAATAGTGTACACAAGGGACGTCCATGAGAGGAGTGATCCTGAATTAGCAATTTGGGGAGAACACGCGATGAAAGGGACTAAAGGATGCGAGATCATAGATGAATTATCTCCGGAGGAAGGAGACATCATCGTAGAAAAGAGAACTTATGACTCATTTTATAACACCAAGTTAGAGCGCATTCTAAGGGAAAGGGAGGTTAAAGACGTGTACATTGTAGGTGTAGCAACGGACATCTGTGTTCTTCACACGGCCTTTGGGGCCTTTGCTAGAGGCTTCAATGTTCACATAGTCGAGGACTGCGTTGCAAGCATTAGCGAGGAGGGACATAAGTGGGCAATAGAGTACATGAGTAAGATTTACGGAGCAAAGATCATTAGGTCGGAGGAGTTGTTCCAATGAGAGGAAGATTTAATTCTGCAAACTATAAGGAGATAAAAAACGGACTGACGACGGACATTTACTTTGTAAGAACGGTGGAGATACTGAAGAGGGAAGGTGTAAATCCAAGAGTCCTTGCAGAGTTCACAATGCATAGGCCTCCAAGAAAATGGCCATGGGTTGTCTTTGTAGGGCTTGATGAGGTTCTAGAGCTGCTAGAGGGAGTTCCTGTAGATCTATATTCCATACCTGAGGGCACAGTCTTACCTTATAAGGACTCACGTGGGATAAAAGTTCCAGTTATGTACATTGAGGGACCTTACGCAGACTTCGCAGTTTACGAGACCCCTATTCTTGGCCTCATATCTCAGGCTACAGGAATTGCTACAAAAGCGGCAAGGATAAAGAAAATTGCTGGGAATAAGCTTGTGTTGTCATTTGGTATTAGGAGAATGCATCCTGCAATAGCTCCAATGATAGATAGAGCAAGCTACATAGGAGGATGTGATGCTGTATCGAGTGTTCTTGGTGCTAAGCTTTTGGGACTTAAGCCAACTGGGACAATGCCTCATGCTCTAATCTTAGCACTTGGGTCGCCGGAAAGGGCTTGGCTAGCATTTGACAAGCACATGCCTAAGGACGTGCCAAGAATAGCGCTTGTTGACACGATATCTGACGAGAAAAGAGAGGCTCTAAGGGCTGCTGAGCTGCTAGGCGAGAAGCTGTATGGAGTGCGCTTAGATACACCGTCCTCTAGAAGGGGCAACATGAGGGATATAGTACTTGAAGTTCGCTGGGAGCTTGACCTAATGGGATACAGACATGTCAAGATTGTGGTTTCTGGAGGATTGGATGAGGAAAGTGTTGCAGAGTTAAGGGACGTTGCTGATGCATTTGGAGTTGGTAGCAGCATATCTAACGCTCCGGCAGTTGATTTTGCAATGGACATTGTAGAGGTAGAGGGGAAGCCCATAGCTAAGAGAGGGAAGCTTGCTGGTGGAAAGGTCGTCATGAGATGTAGATCCTGTATGCGGTACTTTGTCTATCCAAGAGGTGATGTAAAGGGTGTGTGTCCAGTGTGTGGCGGAGAACTTGAGAGTCTTCTCAAAAAGTACATTGAGAACGGAAAAATAATTAGAGAGCCTGAGGATCCTAAGGACATAAGAAAAAGGGTCTTAGAGCAAATAAAAAGGATAAGCCTAGAATCTTATCCATAACACTATTTTTCACTCTTTAAAACAGATTTCTTTAGTCTCTCCGCTCTTTCCTTTGCAGTATATCCAGTAACAACGTCTAAAAATCTGTTATATCTTCTCAGGGTTTCAAGGGCTTCTTCTTTACTGTAGGTCTCCTTGGGCGTAGTGCTCACGACTAGTGTTCTCTTATCCTTAAGGTATATCTCAATCTTAGCAAGACTCCCAAATGAAGTATAATACTTCCCGTTCCTCTCCTCTACATACCCGAAAAAATCCTCTATTATCTTTCTCAGTTTATCACCCTCTATGTGCTTATAGTGCCCTCTCTTTATGGGATATTCTCTAACCATTAGGTATCACCATCAGTATCCAGTATGCGATGCTTTATGGGAGTCATTCTAAGCCATGATATTTCTGGGACATATATCTTTCTGATGTCATCAAGGCCTAATATCAAGGCAACAAGCCTTTCAAGGCCAAGGCCCCATGCCAGAACCCTACCCTTTATGCCTAGAGGCTCTGTGACTTCTGGTCTGAATATTCCAGCACCACCTAGTTCAAGCCACTTTCCCTTATACTTGACAAATATCTCAAGGCTTGGCTCCGTATATGGGAAGTATGAGGGTCTTATTCTTACGTCCTTAAATCCAAGTCTACGATAAAACTCCCTAAGGACACCAATAAGCATCCTAAGGTTGGCATCTTCCTCGACAATTATTCCGTCAACTTGCGTGAACTCCGAGAGGTGTGTTGCGTCAATAGCCTCTCTTCTGAACACCCTCCCTATTATGAAGGCTCTTAATGGAAGATCATCGGAGTGCTCCGCTAGATATCTTATAGTTATAGCAGTTGTATGACTCCTTAAGAGAGCTTTTTCTGCAATCCTAGGATCCCATGAGTACCTCCAACCAATAGACCCAGTACTTCCACCATTCTCATGAACTTCCTTTATTATAGATGCTAATCTCTGATCCACTTCTATCCTCGCTGGTTCAGAGAGGTAATACGTATCTTGAAGGTCCCTTGCAGGATGATCTTGGGGTACAAAAAGGACGTCCATGTTCCAGAATGCAGACGTGACAAAGTCACCTCTAATTTCTCTGAATCCCATCTCTAAGAATATCCTTCTAATTCTCCTTATTATGTATGTCATTGGGTGAATGCGACCTGCATAGATCATTCCCACGTATCCTTCCAGACTATACCTTCTGAACTTGACTCTTCTCCACGATCCTGTTCTTAACATGTCTAATGTTAGCGCTCCAACTTCTGTCTCTGCAGATCTTACAACTTCTTTTCCAAGATCTTTAATTTCAACGATAATTCTTGGTTTAATTAAAATCTTAATTACATTCTTTCTAGAGCTTAGATCCTTGAGAACTTTAGGGTCAATGTCCTCAACAGGAAGTTCTCCGAGCTCATTAATCTTTAAGAGCGTTTTTTCATCCGCTCCAAGGGTGTCTACTGAGCTTCTGCCTAAGTCAGTTATTTCCATGATTCTTCTTCCATTAACTTCCTTTATCCTAGCCCAGCCTTTCCTAATGGCCCAACCAATAGCTGGTGAAATAAGCTCTTTATCCATGCCTGTTAACTCCTCGAGCTTCTCTATTGGGATCTCTCCGTGCTCATATAATGCTTTGAGGATCCTTCTCTCTGGAAGACCCTCCTTTGAATACCTAATACCTTCCTTGTCAAGCGTTACGTACTTCTTTTCATGTCTTATTACGTTAACGAGGCCCTTTGTCTCAAGTTTTGCAACTATAGCGGCAGCTTCGCTCTTATCTTTAAGGTTTGCATCCTTTACAATCTCATCAAGGCTACACTTTTCAAGCCTTTCAAGGACTCTCAAAACGTCAAGCTCTTTAGGACTTACAGATGGAAGTTCAGTCATATCTTACTACCTCTCTTATAATTTTATCATCAATTGCAGACATTTTTTCCTGTATATCATTAAGAAGCTCTTCTAATCTTTCTGCTGCCTCTTTCTTGCAATAACCACAAAGCCTTTCTCCTTTTAAACACTCTTCCCTAATCTTAAGAAGTTCCGCATCGTCACTGATTAGATGATAAGCATAAAGTTCATAGACTGGGCATATGTCTGGATTTCCTCCGTACTTCCTCTGTTCCTCAGCCGTAACCCTTCCTCCCGTAACTGCCCTAAGTATCTTTTTCTTCGCCTCTTCAATGTCGTCTGTTAGGAATATCGCTGTCTCAGGCTTTGAGCTTGACATCTTCGCTCCCGTAAGGCCTCTCATAAGCCTGTGGTATGTTGCTGAAGGCTTAAAAAGCGCATAATCATTCATCGGTCTTTCTATACCTGTAACAATCCTCTCTATCACATATTCATCTTCGCCTGCTGCTCCATAGATCTTAATAACTCCATATGGAATGTTCACGTCTAGGTCATTATACCCGTGATCTCTAAGTGCTCTCTCTGTCTTCTCTAAAAGATCCCTTTTATTCCTATCGCTTAGCGTTATCATGATTCCCTCCTTAAACAGCCTAACATTAAGCACTCTAGACCTGTTTACTAAATCCCTAGAGAGCCTTATATGGGGATCCTGATCAACCCCTACTGGAACTATTGTCGGCCTTGGCGTGTATCTTTTCCACTGTACGTGGAGTATATCCCCTGCTTGTATAAGAGGCACCATAACATGCCCAACGCTCGTTGACTCAGAAAAACCATATATTGATGACATCTCTCCTATTTTTACCTTTGTAGCAAAGTATATTGCCATATCCAATATATCTTTCCTCTTTGATTGAAAATAGAACTCAGTTTTTTCTGGATTTAGCCCAAGAGCTATGGCTGATCTCACGTACTCGTTGACTCCTATCTCATACCCCTTGTTAAGGGACATTCCTCTTGCAGCAAGGGCCTCTAAGTCAGCTATTGTTATTATCGCATCAGCCCCTAAGGACTGATAATATGCTATCTGCTCAAACGTCATCTTATGACCAAAATGGACACTACCAGATGGTGAGAATCCTGTTAAAACCACGAACTCCTCTCCTCTTCTTATAGCCCCTAATACAACTTCGAATCCCCTGTGACCAAAAATTATCCCTCGTGTGAAGAACCTGTGAGGCCTTGGTAGCATGTCAACAAGGTCTGACATTGGAGAGATCCCAAACTCCTTTATAAGCCTTTCATAGTTTTCATAAACACTTGATCCCCATGGGTCTATTCTCTCTGGCACTAGTCCCACCTCTTTACGGTTTAATGTACTCTAAGGCTATGTATTGAACTGTAAGGTTCTCAAGAACCACCGCTAGCAAGAACTTCTTATTCACGCTTTGAGAGAGCCTAACCATGCTGCTCACAATATGGGGCCTTAACTTATCTTCTGGCGTAGTCACAGCCACTAGGTAGTTCGAATGTGCCTCATTTGGATTATCTTTATAGACTCTAAAGTGAGCACCGTATTTAAATCCAGATTTTACGACATGCCCTCTACTTCTTAAGTCCTTATAGACTATGTACTTTGCTTTAACGCTTTTATCGTACTTATAAAGTTTCTCAATAAGATCCTCCTCATGCTTAAGTCTCTTAAGGATCAAATATCCTTTCTCTCTCAGGAACTCAGTCTCGAGTGGGGAGAGCATTAGCATTCCAAATAGTTTTTTGCCAAAGAACATCTCATTAAGTTTTTCGGAAGAACTATCTGCTATGGCTCTGTCTCCGATAAATACCCCACTAGCCTTCTCCTCTGGAACTTTTGAAAGTCCTCCAATAGGGTCTACTTTCTTCACATTGTAGTATAGAATGTCGCCCTCTTCATCAACTATTCCGATCATGAGCCTCTTCTTGCTATAAAGAGCCCCTTCTAAAATCCTAAGAAGATCATTAACGCTTATCTCCTCATAGTCATAGTAAAGCTTCACTCTTATTTTTGGAATGCTATTTTCAGGCTTCTCCGGTTTTTTCCATAGTGAAATATCGTATGGATCTGGGCCTATGTGTCCTTTATATGATCTCCTTCCGATTAAGTCCATTAAGGCAAGAACTTTCTTAAACGTTCCCGGGTTTCTCGATGTTTGTTCCCATATAGAATCTAAAACATGATCACTAAGCTTTATTCTGCCCATGAGGTGTAATGCTATTGCCTCCTCTGGAGACACAACAAGTCTATCTTTTTCAATTCTTCCAAGTCCTGTAGTACTCCATATCTTCTTATAGCGTTTTCCGCTGATTACTACCTTGCTATTCACTAGGGATATCTGCACCATTCTTGGCACCTTCTAATGTTCCCATGCCCACGTGCAAATATTCTTAGAGGTAGATATTATATTTAGGTTAGCGTTACTACTTTAAGGAGTTTTGTGTCCTCATAATACGCTGAGATAGGGAACTTCATATATCACTATGCGTGTTAATTGTATGTCTGAGAGCGAGGGGTGAGAGTCATTCAAAATCACTTGATCATATGGCCCTCAGCAGCATCAGTACAAGATTAAACGCTTAAGATAAAATTATAGTATAACGAGTTTGAGGTGATGATTATATGAGTAAAGGTAAGAAAAGACCTGAAATAGAACTAAGAAGTGAGGGCGCTAAGGAAGGCACCGAGGAAGTAATAAGAGTTCCACTTCCTGACAGGAATAATAATGAGATGTTTGCCATAGCAAGTGAAATGCTAGGAGGTAATCATCTTAGAGTAATCTGTGAGGACAAAAAGGAGAGATTAGCTAGGATTCCAGGAAGAATGCTCAGGAGAGTCTGGATAAAGACGGGAGATCTTTTAATAATCAAACCGTGGGAGTTTCAGGATGATAGGGCAGATGTTGTCTTTAGATATACAAAGGTGCAGGCATGTAACCTAAAGAAAAAGGGTTTACTCCCAGAGGTGTTAGAATTACAGCTAGAGTGTTAATGGTGAGAGCGTCACATGAGTGTAGAGTTTAATGAAGAGGAAAACTTAGAGGATGAGATCTTTGAGGTAGATGAGGAACTTTTAAGGCAGATACTGCCTAAAAGGTTTCGAAAGGAGAAGACTATAGAAGACAGGGAGATAGAAAATTGGGTTTTTGATAAGCCCACTCTTATAGCCCTTGCAAAGCTCATAAATAAAGGGTATCTCTCTGAATTAGTATCCACAATTTCTATGGGTAAGGAGGCTAATGTGTTTCGAGGTAAGGACTCTGCTGGTTTTCCTGTAGCTGTTAAGATCTATAAAAAAGACACAACTCTTTTCAAAGACATGATGCCATATCTAGACGGCGATCCTAGATTTAAGAGGATAAAGAGAAAAAGATCCCATATAATATATACGTGGTGTCAAAAGGAGTTTAAGAACCTTCAGGAGTTTTATGAGATAGGTGTGCCTGTTCCTAAGCCCTTTGCTTATAGGGACAACGTTTTAGTTATGGAGTTCATAGGGATTAATGATATTCCTGCTCCTAGGCTTAAGGACACTGTACTTGAAGATCCAAGAGAAATGCTCAATTCAATTATAGAGGACATAAGAAAACTTTACGAAAACGGGTTTGTTCACGCTGACATGAGCGAGTATAATATATTAGTAAAGGATGAAAGCGAGTATTATATAATAGATGTAGGGCAAGGAGTTCCTCTAGCGCATCCTATGGCATATCGCTGGGTGGTTAGAGATGTCGTGAACATCGTAAATTACTTTAACAGGAGGTACAAACTTGGCCTTGACCCAAAAAAGTACGTATTAGAGGTCATTGGAGAGGATATCTTAGCAAATTATCTTATGCTCTAGCAAAGCGTTGTTGAGAAAGGCTTTGCCCTTTATGTTGAAGAGAATACCAAACGTGAACTTTAATAATCTTCCAAATTGTAATATACTAAGCCACTACTAGTGTATATAGTTTAAATTAGTTGTTAGGTAATCTTACCTGCAGACAAATTGGTGACCAGAGATGTTCTTTCTTAAAGTTCCTGTTGAAAGAGTTCCCATACTAATTGGAAAGGAAGGAAGGGTCAAAAAATATCTTGAGGAAATAGCAGGGATTAAAATATATGTGAACTCAAGAACGGGAGACGTTACAATAGATCCGCAGGACCACCCATACGAAGCTCTTAAAGTCAGAAACGTCGTCATGGCAATAGGCTATGGGTTTTCTCCAGAAAATGCCATGAAGCTTCTTAACGATAACTACATCATGGAGGTTATTGATGTTAAGGACTTTACGAGAAAAAAGAGCAGAATGATAGAGTTAATGGGTAGAGTTATAGGAACTCGTGGAAGGGCTAGAAAGGAGCTTGAGGAGCTTACTGACACTAATATAAGCGTTTATGAGCACTACATAGCGATAATTGGCGAATATGAAAACGTGGACATTGCAAGAAGAGCCATAGAAATGTTGCTCAAGGGATCAATGCATCAGACAGTGTACAGGTTTATAAGGGAGGAAAGGAGAAGAAGAATGTATAGGGATGTTGGGATCTATGCATACTATGAGATGATAAATAAAGGCCCTTAGGTAGGGGGTTAGACTATTAGTATGGGTTTGGGTAGATTATAGAGAAGAAAGATCTGATGTACCAAGATATCTAAAGCTTTTAGGAGCGTATGTAATAGTTGACAATCTTCCTGTGGGAGATTATGCTCTTAGTAAGGATGTTATTGTTGAAAGAAAGACTGCAGGGGATCTTGTGTCCTCTATAATTGAAGGTAGACTTTTTGAGCAGCTAGAGAGACTTAAAGGTGTTAAAAGGGCATATCTTATTGTGGAGGGGGATTATAGAGATATTCTATCTATGAGAAAGTTCTCAGATAACGCATTTTGGTCTTCCATAATAAAGGCCACTGAGCAAGGAATTTTTACAGTGTTCACGCAGGGACCTGAGGACACAGCTCGCTTTATTTATAACCTCGGAAGGCGCGTGCAAACCCAAGGTCAAGAGATACCGCTAGGTAGGCCAGGAACCTCAAAGAAGTCAAAGGATGATTACCTACTAGCACTTGAAGTCCTTACATCCCTTCCTTACATTGGTCAAAAGAGAGCAGTTGAGATATTGAGAATCTTCGGAAGTCTTAGAAGATTCTTTTCAGCAAATCAGGTAGAGCTCGAGACTATATTTGGCGAAGATATTGGAAAGAGATTATATGAAATTATAAACAAAAATTTTAAGGAAAAGCAAAAAAAGAAGGGACCTAGTCTTCTTGATTTTGACTAAATAGCTAGAATACTGCTAAAACTATTCAAGGATAATTATATTAGGACTTGCTCACATACCTATTTTGGGTGATGATTAGGAGGTGATCTGAGCCGAGTGCAATGATGACGTTTCAGCATGCTGAGGGACATGCGGCGGATCAGATATCCACCATTTCACTTTATACTTCATTCTACGTAGTTAGGGATGCTATGATTGCTAACATACATTGCTCCACAAGGAAAATATTTAGAGGTATCCATTAAAATTAAAGAGCTATTTAGCCTAGAGAGGAAACTTGTATCATGATGGCATTCCTGAGCTGTTGTTATATAGACATATAGCCCGTACTCATGCATTGAAGATAAAGGAGGAAAGGATAAAGGATGACGCCGGACGAGAACCCATTTGACAAGTTCCTTCAATCAAAAAAGAGTAAGATCTTCAAGAATAAGGACGCACTTCTTCACACGTATACTCCAGAGAGACTTCCCCACAGAGATGAGCAAATAAATACATTAGTAGACATACTTGGTGTCGCCCTTGAAGGACATGCTCCAAAGAATATAATGGTATATGGAATGACAGGGAGCGGAAAGACTGTTACCGTAAAGTACATACTTAAGAAGCTTGAGGAGAAAGCATCAGAAATTGGGGCTCTAGTTCGAGGTATTTACGTAAACTGTGAGGTGGTGGATACCTCTTACAGAGTTCTTCAGACAATAGCAAATAATTTAATAAGTGAATGGGAAGAGAGGATCCCTCCTACGGGACTTCCTACCGATGAAGTCTATACGAAGCTCATAGAGATCTTGGAAAAATACGGAGGGATAGTGGTAGTAGCTCTCGATGAGATAGACAGGCTGGTTAAGAAAAGTGGCGATAGTGTCATATATATGTTAACGCGCATAAACGAGAGCCTTAAGCACTCTAAGCTTTCATTAATAGGAATTGCTAACGATATAAATTTCATAGATCTCTTAGATGTAAGAGTTCGTAGCAGCCTTGTTCACGAAAAGGTTTTGTTTCCTCCCTATAATGCAAGACAGCTTGAGGATATATTAAGAGATAGAGCTAAAATAGCGTTTTATGAGGGGGTTCTGGAGCCCTCGGTTATTCCATTTTGTGCGGCTGCCTCTGCTAGAGAATATGGAGATGCAAGAGTTGCTTTAGACCTTCTGAGAACGGCAGGGGAGATCGCTGAGAGAAACGGAGAGAGCAAAGTTAGAGAGGGTCATGTAAGACTTGCCATAAAGAGACTTGAGATGGACACCGTGATAGAAGCTATAAAGACCTTACCCACTCATGGAAAGGCAGTGCTTTATGCCCTTTATAAGAAGACTCTAAGCGAGATGAGAAAAGGAAAAAGGTTCTCAGAGATAGAGACAACAACAGGAGAGTTGTATCAGGAGTACTCAAATGTATGCTATTTTTTGGGAATATCTCCTGTAACTCAGAGAAGGTTTACGGATTTCGTATCATACTTAGACGAAATAGGTCTTCTAAATGCAAGAATAGCGTCAAGGGGCAGGTATGGGAGGACAAAGATTATTAAGCTTGCTTCTGACATAAGTTACGTTGAGGAGGGACTAAAGAGCGATCCTGAGTTCGGCAGCCTATTTATGAGGAGACCAGTGCAAACATCCCTTGAGAAGTATTTTTCATCAATTTAATTTTAGCCCATGAGATACCTTCTTCTTTCTATCCACATCAGTACTTTTCTATAGATCTTTATTACGCCCTCTATTATCAGTGGAGAGAGAAATATTACGCCGTATAGGAGTCCAGCCATGATCTTACATGAAGTTGGGATCTTAGTTACATACTTTGAGCCTATAAAGTATAATTTTAGAATTCCTAAATATGGGATCTCAAGCCCAACTTTAGCTACAATCCACTCAGGTTTTATTGGCATGTGATATGATATGCTTGACTCCTGATCCGTAAAGGGATTATTATCCCCCTTAGTGATGAACCCGCTATATGGTGCCCTCCAAATGCCACTTGAGTCTATGATCAGATCTCCTTTGTTCACCCATCTTATCGCTCTGTGAACTATTAAAACTGAGCTGTTATACCTGCGATATACTATGACATCTCCATAGTTTCCAAAGGTATTGTATCCAGTTTTTCTTCCCTCTTCCCAAGTTATTATGTCTTTTGGCCCACTAATGGACTTTAGCACAACAATGTCTCCCGGCTCTAGGGTTCCTATATAAAACGGATCGTTATCGGCATGCATCATGCTTGTTGACTCGACTACTGCAAGAGGCTGTGGCCATACGCCAGAGTAGGCGTAAACGGCTCCTATTAGTACTAGAAATATAAGTAAAGCATCTATTCCAGGATTCCTAAGTAATCTTTTTATAATCTTCTTTGTGCTCATTGCAAGACCTCCTTAAATGCTTTGCTAGGTTTTATAACGTTACACATCGTGCCTCGTAACGATTTCATCTATGTACAAAACATAGTCAGATAAGTGGCAGTACTTTCAATGAGTATTTATTACCTTTATTAATGAAGTGTTCAGTCTAAAATTTAAAGCAACAGGACCATTTATAGTTTGAGTAAACGTCTCCTCTATAAGTGTTGATGTTTTAAACGTAATAGGAAAAATATTAAGAAAGTATTGCATAACTTAAGGACAGAGAGACGATTAAGCCTGAGACAGCAGGTAAACGAGATTTTGCTAGGGGGCATTTTACGTGTATGCACTCACCAGTAGCTTGGTCTCAAAGAAGATTAGAAAGGAAATTGCACAGAAATTTGCAGCTATAGGATTTGCTATAAGTAAGAGTGGACTTCAAAAACTTCTAGAGCTGAATGTAGTAGAAAGAGAGCTTGATAAGTTTATAGATAAGCTTTCAAAGGGATACTTTCCAAGAAAGGAAAGAGTCCTCTATCGGGAAGATATTGAGGTGCTGTTCAATGGTAAGTCCATAAAGAAAGAGCCCATTCATGATATAGAGCCTAAAATAAAACCAGCACTAGACTTATTGAAGGAGAAAATTCATCATCATGAAGGAATATCAGAGAATAAAGAAATTGTAGAGCAACACTCTAAAATAGATGCTCTAGAGGATGAAAAGGAAGAAATACCGAAAGCTGATACTTTTAAGGAGGATACTATCTTACAAGAAGCTCTTAAAGAGACTATGGCAGAAAGTGGCATTCCTGTAGGTATTCGCATTAAGAGGACACAAGGTGGTGTAGCAATAGAGGTTCCTGAAGAGCCCTCTCCAAGTGTGGAAAGCACGGGGATATTATTGAGTAGATTATCATCGCTTAGTAAACTCCACGAATTAATGAAAGAAGAGTCCTTTGGAATAGAAAATCAAAGTACAAGTGAGGTAGAGTTAGAATATGACTTCTCCGTGAAGACCACTAAAAAAAGAAAGCCTAGAGAAGAATTTGACCCAGAATATGTATTAAAACACTTTGATCCTCAAAAAATGTTCTCAAGAGGTGTTGAGGAGGATTTTATTAGCCTCTTTAGGAGTAGGTATGAAAAGCTCAGAAAATACATCGTAGATAGAATTAATAGGAAAAAGGCTCTAAATCCAAAACTTAAGGAAGTAAGAATTCTTTATTCCTCAGAAGTCTCCATTGTGAACAACTCAATAGTAGCCCTCATAGGAGTTGTTAACAACTTCAGAGAGTTAAAGCAAAAGAACATGTACCTCATAGACATGTTTGACAGAGACGGTGTAATACTAGCCCATGTAAGGAAGAAACGGGGAGATCTCATTTTATATCCTGGTGACGTTATTGGCATCATAGGAAGGGCTAAGAGATCCTCAGGAAAAGTAATTGTATACGTTGAAAGTGAGGATTTAGTAGTATTTCCTGAGATAAATCGTAGAAAATTGCCATCTGAGGCTGTATTAAAGGACATTCCTGACTTTAAAGTAGCGATAACGTCGGATATACACGTTGGCAGCAAACACTTCATGAAAGATTCATTTAAGAAGTTCATAGAGTGGCTAAATACCTCTGAGGAGGCTTCAGATATCAAGTTCTTAATAATCCCTGGAGATCTCGTAGATGGTGTAGGAGTATATCCAAACCAGGAGAAAGAGCTTGAAATTCTTGACGTCTATGCACAGTATGAGGAGCTAGCATCGTACTTAGATTTAATAGATGATTCCGTAGAGATTATAATAACCCCCGGAAACCACGATATTGTAAGGCCTTCATTGCCTCAGCCGCCACTTCCTAAAGAAGTTTTTATAGGCATCTCTAGGAAAGTGGTCTCTGCGCCAAACCCTGCACTCATAGAGCTATGGGGGAACATGAGGATACTGACACTTCACGGAGTGCCTTTGGAGGATATAATTGCCACCGCACCAGGGCTAAGTCACGACAATCCTACGGATGCCATGAAGCTCCTTCTAGATAGAAGGCATCTAGCGCCCTGCTATGGGGACAAAACTCCTCTGCAGCCTTTACCTGAGGACATGCTAGTAATGGAAGATGACGTCATTCCTGATGTGTTTGTTACGGGTCACGTACACAGGTTTGAGTATAAAGTATACAAGGGAGTCCTTCTCATAAACGGATCTACGTGGCAGAAACAGACTCCATATCAGAAAACCCACGGGATTCATCCAATTCCTGGTCATGTAGGCATTGTTGATGTGAAGAAATACGTTCTTGGCCATGATGACTACATTTCTGTGAAAAACTTTGGTGAGTAACATGGCTCAAAATCCCTATACTGACGAGGATATTAGGGAATACTTCGAAAGACTACAGAGAGAAATTGAGAGAGCCTATGAGATAGCTGAAATGGCACGAAAGAAGGGATATGATCCAGAAAGGCATGTAGAAGTTCCTAAGGCTGAGGATCTTGCTGCAAGAGTCGAAGAGCTTGTGGGTCCAAGGGGCGTTGCGAGGGTTATAAGAGAGCTCACATCCCAAGGAATTGAGAGAGAGCTTATAGCCTTTAAAGTTGTAGAGATGATTGCTAACAAGAAATTTGACGAGTTAAAGAACATAAATGATAAAAGGATCATTTTAGAGAGGGCTATTAGAACAGGGCTTGCAATACTCACGGAAGGTATAGTCGTAGCTCCTATAGAGGGTATTGCTGATGTTAAGATAAGGAGAAATCATGATGGAAGTGACTATGTTGCAGTGTACTATGCAGGTCCAATAAGGTCAGCTGGTGGGACAGCGCAAGCTCTCAGCGTATTAATAGCAGATTACGCGAGAAGACTTCTTAAGGTAGGAAGATACATCCCAACAGATGAAGAAGTAGAGAGATATAAAGAAGAAATAGGTCTGTACAAGATCATACAACACTTACAATATGAGCCAACTCCGGAGGAAATAGAGCTAGTAGTCAGGAACTGTCCTGTATGTATAGACGGAGAGGGCACAGAGGACAGGGAGGTATCGGGATATAGGGATCTTCCAAGAGTGGAGACTAACAAGGTTCGTGGGGGAATGTGCTTAGTAATAGCAGAGGGATTGTGTCTAAAAGCATCAAAGCTTAAGAAATACGTTGAAAAGCTTGGAATTGATGGATGGGAGTTTCTAGATAAGATCATAGAAATTCAATCTCATCAGGAGGAAAGGGAGGAACCTGACGAGAACAATGAGGAAGAATATGAAGAGGAAGAAGTAGTAGGGAACATAGAGGAGCTTGAGTCCAAGTACCTTAGAGATATAGTAGCAGGAAGACCTGTTTTTGCACATCCTGGATTTAAGGGAGGTTTTAGGCTTAGATATGGAAGAGCACGCACAGGAGGGATCGCTGGTACAGCGATACATCCAGCAACAATGTACATACTGGAGGAGTTCATAGCCATTGGTACGCAGCTTAAAATAGAGTTCCCAGGGAAGGCTACCGTAGCAACTCCCTGCACGTCTATAGAAGGGCCAATAGTGCTTTTGAAGGATGGATCTTTGGTTCAAGTAGAAGACGTAGAGGAGGCAAGAATTCTCGTAAAAAAGGATATGATAGAGAAGATCATTGATCTAGGAGAGATTTTAATTCCATTTGGAGAATTCTTGGAGAACAATCATGAGCTCCTTCCAGGAGCTTATTGTGTTGAGTGGTGGATACAAGAGGTTAAGGAAATCGTGGGGGATATAGATGAGGACGAGTGGATAAATATAGACGACCCGTTTGATGCATTTTACAGGGCAGAGGAATACGGAGTGCCCCTTCACCCAAGATTTCTCCTCTTCTGGGGAGATATCAGCGCTGACGATGTAGATCTTTTAAGGGAGTACATTTATAGAAATGGAGAGTGGAGAGGAGAGAATCTTTATTTAAAGAAGAATGAAAGGATTAAAACCATACTTATAGAGCTGGGAGCTCTACACAGGGAAGAGGGGGACTACATTGTCGTCGATAAGAGGCTTTCATATCCTCTGCTTAGAGGGTGTGGCCTGGAGCTAAATGGAAACGTAATAGTCCTATCAGAGGACAGGATCAACAGGGCTATAGATAAAAGGGAGAACACAATCGAATATGTCTCAGCCCTTTCTGGCGTTGAGATTAGAAATAAGGCTCCAACACGAGTTGGAGCTAGAATGGGAAGACCTGAAAAGGCCAGAGAAAGAAAGTTAAAACCTCCGGTACATGGTCTTGTTCCCGTAGGTCTTATTGGTGGAAGCACTAGAAGCATAATAAAGGCCCTAGAGAATGGAGGCAAGGTGAAGACAGAGGTATCAATGCGTGTATGTGAAAAGTGTGGATACAGAACTCCTTTTCCAAGATGTCCTTCATGTGGAGGTCCAACAGCCCTTATAACAAGAGGTCCTGTTAAGACCACTATTGACTTAAAGTTTGCTGTAGAGAATGCTGTAAAAAGGCTAAAAACCCCTCTGCCTCGAGAAGTAAAGGGAGTAAGAGGCCTCAACTCAAGGCTTAAAATACCTGAGCCCGTGGAGAAGGCTATACTTAGAGCTAAGCATGGCGTATACGTGTTCAGAGATGGCACGATAAGATTTGATATGACAGACGCCCCTCTAACACACTTTAAACCAAAGGAAATAGGGGTTAGCGTTGAAAAGCTAAGAGAGCTTGGATACACAAAGGATTATTTAGGAAACGAGCTCACGTCTGACGATCAGATAGTTCCTCTTTTTCCGCACGATATAATAATATCAAGACAGGCCGCAGAGTACTTGATGAAGGTTGCAAAGTTTATAGATGATTTATTAGAGAACTTCTATGGACTAAAGCCATTTTACAACGTTAAAAAGCCTGAGGATCTCATAGGTCATCTAGTAATAGGACTAGCCCCTCATACCTCTGCAGGTGTTGTAGGAAGGATTATAGGATTCACTGATGCTAGGGTCTGCTTTGCACATCCGTACTTCCACACTGCAAAGAGAAGAAACTGCGTATCTCCAAGGACAGAAGTGTTTGTGATAGATAGCGAAGGGCTACACATAAAGAGGATAGAAGATCTCTACCGAAGTATTTCAAAAGAGCCTATAGAGCTTGATGATTTTGGGACGTTTGGAAAAGAGCCAGAGGATATATATGTCATATCAGTAGATGAATCTGGAAGAATTACTAAGGGAAGAATAAAGTACGTCACTAAGACCAGAGCTCCTGAACATATGATAAAGATAAGGACACTGTATGGGCGGCTCATTGAGGTATCCCCAGAGCACAGATTACTCGTGTTTAGAGATGGAAAAATCATTGAAATAAGGGCCATGGAAGCTAAAGTTAACGATGAACTAGTAGTTTATGGAAAAGAACTTGAAAAAGCTCTTGGAGATGTCTCTAAAGATCCTATAATCGAAATCAGGATAGTAAAACCATCATATGAGTGGGTATACGACATAGAAGTCGATGACTACCATAACTACGCAATAAATGACTTTGTGTTCGTACATAACTGTGATGGAGACGAGGACTCTGTAATGTTACTCCTTGATGGGCTCATAAACTTCTCAAGGCACTATCTGCCTGAGAAGAGAGGAGGACTGATGGACACGCCACTAGTCCTAACAACAAGAATAGACCCCAGTGAGGTCGACAAGGAGGTGCAAAGTGTAGACCTCATGCCAAGATATCCGCTAGAGTTCTACAAGGCGACACTAAGGAAGGCTAATCCAAAGGATCTAGAGGGATCTATAATAGAAACTGTGGGTACAAGGCTTAAGGACGGAAGGGATCTATATGTAAACCTGTGGTTCACACATGATAACGGAGACATCTCTCTAGGACCAAAGGTTACTTCATACTCTGATCCTAGCATGAAGAACATGCAGATGAAGGTAGAGAGACAAATGCGGCTTGAAAGAATGCTAAGAAGCGTTAACCCTGATGATGTCGCAAGAAGACTAATAGACAAGCACTTCATACGCGATATATCCGGTAACCTTAAGGCCTTTTATACACAGGAGTTCAGGTGTACTAATTGTAATTCTAAGTTCAGAATACCTCCCCTCAACAACGTGTGTCCCAACTGTGGAAGAAAAGGATCTATAGTTCTTACGGTCAAACAAGGAAGTGTTGAGAAGTATCTAAGCATTGCTAAAAAGCTTGCAGAGGAGTATAACGTAGGCGTGTATTTAAAGGGAAGAATAGAAGTCATCTCGAACCAAGTTTCAGCAACCTTCGGACTATCTAAGGTTAGCCTATTTGACCTTGACGAGAAAAACAACAAAAGACAGACAATAGATGACATATTAGGAGGCTAACACCTCTGAAATAATTTAAACATCATGTATAAGCCCATCTTTATCATATTTTAGACTATTATTGTACGATAAGTGTCTTAAATTGGGATTTCAATGTATTTAGGAATATCTAGGGGTTTTAGTTAATATTCATCCCCATGCCTAAAGGATGTTTTTCTTGTATTTTATCCAGACTATTAGGACTATTACGCTAACTATTACCACCATAATTAGCGCGTAGTGTAGAAATCTCGCACTGGATGTCTTCTCTACTTTAATGCCTGTATCAAAGAAGATTACAGTTTCATTTTCGTTATCAATAAGTAGGTATGCTAGTTTTGATCCATCCTTTGAGAGATCTATTGCTTTTATGCTACCACTCAGATTCCAGAGAACTCTTCCATCACGGCTTATGAAGTATACAGCACTCGGAAAGAGCTCTTTCCAAACCCATAAACATATATATTTTTCATAACAGTCTGTAAAAACTATCATACCCGATAAGTTTTTTATAAAGATCCTTCCCAAAACGCTTTCATTCTCATCTAATACCATTACCCCTTGGCTAGTAGCAATAATCATCCTCCTAAGATCCTTTGATACCCAACAATCTGTTGCATTGCTAAATTCAAGCTTTGATATAGTTTTTCCGTCTCTTGAGAGAACATATGCTATGACCTTATCGTTTTCTTTCACCTTAGCAATGATATAATAGTTCTCACTGTTTATTGGCCTTATTTCAAGCTTAACTGGACTTTTATTAAAATTAGTGATATTTAAACTCCAGACAGCTTTACCATCTTTTCTATCAAGGGAGATAACTGAGCTATGGGTGCCTACAATGACTAAGCTACCATCGGGACTTATGGCAACGTCTGTAACATTATCAATTATTTTATGCCAGAGGATACCTCCTGACGCGTTCATAAGAACTATGAGCCCCCTTGTGGCAACTAAGCTGGGAAATGGGGGTTCTTCCTTATATTTCCTAGCAAGCCCACAGGACAGTATTGTTTTAAGATCAGATGACGTTTTGAAAATAATGTTGTAGAAGACTAAGCTAGTATGAGTGTCTTCTTGGAAAAATTTCAAAAAGCCTAGGTCTCTCATAAGTTTCCCTATAGGATATGTAACAAGGACATCTCCATCGTTGTTCAACATGAACGCCTTATAATTTTCTATATTGCAAGTGCTCAGTAAAGAAGCCCAAGAAAATAAGCTCTTGCCGTCCCTAGAGATCGCTATCCTCTCGGCATATCCCGGGAGCCTTCTCATGCCAATAATGTTTCCTTGAAAGTCCAATATATAGACATATGTTCCAGATCTAATAATGCCCTCTGGAGTTATCTGTGAGTGTAGTCTGTAAGCTGTAACATATATCTTATTTTCTGTTGGTGAGATCTTGACATCAATTGGTATAATATCTTCAGAAAAACCTAGACTTCTCTTAAAAATCAGCGTATACTGTACTTCCTCTGATGGACTCTTTGAGGATATCTCAGTTGTAATTATTGGTACAGTAAGTAAAAGGAGTGCTAACAAAATAGAAGTGCCACATAATAGGCGTCCCATACGAAGCATTATATACCCTCCACTGAGCACTTAAAAATTAATTAAAAGGGAACGGACTAAAATCTCCTCTTAATGACGATGGCTGCAATGAGTCCTGTTCCTATTACTCCTCCAAAGACTGATAACACGAGATGTCGTACTCCATTGGTGTTTTCGTCATTTCTAAGGTATAGCCATTTAATCTCTCCTGAATGGAAATCTATTACTGCTACCTTATTCTCAGGCCAGTCAGAGTTGGGATCTACGAAGTATCCACCTCCCATGAACCCTGTCTTATAGATGTTGGCTATAGATCCGTCGTCTGCCCAGATCTCTACAAGATAGAGTCCCTTCTCACCCTTGGCAAACAAGTGAAGCAGGTACTTAGGATATAGCACTCCTCTGCCCTTCTCGTCAGTATACTTAACATCGTATACTATTCCGTTGTCAACTACTGCTCTGATTTCAGGCGAGTTATAGCGCTCTTTAACGACCTTTATGGCTGTTTTTATGGCATCATCTCTTGTGATCTTTACTGCCTTTACGATTATATACCTTGAGCCAATCCATCCAGTTCTGTCAGAGCATAGAACTATAGGAGGATATGCCTCCTTGTTTATTGTGACACCAACTCCGAAGAGTATGTACATCTTAACTGGCGATATTCCAAAGAAAACTGAGTCATGGGACATTACTATATATGCATAAAGGTCATTGTTTACGTAAAAGTCAATGGTCTCATTACCAAAACCAAGCTTCTGAACATGATCTACAAGATCATCAATGTTGTTTAGTATAACTTCAAGGAACGTTATGTTGCTGTTTATTGAGAATACGTCTACTGAATCTAATAAAATCTTAAGATCCTCACTATTAAGGTTTTTTATATCAGCAATCGTGAAGTTTAAGATCTCCCCTGCGTAATATCTCTTAAGGTACTTGTCTCCAAACACTTTCACAAAGTCCTCCACGTGATCCGTCTTCACGCATTGTATATATGCCTCTAAGAACCTCTTTAAAGCAGATTTAAGCTTTTCAGGGGAGTCTATAACTTGTGGAAGAGTTACTACAACATTAGTATTCGGTATTTCATAAGTTTTGTATAATGGGAGTGTACTCTCCTTTGCAGAAATTGCACTGCACACTCCCACAGTAGAAAAAACTAATAAAATTAATAAAAACACAGAAAACACTTTTAGTATTCCAATTTTAATCTTATTCACTTATTATCACCCCCCAATTCATTATAATTTTTAATTTTGTTAGACTTGAATAACACTCAACGATGGGTATAGCGTAGTTATTTATGCTAGAAGGAATTGGTGGAGGACTAGGAGGGTTTTGGTTCCATCTTTGATTTATTAGAATGTAATTTCCATTACCATATACAACCATTTTTCCCTTATAGTAAGCGTCGTTTTCGGGATCGTATATAATATATCCGCAATATAATGAAGTATTCTCAAATGAAGTGCCCCAAACTATTTCAGATGCAAAATTCAATGCTTCATTAATGCTCATTCCACTAGGATCAAGAAGTTTCCACTGCTTTAAAAGTGCAAAAAAGAATAACTTTACAAACCAATATAATGGCGGATTATATCCTGGAAGCCCTTCATTAATACTCCCTCCAACATACGTAATTATTGGTGCATATCTTAAAAATCCTATAAAAACTCTGCCATATTCACTGTAAGGATCTGCATAACCGTCAGTACTAAGATCAGTAGTATATAACCAAGAATAAGGCATTCCATAAGCTCTACCTGATGAATCATGTATTCCTCCAATAATATGGTTCTCTAAGTAATTTATTCCTCCTGCCTGAAAACATGACCATAGAAAGACAAATCTTTCATTGTAATCTAGGCTATAAAAGTAGTAATTGGAATTTTGATAGATTTCAAAGTCAAATACTCTTTCTCCAGAGTTATCTACGAAAAATAGGTGAAGCTCATAGTAATCATAAGAAAATTTTCCATGCCCCGTATAAATGAAAATGTATGTATTTTGTGCTTTTTCAAGAATGGTTTCTTTTGTGGTGCTTTCTCCATATAATTCATACACAACATACCCGGCATCTCGTGCCATATTTGCGATTTCATCAGTCAACGTATTCCAGTATGCTATCTCCTCATTTGAAGTATCGTATGTAGAGCCACATATTGTAAAAACATTTCCTGCAGTAGATTTTAAGGTTCCCATATTACTGGCAATCGTTAGCAGTATTATAAGCAGTAATACATAGCTATAAAAATTAACCCTTAACACTTTCAACGCCCCCGCCTTATCCTTTTAAATTTCATTCAATTAATATTACTATTGATATTACTTTTGTTGTTTTTCTATAAATATTTTTTAAAAAAATTACAAATATATTATTATCACCTACAGCTCCTAAGAAGAGGGGTGAGTATTTATGGTGCGGGGGCTGGGATTCGAACCCAGGCACCCCTACGGGACGGGATCCTGAGCCCCGCGCCGTTGACCAGGCTTGGCTACCCCCGCAAGGGGCTTATTCGTCTGGGCTTCTAAGGTATAGAAATTCTAAGTAGGTACATATATTTATTTCTCAATGTGCATATTTATTTATTAATCAGTTTATAGTGGCAATAAGAAATTATCTTCAAAAAGGTAAAAGTCCTACGGTTATTCTTAGCTAACATTTCATTTTATAATATACTGGTGCATCTGAATGAGAGTGGTAAAGCCAGAGACTTTATTAAGAGTTCTCTATAGGAAGTATTATGAGAGGTTCAAACCTGAGAGGATAGAAGGTTTAAAGGCCAGAGAATGGGCATATATACCCTTCTCTGAGAGTTCAGAAACCATGGTAAGACATATTGGAGTTAGAAGCTATGATGAACTTCGAAGGCTTCTTGCAGAGAGAGTTCCAAAAAGCGTTTACTATTCAACAGCCTACTACGTGAATCCTAGCGCTTCAAAAATGGAGGAAAAGGGATGGATTGGTGCTGATTTAGTGTTTGATATAGATGCAGATCACATTCCATGGGCAAGGAGCAAAAGGTACGACGAAATGTTAGAGATTGCTAAAAAAGAAATGATTCATCTTATAGAGAACTTTATTATGGAAGATTTTGGCTTTAGTGAGAGGTCATTGAAGATAACTTTTAGTGGTGGTAGGGGATATCATCTGAAGATTACTGAGTATGAGATTAGAAGACTTAGTGCTAGTGCAAGAAAGGAGATTGCTGATTATCTGTATGGCTCTGATATAGATCTTGACATGTTAATATCACACATCGAATCTGGAGTTTATACAGATTTTGGATGGCCAAAGAGAATTTACAGCTTTCTTGAGGAAGCGTACAAGAAATATCCTAATACAAGGGATTGGATCTCAAAAAGGTTTAAAGAAAGAGGCGTTGAAATCTCAGAGGATGAGGTCAAGGCAATAGAGACCTATGCTAACTACTTAGGACTAAAGGCACTCAGCAGTGTAAGAGGGAGCATTAAATCTGTGCCTAGGGGAGAAAAGAGAAAAGCTGTAGAGGCTCTCGTAAGGCTCTTTCGAGTGGAAATAGATAAGGTTGTGACAGGGGACTCGAAGAGGCTCATTAGATATCCCTCAAGCCTTCATGGAAAGACAGGATTATACGTGAAAAGCCTAAGATCACTTGATGATCTACATGAGTTTAATCCACTTGAGGATGCCGTAGTACTGCCCTCAACTGAAGTAAGGGTGCTAATAAAGTCCTTTGATAAGAGTTCTCCAATAGTGAGGGCAATAAATGGCGTTAGGATCGGAGAATATGAAATAGAGCTTAGTGAGGGCGTAATGTCAATGCCCTTGTATGCAGCTGTGTTCATTTATGGTCTCACACGTCTCATATCCTCAGTAATGATCCTCTCCTGATAAATTATTAAAAGTTGTCTTGTAAGTTGTGGTTTGTATAAATTAAACAGCGTCATCATACTTTACAGCACGGTGAGAAATCCTTAAATATTTCCTATTCGTACATCTGTCTTGAGAAGACAAAAACACGTATAAATTGCCGTTTTAAACTGTTTTTGTTTTTGTGATAGTTTGTAGAAAATAATGGAAAATATATAAAAGTGTTGTGTGTAATTGTTGTGGTTAGTATGGAGTCTGCCCCGCATGCGAGGATAATTAATACCCCAAGAGGGGCGTGAACCTTTCGGATGTGGGGCGTTAGGGGTTCCCCCAAAAGGGTTAGAGGTTCCGAGCTAAGCGATGAGGGGCTGATGAAGACCAATCCCTACGGGATTATCCTCCTCGAGAAGCAGAGACTGGGAGTAAGATTCCACGAGATCACACTAACTCCCCCATAGGGAGAACCCCTCTCTCCTGAGGAGATATGTGAATCTAGCAAAGGTCTCTATACGCATCGAGCTACAAAGAGAGTATCTATAATAATTTGAGCCTTTGCTCTCTGACACAGAGAGGTTTATGCCTCCTGCCTTCTTACTATAGTGTGTAGGGTGTTACTGGGATGGATGATATTAATAAAGTTAAGAAAAAAATATCAGAGATAAAGGAAGCTGTAAGTAAGGAGAGGAATTCTTCAAAGCTTTTTCCTATTGATAATGATCAATATGAAAGCTTTGTAGAAATAGCAAAGCTCTGTAATAAGATTTTAGAGTCAAAAGAGTACAAATACGATAAGGCACATGCGAGCTATGCAGAGGTCTACATCAAGAACTTCAAGGTGCTCCTAATAGAGAGGCTTAAGAAGATAACAAGATCTGTCATTGAGGGAGAGGATCCTGATGCGTTAAACCTAACTAAACTTGAAAGAGAACTCTATGAGAAGCTCTCTGATGTAATATCATGGTTTAATACGCAGGTTCTTAAGGGGGAGGAGGAAGAGCTTGTTATAATACACATAACTTCTGGCACTGATGAGCCCATTTTAGACCTTGAGGGCAGGTTTCTAAGTCTGTCATCTGGTGATATACTAAGGACAAAGAGAAGTATAGCAAAACATCTTGTTGATGTTGGTATAGCAGCGTACGTGGACTATAAATAGCGCTTTGGAGGTATTAAATAATGAGAGTTAAGGTTATAGCATATACTCCAGACCCAGAGCGCATTATAGCAGCTGCCGCACTTACTACTGTTCGTAAAAGCATAATTCTTCCAGAGAACGTTTTAGATGATGAAATAGATAGTATAATAGATGCTGTAATTAGAAGGGGACATCACAGCGTTTTAGAGCATGCGAACTTTACGTTTGCTATAGAGGGAATAAGCAGGGTAACGTGTTATGACGAGGAGACTGAGGTTCTTACCAAGGAAGGATGGAAGCCTATAAAGGACGTTTCAGTGGAGGATTATGTAGCGTGCCTAGATGATAACATGAAGCTCATTTGGCATAAGCCCAAGGCCAAGATAATCCAGAACTATAGGGGCCCTATGATAAGGGTAAGAAATGAAGCCATGGATCTTCTTGTAACTCCTGGGCACATGATGTGGCTAAAGGTTCCGGACTTAGGTTACAATGAGTGGCGTTTTATTCCTGTAGAGGAAATTAAGGATCTAAAATCATATGTTATAATGACAGGAGTTCCGGGCGATAAACACTTTGAAAGACACATACAAGCTCACGAGTTTCTGATTGAACACTACGAGGGAAATGTCTACAGTCTTGTAGTACCATATCACAGACTTTATGTAAAACGTAAAGGAAAAAGCGTATGGTCTGGAAACTCTCATCAGCTTGTAAGACATAGAATTGCCAGCTACTCGCAACAAAGTCAGAGATATGTGTCCATAGAGGAGCCTCTGGCGTACGTCCCTAGCGGGGTTAAGAAGGTGGGGGATCAAGCAGTAGACCTATTTGAAAGCGCTATGAGAAGTGCTTGGGAGATATACAGAAAGCTAATAGATCTTGGGGTAGATCCTGAAGAAGCCCGATATGTTCTTCCCCAGGCTACTAAGACAAATATGATAGTTACAATGAACGCAAGAGAGCTTCTTCACTTCTTTTCTTTAAGGCTTTGTTACAGGGCACAGGAAGAAATAAGGAGACTTGCAGTCATGATGTTGAAGGAGGTGTATAAGATAGCTCCAAGAGTGTTCAAGCATGCAGGACCTAGGTGTAAAATGCTAGGATACTGTCCAGAGGAATATGAGAGATGTCCTCTATATAAAACCTTTAGAGGAAGAAAGTAAAAGAAGTAATCTTTAGAATGGAGGTTTTATTAGTACCCACTTCGTACCCTCTTTTTTCACGAAGCCCTCTTTCTCCATGATTTCAAGAACTTCTAAAAGCTGTTCGTCCTTCACGTCAAGATCATGATACTTCTTGAACAGCTCCCTAAGCTCTCCGAGGTCTCTTGGCCCTTCCTTCAATATATTGGAAGTAATGTTTCTCATGTCTTCGTAGTAGTTCCACGGAAATATGAACCATGTCCAATCCTCTGCAGGCACTTCTTCGCTGTAGTAATCTGGCACAAACTTAGCGTGAGTTATATGAAGCATTGCTGCTGTTCTAACCTCTGCTGGCTCATGTTTAAGCACCTGCTCATATGCAAGCCTTAAGCTCTGTCCGGTGTCTGTGATGTCATCCATAACAAGAACTTTTCTTCCCTTAAGTGACACTGGAACGTCATGTACTACCCTGGCTTGGCCATCTCTTGTAGCTGTTATGCCCCAATGCTCCGTCTTTATGCTGTACAAATCCTTAACTAAGAGGTGATCGCACATAATTCTCCCAGGGATCCAGCCTCCCCTGGCAAGCGCTACAACGACATCTGGTTTATAGCCATCCTTTCTAATTTTTTCTGCAACATCTTTTACCCATCTCGCAATGTCATCCCACGTGACAAACCTACACTTGAACTTCTCGGCCATATCAATCCACCGCCGCGTTCTCAAGAGCCTTTGAGCATATGCAGCTTCTTTCTTCAGGTATCTTAGGTATTACTTCATACAGTATCTTCTTCGCCTTCTCTACGTTTTCCGCCATCACTCGCACAACTTCCTGGGCATCAACGGGCTTCTCTGCCCAGACGTCATAATCCGTAACTAGCGCTAGTGTTGCATAGCATATTTCGAGTTCTCTAGCAAGCGTTACCTCAGGAACTAAAGTCATTCCGATGATATCAGCAAACTGTCTAAACATTCTAGACTCGGCTCTCGTCGAAAATCTCGGCCCCTCTATACATATATATGTTCCCTTCTCGTGTACTGAGTAACCAAAGGACTTAGCAGTGCTTATGAGGAGATCCCTTAAAACTGGACAGAAGGGGTCTGCAAGTGATACGTGGTAGACTTTGCCACCATCATAGAACGTGTACACTCTCCTCTTTGTGAAGTCAATGAACTGGTCGGGAACTACAAGATCTCCAGGTTTTATGTGTTCATGGAGTGATCCAACAGCAGAAACTGCAATAATCCTCTCAACGCCAAGCTCTCTTAAGGCCCATATATTGGCCCTATAGTTTATTTTGTGAGGGGGGATCCAGTGCCCTATCCCATGTCTTGGAAGAAATGCAACGGGAACTTCCTTAAGATATCCCACTGTTATTGGTGCAGAAGGCGCGCCAAAGGGCGTAGTCATCTTTATCTGCTTCGTGTCCTCAAGGATCTCAGGATCATAGAGACCAGAACCACCTATTATGCCTATCCTTGCATGGACATTACGAACCATGCTATCACCAATTGTGAATAAAATATACAGGTCACATATATTCATTTAACGATAACAAAAAAGACGAAATATCCATGGAACAATTAGACTACTATATCGTTAGTTAAGGAGGTCATCATGCTAATCCTTGAGCGCCTTATGGTGATGCCTCTTGAGATCATTTAAGGGAGAGGTTTCAAAATATATAGAAATGAGACGTGATGAAGGCGTTCACATGACACTACTAGATCCTGAAAAGTTTGATCCAGAAAAGGCTTCAAGAATAGCAGAGCTAGCGTATTCTGCAGGGACAGATGCCATAATGGTGGGAGGGAGCACAGGGTTCACTAGGGAGCACTTTGAAAACGTTGTTCTATCAATAAAAGAGAGCGTTGATGTTCCGGTAATAATATTTCCCTCTGGAGAGAGGTCATTAACGAAATATGCAGATGCTATATTTTTCATGACACTCATGAACTCAACGGACAGGGAGATTCTTATGGGGATTCAAGTTAGGGCTGCTAGAACTGTAAGGGCATTGGGACTTGAGACTTTACCTATGGGGTACGTAGTTATAGAGCCTGGAATGACCGTAGGAAGAGTAGGAAAGGCACAGCTTATTCCGAGAAATGATGATGGTATAGAGCTTCTTAAGTCCTATGGAGTGGCTGCAGAGCTCTTTGGAATGAAGTACTTTTATATTGAAGCTGGCAGCGGAGCTCCTGAGCCTGCACCTCCAAACATGGTTAAGGCAGTTAGAGATGAGATCAGGATAACCCTTATTGTTGGTGGAGGCATCAGACGCCCAGATCAGGCTAGAGAAATAAGATCTGCTGGGGCGGATATCATAGTCACAGGGACTATAGTGGAAAAGGAAAAAGACGTCTATGCAGCGTTAAGAAATATAATAGGAGCAATAAAGCAGAGTTAAAAGTTAAAAATCCCTAATATAGCTCTTAATCAAGTAGAATAGCATTACTTGTCGTTCTAGTCTCATTACTCTTGCCTAAAAAGGAAATATTTTCATTTGCAAATAGGTGACGCTCATTGAAAATGGTCTGGGTTATAAGGTATGGAGAAATAGGAACAAAAAGTGAAAGTATTAGAAGACTTTTTCTAGAAAGACTTATAAGAAACATTGAGGACGCTCTAAAAAAGGAGAGAATACCATACAAATCAATAAAGAACTTGTGGAGTAGGATAATCATTGAAAGCTCTGATGAAAGGCTTAGGGAGGTACTTCCTAGGATATTTGGAATAAAGTCTATCTCTCCAGCATATGAAATTAGAGCAAGCATTGAAAGCATGAAAAAGGCAGCTCTTAAGTTACTTCAAAGGCTCTCTCCAGAAACGTTTAAGATAGATGCTAGAAGGGTTACTAAAGACTTTCCAATTACGTCAATAGAGATAAATAGAATTGTTGGAGAACATGTGGTAAAAGAGTTAGGAGTGAAGGTTGATCTAAAAAGACCTGAAGTTGTGGTTGGTATAGAGGTAATAAGGGACAGAGCATATGTGTACACAGAAAAGGTGTTGGGCCCTGGAGGGCTACCATTAGGGGTTGAGGGCAGGGTTTTAGCAATAGTCACAGAGAAGTCAGATCTTGTGGCAGCATGGCTTATGATGAAGAGAGGGTGTGAGATACTGCCAGTGATTAAGGGGGATCCATCAGTAATATCTCCATTGAGACCATTTATGTATGGGAATAAGTACGACTGTATTGTTGTTAAGGCACTTGAGAGTAAAACTATATCCAAGCTTATAGAGGAATTCAAGTGTCTTGGAATATGTGTTGGAGGCTATGGAAAGAATGTTATTAGTCTACTTAGCTCCTTTAGAGATATTAATGTTCCAGTATACATGCCTGATGCCTTTCTTCCTGAGGAAATGTACAGGAAGATATTAAACATGTTACAAACTAATGCTGGGAGTCCTTGCCCTTTAGAGCAGGGTGGACGTCGATTTCACACGACAACATAAAATTTAAACATGGAACCTTTTATTACGAGCTAGCAATATATAAAAATTCCCCAATGTTTAGAGTAACTGTTCAAAAATTCAGCTCGTTAAATTAACATCCTAGGGCAATGTTACTGGAGGTGTTATCCTAATGAAGATGCCAAGGGAAATCAGAACGCACTGTCCTTTCTGTAATAAGCATACAGTACATAGTGTAGAGATTGTGAAAAAGAGAAGGGCAAGTGAGCTATCATGGGGACAGAGAAGGTTCAGAAGGCTTCTTGAAGGTTATGGTAGCTTCCCAAGACCTAAGCCAGAGGGTAGGGGGAAAGCAACGACTAAGGTACACCTTAGGCTTAGATGTAAGGAGTGTGGAAAGGCTCATCATAGAGAGGGTTGGAGGGCAAGGAGATTTGAACTAGTATAAAAAAACCACGGGGGTGTCATAAGTGCCCGGAAAGTTCTTAAAGGTTCGCTGTAAGGAATGTGGAAACGAGCAGATAATATTTGAGAGGGCAAGTACTGTAGTCAAGTGTAACGTTTGCGATGCAATCCTTGCCCGTCCAACGGGAGGAAAGGCTGAGATACTTGCTGAGATATTGGAGGTACTTGAGTAATGGTGCTCAGAGAGGATCTTCCAGAAGTTGGAGAGCTCGTGGTTGCTACGGTTGTGGAAGTTCAAAGACTTGGTGCTAGGGTTACTTTAGACGAGTACAAGAACGTAGAGGGATACATACCAATAAACGAGATAACGTCAGGATGGGTAAAGAATATCAGGGATTACCTTAACGAAGGGAAAAAGGTCGTAGGGATAGTAATGGACGTTAATAAAAACCTAAGAAGAGTAACACTTTCCCTTAGAAGAATTACTGAGGCTCAAAAGAAGAGAAAGCTTGTAGAGTGGAAGAGAACCCAGAGAGGTTATAAGCTCCTTGAGATAGTTGCTCAAAAAACTGGAATGAGCCTTGAGGAGGCCTACAAGAGGTTTGGAAGGAGACTTGAGAATGTCTTTGGAAGCATATATAGAGCATTTGAAGAGGCTGCAATGAATCCAGATATTCTCAGAAAGGAGAAGTTCCGTGGAAAGTGGATGAGCGTTTTTGTAGAGGTTGCTCAGGAGAACATAACTATGAGACGCGTCTACATAGATGAAAGGTTCTACATAATGACAACAGCGCCAGATGGAATAGAGAGGATCAAAGAGTGTTTATCAGGAATGTTATCAGTTCTGGAGAAGGAGGGATATGAAAACGTTGACGTGCATGTAATATATGAAGGAGCACCTAAGTATAGAGTTAGAGTCATAGCCCCTGAATATCCTCTTGCTGAGAAGGTTCTTAAAGATCTTAAGGAGTCCATTATGAGTTGTGCTAAGAACAACGAGCTAGAGGTCTCATTTGAGAGGGTTGTTGAGGAATGAGGTCAGTGATAAGAAAATGTCCTGTTTGCGGAAGATACACGCTTAAGGAAGTTTGTCCAGAGTGTGGCAGTAAAACTAATATGATACTTCCTCCAAGATTTTCACCAGAGGATCGCTATGGTAAGTATAGACGTCTTGCTAAAAAGGAGATGGGAATATGCCGATAATTCCTGAAGGGCTTGTGAAGAGCCTTCAAAAGGGAGAAAAGTATGTTGTTTCTGAAAATCCTATAATTATTGTTGAAAAAGTTGAGGATATACCTGATCTTGTTAATCCTGTCTTCATGGAAGGTCTCCCTGGAATAGGGTATGTGGGCTACACCACGACATCTTACATAGTCAAGTCCCTTAACCCAAAGGAGTTCCTAAAGTTATATATGAGCATACTTCCAGCCCAGGTTAACATACGTAAAAATGGCCTTGTAGAGCTTATATCATACACGTTCTATTATTATAAAGGAAAAAACCGTGATTTTGTGTTTATGCTTGGAGATGCACAGCCAGCGAATCCTCAGGATCAATATTTGGCAACACTTCTTATACTTGAAATATTAAAGGAGCTAGGTGTTAAGGAAATAATTACTGTGGGAGGATACGGTAAAGGTGCCCAACCTGAAAAGCCAAAGGTCTATGGGGCCGCTACAGATCTAGAACTTGCAGAGATTTTCTCAAAATATGGCGTTATATTTAGTAACACAGAGCCTGAGGGCGGCATCATAGGCATTACAGGACTTCTAATAGGTCTAGGAAAGCTGATGGGCTTTCGAGGAGTATGTCTTATGGGAGAGACCAGTGGCATGTTTAGGGATCCAAAGGCAGCGAGGGAAATAATAAAGATACTTAGTGAGCACTATACACTTGACGTAGACATGAGCGACCTTGAGAACATGATTAAAGAATTCGAGAAGTTCCTAAATGTGGTTTCAGAGATATCATCTGCAGAGGAGAAGAAAATGAGACCAGAGAAGAAGTTTTCTGAGGAGTTTAGATACATACGCTGAGATACCTATCAACGCCTAAAGTTTTAAAATAAATAGCCTTTCATAAAGATTAGATACCAAACTGGTGCCGGGGTAGCTCAGTTGGTTAGAGCGCCGGACTCATAGGGACCGTGAGTCCAGGCGCGCGTCCTGGGATATCCGGAGGTCGCGGGTTCGAATCCCGCCCCCGGCACCAGATGACCCCCTTTCCATAAGTTTCTGTTTTGTGATGTATATGGTACCTATTGATCAACTCTAGTACCTCATGATCACTTTTGAGAAAATATAATATATGAAAAAACATTTTTGAGTAATAGTTAGAGGATGGAGGTATTATAATGACACAGGATGAGAGGGAGCTTTCTGGAACTACTTTTCCTATAATATCGGGTTACTTTGATAACTTCCCAGCGAGGAGGAAGGTCGTGGAAGTTCTTCTTAAGTACGGTCTTTCAGTGAGGAATGGTAAGGTATATCTTGGGGACTCCATAGAAGTTCCTATAAGCGCTATAGCAAAGGCTGCCAGAGTTAATAGGAGAATAGTGTACATGACAATTGAGTACATAGAAAAAATGCCATCCCTTAGAATCTTTTTCTCAAAGCTCAGACCCACACTAAGTCTAGTAGAGCTAGCGCCTTTTATGGGCTGGGAAGTCTTAGAGATAGAAGAGCTCTCTGAGGTAAACAGATGCGTGTTCTCTGATGTTTTAAAGGCAATATTTGAGAGTAACTGCCAAATAAGGCAGGTTATAGGAGAGAAGTATGAAATGGGATTTGGAAGATATTATATAGTTTTAGAGGGACGCATTAGTCCAGATGTTATTCAAAAAATAGGGAATATTCCTGGTGTACTTAGAATAACTCTAAGAACCCCTGAAAAGGATAAGACAAAGCTTGTTTGTACATACTGTGAGGTTAAGTACTGTCCAAGGATGGGCTGTTCCATAGTTCGCAAAAAGTGAAATGTTTGCCACCTTTCCCCTCCACAATTTTAAATACTCTTAGGGATCATCCTATTGCAAGGCAGTCCTCGATATGTGGGGTAGAGAAGCCCGAATGGGGACGCTAAGGCCGCGAAGATGTGGGGGCTCGCGTGCTCCCGAAAGCCCTCCAATGAAGAGGGGAGGAGGAAGGCCTACATGCTCTTAGTGGGTAGGCAGAACGGCAGCTCACCTACAGGTTAAGGCTGCTTGAGGCAAGCTTCTCAGCAACCCTCTTTCTAATGTCCTCAAATATGTTAACAGTGTTCTCAAAGATTATGGCCTCTGCAGGACAAAGCGAAGCACAACCTGGGTTAAGTCCTCTCGCCCTAAGTTCATTACATGCAGTGCACTTGAATATGGACTTCGTTATGGGATCTAGATCCATAGCTCCAAGGGGGCATACTACAGCGCACATAAGACATCCTATGCACTTCTCTGGATCCACAAGAACAAAGCCATCGTCATCCTTAAATAATGCTCCCTCAGGACAGGCCTTTATGCACGGAGCCTTTTCACAGTGTCTGCATCCTATGGGAACTGGTATGCCTCCAAAAACCCTGTAAAGATGAACCCTGGGTCTCTCATAGAGGAAGCCGCACACCCTCTCACAGGTCTCACATCCAATGCATGACGTCTGATGATAATAAAGCTTGTACTTCACAACGATCACCTCAAATTCTGGATAAATACCTGTCTATAGCCCTTCCAGCTCTTAATCCGGCTTCAATAGCTCTTCCTACAAATGAAGGTCCTGTTACAACGTCTCCTGCAGCAAACACATTTTTAACGCTTGTCCTAAACTCTTCATTTATTTGCACATTTCCATACTTTTCATTTACCTGTATTCCTATTTTGCTGACTCCTGGAGGGGGCGTTGGTCTTTCTCCTACGGCAAATATTACGAAGTCTACCTCTAAATCAAACTCCGTTCCTGGGATTGGGACAGGTCTTGGTCTTCCTCCCGAGCTGAGTTCCTCAAGTCTATTTCTGACAAGGGTTATGCTGCTGACGTGTCTTGAGCCGTTGACCTTAAGGGGCGAGACTAACTCTATCCACTTAATTCCCTCTCTTATGGCCTCTGATATCTCATATCTGCCTGCAGGAGCTTCGTTTATAGTTCTTCTATACAGGAGGTATACCTCCCTTGCACCCATTTCTAGGGCGGTTGTCGCGGCATCTACTGCAGAGTGTCCTGCACCGATAACTGCCACCTTCCTTCTAGAGACGTCTACAATATTCTCACGAGGAAGTAAATTTAGCTCATATGTCTTCCACCTGTACAGGAACTCAAGAGCCCCTATAACACCCTCAAGATCTTCCCCAGGAATTCCAAGCTTTGGCGACTTCCATATTCCTGTTGCAATTAGGACAGCATCATATTCATTTATTATATCCTCTAACTTCACGACCTTATCTACGAAGTCGTCACCCTCCTCATGGACATTTTCATCAGACGCTATTACTTTCGTTTTTAGATTAAACTCCACACTGAACTTCTCCTCTAAAACTTTTGCTCCCTCGAGGACATGTCCTGGCCTTATTCTCCTTGACGGTATTGAGAATACCATAAGACCTCCAGGATATGGCAGCTTGTCGAAGACATGAACAGCATGACCGCGGCATACTAAGTATCCTGTTGCTGCAAGACCTGCTGGCCCTGCACCTATCACAGCAACCTTCTTGCCAGTCCTCGTTACCTCATTTGGTTTGCACATAAAGGCAAAGTTCATCGTCATATCCTACGACCACCCCTTAGGCCTCTCTTTATTTTACACTCCTTACAAAGAAATACAGTATTCTTCGATCCTCCACCCACAGCCTTAATAATTTTTAGAGCCTCCTTTTTTGTTATTCCAGTAGGCCTTCCACACTCTGAGCATGGCACTATTTCAAGCTCTATGACAATTATGTCCTTGCTTGTTGTTCCCTCTTCTAATGTTATAGCTCCTTCTGGACAAATGCTAACACATCTTGGCGCACCATGACAGAGGTCACATTCCCGGAGGTTAAATGTTATACGCCTGATAAATCCCTCATCCGCAATCTCGATTACATCATTTGGGCACTTCAGAGCGCACGCACCACACCCTATGCACTTATTAGGATCCACACTGAGAGTAAGCCCCTCCTGATACAATTAAATGCACCTCCGATCTTCCCAAATAAATGTGAAAGACATGCTAATATATTAAAGAAGTGTGTAGTGTGCGAGCATGTTGTTTGGGCCCTTCCTACGGGAGCATTCAGCACTCGATAACTTTTGTCTCCAGTTTTTGTTCCTTAGGTATATACAAATGCTCATGAATACTCATAGATGCACGCAAAAAGGAAAGCAGTTTATGCGGCTGTTACAGTTTATCGCCAAAAGAGGGCTTGTTCTTTAGAGCAAGAAGGATACTAATTAGAGCAATGGCTTATTTTCCTGCTTGGATTCCTCACCTAAGAGGACCATAAGCACTCCAACGAGGGTTATTGCCATTCCTATAATAGTAACGAGATCTGGGATTTCTCCTAGGAGATATACTGCAAGTACTGACGCTATAACGGGCTCTGCTAGGAAGGAAGATGTCACTGTTATTGCCCTGAAAAACCTCATAAGGTAGTTCATCGTCGTGTGCCCTAGCATCATGGGTATTAAAGCCAACAGGAGAAAGAACACCCACGTCTTGAGAGGATATCCGAGAAGCTCATATCTCGTAAATGCCTTAACTGCTACAAGCGACGTAACAGCACCTGTTACGTACACTGGAACTATATATGTGCTCAGAGGGTACTTAAGCCTCATTATTCTTCCTATGCCAAGATAAAATCCCTCAGAGATGCTTCCCATAAGTGCTAGGAGTATCCCAATAAGGCTGGCCTCCCCTATATCGCTCCAGGGTCTTGCGAATATTATAACCCCAGTAAACGCCATAATAAACCCTAGAATTTGTATCTTCTTAGGCTTTTCCCCCAACACGAAGAATGTAAGTAAGGATGCCGTTATGGGATGTGTATCCACTATAGTTGTACTTATTGCAACGGAAGTGTAAAAGAGAGACTCCATCCACAGTATCAGATGTGCTGCAAGGTTCACTCCAGCGGCTATTATAAGAAGGCAGCCCTTCACGTCAAGAGACTTTAGGCTCCTTATAGTCTCCTTATTGAGAAAGGCAAGGACTATTATCGCAGAGAACGTTATACGCCAGGCAGCACATACGCTTCCAGGAGCACCGCTAAGTCTCGTAAGTATGGATCCCCATGAGATGCCAAATATCCCAACTCCTAAAAGAAGATATTTTGATATGGATTTATTGTTGCCTTTTCCGCTCATTTCTGGAGATCTTCCTGCCATACGGTCATCTCTCCTACAAGAGCGCTCATATTTTAAGGTCTCAAAACTTTAAATACATTCTTAAAGTGTTTTATATCGTGGTTGCCTGCGCGTAGTATTTAAGATACTTTTGAGATTATAGGAGCACGCGCGGGCTTCCCTCTCAGCCACTTCATCTTTATCAGCACTTCATTGG
>Ga0190313_1000114_pt1 | contig 52140 bp, 63 predicted proteins | sample 4870071011_MG_FD_169989 | JGI IMG/M metagenome (GOLD analysis project Ga0190313, IMG submission 169989) | Hydrothermal vent sediment bacterial communities from Southern Trench, Guaymas Basin, Mexico - 4870-07-10-11_MG | ecosystem: Environmental > Aquatic > Marine > Hydrothermal vents > Sediment ...
CCACCTTGAAGTGGAATCCGCCATCAATGCTACATCGTATCCCATATCCCTGTAGTACTCCGCTATGGTAACTCCTGTGTAAATGCTAGCCTCCCTAGCCGCTACTGGCATATTACTGGTATTCGCTATTAATATGGTTCGCTCCATTAAAGGCCTACCGCTCTTGGGGTCCCTTAACTTAGGGAAAGTAGTTAAGACCTCGGTCATTTCGTTCCCCCTCTCCCCGCAACCTATGTAAACGATTACCTTAGCGTCCGACCATTTAGCTAATTGTTGTTGTATTACCGTTTTACCTGTACCGAAACCTCCTATTATAGCGGCCGTACCACCCTTAGCGACTGGGAAGAGTAGGTCTATATTCCTTATGCCCGTTATTAAAGGTACCTTAGGATCCAATTTTACCTTATAAGGCCTAGGTTCCCTTACAGGCCATACTTGCCTCATATGTATCTCCATTTTCTTAGTTCCATTACTTACGATGGCTACTACATCCTCTACGGTATAGGCTCCCTCTTTAACTACTTCCACTATCCTGCCCTTAACACCTGGCGGTACCATTACCCTATGCGTTACTGAAGGGGTTTCTATCACCTCGCCTATGAGATCTCCCTCCCTTACTTTATCTCCGGCTTTAACCTTGGGCTTGAAATTCCATTTCCTATGTCTAGGTAACGTAGGGAGGGATACGCCTCTTTTGATAAAAGCCCCTCCTTCCTTCGCTATTAAAGTTAAGGGCCTCCCTATACCATCGAAAATACCTCCTATAAGTCCCGGTCCTAGCTCTATACTCAGCGGTTTACCGCTTAACTTGACCCCTTCTCCTGGCCTTAAGCCGCTAGTATCCTCGTAAACTTGAATTATAGCTAAGTTCCCCCTTAGCTCTACTACCTCGCCTACTAATTCCTCCTCCCCTACCCTGGCTAATTCGTACATCCTCGCTCCCCGTACCCCTTTGGCTATAACTACGGGTCCGGAGACCCTAGTTATCCTACCTACCCTAACGCCCATCAAGTAACCCCTATTAAGCGCCTTACATCTACCTTAATTCCTAAGGCCTTACTAGCCAATTTTAACGGTAGTCCTTCCTCCCCTGGTGCTATACTTATTACGGTAACCTTTACCCCGGGTAAGTGGGAAAGTGCTTTAGAACGTACTGAATCGGCAAGGTGAGGGACTGTTATTAGCATATATTCATCCGCCTTGCCTTCCAATGCCTTATGCAATTCCCCCAGCGAGTATGCGTCTTTAAGGCCTAAAATTCTAAATAAGGATCTTAACTCCCTACCCCCTATCACTGATGCTTTTATTTTCATGGAGGATCCTAACCTGCTACTTACTTCCTATTACTCTTGCAGGTATTAGGTTAATAAAATTATCTCAATAGCCCTCCTACTACCTTAAACTATTGGCTTCCGTTATCTATATTAGTGATAGCTAACCTTTAGTGGGTAGATTACGGAGGTCCCAAGAGCCGTTAATCGAGGGATTACTGATGTATCGGAGGGATCTAGAGAAACTCAAACTTGAAATGTTAATAAACGAACTTAAATCTAAGAAGGGTAGGGGCACGGAGTTGATATCCCTTTACATACCAGCAGGTAGGCCTATAGGCGAAGTAACTAACGTATTGAGACAGGAGTATTCTACGGCCTCTAATATTAAGGATAGGACTACTAGGCACCACGTCTTAGAGGCGCTTACCTCGGTAATGCAAAGGTTAAAGCTCTTTAGGCAGACGCCTCCTAACGGCTTGATTATATTCTGCGGTTACGTAATGGGCGAGGCCCCCGGCGACGAAAAGCTTGAAATTTACGTATTAGAACCGCCGCAAAAGCTCACTACGTATCTGTATAGGTGCGACTCGATATTCCATACGGAAATCTTGGAGGATATGATAGAAGTTAAAGAATCCTACGGGTTAATAGCCATAGATAGGAGTGAGGCTACTATAGCCGTATTAAGGGGTAAAAGCGTGGAGATAGTAGATAGAGTTACTTCAGGTGTACCAGGTAAGCATAAAGCCGGTGGGCAATCCGCTAGGAGGTTCGCTAGGATAATAGAGCAAATGGCCCATGAATATTATAAGAGAGTAGGGGAGCACGCTAATAAGGTATTCCTACAACTCAACGACTTAGCCGGTATAATAGTGGGAGGCCCCGGTCCTACTAAGGAGGAGTTCGTTAGAGGAGATTATTTACATTACGAATTAAAAAATAAGGTACTAGCTGTCCTGGACATAGGTTATAGTGGCGAGGAAGGTATTTACGAGCTCTTAAAGGCGTCCGGTGAGGTCTTAAAGAACGTAGAGTACTTTAAGGAAAAAAGGGAAGTACAGGAGTTTCTATATCATGTAGTTAATGATACCGGTTTGGCTACATACGGTGAAAGGGAAGTTAGGAGGGCCTTAGAACTAGGGGCTGTAAGTAAATTATTGCTCTCTTCTAAGCTCGGAGGCTATAGAGTAGAAGCTAAATGCAACGCTTGTTCTCATAAGTTCTCTAGGACCGTTAGGGAATTAAGTGAGATAAAGTGTCCTAAATGTGGTGGGAACGTTACGGTATTGAGGAGTAAACCCCTTATAGAGGACTTAATAGAATTAGCCGAGAGGACGGGAGCTGAGGTTCGGATAATTTCTAGTAATACTGAAGAAGGTGAAGCTTTAAAGAAGTCGTTCGGAGGTATAGCGGCGATATTGAGGTTTAAAGTGGAAATTTAATGAAGTACTTAAGGAGGAAAACTTTAATACGTTTATTAAACGGAATACCGGGATTTAAGGAGCCGAAGATAGATTTAGAACAGTACCCTACCCCCCCGGAATTAGCTTCATTAGTACTTTGGAAGGCCTCCTTCGAAAATAGTGATATACCCGGTAAGTTCGTAATGGATCTAGGTTGCGGTACTTGTAGGTTAAGCGTAGGGGCAGCGCTTCTAGGAGCTAGAAGAGTGGTAGGAGTCGATATAGATTTAGAGGTTTTAAGACATGCCTACAGCTATATAAAGGCTAAAGGGTATGATAGCGTAATAGACCTGGTATGCGCGGAAGTGGGCTTACTACCCCTAGCTAAGAAAGCGGACGTGGTAATTCAGAACCCGCCTTTCGGAGTACATAGGAGAGGGGCTGACGTGAAGTTCCTAAAAGCTGCTATGGAGTTAGCTAACGTAATTTATAGTTTCCATAAGGAAGTAACCCTAAATTACCTACTAAGTTACGTAAAGATAAAGGGATGGGTGGTTGAGGTATTATGGAGTGGAGCTATAGGTATACCAGCCTTCCTACCCTCACATAAGGAAAGATACCATAAAGTAAGAGTAGTAGCTTTAAGGCTCAGTAAGGTTAATACCTGAAAAAGGAACGCGAGGTAAAGGTAAAGTAGATGCTTACAGTTCTAAAAATAGCTTTCAGGATAGCGAGTAGTAAGGTGATGATATTGTGGTGAAGTATGAGGGTAACTTAGTAGTGCCCGGGGAGGTGGTAGCAGTAATAGAGGAATTCCTACCTTCCTTAAATGTTTACGAGGTAAGTGGAAATGTAATAGCGAAAGTAGTAGGCCTAATTAAGGTAGATATGGAAAATAAGGAGTTAACCGTTGAACCCCTAAATAGGAACAAACCGTTACTTCCCTCACCTGGCGATACGGTAAGGGCTATGGTGACTAGCATAAGGTCTCCGGCCGTAGTAGCGGATATATTCGAGATCGAAGGTAAGGGAAACCTTTCTACTCCGTTAACTGGAGTACTTTACGTGCCTAACATAAGTACATCGAAGGTAAGGGATATATATGAAGTAATGAGAGTAGGTGACGTTATAAGGGCTAAAATTATTAAAGGTAAAGCTCCTCCTTACCTGATCTCTACTAAAGGGAAGGAGTACGGCGTAATATTAGCTTTCTGCCCCCATTGTTTAAAGCCACTAACGCTAAAGGGATATAACCTATACTGTAAGAACTGTAAACTCAACTTTAAACGTAAGGTATCGCTCCTATATATGTTAAAATGAAAATAGGTAAGTGGCCATCATCTAGGCGATTGATATTTAGGGTAAGGGACGAGAAGGAATTAAGGCATTTAATAGAAGCGTTACAGGATGTTCAGCGTAAAATTAGGACAGTTACGTTGACCATGAGGACTAAACTGGATGAGGTTAGAATTACTTTTACTGGAGATCCAATAACCGTCCAAGAGGCAGTGAGAGAGGCTAGGAGGGTTATCTCCGAAATAAAGTATGAGGGCAGGAGAGATAGTAAGGGTTTTTATTCCATACCGTTAACCTCATTAGCTAGGGCTAATTTAGAGGTAGCTATACCTATAGCTCTATTAGTTAAATTATTGGAAATAAAAGGGTACGAAGCTTACATTAAGGGGGAACATATAAAGTCTAAAGCCCCCTCAAGGACTGTGATAGAGAACGCTAGGGCTCTCTCTAAGGCGTATAAAGAGGCTATGTCCTTCCCCTTAACTTCCTCGGCTAGGAGGTTAATAGCGCTTTACTCTACCTTGAGTTGTAAGAGGGTTAATGAAGTCGTAAATGAATTACTAAGAGAGGGCTTTTTAGATAAGAGGAAGGATGGTAGTATCACCTTAACTAAAAATTTTAATACGGTCCTCGAGATTTTAAAAGAGCGCTTAAAGGGTGTAAGTAGTGGAGGTTAGGATACTAAATAAGGAGGGGAACAATCTAGAGCTGGAAATTATAGGTGAGGGTCATACCTTCTGTAACTTACTAGTAGACTTCTTAAATTCATATCCTGAGGTGGAATATGCTGGCTATGATATACCTCATCCTCTCTTAGGAGCGCCTAAGCTCTTCATAAGGGTTAAGAAGGGAGATCCCGAGGAACTCCTTAAGAGGGCCCTAAGAGATATAATAAAGTTAATGGATGAATTAAGCAGATCTTTCGAGGTGGCCTTAAAGAGTGTTAAGAGGAAGTAATGATGAAATTCTATTAACTAAAGGATTAGCTAGGTTAGGCGATTCCTTAATTAATTTCATATATTCCGCTGCTCTTTCATTAGAACTAGGTAAGCCCATAGGTATAAGAGTTAAAAATGAGGTATTAAGTAAGGCTTGTAAAACCCTTAAGTTAAGGGAGAGGCTTAAAGTGAAGGGAGAGGAATTAAGTAATGGGGATCTAGTAGAGAGCTTATTAGCTTTTGTATGGCTTAAAGGTATCTTAACCTCTGAGGATATGATAAGGATAGCTAGAAAAGGGCTTAGATCGAGCCCCAAGGGCGACGAAAACGTACTGTACTCCGTAGTATTACTATTAAAGGAGGTAATGAGAGCCTTATTAGAAATTTAAATATTCTTCTATGCGGTATGATTAAGGGGTACTGGGATGCCTTTAAGTAAAGGGGATTATGTACTCATAGAGTACACAGCTATGATAAAGAACGAAGGTAAGGTATTCGATACTACTAATGAAGAGGAAGCTAAGAAGCACGGAATATACGAGGAGGGTAGGATTTACGAACCCTTCTTCATAATCTTAGGCGAAGGTTGGTTACCTAGGGGATTAGAGAAGCGGCTGGAAGGATTGGAAGTAGGCGAGGAGAAAGAGATAGAGTTACCTCCTGAAGAGGCTTTCGGTAGGAGGGATCCTAAGAAGATTAAGGTATTACCTGCCTTAGAATTAAGTAAGAGGGGAATTATACCTAGGGTAAATAGAGAAGTTGAAATAAATGGCTTAAAAGGGGTCATTAGAAGCGTAGGTGGTGGAAGGGTAGTAATAGATTTTAACCATCCTTTAGCCGATAAGACCTTGGTCTATAAAATTAAGATAATTAAGAGGGTAGAGAACTTAGAGGAAAAGGTTAGGGAATTAGTCCACAGATGGTTAAGGACGGTGGAGAGAGAGGATATAGTGGCGAAAGTAGAGGGAGGGATTATTACCGTTAAGTTACCTATGGAAGTTTTCTCACTAGAGAGATTACCGTTATTGTTAAGAGGGGTGGTAAGCGATATTAAGAAGTACATTAGTGAAGCTAAGTTGATTAGGTTCGTAGAGGAATTTAAGCTTAAGGGAGGAGACCGAGCGGTTCGCTCAAACTAAGTAAGAGGAAGGGCCACTCAGACGAAAAATAAATTAAGTAAGAGAATTGTAATTCTAGTCAAAGTTCGGTGAGGTATCGTGGGAACTGAAAGTTACGATATAATAATAATTGGAGGTAGCGCGGCCGGGTATACCGCTGCTTTAACGGCTAAGAAGTTATATCCTGATAAAAGTGTTGCAGTTTTTAGGCTTAGCGATAATCCTCCTATACCTTGTGCCATACCTTACTTAGCTTCCACCATAGAGACTTGCAATAGAAACCTCTTACCCGATAAGCCCCTTTTGGACTTAGGTATCAAGATAATAACCGATGAAGTAGTTAAGATAGATCGCGAGTCTAGGACGGTAATTACTAAGTCGGGGGCTACGTATGCTTATGATAAGCTAATAATAGCTACTGGCGCTTTACCTTTTGTCCCTCGATCTATAGATGGTACTGATTTGAAGGGCGTTTATACCATTATAAAGGATTACAATATTTTAAGCGAATTCCAGGAAGCCGTAAGGAAGGCGCAAAGGGTAGTAATAATAGGGGGAGGGTTTATAGGAGTAGAGTTAGCTGACGATCTTTCGAACTTAAGGAAGGATATAACGATAGTCGAGATGTTACCCCATTGCTTAGCCCTCAATTTAGATGAGGAGTTCGCTAAGGAGGCCGAGGGGAGGTTAAGGGAGAAGGGGGTAAGGATATTAACGGGTAGGGCTGCTAAGAGGATTTACGGTAACGAAAAAGTAGAGGGGGTTGAGTTAAATGATGGTACTAGGATACCCGCGGACGTAGTAGTCCTTTGTGTAGGAGTTAAACCTAATGTGGAATTAGCCGCTAAGGCCGGCTTAAAAATAGGGGAGAGCGGGGCGATAGCAGTAGATGAGTATATGAGGACTAGCGATCCTAACATCTTCGCTATAGGGGATTGCGCGGAGAAAAAGAGCTTTTTAACAGGCAAGCCTAAACCTTTATATTTAGCTTCGATAGCAGCTCATGAAGCTAGAGTAGCTGTACTTAACCTATATAACCTTAGGGTGACTAAGAGACTTAAAGGGTACGTAGGAGCCTTCTTAACGGTAGTAGGTGGTAGGGCTTTCGGCGTAGCTGGGTTGACGGAGAACGAAGCTAGGAAGGAGGGTTTTGAAGTAATAGTAGGTAGGGCAAAGGTACCTAATAGGCACCCGGCAGTACTTCCCGGAGCTACTACCACTAAAGTTAAACTAATATTCGCTAAAGGCGATGGTACGTTAATAGGGGCCGAAGCTTCGGGAGGCCAGGAGGTAGCGGAATTAGTTAATATGCTAGCTGTAGCTATCCAGAATAAGGTTACTATGATCGATTTAATTACTTTACAGTACGCTACTCAACCTATGCTTACAGCTTCCCCCGTAAGTTATTACGTAGTAGCAGCTACCTTGGATGCACTATCTAAGGCTAAGCTATAGGCCTATTATCAATTGTGTTTAGTCGGGATGGTTGTTTTTTCTCATGATTACTATTATTAATCTTTAATTTTAAACGATTAATGGTGAATGTCGTTGAGGACTAGGTCGTATATGTATGTTTTCCTCTTGTCCTCTTTAATCGTGGCCTTCCTATCTCCTTTAATTCTAGCCTCTTACAACTTAACTGTGAACTTACCTAACTCTAAGGATTTATTGATCGATATAATGAAGAATCCTAAATCCTTAATAGCCTTTGTAATCCAAATGCTTTTAGGCTTCGGGCTAGGATATTACTCGTTAAAGGTAATTAAATACATATTAGCGTTAATAGCTATCTTCGTAATAGGGGGGTTACTAAATATATGGAGCTTAAGCGGTAGCAACGTGAACTTGCAGCAACTATATTCCTTACTTAAACCCTTAATAGTGGCTTTAAGCATAAGGTTGACTTTGCCTATACTCCTAGGCTTGCTTATAGGCTTAATAGTAGCAGCTAAATAAACTAGGGAGAAACCGCATGGGGGTTAAGGAAGAATTATTAAAGGTAGGCAGGTTTCCGGAGCAGCTAGGCCTGGACCTAAATTCGCCTAGCGATAGATTTAAGTGGTTCTTGGCTTCAATGCTCTTCGCTAAGAGAATATCCAGCGACATAGCGGAAAGGACTTTTAAGGCTTTCGTTAAAGAGGGTTTAACTACCCCCGATAAGATTCTAAAGGCCAATTGGGATAAATTGGTGGAGGTACTGGATTCCGGCGGTTACGTAAGGTACGATTTCTCTACAGCTACCAACATTTTAGAATCCATGAAGCTTTTAAAGGAACGTTATGGAGGGGACTTAGAAAAATTACATGAGGTAGCTAAAGGACCTAGGGATCTTGAGAGAAAGCTTATGGAATTTAGAGGTATCGGACCTATAGCGGTAAATATTTTTCTGAGGGAACTTAGAGGTATCTGGAGTAAAGCTGACCCTAAGCCTTCTCACTTAGCTTTTAAAGTAGCTAAGAGAATAGGAATAAAGGAAGAGGAAGTTAAAGAGTATGAACCGTATTTAGTTAAGTTAGCCATAAAGTTCTGTAAGAAGAATCGATGTAAAGGATGTCCCGTTAAGACGTACTGCAGGAAGCAGAATTAATCGTTCACAACTGTAATATTCCTTAACCTTATAAATCGTAATAAGTTAACTAACTTATATTTTTGAAATCCTATCCTATTCGAGGGATTAATTCGTGCATTCTTTTTCATAAATTCCACAAAAAATGGTCATCTATATTACTGTAATTTAAAGTAAGCCTTTTACGGAGTTAGGAAAAGTTCGTGCAGTGGTAAGGTATGGATAGGAGGATATTAATTGCCCTAATGGCGATAGCGATCTTACTTACAGTACCTCATACGGCTTTAAGCGAACAGAAAAGGGTAAAGGTAAAGGTGCATGTACCTGAGGTAGTAGTAATAATAGTTAAACCGGAAAGTTACAGCATAAGCGTTAGCGAGGACGACTTCATAAATCATAGAATGGTTTATTCTGATAGCGGTCAACTAACCGTAGGTACTAATCATGAAGGTACGTTAGTAATTGGTAGCAGCGCTAGCGGAAACGTGAAGGTAATTAGACATATGTATATAAATGTTAACAATAAAGACTTTCCGGTGAACAGCTGGAAGGATGAAGTAAGCGGGCCTGGCGAAACTTCCTATACTATAAAGTTCGGCCTTAAAGCCGAGTGGGATCTACCTAAGTTCGAAGGAGTAATAACGGTAGTAATAACTGTAATACCCAGCTAAAAACTAACGGTATCTTTTAAGAGGATTCCTCCTTAACTTTTTTAAGTTCGATTAACAGTAAAGAGGTATTTAACGTTAAGGCTAAAGCCATGGGGGCGCTAATTATTATTAAGGGGTTGAATATCCTCCACGTAACGTTATTAATGCTTAAAAGGTCGTAAACTACGCCTACTATTAAGTTACTTGCTAAGACCCCTACATTACCTGCAGCTCCTATATAGCCTACCCCTCTATAACTAACGTAAGTTAACGCGACCCTTCGGGATAGGGGAGTTAAGCTTCTAGCCCCTATAAGTAATAGTGAGAGCCCTAGGGAAGCGGATGTTAAGTTATTCGTCGAGAACAAAATTATACCGGAAGTCGTTAAAGTACCGGTAATGTAAATAACTAAGTCCTCAGAGAATTTATCGGCTATGAAGTTCAGCGGTACGCTAATCCCCATACTTAGCGCAGAAACCATAGCCAAAAGGGCTACTGCTCCTTCCTTCCCTAAGCCGTAAATTTCACAAAGGTAAACATAGATAATGTCACCCGTCGTGAAGGCAGTACTTAAGCGTAATAGTAGCATATACGTAGCTAGTGATCCCATGAGTAAAGCGTGCTCTTTATGCATTCTACGCTCCCTAACACGTACTACTTTAACGTACTTCATGAACCAAACTAAGATTCCAGTAACGAGGAAAAAAGCAGAGGAGAGGAATAGTAGAAAGGAAGGACCTCGCGAAGATAATAGCACGTAAACGGTATTGGCTAAAGGTAGGGAAGCTGAACCAGCTAGGAAATATATAGCGTAAATAGTGGCCCTGAGGTCCTTAGGGGTGGAGGATCCCACTATTATTTGCACTATAGTCCAGGCATAACCTAGTAGAGCGCCCTGTACGAATCTAATCATTAGTATACCTGGAATATCATGAAAGGATAGGTAGAATGGCATTAGGACGGCTACCATAGCGAAGCAAAAAGCTGAGAACCTCAAGCTACCCTGACCTTTATAGAGGTGCCCGGCTAATGCAGCTAAAGGAGCTCTACCTATAAAATATATCGCAGTTAAAACGCCTACGAGAGTAGCTGAGGCTTCAAGTACGAATCTATAGTAATAGGCTACTACCGGCATACTTAGCCTGAAAGCAAACGATCCAGTAACGGATGCTAAGGTAGCTAAAAATATGTTTCTTAAGTTGAGGTAATTAGGGGAATCGTGAGAGAGGCACCTCATTTCGGCTATCCGCTGTTATCGGCCTTAGGGTTCACTAGCCTACCTAGGAATAATATTAGTCCCGTAGGTTTATGTAATATCAAAAATAAGAAGGGCTTATCGGCTCTAAAGGTTACAGGTAAGGCTAGTAACGCTATTACAGCAGCTGTAGCTGCTGTGGCTTCGACTCCTTCTTCGCTTACTTCGGTATAAGCCTTGTGAAATATCTCTTTTACGTAAAGATCCTTCTTACCGCTTATACCAGATAGGTCCGCTTCGCTGGTAAATAACTTCCTTAAACCCATTTCGGAAAGGATCTTAGCCAAAGAGTAGCCTGACGATAGTTTAAACTTTGGTATGTAAACTTCTACTTCTACTTCCTTAAGTTTATGTAATAATTCATGTAATTTATCTATGCTTAACGAATTCTCAAAAGACCTTAACCCCTCCTTAGGTAAGAATATTACCATACAAGTTTTATTATCGCTAAAAGGTAATTCTAATACTTTTACATAATTTGATTCAAAGTAAGGCAACTTAGCTCTTAGATGCATGAAAGGTATTTTAATTGTTTTATTCGGTTTTACCCAGAAGTAGCCTTCTTTAGTTTCACTTTTATTGAACCTATATAGCCAAATACCCCTAAAATAGATGACACTTGTTATCACTAATCTAGTTTGCCTATCAATGCCGCCCGGCGGTATTAATTCCTTTATTCTCCTCCCCGTTTCCTCCCTTATCCACTCATTGATTACCTCCTTAGAACTTTCCGGTTCCTTAATGAAATTCAGTAGCCTTAAATTCGCTAAGTAATATCTATTTACGGTGTTAATGTAATCCTTCAGTAGGTGGTAACCTTCCTGAACCCATAGAGCGTTAGTTATCTTAAGACCGTTAACCGACTTAAGGTAAGTTAGTAAGTTATGAAAACTGCTCCTTAAACGTCCAGTATTAACTGGTAAGTTAAGTATGGAACGCACTTTATTAGCCGTCCCCCCTCTAGCTCCTTCGTATATTAGAGTCAATGCTGTAAATACGTTAAAGGGCGATAATATTGCGTTCTCCCCCTCTTTTCTCACTTTTAAGTACAATCTTAAGGAGAAGTCATTAATGGAATTAACGAGTTCCCTAAGGTTAGTAGGAGAAGCGTAAATGCTAGATAATATGAACAATGAAACCATTAAAGATACCATTAACTTATTACCCGTCACAATATCCGAACGATAATCCATTACTTAAGTTTTACCCCTTCAACCTCAGGAAACTATGTCATAAGAAACTATAACTTCGTTCAATAATTCCGTAATATATAATATAAAATTATCGTAACCCCTACGCAGAAGAGGGTTACAAGGAATAAGTGGAGGGAATTAAGGGAAAGTAAGGGAATTATTAACTTTAAAAGTACGTACCCTGCTAACAGTATGGGCATGGAAATCGCTAAGTCTAAAGCTACAACTAAATCCTCGAAGGAGTATAAGCCACTTGGAGCTATCTTAACTATCTTACGTTTAGAGGCTAAGTAAGTTACTAATAGTAACGAAGTAAAGGCAGTAAGTACTACCATTGGTGAAATTAGTAAAGGCATTAAAAATGGAAAATACCTAGATTCTATTAAAGCTTCAAAGCATGAAAGTAGGAATAGGAATATAATTTCATCGATATAAATGAAGTATTTCAACATTAGGCCCTACTTAACGGCCTTAGATCTAAAGAATATACCTTATAAATCCAAAGGGCGGATAGATCGTTAGCTAATACGTAAGTTGAAAGGTAAAGGAATGCCTGTAAGAGGACAAGTGATGCTATTAATGGAACCATTGAGGGTATCGCCTCAGCGCCTATTAGTATTCCAGTTGAACTTAAGTAATTCAGTAGATAAGCTAAGGAAACTACGATTAGGGTCAATAAAATTATTTTTCTGAGGTGATTTAGACTAAATACTGACCGCTTAAGTATTAAGTAACTAATGGCATTATTCGGAGTATTGAAAGTTAGTTTACAGTTTACCTCTCCCTCCTCATTGGTTAATAACTCCTTTAATATCTTAACGTCACTTGGGCTTAAGTTACTAGATAGCTCCGCTAATGCAAGGGAAATAGCTATTAGCATAATAGAGGACATAGTCATTTCTCTTAAAATTTCATCATAAGTAGCCGAGAGCGTAGCGCAGTATATTACGGGGCTTACTAACGGTCTTAACGGCAAATAAATTAAAGGTAAGGGGTTATCTATTAACAAAGTATGTAATGTAGCTAAAATTAAATATAAGGAGGCTACCGACCTTAAGTAAATTAGCTTATTAATAATACCCTAATTACCGCAGTCAAATTTATGAGTAGAATTAAGGAGCTAAAGGCTATAAGTGACGAAATTAAGAATAGGAAGCCTTTAAATACATCGTTACCCGAAAGCCCATATATTAAGGGGAAGGAATAAGATAGGGGAAAAGCCAACGTATAGCTCGCGGCTGAGGCTACTTCATATAATCCCCTGCCTAATATGTACTCCTTAAGCTCTATTGGTTGAGCTAGTAGTACTTCGCTTTCCGCATCCTCCATAACTACTATAACCGATTTACCTATGATGAGGGAAAGTAAAGTCATTCCCGTTAAAAGCGAGCTTAGGATATTAATTAAGAGGTACCTATTAAGGCCGTGAGCAATCAATAATTTCCTTACCCATGTAACGTCCTGTGTTTTACCTAAGTTTAGGAAAGTTAATGCTAAGGGTGTTGCTATTAAGCAAACGTAAATTATGAAAACCAACGGGTAAACTCTCCCCATTCTCTTAAGTACTGGATTTAAAGTATGATTTTTAAATAAATACCAGGCGAGGAATAAAGTCCTTCGTACCCTCATATTTTTACTTCCTTATTAACTTAATGAAAACCTCTTCTAATGGGGCATCCTCCCCCGATTCCGCCCTTTTCTTTACTTCAACTATGGTTCCCTCTACCAGTAACCTACCATAATTTATTATACCTACCCTAGTACAGAACTTCTCTACAACGTCCAGTATGTGGCTAGATATCAGGACAGTAGCTCCTTTGGAGATCATTTTCCTTACTTCCTCCTTAAAGGTATACTGGGATTCAGGATCCATGCCTGATAGCGGTTCATCTAGGATAAGTACCTTAGGTTTTACCATTAGAGCAGCAGATACCAATACTTTCTGTAACATCCCTCTAGAAAGTTTATATATGGGTACGTTCTTTTTGCCCTCTAACTCGAAAATATTTAAGTAATATTCAAGTGCTTCTTCAAAGCCCTCCTTCAATCCTCTAAGCGACCATATGAATTTTAGGAACTCTCGTATTGTTAAATATTGGAAACAAACCGGATTCTCTGGTACATAACCTATAAGTTTGAGGACTTCAACTCTCTCCATTTTAGTATCTAAACCACATATCCTTACCGTTCCCTTATCCGGTTTAATTAGTCCCACTAATATCTTGATAAGTGTAGTCCTACCCGCTCCATTAGGGCCGATAAGACCCTATATCTCACCTTCCCCTATTTTAAGTGTTAATCCATTAAGGGCTTTAGCTTTACCGTACGATTTATGGATATTCAAGGCCTCTATCGCTAATTTATTGAGACGCCGAACCATGTTCTTCCATTAAAATATTCCACGTTTTTATTTAAGGTTTGAGGTTGTTATTTATACTTCCTAAGTAGGGAAGGCCAACGGTAGATATCTTACATCCCCCTTAAATGAATTAACTAACCTACTACGTAACTCCGCAACTCTATGTGTAGGTCCTGAGACTATTAGTATGTTAACGCACTCCCCTTCTGCATGGGTGTGGCTAAATTCGTGTACTACGTCCCTAAAGCCCTCTATCAACCTTAGTAAGCGTGCCGAATCCGTTAACCCCGTTACCGTAAGTACCCCACAACACCTGCCACCCCTAGGGCTGTAAGCGTACATGTGTAAATACGCCTCTAAAGCTTCGCATATCAGCTTAGACCTATTAATGCCCATGCTTTCGGCTAGTTCGTCTAACCGTTTAGCTAGCTCCTCCGGTACGGAGATTCCGAATCTCCTCTTCCTGCCCATAGTCCCTACCTCCTAATCAACATCGTTATTAAGTAGGTAAAGAAAAGTATTAAACCCGTAATACCTGAAGGAGACTGATCGATGAGTAACGCTAGGTAAAGCCCAGTTAAGCTAGCTATTAGGCTTACCGAAACGCTTAACATCAATGTCTCCCCCGAGGACTTACATACTGAATTTGCTATGGTAGCCGGTAATAGGAGGAGTACGTGTTCTAATACGAAGCCTACTACCCTTATTAAAGCTATGGTAGCTATGCCAAGTAAGGTATACGTTATCCAGTCATAAAATCCAACGTTAATCCTCGAAAGTGTGGCACAATCCCTCTCGAGCCCTATACATACTTGTTCCCTGAAAGTAAGTATTATAGTTAAAGCGGTTATGGTAGCTATGGTTAAAATATAATATACGTCAGGCCAAGTAGTAAGTAAAGGGTCGCCTAATATTATCGCCCATAGGTCCGTAAATACCGAGTATCTAGTTAGTACTAAATACATGGCTACTACACTAGCGGACGCCTCCATGGATACGAATACTGCTGTAGAAACATCAGGATCCCCTCCCTTACTAATCATATAACCTACTCCGTAGGTTAACGCTAAACCTATTAAGATAGCCCAATAATATTCACCTATAGTTCCTAATGTAACCGAAAGGGGGATAGCCGCTACTACGGCAAGTAAAGCCCCATGTGAGGAAGCTGCGGAAAGGAAGTATAGCTTTCTAACGGAGATTAAGCAACTTAAGGTACCGTAAGTTACTGATGCAGCTACCATTACTAAAACCCACCTTAAGTACATGCGCATAAGGAATATGAGGAACGATATTACCGCTATTAAAAGTAACGTGAGAAGTTTAATTCCGTTATCTTTTACATTCATTACAGACCACCTACCTAGGTTTTGCTTTTGCAGCTAATACTTTCACTTGCGAAGCTATCGCCCTTAATTTGCTTAAAATACTACCCTCAGCTAGGGGTGAAGGTACGTAAATTGCCGGCACTCCATACCGTTCAGCTAATTCTTTTAAGTACTTAGTGGCCTTAGCGTCGGAGGGTTCGGTAATGAGCACTAAGTTTATTTCCCTTGATTTTAAAGCATTCCTTATGAATATCAGCTCCTTCGGGGTAGGCGGTAAGTTCCACTCCTTGAGGACTGAGTACTTTACCGTAACGTTAAGCCAGCTTACTGCGTATTGGATAAAGGGAAAGTCAGCGATAGCATAAACGTTAAGCTTAACGCTCTCCTTAATTAAGGAGTTTATCCCTTTTATAACGACTTTGGCTCTAGTTAAGTATGTATACTTATCGCTGGGCTTTAAATTAGAGAGCTCTAGAGCTAAAGCTGTAATAAACTTTTCATAATTAAAGGGATCATAAATAGGCATGTGTAGGTTCAAGATGGACGTACCAGGTATCTTAAGTAATCTTATTCCACTTATCTTAGGTATTTCTAGTAACCTAGCGCTAAGGTACCCTTCCATTACCAAGCGCCTTATAGCGATTTCGAAGGGGGTATGGGCAGTAGAAATTATTAGGTCAGCCCTTCTAAGTAATTCTAAACTCCGAGGAGTAAGCTGGAAATTATGGGGATCGACTCCTTTAGGCACTAATGAGAGTACCTCGTCCTGATTAGCTATTAGCCTTATATCCCATACTAAATTAGGGAAGGTAGTTACTATCGTTAGCTTACGATGATCTCTAGGGTAAGCTGTAGGGATCCCTAATAGCAGGAGTTGAAGTGTAAGTGTCAATATTAGTAGCTTAGGAAGCGGCATACGTAAAACTTATTATGCACGAATTATTATAAATCTTACCGTGAATGTGCACATGAGGGATCCCGTAGCTAATATATCGATAAGAAATTTAAGCGTAGGTTATGGAAGCGAAGTAGTGATATCGGGTTTAAATTTAAGCGTTAAAGGGCCAGGGCTAGTGCAAATAATAGGCCCTAACGGGGCTGGTAAGACTACTCTAATTAAGGCGATACTAGGGATATTGAAACCGTTAAAGGGCGAAATCCGGATTAACGGAAGGAGGGTAGACGGTAATCCCAGCGTAGTGGGACCTATAGTAGGCTACGTGCCTCAAACGTTCCCTCTAGAAAATGACCGCTATCCTTTAACTCCTTGGGAGTTAACACTAAATTACCTGTTACTTCATGAAAGGAAATGGCCTAGGTTACTGGCTAGTAACAGGGATAAGGAAAGAGTGGCTAGAGCGCTTAGGGCAGTAGGGTTACCTATGGAGAAGTGGTACGAACGTTTTTGGGAGTTGAGTAGGGGGGAGAAACAGAGGGTTCTCATAGCTAGAGCTATAGTACATGAGCCTAACATACTCCTAATGGACGAGCCCCTATCTTCAGTGGATCCCTTGGGTAGGGTAGAATTAGCTAAGTTAATAGGTAACCTTAGCAAAGGTACGTTAACTATAGTTTCAAGTCACGATCCAGTACTGCTATTGCCTTATACTAAAACGATATTACTCCTTAACAGGGGCTATTATATTTACGGTAAACCGGGAGAGGTGCTTAAGGTAAGCGTATTAAAGGAGGTATACGGGGAGGCTGTATTAAGGCTAGGTGATCACGTCCACATATGTGATTCTCATTTAAGGTCTTAGAAGCTATTAGATCTACCCCTTAACTTCTCCTTCCGTAAGTAACGTAATTAATAATATGGTTAATATAAGCAAAAGTGCTATCACTATTTTAAAGGGCAACTTAGGATCGATATCAAATAAAAGACCTCCCAATACGGAAGCTGGAATCCTAATTACCTGTCTTAGTGAACTCCAAGCACTTATAGCACTCGGTACTAGGCTCTTATCTACCTCCTCAGCTAATTCAGTTATTAAAGTGCCAGCTAAGGGTCCCCAGAACGTTATAATTAAAGCTAGTAGGGAGGAGGCTACATAAATTAACTTCATATCCTTAGCTATTAAAATCAACATGTAATAAGCTACCCCTATGGCCTCTGAAAGGGCTAAGAATGGCACCCTTTGCCTTACCTTATCCGATATAGCACCTGAAAAGGGGAACATAACTATTGAAATGACGTTGGTAATTAAAGTAACGGTAGCTAATTCGTAAGGTAAGGCCTTAAGTTCCTTAGCGTAATATATGGATATGAAGGGACCGATTAAACTCCAAGTAAAAGCATCTAAAGCGAAGAGCGATAAGGCGATCCTTAACTTAGGTAACTTCGTTACCCTTGAGATAAATTTTACTTCTTCCTTTAAGCTAACTATCTTACCTTTTCTAGTAGGATCCTCGATGGTCAAGGGTATTAAGGGAACTAATGAAAAATTAGTTACCATTAGCGATAAGAGGAAAACCCCCAGATATCCTACCGTTAAGGATTCGTAAAGATAACTACCTACGTACGGACCTACGCAGCTAGCTAACATAGCTATAGCGGAAACTACCCCCATAGCCGTAGCCCTCCTCTTACTAGGTATGTATTCCGCTACTAAGGCAGTCCTAGAGGTAAAGATGACAGGCATGCGTAAGGACGAAAGTAAGTACCCTATGGCGAAGGCCGTTAAGGAACCGCTTAAAAGTACGCTACCTACGTACGCTAACCTAGATAACAAAATTAAGGAGGCCCCTAAAGCGAAAGTCCGGAAGTAGCCTATTAACGGCATTAATATGGGCATAAGGAAGCTCACTAAACTAACGAGCGCTTGGGAAGTACTATTTATTGCCCCGAAGGCACTCATACTCAAGTGTAAGTCTATGATGTAAAACGGGATTATAGGTAGGAGGATCGATGAACCTAGAGATAGGGCGAATACTGCCGATAGGTAAGATATCGAAGCCTTTTTAATCCCCTTCATTACCTACGCTAAAGTTAGGGTACTGTGTAGATTTAAATACTTCCTTAAATACCCCTTTACTTAATTCTCTCAAGTACTATAGCGGGACATACCCTAGTAATTCCCTCTACCTTCCTTAACTTCCTCACGAAGTTAACTAATTCCCCGGAGCTCCTAAACCAGCATCTTATTAAAGCCATATGATCACCGCTAGAGGAGTAAAGGCTGATCACTTCCTTTAAACTCTTAAGTTTCTCCAATACGTTAATGTAACGTTCCGGCCTTACGTCTATACCTATGAAGGTATCGAACTCGAATCCCAATTTCCTAGGATTTACTTCAATAGTATCCATTAATAGGAGAGGAATTCCTTAGTTTTATAGCGCAGACTACTAAAGGTAAGATTAAGATACCCGAAGATTATAAAGGGAAATGGTTCGTTCTCTTCTCCCATCCTGCGGATTTCACACCGGTTTGTACCACGGAGTTCGTAGCCTTTCAAAGGAGATATAGCGAATTTAAGAAGTTAAATTGCGAACTAATTGGTTTAAGTATAGATCAGGTCTTTAGCCATCTTAAATGGTTGGAATGGATTAAAGATAAATTAGGCGTTAAAGTGGAGTTCCCGATAATAGCTGATGAAAAGGGGGCCATAGCTAGCTCGCTCGGCATGATACATCCAGCTAAGGGTAGTAATACGGTAAGATCGGTTTTTATAGTAGACCCTAATGGCGTTATAAGGGCTATATTGTACTATCCTCAAGAGCTCGGTAGGAACATAGATGAAATCTTAAGGGTAGTTAGGGGATTACAAGTAGCTGATGAAAATAACGTAGCCATCCCAGCTAATTGGCCTAATAATGAGATAATAGGCGATAAGGTAATAATCCCCCCTCCTACCGATGAAGTCGAGGCTTTTAAGAGGCTCGAGAAGTTCAAGTGTTACGATTGGTGGTTTTGTTATAAGGAAATTTAATTTTTCCCTATCTCCCTAAAGGTAGGAATAGAATTACCTTAAGATCCCTTCCCTCAGGGCAGTTTATAGTTATGTCCAAGATGTCTTTTACTACCCCCTTATCCCTCCTCCTTAAGGCCTTAGGGAAGCAAAGTTCTCTATACTTACAATTTCCTACATTACAATTAGGAGGAGAATAACTTACTATAGCGCCCTCTACAGCTTTATGCGACGCAATAGCTACCTTCACAGGTAATTCCCTTACTATAGCTACCCTCATGGGAGATCCTGTTAAAGGACATACATGGCTTATCCTCCTTACCTTCACTACTTCGTAACGGGCGTAGGGCCTTAAGTTACCCATGCATACCTTATATAGCTTGCACTTAACACATGAAGGTAGCGGCTTAGCTATGAGGATAACTCCCTTTTTGGCTTGGGCCTCAGTAACTAACGTTACTTTTTCATTGTTAAGCTTACCCACATAGAAATATTAATAGAGGTACTTTTATTTTAGTCCTAGTGGAATTTAGGGGTTGCGAATGGAGTTAAACTTTAAAGGTGTAAATAGGTACTTAACTGGTACCACTACTGTGGGCTTAAAGTGTAGGGATGGGATAATTTTAGCAACCGATAGGAGGGTAACTAGCGGTTACTTCATAGCTCATAAAAAGGGAAGGAAAATAGACGTAATAGACGAACGGATAGCCGTAACTATAGCCGGGGCCGTAGCTGATGCCCAGAGGTTAGTAGATAGGCTTAAAGCTGAGGCTAGGCTTTATAGGATAGCTAATGGTAAGCCTATGAGCGTAAGGTCGGTAGCTTCGCTAGCGTCGCTTTTACTCTTCAACGTTAGACCTAATTTGTTACTAGTACATATAATAGTTGGAGGGGTGGATGAAGGGGGGGCGGCGTTATATAACGTGGATTGGTTTGGTACCCTTACCGAGGAGAAGTACATAGCTACCGGCTCTGGCTTTCAATTAGCTATGGGGGTGATAGAATCGATGTTCAGGGAGGATATGAACGTAAAGGAGGCATTGCCGATAGCCGTCAAAGCCGTTAGGGCGGCTATGATGTTGGACCCAGGTAGCGGGGAGGGTATAGATGTAGTAACAGTTACTGAGGAGGGGGTAAAGAACTTAACCGATGAGGAAGTGAGGAAAATTTTATATGGTTAAGAAACTGTATTTTACACGGTTTTCTATAAGTACTTACCTTGAGGAGGTAAGGGGTAGGGTTATTTAATTAGGTAAGGCGAAAAAGAATGCCAGTAGATAAGGTGCTAGAAAATATACGCAATACAATCCTAGGTAATTTACCTAAGGGAACATCGGTAACTAGGATAGAATTCGAGGGCCCTAAAATAGTCATCTATAGCGAGAATCCGTTATCGCTATTGGTAAAGAATGAGGGCTTAATAAGGAGTATGGTTAGGAGCATTAAGAAAAGAATAGTAGTTAGGGCAGATCCTAAAGTAAGGTTACCTACGGAGGCTGCTAGGAAAATAATAATGGACGTAATACCACCGGAAGCTGAGGTAAAGAACATTTACTTTAATGAGCTCACCGGTGAAGTGGAAATAGAGGCTTTAAGGCCGGGTTACGCTATAGGTAGGAACGGCTCGATACTACATTTAATATTAGAGAGGACACTATGGAGGCCTAAGGTCGTTAGATACCCCCCTCAGGAATCCAAGGTAATAAGACAAGTAAGGCAGATACACAGGGCTAGATGCGAGGAAAGGCAGAAGTTCCTTAGCGAATTGGGCCAAAGGATCCATAGATCGCTTTTCTTTAAGGATAGCAGGGTGAGGATAGTAGCGTTAGGAGGGTTCGGGGAGGTAGGTAGGAGCGCAATATTAGTCCAAACACAGGAAAGTAATATACTGCTTGATGCCGGTATAAAGCCTGCTGATTCTAAGGAGGAATACCCTTACCTGGAGTTAATGGGTATAAACCCGGACGAATTAGATGCGGTAATAATTACTCATGCACATTTAGATCACTGTGGGTTAGTTCCGTTCCTATACAAGTACGGCTACCGAGGGCCTATTTACACTACTGAACCCACGATTCATTTAATGAAGCTACTTCAGGAGGATTACATTAACATAAACCTTAAGGAGGGTAGGATCTCGATATATAACGATAAAGACATAGCGGAGGCTTTAGTTCATGCCATACCTCTTAAGTACGGGGAGGTCACTGATATAAGCCCGGATATACGATTGACATTACATGAAGCTGGTCATATACTTGGCTCAGCGATGGTACATCTACATATAGGTAATGGGTTATGTAATATAGTTTATACTGGTGATTTTAAGTTCGAGAGAACGAAACTTCTCGAACCCGCTAACCATAGGTTCCCTAGGTTGGAGGTATTAATCATGGAGAGCACTTATGGAGGGGCTAATGACGTAATGCCCTCTAGAGAGGAAACCGAGAAGACCTTAATATCCATAGTCAAGAGAACCATAGAGAGGGGGGGTAAGGTGCTCATACCAGTATTGGCCGTAGGTAGGGCTCAAGAGATAATGTTAGTCCTAGCTGACGCTTTCGAACAAGGTCTTCTACCCGAAGTACCGGTCTTCCTTGAGGGTATGCTTACCGAGGCCACCGCCATACATATGGCTTTTCCGGAGTACCTCTCCCAATATTTAAGGGAAAGGGCCTATCGGGATGAGCTACCTCTCTCAAAGGTATTCTCTAATGAGGTATTTCAGACAGTAAAGGATCCCTCAAGGAGGATCGAAATAGCTGAAGGGGATCCATGTATAATTATGGCTACTTCCGGTATGCTTAATGGAGGGCCTGTTATGGATTATCTAAGGTTATTAGCTGAGGATAGAAGGAATAGCTTAATATTCGTCAGCTATCAAATAGAGGGAACCTTAGGTAGGAGGATACTTCAGGGCCTTAGGGAAGTACAGTTGACGTCGAGAGGGGGCAAGGTAGAGGTAGTTAAGATAAACATGGAGGTATATAATGTAGAGGGCTTCTCAGGCCATAGCGATAGGAGACAACTTATTAGATTTCTTCAAAGAGTTACCCCTAAGCCTGAACTAGTCGTATTGAATCATGGGGAGAGACGTAAGATTAAGGAGTTAGCCAGCTATATCAGATCTAAGTTGAGGCTAAGAGTCTTAGAGCCTTCTAATACTGACGCTATTAGGGTTAAATAGTGATAACTTACCTTAAGTTAGAGAACTTAATACACATGTTCCAAATATCGTCACCTAGGTAATGTAAGTTCCTAATTACCCTACCGCGCTTTAAGCCCAATAATTCTTCTGAAGTATGTAAAGCTAAACCTAAAGCTATCGGCTTACCGTACTTGCACTCCTTAACCGCTACTACGTCTCCTTTTACGAAATCCCCCTCTACTTTAACTATTCCAGGCCTCATTACATCTGCCCCCCTCCTTATGTAAGGTACTGCCCCCTCGTCCACGGTTACGCTGGGCCAGGGGATATTCTCATGGATTAATAAGTTGATTAATGTGGGGTAAATCCTATCATCCTGCTTTAATTTAAAAAATAGTGCCCTATTTTCCACTAAGTAAAGCTCTAATCCTTTAAATTTAACTAGCTCTATAATCCTTACGTTACATAGAACCCTTTCAAGAAAAGGGTATAGTTTGTTCACTTCCTTAATAAACTTTTTCCTTTCCTTACCACTTAAATTGTACCTGGAGGAGGGTGTAACCATTGCCGGAAGCTATCCCCTTAGACTATAATAGAAGCTATGTTCGCTATCTTAGGCCACTTTTCAGCCGCTTCCCTAGCTACGGGACCCCTTATTTCGCTCCCCTTAGGCTCCCCTTCAGGGCTAATGATTACTAAGGCATTATCCTCGAATTGTACCCATATCCCCTCCGGCCTCCTATAAGGCTTACGTTGTCTAATAACTACGGCATGCATTATCTGACGTCTTAATTCCGGCTTCCCCTCCCTTATGGAAACTACTACTACGTCCCCTACGGCGGCTCCGGGCATTCTCCGCCTTACTGTCTTCTTATTAAGTACTCCTATTACTTTTGCTAATTGAGCTCCAGAATTATCAGCTACTTTAACTAAGGACCCTACGAACACCGATGGTGGTATATGAGGTATAGAGAAAGCTCCTACAGCTTTCCTAGCCCCTCTTTTCGCCATTTCCTTAGCACCTAAGTCCTAATCTTAAGTAAGGGTATTAATAGGTTTCGGAATTGAAATAGAATACTACTCCTTCTTTCCTAATACTACGAAGGCTACGGTCTTCGATATAGGTCTACACTCTCCTATAATTACCCTATCCCCTACTTTAACGTCCATACAGGGTGGTAAATGAGCGTGGATCTTACTTCTCCTTCTCTCGTACCTCATGTACTTGGGCACGTAGTGTAGGTATTCATGAAGTACTGTAACTGTTCCCCTCATTTTAGTGCTAACTACGGTCCCCTCTAGTAAGATACCCCTTACCGATAACCTACCGTGGAATGGACAATTTGGGTCATTACATGTCCTCTCAGGCGGTTTAATTCCTGGGATACCTATATTCCTCACCTTAGCTTTAGGCATACTATCTTCACCACCTCTTAACTACCTTCTTTAACCTATCCTCAGGCCTACCTATTAGGTAAGCGCCATCTACTATTACATGAGTACCCTCCGGCAATCTTATCTTAAATTTAGAGACAGCCTTAGGTAAGCGCTTATAACCTTTACTGGTAAGTATTACTATAGTGTTCATAGTTTCATCTACTACTAAACCCTTAATCCCCTTATAACCCTCATGTCTACTATCTACTACTTCAGCCTCCAACCCTATAATTTCATGTTTTAGAATATTATACGGAGTTATCTTCACTTCCTCCCCCTCTTAAGTTCCTCCTCCCTTATAACGGTTAAGATCCTAGCTATAGCTTTCCTTATCTCCTTAATCCTCGAGGGATTTTCAACTATTCCCCCCGCTGATAACTGTCCCCTAAGCTTCATGAGCTCTATCCTGAGCTCCCTTAACTTTCTTAACCTTTCCTCGTGGCTCATTTGCCTTATATCCTTAGCTTTAAGCTTAGGCATACTTACCCCCTCACTTCTACTGGTTTTGCTTCGGCAGACCCCTTAACTTCCTTAACTTTAATCCTACCAGGTAAGCTCTCCACCGGAGCCATGATCTTTACCTTTATTCCGTAAACGCCCGGTTTAAGTAATACTTCCACTTTAGCTTCATCTACATAGACTTCCCTAGGCTTGCCCGACTTAATTATTACCCCGAACCTATACTTTTCGAACCTAGCTCGTTCGCTAGTAAGTTTCCCACTTATTACTATCTCCGCCCCTAAAGCCCCTGCCTCCTTTATCTGCCTTAAAGCTATAAATGCCGCTCTTCTGAACCGAACCCCCCTAGCCATGGCTCTAGCTATTCTATACGCCATTATCTTAGCGTTAAGTTCGGCGTTCTGTATTTGTATTACATCTATTTGGGGGTTCTCTATACCAAACCTCTTCTCCAAAATCCTTGCTACCTCCCTTATCCTGGCGCCTCTCCTCCCTATTACTAGGCTAGGGCGTTCAGCATAAATTACTATTCTAGTACCTATAGGTGTTTTAAGGAGCTCGGATCTAACGTAACCCGCTCTAGAAAGCTCCCTGTTGAGAAATTCCTCTATTTCCATTCTTTTTAATCCTTCACTAATTATCCTCTTCTCTAAGTCCAAACTATCCCCTCCGTAAGGCTAGATCATTATCGTCTCGCGCCTTTAAAATCTTACCTCTCTTCTAATCCTATTTCTACATGTACTAACGTTTGGAAGTAAGGCGTCCTCCTACCGAAAGCTCTGTAAATATATTTTTCTATCTTGTCTCCCTTGTGAGCAGCCGCGTGTACGATCCATAGCCTCTCGGTATTTAACCCCTTGTACTCCGCGTTAGCCTCCGCGTTCTCCAATACTTCGAGTATAGCTTTAGCTGCCTTCACCGGCCATCTGGCATAAGGCCATTTACCCGCTCCTCTATGATGTGGTACTTTTTTATGAAAGCGCCTAAAAGGTATGGGCCTCCTAAAGTTTATTACGTCCTCGAGTAATTTCTTAGCCTTCTCTAAAGGCAGCCCCCTTATACTATTACATATCTCCACCGCGTGCTTAAACGATATCCTAAGGTCCCTCCCGCTAGCTATAGCCGTAGTTAGCGGGTCTAAGTTCTTCGCTGAAAAATGCCATCTACCCACTTCGTTACACCTATGGCCTTAGCGACAGAATAGGATATAAGGTTTTCGCATTTACCTTCGATTCTCCCGCTTAATTACCTCTAAGAGCTTCTTAGGACGCTCAGCCGGTAGGTATTTAACCCATTTCCTCTCCTCGCGATAAGGGGTGAAGGGATAGCCTGTACCCCTATAGAACTTCATGAACCATTCTACCCAATGTAGCCTTACATCGTGCATGAATGCTATTAAGCTCTCCAATACGAGGACTAGTAAGTTACCGCAGAGTTCCACTAGAACGGCTAAAGGAGGGCTGGTAACGTACATAGGGCTAGCTATACTTATGAAGGCCATCATTAAAGCCTCGTGGGCCATACTTAAAGCCCATAACCTTAAGTAAGATATGGTGTGACTTAACGATTCTAAGGCCGTTTCAAATACGCAGATGAAACTCTCAAGTAACCCTTCCCCCGCTCTAGGGTAAAGCTTGCTCCCTATTACTATAATTATTAAAGGAGAAGTTAACGCCATTAACACATAAGGATTGGAATATATTGAAAATAAGTTCAACTTCCAAGACGGATTAAAGAACTTATATACTATAGGGTAAGAGAACACGAAGTAAAAGATCAACCTAGGTAAGGATCTAAGGGCTAAATTACCGTAATCACCTGCCAGGTAATCGTTAAGTACTGCTAAGAGGAGACCTGTACCTATGTGAAAGGCCCCTACCGTAAGTGAAAATATCATCATGTAATTAGTTCCATATGGGTACTCTAACGGATGTACTAGGCCCGTTCCTAACCTCTCTGGGCCGAAGAAATTGCCATAAACGAAACCGAAAATTATAGAGAAAATAGACGAGAGGAGCAGTAGCTCGCTGTTACTCGATATTAAGTTAACTATACTATTTCCATTTTTAACTTTTTTACGTATATAAAACATTGAGAATAAGGAGAAAACTAAGAGTACTAACCCTTGCCCTACATCACCGAACATTATTCCAAAGAAAAGAGGGAAGGTTAACCAAGCTATTATAGCCGGGTTTATCTCGTTGTAATCAGGAAGGCCGTACGCGTTAATTAACTTCTGGATAGGGGATAATATCTTGGGAGGTTCTATAAGGGTAGGAGGCTTTTCTAAGGTCTCTATGGATTCTACTACAACTAAATCCCCAAACTCCCTCTCTACGTTTTTTAAGAATTCGTTTAGCTCTTCCCTAGGTATCCAACCGCTTATCGAGTAGAAGGAAGAAAAATAAGACCCTCCTAGTATTATTTCCACCCTAGCTTTAAGTAATTCTAAGGCCTCCTTAAGGGCTATTAGTTCCGGTCCGTACTCCTCTTTCAGTTTAGTTAGTTCTGCTTTAGCTCTAAAAGCCCTCCTAACCAATTTACCCTCTTCCTCCTCTAACCTCATTATGGCCTCCTCCAAACCGATCAGGGATAGGATCTTATAACCTATTTTGTTCCCCCTTACTACTTCGATTACCGTTTCATGTAGGAACTCAGGATATACTAGTAGATAAGTTCCCGTTCCCCTTTCTTCCTTTATCTTAATCGCTATTATCTTACCCTTACTAACCTCAAGTAGCTTATTTAATACGATGGATCCTTTACTAGGTTCTACCTCTAAGGCCATGGCTTTAAAAGCGTAAAGAGGAGCCGTTAGGCCTGCTTCATTAAATAACTCCCTTACCTCCCTTAGTAGACGTAATTCCTTTCGTATAGATTCTAACTTACGTTCCATCTCTCCACTAGCCTTCACATTCTCGAGGGCATTGTATACTTCGTCGTATATTTCCTCGATCCTCCTACATACCGAAGGTACGGCCTCCTCCAAGGAAGGAGGTAAATCTAGCTCCCTTCCCCTAATAGGAGGTCCTAGTAGTTCAATAATATGATTTAATTTTCCCTCAGCTTCTAAACAATCGTTAAGTAACTTAGTGTAATGGGAAGGCTTAATCCCTCCCTCTTGTTTAGTTACGTGCATTATAGATTTACCGGATAAGAACTCTAAGAATTGATTTAGGATCGATTTATGACACCAGATACTTATCTTAATTAATTCCTTAGCCCTGAGGAAGCTCACTAATGACACCTACTACTTCCTTTAACAATAGAGGCCTTAACTTCCTTTTAGCGTCCTCAAATACGTTCCTTAAGGTAGCTTCTACGTAGATTCTCCCATCGGGACTGTAAAGTACCGCTCCTAAGGGCCCGCGGGAAGCGGAGATTTTAACTTCACCCCCTACTATATCCCTAATTATCTTCATTAATTTCTCTTCCTCCTCTCCTTCCAGCAATAATTCCACCATACCTACCTCTCCTAATTCCCTTACCCCCCTAGAGATTAACTCCTTTAAGATACGGTATTTCAACTCGGGGTTCTCGCTTAGGGCCTTACGTATGACGTTCCAAGCTCTTGAAAAGACGCTTTCCATTATTTCAGTCTTTACGCGGGAAAATGATAACTTAGCCCTCCTTATGGCTTCGCTCTCTATCCTCCTTGCTTCCTCTAATCCGCTCCTCTCGGCTCTATCTATTAGCTCCCTAGCCTTCCTACTGGCTTCCATACGATATTTGAGTATTATCTGTTCGGCTTCGCTCTTAGCTAATGAAATTATCTCCTCAGCTTTCCTCCTTGCTTCCTCTAATGCGGCTTCTCTAATCCTCGAAATATCTCCTAACAATAGTTTCCGCATCTACATCACCTATATTTAAAATCTCCATTACTACCTTCTTGATTAGGTACGGCTCTCTCTTGCGTACATACTCCTTTAGCCTCTCGGCTCTCTCCAGATAATCGGACATTATGGACTTCGCTCTTCTCCTTGCTTCCTCTATGATTCTCTCCTTAACTCTCCTTGCCTCCTCTTCCGCATTCCTCAAGATAGCTAACCTCTCCTTTTCGGCGTTCTCCTTAGCTAATTTTAGAATCCTTTTAGCTTCCGCTCTAGCCTCTTCCTCCATCCTCCTAATTAGCTCGTCTATTTCTCTTAATTCTCTGAGTACTTCGCTCAATAAGTAGCACCTATATTTTAACTGATACCCATCTATATCCCCGGCTTACGCCTTTTTAAAGATTTCCTCCTTAAAGTAGTCTTAAGGTAGCTTATTGCGAAAAAACCCATGGAAAGACATATATTGATCCCTTACCTTAAAGTCTAGCAGTACCTCCCCTAGCCCGAGTTAGGGGAGGTAGCATTATTAAATAGGGATAAATTTATATGGGGAAGGTTAATTAAATCATGGCTTTGGGATTTATGGTGGGTTAATATGGGTAAATTCAATATATTTAAACATGAATTAGTACCTAAACATATATTACTTTCAAAGGATGAGGCTAGGAAATTATTAAGGAAATTAGGTTTAACACCTTATCAACTTCCGTGGATATTAGCTTCTGATCCTGCCGCTAGAGCCCTTGGGGCTAAACCTGGGGACGTAGTGTTGATAGTACGGAAGAGCCCTACAGCCGGGAGGTCTTTAGCCTTAAGATTAGTAATACCTGGCTAGGTGAGAAAATGGGTAATAGGGTTTTAAGCAATGAGGATAGATGGGTACTAGTGGAGGCATTCATTAAGGAGAAGGGATTAGTTAGGCAGCACCTAGATTCGTATAATGACTTCATAGAGAGAAGGTTACAGGAAATAGTTAATGAGCAGGGGATTATAGAGACTAGTATACCCGGCTTTTATGTAAGGTTAGGTAAGATAGAAGTAGGGGAACCGAAAGTTAGGGAGGCCGACGGATCTGAAACGGAAATATACCCTCAGGAAGCTAGATTAAGGAACTTAACCTACGCTGCCCCTATTTACCTTACCATGTCTTTAGTTGTAGACGACATAGAGCAGGAACCTGTTAGGGCTTACATAGGGCAGATGCCCATCATGGTTAAATCGTCTAAGTGCTACCTCTCTAAAATGAGAGAGGAAGACCTCATAGCCCATGGAGAGGAGCCTAAGGATCCAGGAGGTTATTTCATAATTAACGGATCGGAAAGGGTACTAGTCATTCAAGAGGACCTTGCGGTAAATAGGGTATTAGTGGATTACGGTAAAGCCGGTTCCTCAGTTACTCACGTAGCTAAGGTATTTTCAGCTACGACCGGTTACAGAGTTCCCGTAACCTTAGAGAGGAGAAAGGATGGATGCCTTTACGTATCCTTCCCCTCGGTATCCGGTAGGATACCCATAGCTATACTAATGAGGGCTTTAGGCCTCGAGACGGATAAGCAGATAATGGAGGCGGTTTCCGACGATGAAGATATCCAAAGAGAGTTCATGCCGTCCTTACAGCAGGCTTCCTCAGTAGCTACCGTAGAGGACGCTTTAGACTACATAGGATCTAGGGTCGTAATAGGTCAAGTTAGGGAGACCAGAATAGAGAGGGCTAAGAACGTCTTAGATAATTATTTCCTACCTCACTTAGGTTCTAGGCCTGAGGATAGGAAAGCTAAAGCTTATTTCCTAGGTCAGATGGCCGAAAAGCTACTAGAACTAGCTTTAGGTAGGAGGAAACCTGACGATAAAGATCATTACGCTAACAAGAGGCTTAAATTAGATGGGGATCTCTTAGCGCTGCTCTTTAGGTCGGCTTTTAAGCAGTTCGTAAGGGACGTAAGGTACCAATTGGAAAGGATAAGGAGTAGAAATAGGGAGGTAAACCTAATAACTTTAGTAAGGGCAGACATCATTACAAATAAACTAGTACATGCTATAGCTACGGGTAATTGGATAGGCGGAAGAACCGGTGTAAGCCAATTATTAGATAGGACGAATTACTTATCTACTTTAAGTCATCTAAGGAGGGTAGTTTCGCCGTTAAGTAGGACTCAACCCCACTTCGAAGCTAGGGAACTACACGCTACTCAGTGGGGTAGATTATGCCCTAACGAAAGTCCTGAGGGGCAGAATTGCGGACTAGTTAAGAACTTAGCCCTACTAGCTACGATATCCATAGGCATAGACGAAAGGGAAGTAGAGGATTTACTCCATGACTTAGGGGTAATACCGATAGATATAGCTAGGGAGGAGGGGATTAAGGGTAGTAAGGTATTCCTTAACGGTAGGCTTATAGGGATACACAAAAGAGGTGAGGAATTAGTAGCTAAATTGAGGAGAATGAGAAGAGAGGGTAAGTTATCTGATGAAGTTAACGTCGCGCATTATAGGACCGATTATTTAGATGAAATTTACGTCAATTGTGATGGAGGTAGGGTAAGGAGGCCGTTAATAGTAGTGGAGAAAGGGGAAATTAAGTTAAAACCAGAACATATAGAGCTATTAAGGAGTGGTAAGTGGAAGTGGAGCGATTTAATAAGGCACGGTATAGTAGAGTACTTAGACGCTGAGGAGGAGGAGAACGCCTTAATAGCGGTTAACCCTGAGGATGTAACCCCAAAACATACCCATCTGGAAGTAGTACCAGGGGCAATTTTAGGGGTTGTTACGTCGATAATACCCTTCGTAGAACATAACCAATCTCCTAGGAACTCCTATGAAGCTGCTATGGCCAAGCAAGCCCTCGGGATACCTACTACTAATTACAGATTGAGGTTGGACTCTAGGATGCACTTGCTACATTACCCTCAGAAGCCCTTAGTTAAAACTAAGGTATCTGATCTCATAGGCTACAATGAGAGACCGGCCGGTCAGAACTTCGTAGTAGCCGTAGCTTCGTATACTGGTTACAACATCCAAGACGCCGTGATAATAAATAAGGCATCCATCGAAAGAGGATTAGCTAGGTCGACATTCTTCAGGACTTATGAGGCCGAGGAGAAAAGGTACCCCGGCGGCTTAGAGGATAGGATAGAGGTACCTAGCGAGGACGTAGTGGGATATAGGTCTGCCGATGCTTACGTACACTTAGAGGAGGACGGTATTGCAGCTCCGGAAGCCGAAGTTAAGGAGGAGGATGTAATAATAGGTAAGACTAGCCCCCCTAGGTTCTACGGCGTTTACGCTACTAGGTTAGCTGAGAGGAGGAAGGATACTTCGGTAAGCGTAAGGCATGGGGAGAAAGCCGTAGTCGATACCGTTCTTATAAGCGAAACCATAGAGGGTAATAAGCTAGTTAAGGTAAAGGTAAGGGATTTAAGGATACCTGAAATAGGCGATAAATTCGCCTCTAGGCATGGCCAGAAGGGAATAATAGGTATGATAGTACCTCAGGAGGACATGCCTTTCACTGAGGACGGTATAGTGCCGGATTTAATAATTAACCCACACGCCATTCCCTCTAGGATGACTATAGGGCAGCTACTGGAGTCCATAGCCGGTAAAATATCTGCCTTAAGCGGTAAGCTAATAGACGCTACTGCTTTCGAGGGTCCGAGTGAGGAAGCCTTAAAGGGAGTTTTAAGGAAGCTAGGCTTCAGGAGCGATGGTAAGGAGGTAATGTATAATGGTATAACGGGGGAGATGTTCGAGGCCGAAATCTTCATAGGGGTAGTTTATTATCAGAAGCTACATCATATGATAGCCGATAAAATGCACGCTAGAGCTAGGGGCCCCGTTCAAATACTAACTAGGCAACCTACTGAGGGTAGGGCTAGGGAAGGAGGATTGAGGTTCGGGGAAATGGAAAGGGATTGCTTAATAGGGCATGGAGCTACACTGTTGTTAAGGGAAAGGTTACTAGAGTCCTCGGATAGGACTATAATATATGTATGCAAGAAGTGCGGATTCTTGGCTTATTACGATGCTAGAAGGGATAGGCCAGTATGTAGGATATGCGGCGATAAGGCTGAGATCTATCCCGTAGTAGTTTCGTACGCATTTAAACTGCTACTACAGGAATTAATGAGTATGGGCATAGCGCCTAGGATAGTACTAGATGAAGGTGGGTGAGGAGCGTATGAGCTTAGGGCTAGAGGAATATAAATCGATTAAAGCGCTTAAATTCGGGATACTTTCCCCCGAAATAATAAGGAAGTTATCGGTTACCGCTATAGTAACCCCGGATACCTACGATGAGGACGGAATGCCTATTAGGGGGGGGTTAATGGATAGAAGGCTAGGTACTATAGAACCAGGAGTTAAATGCGAAACTTGCGGTAATACCGTAGCTAGATGTCCCGGTCACTTCGGGCATATAGAGTTAGCTAGGCCGGTAATTCATGTAGGTTTTGTTAAGTTAATTCAATTAACCTTAAGGGCTACCTGTAGGAAGTGCGGTAGGTTGCTTTTACCTGAAGGGGAGATAAAGAAGTACAGGGAGAGATTAAGGAAGTACAAGGAGAAGTGGCCACCTCTAGCTTTAGCGTTAATTAATAGGATAAGGAAGAGAGCTACGAAGGTAAACGAATGCCCTCATTGTAGAATGCCCCAAGCTAAAATAAAATTGGAAAAGCCCTATACGTTCTATGAGGAACAGGAGGACGGTAGTTTAATAAGGTTAACGCCTAGTGAAATTAGAGCTAGATTAGAACGGATACCGGACGAGGATGCTGAGCTATTAGGTTTTGATCCTAAATATGCTAGGCCAGAGTGGATGGTACTTACAGTATTGCCCGTACCTCCGATACAGGTAAGGCCATCTATAACGTTAGAAACAGGTATCAGGTCCGAGGATGATCTAACCCATAAATTAGTAGATATAATAAGGATAAACGAGAGGCTGAGGGAGAACATAGAGGCAGGCGCCCCTCAGTTAATAATCGATGACCTTTGGGACCTTCTCCAGTACCACGTAGCTACATACTTCGATAACGAGATACCCGGGATACCGCCCGCTAAGCATAGGGCTGGAGGTAGGCCTTTAAGAACCTTAGCTCAAAGGCTTAAAGGTAAGGAAGGTAGGTTCAGGGGGAGTCTTTCCGGTAAAAGGGTAGATTTCTCAGCTAGAACCGTAATTTCCCCCGATCCTAACATAAGCATAAACGAAGTAGGGGTACCGGTAGATATAGCGAAGGTCTTAATGGTACCGGAGAAAGTCACCGATTGGAATTTAGAGGAGTTAAGGAAGTTAATAATAAACGGCCCAGATAAATATCCTGGAGCTAATTACGTAATCAGGCCAGACGGTAGTAGGGTGGATTTAAGGTTTGTAAGGGATAGGGAAGCCCTAGCGGAATCCCTAGCTCCGGGTTATATAGTTGAACGCCATCTAAGGGACGGGGATATAGTCCTATTTAACAGGCAACCATCCCTCCATAGAATGTCCATCATGGCTCATAAAGTAAAGGTATTACCATATAAGAGCTTTAGGCTTAATTTATGCGTCTGCCCGCCCTATAACGCCGACTTCGATGGTGATGAGATGAACTTGCACGTCCCCCAGAATGAAGAGGCTAGGGCGGAGGCTAGGATACTAATGTTAGTACAGGAGCACATACTTAGCCCTAGGTACGGAGGACCTATAATGGGCGCTATACACGATTACGTAACTGCAGCTTACCTATTAACTAAGAGGACTACCTTACTTACCAAGAAGGAGGTCTCCTCACTACTAATGGCTGTAGGCTATAAGGGCCCCTTACCCGAACCCGTTATTAAAAAGCCCAAGGAATACTGGACGGGTAAGCAGGTATTTAGCTTATTCCTCCCTAAGGGCATAAATTACGCTAGGATAGCTTCAGCTTGTAATAAATGCGATAAGTGCTTAAGGGAGGAGTGTCCTTACGATTCATACGTCGTCATAAGGAATGGAGAATTATTAATGGGGGTCATAGATAAGAACTCTATAGGTGCGGAGAAGCCCGAGAACTTACTACACTTAATAGCTAGGGATTTCGGCAGCGATAAGGCTAGGGAGTTCATGGATGGAGTATTTAGGATGCTCTTGAGGTTCTTAGATAGGGTAGGTTTCAGTATGGGGATAGATAGCCTTTACTTACCTCCTGAAGCCGAGGAACAAATAAAGGAGGTATTGAAGGAGGCTGAAAGGAAGGTAAGGGAGATAATAAAGGATTATGAGGAGGGGAAGTTAGAGGCTCTACCTGGTAAAACGTTAGAGGAGACCTTAGAGACCTTAATTATGGAAACCCTTTCTGAGGCTAGGGATAGGGCTGGCACTATAGCAAATAAGTATATGGGATTAAAGAACGAGGCCGTTATAATGGCTAGAACGGGAGCTAGGGCTAACATTATAAATATAACCCAAATGACGGCCTTATTAGGTCAACAATCGATAAGAGGGGAAAGGATAAAGAGGGGATACATGGGTAGGACGCTACCTCACTTCGAACCTTACGATATAGGACCTAAACCTAGGGGGTTCGTTTACGGTAACTTCAGAAGGGGGCTTAGTCCTACAGAGTTCTTCTTCCATGCGATGGGAGGTAGGGAGGGGTTAGTTGATACTGCAGTTAGGACCGCTCAAAGCGGTTACATGCAGAGAAGATTGATAAATGCCTTACAGGATCTCTACGTAGCTTACGACGGTACCGTTAGGACCGCCCAAGGTAGGTTAATACAGCTAAGATATGGGGAAGACGGAGTAGATCCTACGAAAAGCTTTCACGGTAAGAGCGTTAATTTAGATAAGATAATAGAGGAGGTGCTAGGCAGTGAATAAGGAGGGTCTAATAGGTGAAAGGGAATTAAAGGCCTTTCTAGAATCCCTTAGGGGTAGAGTACCTGAATTAATCATAAACGAGTTAGGGGAGAAATTAAAGGGCAAGAAGCTGACTAGGGATAAGTTAAAGGAATTAAGGAGGAGGATCTTGAAGGAATATAGGAATTGCTTAATCGAACCTGGCGAGGCTGTAGGGGTAGTAGCGGCGCAATCCCTAGGCGAACCCAGTACCCAAATGACCCTTAGGACTTTCCACTTCGCTGGAGTTAGGGAGTTTAACGTGACTTTAGGTTTACCTAGGCTAATAGAAATAGTTGATGCTAGGAGGACTCCTTCCACTCCTATAATGACGATCCACCTAGATGAGGAACATAGGAAGGATAGGGAGAAGGCATTAGAAGTAGCGCGTAGCATAGAGTTAACTACGGTTGAGAACGTAGCTAAAAGCGTAGAATTAGACCCCTTCTCATTCTCCATAGTTATAGAATTGGATGAGGAGATGTTAAAGGATAGAGGGGTAACAGTTAACGATGTAGTTAAGGCCCTTTCTAGGCTTAAAGGCAGGGAGGGTAGAATAGAGGTAGAAGGGCTTAGGATAGTCTTATACCCTCCGGTTAAAGGGGATCTATTAAAGTTGAGAAGGGCGTATGAGAGAGTTATGGGATTGAAAGTTAAGGGAATAAAGGGCATCAATAGGGCTATAGTTAGAGTGGATAAGGAGAGGGGGGAGTATTATTTAGTAGCTGAAGGCAGTAACTTATCTGCAGTACTTCTAGTGGAGGGAGTAGATCCGACTAGAACTACTACTAATAATATAGAGGAAATAGCTGAGGTGCTAGGTATAGAAGCGGCTAGGGAGGCTATAATAAGGGAGATTAAGGGGGTATTGGAGCAACAGGCTCTAGATGTAGACATAAGGCATATAATGTTAGTAGCCGATATAATGACCATTAACGGTAGAGTACAACAGATAGGGAGGCATGGAGTAGCAGGGGAGAAGTTAAGCGTACTCGCTAGAGCGGCCTTCGAGGTAACGGTTAAGAACCTATTGGAAGCCGCAGCTAGGGGGGAATTAGACGAACTAAGGGGAGTAACCGAAAATGTTATAGTCGGGTCTACTTCCATGCCTATAGGTACCGGTATAGTGGAGTTACTCATGAAGTACGGGATAGGTTAAGGGGGTATTCCATGGACGTCGCTCACGAAATTCGAGTGGCTATGAGTACGGGTAAGGTAATAGTAGGTAGTAAGCAGACGATTAAGGCATGTGCTTTCGGTAAAGCTAAATTAGTTATAATAGCTTCCAATTGTCCTGAGAGCGTAAGATCGCAAATAGAGTATTATGCTAAATTATCGGGCGTACCTATATACGTATTCCCAGGCAGTAGTTGGGATCTAGGGGCTGCTTGTAGGAAGCCCTTTATGGTGGCTTCCTTAGCCATTATAGATCCCGGGGATAGTGATATAATGTCCTTAGTGGAGAAGGAGGAGGTAGGTTAACTGTGGGTATGGGTATTAAACTTACTGAGAGGGAAATGAAATACATAGCATTATTTGAGAGTATCACCGGTACTACTGTTAAGGATTGTATCATAGATGATAATTTAAATAGAGTTATTTTCTTGGTGAAGCCCGGTCAAGCGGGTTTAGCTGTAGGAAGGAACGGAATTAACGTTAGGAGGCTTAGAGAGCTCTTTAAGAAGGACGTAGAGATAGTTGAGTACGCGGAATCGGTAGAGCAACTAATAAAGAATAGCCTTTTCCCGGCTAGGGTAATAGCGGTCAAAGTAGCTAATACCCAGGATAAGAGGAAGGTAGCTTACGTATCCGTCCATCCATCGGATAAGGGATTAGCTATAGGTAGGGAGGGCAGGAATATTTCGAGAGCTAAGCTATTAGCTAAAAGGTACTTCGGGATAGATAAGGTAACTATAGTTTAAAGGGCGATATATTTAAATAAGGTAGCAGTTAAGGGGAACTAGGATCCGGTAGCTTAAAGTAGGTGGTTTAGATGGCCGGTTCTAAGTCCCCTAGGGGATTAATGGCCGCTAGGAAGTTAGTTAAGAAAAGGAAGAAATTCAGAATGAGCGATATTTATTATAAGCGTAGGGTACTCGGGATAGCCACCAAAGCGGATCCTTTAGAAGGAGCCCCCATGGCTAGGGGTATAGTTATAGAAAAGGTGGGAATAGAAAGTAGGCAACCTAATAGCGCAGTACGTAAGTGCGTAAGGGTACAGCTAATAAAGAACGGTAAACAGGTAACCGCCTTCTTACCGGGCGATGGAGCGCTTAACTTCGTAGATGAACATGATGAAGTTATAATAGAGAGAATAGGGGGGCCCGAGGGTAGGGCTTACGGCGACTTACCTGGAGTTAGGTTTAAGGTAATTAAAGTTAACGGGGTTTCGTTAAAAGCATTACTTGAAGGTAAGAAGCAGAAGCCTATGAGGTAAGGTAGCCGCTCAATGGTAACGGTGGAGCTAATTAAGAAGGAAGGTAATTACTTAGAGTTCGTAGTGAAGGGTATCGATCCTGCGATAGCTAATTCCATGAGGAGAGTTATGCTAGCTGAAGTACCTACGATGGCTATAGACGAAGTAGTGATCTTAGAGAATACGTCAGTGCTTTATGATGAAATGTTAGCCCATAGGTTAGGCTTAATACCTTTAAGGACCGATATTAGCCAATTTAACTTAGATGATCTATGTAACGAAAGCTTACCAGAGAGGGAGGTAAAGTTTACTCTAGTAGTGGAAGCTAAGAAAGGACCGCTAACGGTTTATTCGAGGGACCTTAAATCTGAGGACCCATACGTGAAACCGGTAAGTGATGAGATACCTATAGTTAAGTTAGCTAAAGGTCAGAAGGTGGTTCTAGAGGCTTATGCTAGGTTAGGTAGAGGTAGGGATCACGCTAAATGGCAACCGGTAGGTACTTGTGCTTATAAGTATTACCCATTAATAGAAGTAGACCCGGATAAGTGCGATGGTTGTGGGAATTGCGTAAAGGAATGCCCGAGGGGAGTATTAGTATTAAATAAGGGGAAGAAGGTAACCGTTAGGAATTTAGTAAATTGTTCGTTATGTAAAGCTTGTGTTAATGCTTGTACTAAAGGGGCTATAAGGGTAGAGGGGGATCCTACTACTTTCATTTTCAAGGTGGAAAGTACTGGCGTTATGCCACCCGAAGAGGTAGTTAGATGTTGCTTTAGAATAATTAAATGTAAAGCAGAGAAAGTCTTAAGGGAGCTAACCGTAAAGGGTAAAGGTTAATTAAATACCCTTTCTACTTGAACTAGAGATCGAATAAAGGGTGCAAGCCGTGAGGAGGACTGGTCCTACTAACATACATTTAAGGTTATTAGCATCCTATTTAAGGGGAGCATCTAAGGCCTATGGTAGTAGGTTATGGAAGAGAGTAGCTGAGCTATTATTAGTTAGGAGGAGAGCTAGAATATCTGTTAACTTAAGTAGGATTAACCGTTACACTAAGGAGGGCGATATAATAGTAGTACCTGGGAAAGTATTAGGAGCTGGCAGATTAGACCATAAGGTAACTATAGCTGCCTGGAGATTCTCTAAAGGGGCCCTTAGGAAAATAGGGGAGGTTGGAGGAGAAGCGTTAACCATAGATGAATTAGTTAAGAGGAACCCTAAGGGAAGCGGCATTAAGTTAATGAGGTGAGGCCTAATGGGAATTAACTTTACGGTAATAGATGCTACTAACGCTATAGCTGGTAGACTTTCCAGTTTAGTAGCTAAGAGATTGTTAAATGGGGAGAGGATAGCTATAGTTAACGCTGAGAAGGCCGTGATAACGGGGGATCCGCAAAGGGTATTAAGCGTTTACATGAAGAGAGTAACGGAGTGGAGGACTTACTACAATCCTGAGAAGAGGGGTCCTAAGATCCCTCGCACTCCTGATAGGATATTAAAGAGAATGGTAAGGGGTATGTTACCTAAGAGAAAGGCTAGAGGTAGGGAAGCTTTAAGGAGATTAAGAGTTTACATAGGAGTACCGGAGAACCTAAAGGAGGTAAAACCTATTAAATTAGAGGAAGCTGAATTAAGGAGGGACGATATAAAATATATTACTTTAGGACAATTATCTAAACTACTAGGTGGGATGAAATGAAAGTAGTATTAGTCTCGGCCAGGAGGAAGACGGCCATAGCTAGGGCTGTAATAAGGGAGGGTAAGGGGAGGATCAGGATTAACGGTACACCTTTGGAGATATACCAACCGGAGGTATGTAGGTGGAAGATTATGGAGCCGATATTATTAGCCGGTAAGGACGTAGTAAGTAAAGTAGATATAGAAGTAAACGTCAAGGGAGGGGGGATTATGGGACAGGCCTCTGCGGCTAGAACAGCTATAGCTAGGGGGTTAGTTAAATGGTTCGAATCGGAGGAATTAAAACAATTATTCCTTAAATACGACCGTTATCTGCTCGTCGAGGATCCTAGGCAAGCCGAACCTAAAAAACCTCGAGGTAGATCCGCTAGGGCTAAGAGGCAGAAAAGCTATAGGTAACGTTCCTCCTTACCTTCCCTTACTTCCTCATATTTTAATAGAGCGTCTATTATCTCTACATGAGATAAGAACATCCTCCTACAACAGTACTTCCTTATCCCCAACTCATCTAATACCTTCCCCGGATCCTCCCCTCTAGAAACCCTCTTCTTAAATTCCTCCCATTTATCCCCTATTAAAGCTCCACACGTGAAACAACGTACAGGGAATATCATACTTACACTACCTTAGCTTTGTTAAATAAGAGGTAATTAATGAATTTTACTGCCCTAGGGGTTAGCCTCTTCCGCTTACCTTAGCTATCTCCTCGTAAAACTCCCTTAATACCGCTTGATACGAAGTAGTACCCTCCTCTACTTGTTTCATTCTCTCCTCTACCAGCCTGGTCCTCTCCTCTGATACTAACGATTGATAATTCTTAGTTAAATACTCATAAACCCTAATCCCCTTCTTAGTAGGTATCAGTTTTCCCCTCTTAGTTTCCATAATGTACCTTCTATCTAGTAAGGTTTTAATTATCTTAGCATAGGTGGAGGGCCTACCTATCCCCCTCTCCTTCATTAACCTAACTACATCAGCTTGGGTATAGAGCGGTATCGTAGCTATTTTCCTCCTCCTAATTTCAACAACCTCATATACTCCTTCCTTTACGTTTGTTAATAACTTAAAGGGTAAATACTCCTTAGCGAATCCCTCATCTAAGAACTTGTAATACCCTTCTACCTTCGTTTTAAGTTCCCCTAAGCTAACTTCGTAAACCCTATATATTAACTTAGCATCCTTCATTTGACTAGCCATAAACCTCCTGAAGATTAGGTCATAAAGCCTGAAGTGGTTCCTAGTCAAGGGCCTAACTAACCTTATTATCCCCTCCCTTATAAGCTCCCTTAACTTCTCGACGTTTAAAGGCCTCGTAGGTCTTATACATTCATGTGCTCCTTCGCTCCTCCACTCCCTCGGTACGTAAATCCCCTCACCGTACTTTTCGAGTAGGTATTCCCTAGCTACGGCTCTCCCGGCTAAGGATACTCTAGTGCTATCGGTCCTATGGTAGGTTATTAAACCCATCTCGAAGAGATCCTGTGCCAACTTCATTACCTCATCGGCCCCTAACTTTAACTCCCTCGTAGCATCCCTTAGCATTTCATCGGTAGTATAAGGAGGGGGAGGATTTAGGGTTACCTCCTTTTCCTCCTTAAGGCTTATCTTACATTTAGATGTTTTAAGTTCCTTAACGAGCTCCTTACCGACCTCCCCTTTAAGGTCCTGTAATTTCAACCTTAAACCATTAGATAAAGTAACGAAGATAACCGATTTCCTACTATTTCTATGTTCTTCGAACCTCCTTATGATCCAGCCTAGTACGGGGGTTTGGACCCTCCCGGCCGACAACCCTCTATTCTCGAATATCTCCCATAATTTCTTACTTAATTCGAACCCTATCCACCTATCCTCTATCCTCCTAACTATTTGGGCCTCTACTAGCTTTTGATCTATATCCCTTAAATTGTTTAGTGCCGAAACTATAGCTCTCTTCGTAACTTCGTGGAACTCTATCCTCTTAATTTCGTAGGTATAAGGAGCTATGCTGACCGCTACGTCCCATCCTATTTTCTCTCCCTCAGTATCCGGATCGGTACCTATTAGCACTAAGTCCATTTCCTCTGCTAAATCCCTTATTACCTTAAGTACGTCTCTACTATCCAATACTTTCCTACCAGTCTCCTTTACGTACTCCTCTATATCTACTTCATCCGTGAACTGCTCTCCTGTCTCCGGGCACTTCTTAATGCTATCGTATATGGGGTAGAAAGCGCTATCGCTCGAAATGACCCCGTGAAAGCCCTCCTTGGTAACTAAATCGAATACGTGTCCTCCGCTGGCTATTATGCTAAGCATGTAATTACCGGTGCTGGTTTCGTATACTACATAGTTACCCATCCTCCTTATAGAGGGCCTACCGAAGAAGTTGGAAATGGTTCTAGCTTTATTCGGCGATTCCACCACCAGTAATGCTGTCTTAACCGGTTCAACCCCTACTTCCTCCAGCTCCCCCTTAAGGATCTTACGTATCCTTTCCCTATCTCTATCTATTTCCTTAATTAATTCCCTTAAGTCTATCTCCCTCCATTCCCTCCACTCTACGTCCTCATTATACCACTTACTCTGCCTCATTAGCCCTCTCTGCAATTTAAGATCGTCTACGATGACTATAGAAGCTCCTCTTGAAATACCCCCTGCGTACATCCTGGAAGTCCTACCGGATGCCTGTAGGTAAGTCATAACGTCCGGTACTAATACGTACATCTGTCCCCCCTCCTCTACCATCGAAATATATTCTAGGGCTTTAATCCTCTCCCTTACATCCTCCCTACTTAGTAAGTCCTCTAAAAAGCTCCTAACTTCAAGTACTAATTTCTTTAACCTGCTTAATAAACCGCTTACTTCTATTCCTTCCTTTAAAGCTTCCATTAATTTAGAGAACTTCGTCCTATCTAAGGAGAAGATATTCCTCCTAAGCAACGCTATATATCTTTCGCACCTATCCCCTAATTCCCCACTTAATGCATCCCTTAATGTCGTTAGTAGCTGTAGCATCCTTACGGGATGGGGTTCCTCCAACCTTAAGGAGAACTTGAACCTAGGTACCCCTACGAAGACCGCGTACCTTATTATCTCAGGTAGGTCTATCCCTCTTACGAGTAACCCATAGTATATAGCTACGCCTATAAGTAGATCCAAATCCCCCTTAATGAATTCGTTAAGGGCGCTTTTATCCTCGGAAGTAACTAAGCCTACCTTTAACCCCTTAGACCTTAAGTAACTTAATAACTTTTCAGCGTAGCTTACTCCTTTATCGGTGGGTACGAATATCAATCCTCCCTTACCCATAGCCTTGATTATCTTAACTAAAGCTTCCTCTATCGATTCCCCTTTCGGTAAATAGTAAATGTCCGCTACGTTCCTTAAGAACTCAGCTCTGGAACCTACTTCGAAGCCTAATAATTCCCTAAATAACTTGACCCTATCCCCTCTTACCCTACCAGTAGCCGTAGAGACTATTAGTACTCCCCTCTTATCCTTTAAATAATTAGAAATCCTTGACCTTAATTCCTCTATTTGCCTTCTCCAATCCTCGGGTATATCCATCTTCCTAGCAAGTCTAGAAGCTATACCCCTCTTTAAATAAATTAAATTTAGGGCATCCTTTATGGCGGTTTCCTTAAAGCCCAACAACATTAATACTCTATCTATGTTCTTAGAGGACTTAAGTAAGGCATCTACATCATCTACGAATACAAAATCGAAAACCCTACCCTTTAACTTATCGAAGGATCTCGCTAAAAATTGCGAGGTAGTTATGAGTATGTCGTAATCACCTTTCTCTAGCTTTTCCGCGAATTCCTTCTTATAATTATTATTTAACCTACCGTGATAAAGGAGAACTTTAGCATCAATACCGGCCCTCTTCTTAAATTCCTCTATTTTCTCCGCGGCCTGTAAGAGGAGTAGAGTAGTAGGTAATACTATGTAACTCTTCCTACCCTTAGTAGCTAAGAATAACGAAGCTAGTAGTCCGAAAACGGTCTTACCTACTCCAGTAGGGGCTAGGATAGCGAAGCTCTTCCCCTTGAGTAACCTCTTAGCCCAGGTCCTCTGGGCGCTCCACATTTTACTATTTAAAGCTTTTTTGAAGAGCTCCTCGAACTCCTCTAAGTACTCCTCTAACTCTAAAACCTCCTTGTAGCCCCTTAAGTTACCCCTCTTCTCCAATAACTTAGCTATTAACCTCCTGTACTCCTTACTGCCGTATTTAGAGGCTAGTTCTTTTAATTCGGCCTCGCCTAAAGGAAGGCATTTTTCGCATGGTAATTTAAGTAGTAACCTTTCATCCGAAATTTCCCCGCCGCAATTGGGACACATGGATTTAAAGAAAGCGTGCCTTCTAGGCTCTAAGACCATTAATCTCATCCTTTAATAGTATTCGTTAAGTTAACTATGTTACCGGTATAAAAAGTTCTCCATGCCTTCATTAAGGTATCGTTCCCTAGTAGCTAGAAATTTATATACTTCCAAGGGTGATAGAATATTCTTCGTGAGACTATGGTTAGGATGCCCGCTAGAATAATAACTTGGGATAAGGTAGTTAAATTATGTAAGGAATTAGCCCGTAAAGTTAAGGAGAGCGGATACGAACCCGATGTAGTAGTAGCTATAGCTAGAGGGGGCTTCGTTCCCGCTAGGTTGCTATGCGATTATTTAAGTATAACGGATTTGCTTAGCATAAAAGTTGAGCATTGGGTGGAGACGGGTAAGCATGCCGAGGAAGCTGTACTAAAATATCCTTTTAATTACGATTTAGATGGGAGGAAAGTACTAATAGTGGATGACATATGCGATACAGGGGATAGTGTAATAATAGCTAAAAGGGAAGTGAAGAAGAGGAAGCCTAAGGAAGTGAAAGTAGCGGTTATGCAATGGATATCCACGGTAGCTAAGGTAAAACCGGATTACTACGCTGAGGAAATTAAGGAATGGGAATGGCAACTTTACCCTTGGTGTGATTATGAAGATAAAATGAACTTAATAAGGAGGATATTAAAGGAGGAGGGGAGGCCGTTAAGCTTAGGGGAAATAGCCCACAAATTTGAGGAGTACTACGGAGTTAGATACTCTGAGAGGGAGTTAGAGGAGGTATTGCCGTTAATGTTAGAGAGGGGGGTTATAAATAAGTTAAGTGAAGCCGGTAAGGAGGTTTACGCCCTTAAATCTCAACCGTTAACTTCGGGAAAACGTTAAGGATTTATATAATATCTTTCGTTAGAATAGGAGGGGGATCGTTTGAGTAAAGAGATGACTTTAGATAGCTTCTTAACTAGCTTTAAGGGAGGAGAGCGGGATAAGAAAGCCGAGAGGAGGGAAGTAGAAGTAGGGGTAGAGGAGGAGGTACGTTCCTTCATTACCTCTAGAGGTAGAGTGCCTAAGAGCGATCTATATGCTTACGCTAAGAGGAGGGGGATTAAGCCAGTAGACCTCTATAAGGCTTTAAAAACCTTAGAGGATAAGGGGGTAATAAGGAAGGCCTTTGATGGGGAATTAAAGGAATTAATTTACATAGTTAAATAAATTGGTAGCCCGGCGGGGATTCGAACCCCGGATCAGCGGGTCCAGAGCCCGCCATGCTTGACCGCTACACCACCGGGCTAATGCACTTTAATATTTATGGGTAAAGGCTATAAAGTTTACTCGGGTACGTTAACTTGGAGTTCTTAAGGGAGTACTTATTTAAAGAGTTACTTATCAAAGGGAACTTAAATTTAAAGGAATTAAGCGAGGTACTTAATTTAAATGAGAAACGTTTAAGGGATGTTATAAGACCTTACAGTAATTTCTTTGAGGTAAGGGGGAGCGAAGTAAGGATAAAGGATGCTGTAAATTTAATCCTAGCCCTTTGGAAAGAAGGTTTCAGGATGGACGAATTACTTAGGTATTCCAACTGGAGATACTTTGAAGAGCTATGTTGTAGGCTCTTTTCCGAGGCGTCCTTTCACGCTTTAAGGGGGTTACACTTCTCTTATGAGGGTAAACGGTATGAAGTAGATGTAGTAGCCCTTAGGGATCCTTACGTTATCGTAATTGATTGCAAGAGATGGAGACGCGCTATGAGAAGTAGGGTTGAGGTGTTCGCAAATAGGCATTTAGAGAGATGTAAGGCATTAGCTAAAGAACTATGGCATCTTAAACGGTTAAATGCCTTAATAGGTAAGTGGAGAACGGCTAAAATAGTGCCGATTTTATTAACGCTACTTGAAGAGAGTGTAAAATTAGTGAATGGAGTAGCAATAGTGCCGCTATTTAAGCTTAGGGGCTTCATTAAGGAGTTACCTTACCTCCTAGAGGATTTAACGGTATTCGAATCTAGTAGGAGGGAGGGTAAGTTAGCTTAATTTAAATAACTTCCTAAGCCGTTCTACCCCTCCTATTTCCTTAATGTACTCCGCTACCCTAGGATGTACTAACTCCTCCCACGCCCCTCCTTCCGCTATTAGCCTCCTAATCCTAGTAGCTTCGTAAATTTCCCTCTTGAAGAACGGTATTCCCTTTACTTCTACGCCCGATTCCCTCAATAGTAAAGCAGATAGGGGGTCGTTAGTATAAGCCCTCGTAAAGGTAGGTAAGAAGGACTTAAGTAACGACGTCCAAAGGGAATGGATACCGTTAGTATCCGGTACCCCTACTATTATACATCTATCGGTTAATTCTTCATCCTTTAACACCCTCCAAATCATTTCAACCCTTTCCCCTAAAGTGAAAGGATTATACGGGCTATGCGAATATTGGGCACTGCCTATCGCTATTATTACTTCTTCCTCTCTATCGAGTATCCATTTTAAGGCGTGTAAATGGCCTAGGTGGAAGGGTTGGAACCTACCTATATATAAACCGCGTCCCGCCATAGGGTTACTACCTTACTTACCGGTAGTGCCCTTCTTCAATTTCCTTAACTCCTCTCGGATCCATTCTATTTTCCCTAGGAAAGGCTGTCTCATAGTTAAGGCTACCCTAAGCCCCCTAGATCTTTGCGAGCTCATACTAATGGAAACTATCCTAGCCCTAACTATATCTCCCTTCCTAAGTACTCTTTTACTCTTTAACCCTACTACTGTAGCTTGTTTCTTATCGTAAGTAAAGTAATCGTCCTGTATCTGTGATTTATGGATGAAACCGTCTATAGGTCCTATCCTTACGAAGACCCCGATATCCTCTACTATCATTACTTCTCCTTCCACTAATTCGTGCAATAAGGGGATATAAACTAGGGCATCGAATTCAACTTCGTGATGTAAGGAGGGATCCCTAGGGTATATCCTCCCTATTTCCGATACTTTTACGTTGAGGATACTAACTATTAACCCTACCTCCGGTATAAGTAAGCCCTCGTATTTAGACTTTAATAATTCTACGGCTACCTCCTTTAACGGTTTACCGAATTCTGAAGGGGGTATTCTTATGGTATCCTTCATACCTACTAATTTAAACATCCCCTCCACCACGGGCAGGGTTTTAAATCGAAGAAGTAATATAAGGTTTATGTATATTTCGGAGGTCCCTTAAGCCCTTAACGGAGAGCTTAGGTATCCCAATAGGTTTATTAGGCTCAGTTAGCGTAAACTTAAAGAAACGCTCTAAACCCTTCACGGTTGGGGATAGGGTTGAAGTTAAAGTTAGATTGTATACCGTGTCTAATTAAACAAGCGTTAAGGGCAGCTAGGTTAGCAGGAGCTAGCGAAGAAATGCAAGCGAGGATAGTTAAGGAGGCTATGGAAGTTTTACTAGATGAGCCTTGGAACGTTACCCCTCCGGAATTAGCTCATGTGGTTTATAAGTTGGTGAGGAAAATTACTAAAGTAAACGATCCCTTCAAGGAAGTTAAAAGAAGGAGTAACGAGAGGGCTTTAAGGTTATATCCTAAGGCGAGGGAGTTAGTTAGTAGTAGTAAGGAACCCTTATTAACTGCGGTAAAGCTATCAATAGCAGGTAACATAATAGATTTCGGGGCTTTAGAGGACGTAAGTGAAGATATAGAGGCTAGAGTGCTGGAAATAATCGATAGGGACCTTACTTTAAATGATTACCTTACTTTAAAGCGTAAGGTAATGAGTTCCTCTTCCTTACTCTTCTTCGCTGATAATTCAGGGGAAATAGTATTTGATAAACTTTTGATAGAGATCATGGAGGAAACGAGAGGTAAGCCCTTTGATAGGATAACTATAGTAGTTAAGGGAGGACCTATAATAAACGATGCAACCCCGGACGATGTAGAGTATGTAAGTTTAACTCGGTTAGAGAATTTAGAGGTTAGGACGGTATCTAACGGAGATCCTGGCTCAGGGCCGGAGAGAAGTAGCCCTGAGGTAATGGGATGGATTAGGTCCCATGATGTAGTAATAGCTAAAGGGCAGGGTAACTACGAATGCTTAAGCGAAGTTGAAGGGATTTTCTTCCTATTGCTAGCTAAGTGTCCAGTTATAGCTAAGGACTTAGGTGTAAGCGTAGGTAGTTTAGTGCTTAAGTATAACGTACGTAGGAGGTAAAATTGGGGATATTAGGGATCTGGACAACTTATAAATATTTACTTCTATAATATCGACTATGGCAGGAGAACTGAATTTAGAAAAAGTACGTAAGGTATTAGATGATGTATTCGACTTAGAACTTAATGTAGCTGAAATATACTTAGTTATAGATTCCTTATCTAGGGTACTCATAAATAGCGTAAGGGAGGAAGATAGGGTTAAGGTGTTAAAAGCCCTTTTAACTACTACCATATTAGGTTACTTCAAGGCCCAAGGTAGGGAGGATATAGCTCCCTCGAAAGCGGGAGAGGCGGTAGATGAATTACTAAGGACCATCGCTAGTTGGTAATGGGATAATCGAATCTTAAGTTTAATAGCGGTTATAACGTATAAAAATATAAACCAGTTACTTTTAAAGGTAAACGATGAGGGAGTTTGGCTACCTCCTGATAGGTGATGATCTCGGCCTTAACCGAATACAGTAGTTGATAAGTTGGCGTGAAGTTACTTATTTCCATTAACTTAAGGTTACTAAACTACGGCTTGTAGAGCTTTAAAGTAAGCATTAAATATTCCATGTTATAGAAGCGTAATATGGTAAAGTTATTCGGCAAGGAATATAGTAAAAGGGAGCTTCTAAGGAGGATAGGGGATCTATCCCAAGTGGGAGGGGTTAGGTTAATAGAACTAGCGGACGGCAAGGAGAGAGGCGTTAGAGCTGCCGAATTCAGGACGGGTACCGGTTTTAATTTTACCGTATTAATAGATAGGGGGTTAGATATAGCTTGGGCTGAGTATAAAGGCTTAAGTTTATGCTGGCACTCCCCTACTGGGAAGGTAGCACCTCAATATTTCGAGCCCGAAGGGTATGGATGGCTTAGGTCCTTTTACGGAGGATTAGTGGTAACTTGTGGCTTAACTTATATGGGAGCTCCTGGGGACGATCCAGAGTACCCGATTAAAACATCAGGGGCCCCTTGCGCTGAACTAAATAAAGTGCACTTAGGCCTCCATGGCAGGATATCCAATACGCCTGCTATGAACGTGTGGGTTGACGGTAAGTGGGATGGAGACGAGTATACGATGTGGGTTCAAGGTAAGGTAAGGGAAGCTACTGTCTTCGGGGAATGCTTAGAACTAGAGAGGCGCATCGAAGCTAAATTGGGTGAAAGGAAATTAGTAATTAAGGACGTAGTAACCAATATAGGTTGGATACCATCCCCGCTCATGTTACTCTACCATGTTAATTTAGGTTTTCCTTTAGTAGATGAAGGAGCTAAGTTGCTGGTTAACGCTAAATCCGTAACTCCTAGAGATGAAGAGGCTAGGAAGGGGATAAAGGAGTATACGACCTTCACCGGGCCTAAGGAAGGCTTTAAGGAACAAGTTTTCTTAATAGATGTACGACCGGATAGCTTCGGGTATTGTAACGTAGCCTTAGTAAACGAGGAATTAAGCCTAGGTGTTTACTTAAAGTACAGGAAATCCGAACTTCCCTACCTAACGGAGTGGAGGATGTTAGGGGAAGGCGTTTATGTAGTAGGTATAGAGCCGGGTAATGCTTTCGTTAAAGGGAGGGCTAAGGAAAGGGAAGAAGGTAGGTTGCAAATCATAGGGCCTCGGGAATCGAAGAACTTTACCTTAGAGATAGGGGTTCTTGAAGGTAAGGAGGAAATAAGATCGTTTAAGGAGAAAATTGAGGGCTAATGGGATGCAGATAATATTAAGCGAGCTAATAAGGAATTGCAATAGGTGTAAGGTAATAGATAAACCCTTCATAATTTACGAAGTTTACGAGAAATGGCTCCCTAGTAAGGTTAGGTTACTCATAATAGGTGAGTCCCCTCCCCCATCTAAGAAAACTTCGTTCTTCTATAATTTAAGCGAATTCGATAGGCTTAGGCTATCGTTTAAGTACATCCTAGGGAATAAGTCATGGAAGGATGAACATTTATTAAGTGCATTGAAGAATAGTGGGGTTTTCGTAACTAGCGCCGTGAAATGTAGGCCCCCATCTAGGGAAGCTATCCCCATCATGAGGTATAACTGCGTGGACGTACTTGAAGAGGAAGTAGAAGTACTCAATCCTAAAACCATACTGGCTATGGGTAAATGCGCTGCTAAGTCCATTTCTGAAATATATGAACTTAACGAACCCAAGACGTTAAAAACAGTTACCGAATTTAAATTAGGAGAATTAAGATTAATATTTTCACCTCATTTTAATTACGTGTTTAGGTTTAGGAGGGATTTAGCTACGTTACTTAAGAGGTACGTGATTTAAACCTTTAACCACCCCTCATTAGGTACGGACTCCCCTACAGCTATCTTTAAAGCGGAACTGGTAATCATAAACTTAGCTTTAACATAATCTACTTTAACCCCGTCTAACGGTATGTAGTAAGTTATAGCGTCCTTTAGGACTACCCCTGAGCCCCTACTAATTACCCTACCCTCCTCATCAGCTATAAAGGGCGTCGTGAACCAATTCAGTAATCCCCTGCCCCTATAGAGGGTGTAAGTAAGGCCTCCTAAGTAGTAATCGGGCAACCCATCCCCATCCCCATCTATTGATAATGAACCGGTAGGTAGAGTTATGGAGAGGAAATAATCTTCGGACATAGGAGGATTTAATGGCGAAGGTAATATATTGTAGAAACTTACCCTTACCGATAAGTAACCTTCAACCTCCTTAACTTCTATAGACTTAAGGTCTATTCCTGCAATTACGTCCCTAGGATCCCTTACTACCTTACAACCGGTCCCTATAGCTAGCCATTGTACTGAAGATCCTTTATACCTATCCTCGAAGAAGAATAAAGCCTTAACTTTAAACCTACCTCTTAGAACGTAAGAAGGTAATTTAAGTGAAATAACGGAGCCTCTTAATATTACCTTCCCTGAACGAAGTTCTTTAAAACTATTTCCCTTCCAAGCTAGTAATTCCATGCCTATTTCATCGACTACGATGTAGTAATCCACACCTCTAACATAGGGCCATACTTCCTTAACAGTACCTCCACCGGGTCTAGAGTCTATGAAGATCCATAACTTAAACTTTAGGGGATAAGGTGGAGGGGCGTAAAAAGTTAAATTTATGAAGCCTAAACTCCCGCGGTAACTCACTTTGATATTACTTAAATCCACCCAGCCTGGTAATAAGGGCTTATCCCTAGGATCTTTAAATATGTAAACGTTATGAGCACAGCATACATTAGTTACGGTTAAGATTATCGTTAATATAGTTAGCAATTTACTAAATTTCAAAGTTCACCCATCCCCCTAAGAAGTAATTATTGGGGAAGTAATCCCTCAATACAGCCCACGATCCTCCAGCTATTATAAGCTTTGCGTTCTTAGAGAGGTTTAACCCCCTTAAAGCGATCTCGTATATTAAATTATTCCCTATTAAACTACCAGGTATCGTACGTTCAAATACCCAATTACTTCCATTCCACCTATCGAGTTCTCCATTTATGGAAAGTTCGAGGAAGGGCCTCTTAGCGTACATCCTCTTAAGAGTCAAAGCGTACTCCGCTCCCCTAAATCCAGTTTTAGGATTGTCGTCGGCGTCTATCATTATAGTAAGCCCGGCTAGGGCATCGAAACTGCTTCCGTTTAACTTAGGTAAAGGAGTGGATCTATATGTAAGGCTTATCCATAATACGTCCCCCTTAAGCTTACCGCTTATCCTCATTAGGTCAAGCCAGCCCGGTAATTGATCTACACCATCGTTTAATAAAGTTACGTAATTTGTCTTAAGAGAGTTTAAGCCTATTACTACCGGCATGAAGGGATCGGAGACGGTTATCGTTACCCATAGCTTAAGCCTCGGCTTAATTAATTTAAGGGTCGAGGGAAGAACTATATCTATAACGTTACCGCTAAAGGAAGTGCTTAAGTTAGCTAAGGCTAAGAACTTCTCCCCCTTCCACCTAAAGGACTTAGCTCCTCCCTTAACGAATAACGCTAAGTAATCGGCTCCCTTTTCGAAGGGCCACGTACAGCCGGTAGAGACGTTCGAATCGGAATCTATGTAAAGCCTACCACTTAAACTACTAGTCCCCGGTATATAGCCATACATAATTATCGATATTTCGTTCCTTCTTAACCTTACGCTCTTTACGTCGGCGTAATCAGGGCCATTTAATAGATCTCGTTCGTCCGCTAGGGAGACGTTACAAATTAGTAAGGAAGCTAATAAGACGGCCAACGCTAAATAGACTAACCTATTCATTAAGCTTACCTCTCATAATTTAAAATCGGGAAAAAACGGAAATTACCTTTTCCCCCGCTTAAGGTACTGGCGCTGAGGGGTGTATGCGCTGGAGGCGCTTCTGCCTCCCTAAGGGGGTTAAGGGCCTCGCGTAGTACTGGAATACTATGGTCTTGGTCACCTGCCAGCTCCCCCACTCGGTCTCCTTGTGGAAGAATACGTCGTCCGGCCTGGCCGGGTTCCAGTACCAGATGGCGCCTATGGCCAGCCTTCCGGAACCGCTAAGCGAAAGCTGGTACATGCTCTTG